>Ga0136633_1000931_pt1 | contig 21762 bp, 17 predicted proteins | sample AntDrymeUQ832206_2_FD_105494 | JGI IMG/M metagenome (GOLD analysis project Ga0136633, IMG submission 105494) | Polar desert sand microbial communities from Dry Valleys, Antarctica - metaG UQ83 (22.06) | ecosystem: Environmental > Terrestrial > Soil > Desert | place: Antarctica: Dry Valley...
ACTCGCACTCGTCATGCTCGCCGCCGGGCCGATCGAGCTCAGGTTGCCTTACGAGCGGCGGGCCACGAAGGCCGTGGCGTGATCCACATCATCGTCAGGAGAGCCGGAAATCTCATGCATGCTCCTTTTGTGTTGGTGATGTTGGGATCGTGAGGCCGACCAGCAGGGCGGCGGCCAGCGGGAGGGCGGGCACGTGCCAGAGGAAGTCGAAGGCGCTGTGCACGCCCAGGGCGACCAGCCCGGCGGCAGCGCCCACCCAGAGGTCCCTGGACGGCGCTGTCGCCCGCGCTGAGCCGACCGTGCGGGCCAGGGCGCCCAGGAGGAGGATCGTGAGGGCCAGGCCGACCACGCCGAGCTCGGTGAGCACCTGGAGGTACTCGTTGTGCGCGTAGAGGGCGGCCACCGGCTGGCCGTCGGCGTCGGCGAAGAAGAGCGTGGCCCGGCCCGGCCCGGTACCGGTCAGGGGCCGGTCGCCCACCAGGCGGAGGGCGGCCGAGGTCTCCGCCTGCCGGTCGGACGAGGCCACCGTCAGCCGGGCGCCGGCGACCGACCGCCTGGCGCCGTCGAGCGGCCCGACGGTGACCAGCACGGCGCCGGCGCCCAGCGCAGCCGCCAGTGCGACGGTGCGCGCCCGGGCCGGCGCGGACGCCAACGCCACAGCCAGGGCGACGCCCACGACGATGCCTGCGACGGCGAGGAGCGGTCGGGGTGCGGCGCCGATGGGCATCGACGGTACGAGCGCGGCCAGGACGACCAGGGCGCCGAGCGTCGGAGCCAGGACGGCTCGCGCCGTCCGGCCGAGCCCGCACACTGCGGCAAGGCACGCCAGCCCGGCCACCAGCGCCACCGCACCCCCGCGACTGAGGGTGGCGCCGGCGCCGGCCAAGAGCACGCAGAGACCCGCAGTGTCGAGCCGCGACGGTGGCCGGACGATCGCTCGTCCGAGGGCGAGGAGGACGAGCGGCACGAGCAGGCCGGCGGCGGCGTTGGCATAGGTAAGCGTGGTGGCCGCTCTCCACAGCTCCTGGTCCTCCAGCGCGAGTGGGTCGATCCTCCACGCCACCCCGGCCCATCCGCTGAGGGCGACGAGCACGCCGATGCCCAGGGTGGCGACGGCCAGTGCCTCACGGTCGGCGCCCGAGGTACGGCGGCAGACGAGCAGCACGGCGCAGAAGGCGGTCAGCAGGGCGACGATGGGAATGGCGTTGCCCCCGACGAGCAGGGTGACGACGACCGCCCAGCCGGCGAGACCGGCACAGGCGAGGACCGGCGGGAGGCGGAGGTCCTGGCGTGAGAGCGGCCGGGCCCGGAGGGCCAGGAGGAGCGCCGCGGCGAGCAGGACGCCGGTGATCAGTTGGCCGCCGGCGTAGTAGCCACCCTGGGCGGTGATGCACGCAGAGAGCGAAGCGAGGACGAGCAGGAGCGACGTCGGAAGGGCCGGCGCCACCGGCTCCGCACTGTGGTCGCGCGGGGCTGCCGCCTGCTCCACAACCGTCCGCCTCACCACCGCCATGCCTGCCATACCCTCCGCCGTCGTGGATCCGCCTGGACCTTCCCGGGAACCCTAAGGCCCGGCGGCGCTCAGTTCAAGGTCATTCGTCACCCGTCGGGCGTCAGGCCAGGCGCTCGAGACGGTCCCCGTCGAGGAACCACATCTCGACGCCGTCGAGCAACAGGCGGTAGCTGGCCAGCCAGCGCCCGAGGACGTCCCAGCCCTCGCCGAACACCAGGAAACGGCGGTCGGCGTTGGTGACGTGGCCGACGATGAGGACGGCCTCGGCGATCGCCGCCGACCTGGCTTCCACCGTCCGGCCCCGGTCGGCCAACCAGATCACGTCGCCCACGATGCGACCGTTCCCGGAGACCAGCTCGAAGGGATGGGCGACGCCTCCGGGGAGCACGGCCTGGCGGCGCTGCAGGGACGTGCCCCAGCGGGCCGAGAGCACGCGTCGGGCGTGATCGGGGAAGGTCTGGTTGTTGATGGCCGTGTCGACGGCTGTGCCGACGGCTGTGCCGGTCGTCGGCGCCGGCGCCTTCACCACGGTCACAGGGCGGGTCCCGCCGGCCATGTTCCGCACCACTCGCCCCTGGGCCTCGAGCTGCCGGCACGTCTCCACGATGTCCGGCCGGCCGACCCCGAGGGCCTCCGCCAACTCGTTGTCGTCGAGCGAGGCCCCGTTGAGGGTCAGGTGCTCGACGATGCGCTCTCCGAGTGATGGCACGGGGGAGAAGGTACGCGCCCTCAGGCCCCCCGCACCACGACGAGCCGGTCGGCGCCCGACTCGGCGCCCCAGATCTCGCCGGGTCGGCCGAGGATCTGGCGGACGTTGGCGTTGGGGGCGTCGTGCGGGAACGACCGGAAGGCCTCGGTCCTTGGATCGAACATCACCAACGTGTTGGCCCCGAAGTCGCTAAGCCAGACCCGGTCCTTCTCGTCGACGTACACGGCGTAGGCCTGCGGCCGGTCGCCCGGCAGCTTCCACTCCTTCCACCCTCCGCCGGCGGGGTCGTAGACGCCGACCTGGCCAGCGATCCACTCGCTCACCCAGATCCTGCCCGTGGAGTCCGACCACACCCGGCGGGCCCCTTGCCGGGCCGTCGGTGGGTCGACGGGGGTGGCCGCCCCCGACGACGTGTCGATCCGAGCCACATGGCTGCCCGCCAGCGACGCGTAGTAGACGTCGCCGCCGGGTGTCACGGTGATCCCGTAGGGGCCGGCGCCCCGGGGGGAGTTGAAGACCTCGACCTTCCCCGAGCCGGTGTCGAGGCGGCCGTAGAAGCCGGTCTGGCCGGTGAACCACAGCGTCCCGTCACGGCCGAAGGCGGCGGTTTTCTGTTGACGTTGCGGGTGCCAGCCGGCAGGGGGAACCGCGTGACCTCCTTCGTCCCGGCATCGACCCGGACGATGGCGTTGAGGCCGCCGTCGGTCACCCACGCCGCCCCGTCGGGGCCGTCTCATCGCCGGCTCAGGAAGTCGTCGACCGCGGCGTTGAACTCCTCCGCCGCCTCGAGGTTCGACAGGTGGCCGGCGCGGGGCAGGATGGCGAGCTCCGCTCCCGGGATGCGCTCCTGCATGCCGCGGGCCACGTCGGGCGGCGACAGGGCGTCGTCCTCGCCGACCACGACCAGCGTGGGCACCGAGATCCGGGCCAGCTTGTCGGTGGCGTCGGGGCGGTGCTTCATGGCCTCCAGAGCGCCGATGTAACCGGCGGGTGGGTTCGCCATCAGCCGCCGCACCCGCTCGACCAGCTCCAGGCGGGTGGCGCGGGTGTGGTCGGAGAGGAGCCCGCCGAGCAGCACCTCGATCAGCGCCGTCGTACCGATGCGGGCGACCTGGTCCTGCTGGTCGGTGCGACGCTCGTAGACCTCGTTGGTGTCGGCCGACGCGCGTGTGTCGGCGAGGACGACGGCGGAGACCCGCTCGGCGTACTCGCGGAGGAAGGCGAACGCCACGTACCCGCCCATGGACAGGCCCCCCAACGCCACCTGCTCCAGTCCAAGGGTGTCGAGCAGCCCCGCCAGCAGGTCGGCGAAGCCGAGCATGGTGTAGCGGAACATGCTGTCGGGTGCGTCCGACCCGCCGAACCCAAGGAGGTCGGGGGCGATGACCCGCCGCTTGGCCGACAGGTGCTCGAGTTGCGGCGCCCACATGCCGGCGTGGAGCGGAAAGCCGTGCAGGAGGACGAGCGCCGGCTCGCCGGCGCCGGCATCGAGATAATGGAGACGGGCCCCGTCGACCTCGGCGAACGGCACCCGCTCACGGTACCTTCGTGCGGGGCGAGGGGAGGTCGAATGGCCGTCGCAGCGAAGGACGACGCGGTGCTGCCGGCGACGCGCGCACTGTCGGTGTTCATCGTCCCGTTCCTCATTGTGGTCTTCGTGGTGTTGTACCTGTTCCCGGGTGACACCGACCGGCTTTTCGCCTGGACGATCAATCCGACAATGACCCCGATGACGCTGGGCGCCGTCTACCTGGGCGGGGCGTACTTCTTCGTGCGGGCGTTTCGAGCCGGGGCGTGGCACATGGTGAAGTCCGGGTTCGTCGCGGTCGGCACGTTCGCCTCGCTGATGGGCGTGGCCACGATCCTGCACTGGGACCGCTTCAACCACGACCACGTGGCCTTCTGGCTGTGGGGCGGGCTCTACTTCACGACGCCGTTCCTGGTGTGGGGCGTGTGGGCCGCGAACCGCCGTCAGGACACGAAGGCCGGGCCGGACGACCTGATGCTCCCTCCGGTCGCCCGGACGATCATCGGGTCGACGGGGGCCGTCGCCGTAGTCATGGGGCTGTTTCTCTTCTTGTTCCCGTCCCGGGCCGTCGATGTGTGGCCCTGGATGCTCACCCCGCTCACGTCGCGCGTGCTCGGCGCCATCTTCATGCTGGGCATCGCCGGGCTGGGCGTGCTCGTCGATTCCCGATGGAGCGCAGCCAGGATCATGATGCAGGTGCAGGTGTTCATGCTCGGGTTGATCCTCATCGCCGCCGTACGTGCGCACGACCAGTTGGACGGCTCCGGCGTTCTGACCTGGCTGCTGCTCGGTGGATTCTTCGCCGCCATGACGTCGGCGGCGGTCCTGTCGGTGACGATGGACCGGCGGAGTCGAACCGCGTCCGGCACCTGAACGCCGTGCCTACCCTGGAGGCGTGCGCGCCGGAGTGATCGTGCTGGTGGGCCTGCCGGGAGCCGGCAAGAGCACGTTGGCCGCGGCGTTGGCCGGCCGGCTCCCCGACGCCCGGGTGCTCGACAAGGACAGGGTCCGCCACGTCCTGTTCGACCCGTGCGACTACACCTCGGCCGAACGCGACGTGGTGTTCGCGGCCATGCTCGACGCGACGCGCTACCACCTGGGCCGCGACCGCACCGTGATCTTCGACGGGCTGACGTTCAGCCGCCGGAGCCAGGTGGCGGCGGCCGAGGCGGTGGCGTCCGACGCCGGCGGGTTCTCGGCGGTGATCGTGTGCGACGTCCCGCTGGAGGTCGCCATCGAGCGATGCGAGACGGGAGGGGACCACCTGGCCGAGAACCGGGACGGCGAGCTGGTGCGCCGGGTGGCGGCGGAGATGGAGGAGCCGGGGGGCGACTACCTCACTCTGGACATGACCGGCGACGTCGACGGGCTGGCGACCCAGGCCCTTTCCTACGTGGAGGAGCTGGCCATTTGACGGGATAGCTTGCCCGGATGGAGTACCGCACCATCGGCGGCACGGGCGTCAAGGTCAGCCACCTGTGCCTCGGCGCCATGATGTTCGGCGCCTGGGGCAACACCGACCACGGCGAGTGCGTGCGCATCATCCGCAGCGCGCTGGACGGCGGGGTGAACTTCGTCGACACGGCCGACGTGTACTCGGCGGGCGAATCCGAGACGATCGTGGGCAAGGCCCTCGAGGGCCGGCGCGACCACGTTGTGCTGGCCACCAAGTTCCACGCCAGCATGGGCGAAGACCCCAACATGCAGGGCAACTCCCGGCGCTGGATCCACCAGGCGTGCGAGGCCAGCCTGCGCCGGCTCGGCACGGACTGGATCGACGTCTACCAGGTGCACCGGCCCGATCCGGCGGTCGACTTCGACGAGACGCTCGGGGCGCTCAGCGACCTGGTCCATGCCGGCAAGGTCCGCTATCTCGGCTCGTCGACGTTCCCGCCCTCGGCCATCGTCGAGGCCCAGTGGGTGGCCGAGCGCCGCAACCGGGAACGGTTCGTGTGCGAGCAGCCCCCGTACTCCATCTTCGTCCGGGGGGTGGAGACGGACGTGCTGCCCACGTGTCAACGCCACCGCATGGGCGTCATCGCGTGGAGCCCGCTCAACGCCGGCTGGCTGACGGGCAAGTACCGCAAGGGAGAGGAGCCGCCGGCGGGCTCCCGGGCGGCCCGGGGCCGGATGGCCCGCTTCGACGCCCCGGAGAACGTGCGAAAGCTCGACCTCGTGGAGGAGCTGGCCAAGGTCGCCGCCGACGCCGGCATCTCCCTCACCCACCTGGCCCAGGCGTGGGTCGTCCGCCACCCGGCGGTGACGTCGGCCATCATCGGCCCCCGCACCATGGACCAGCTCACCGATCTGCTGGCCGGCCAGGACGTCGTCCTCGACGACGCAACCCTGGACCGCGTCGACGAGCTGGTCCCGCCGGGCACCGACGTGCATGCCGGCGACGGGGGATGGACGCCGCCGGCGCTGGCTGCCGGCGCCCGGCGGCGGTGAGCGAGCACGCCGGCCGGCCCTGCCGGCCCTGCCGGAGCGTAGCGAAGGCCTCCGCCGGAAGGGCCTCGAGGGCCGGCGTGCGCTGCCAGGAAGCAAAGTAGTGGAGCGCTATCTGCTGCCCGAGCAGCCCGTGACGTCGATCGCGGAGTGGCAGGGGATGGGCGGTGGGCAGGCGCTCGACATCGCCCGTCGCCTGGGGGCCGACAGCACCATCGAGGAGCTCGGCACCGCCGGCCTCCGGGGCCGTGGCGGCGCCGGCTTCTCGACGGCGCGCAAGTGGGCCGGCGTCCGGTCGTCGGGCGGGACGCATCGCTACGTGGTGTGCAACGCGGCCGAGGGCGAGCCGTCGAGCTTCAAGGACCGAGCCCTGCTGCGGGCCAACCCGTACCAGGTCGTCGAGGGCCTCGCCGTCGCCGCGCTCACCATCGGCGCCCTCGAGGCCTACATCGGCATCAAGCGCAGCTTCCGCCAGGAGATGGAGAGCCTGGTCCGGGCGCTGGAGGAGATGGAGGCCGCCGGCCTGGCCGGCGACGTCCCGATCAACGTCGTCGGCGGCCCCGACGAGTACCTCTTCGGCGAGGAGAAGGCGCTGCTCGAGGTCATCGAGGGCAAGCCACCGCTGCCCCGCCTGATGGCGCCGTACGAGCACGGCCTGTTCGCCACCGGGTCGCAGATGGGCTGGGAGTCCGTTCCTCGGGAGCCGGGCCACGGGACGGCGCTCGACGTGTCGAACCCCACCCTGGTCAACAACGTGGAGACGCTGGCCAACGTCTTCCACATCCTCGTCCGTGGCGCCGGGTGGTTCCGTGGCCTGGGCACCGCCGAGTCACCGGGGCACGCAGTGGCCACGGTGGTGGGCGACGTCGTCCGCCCCGGCGTCGGCGAGATCAACCTCGGCATGCAGCTCTCCGACCTGATCGACGACGTCGGTGGCGGGACCCGGCCGGGGCGGCGCATCAAGGCGGTGTTCTCGGGCATCTCGAACCCGGTGGTCACCGCCGAGGACCTGCACACGCGGCTCACCTACGAGGACATGGCTGCGATCGGCTCAGGGCTCGGCGCGGTTGGCTTCGCCGTCTATGACGACACTGCGTGCATGGTGGAGCTGGCGTTCCAGTACTCGCGCTTCCTCTGGATCGAGTCCTGTGGCCAGTGCCCGCCGTGCAAGCTCGGCACCCAGGAGATCACCCACCGGCTCAACGAGATCGAGGCGTGCCGGGGCTCCGAGGAGGACGTCGCCGTCATCGGTGCCCGCCTCGCCAACGTGACCGACGCCAACCGGTGCTATCTCGGCACCCAGGAGCAGCGGGTGATCGGCAGCATCCTGCGCGCCTTCCCGGACGAGTTCGCCGCCCACCTCGAAGGCAACTGCCCCAACCCCCGGCCCGACCTCATCGCCCCGAAGATCGTCGACCTGGTCGACGGGGTCGTCACCTACGACGAGCGCCATCGCCGAAAGCGCCCGGACTGGACCTACGAGGACTGATCCTCACGCCAGGCCTCCTCGAGCACCTCGAGCAGGACAGCGGGAGGCTGCGCGCCGTTCACGCCCAGCCCGCCCATGACGTAGAACGGGACGCTGGTGATGCCAAGGTCGTCAGCCCGCCGCTCGTCGGCCCGCACCTCGGCTGCGTACGTGTCGCTTTCGATCACCGCGCCCGTCTCTTGGGGATCGAGGCCGGCGTCCACGGCGATGGCGAGGAGCACGTCGGGGTCGGCGACGGCCAGCCCCTTGGTGAAGGTCGCCCGCAACAGGGCCTCTTTGACGTCGGCTTGGACGCCCCGCTCGGCCGCGAGGTGGAGCACGCGGTGAGCGTCGAAGGTGTTGCCCGGCTTGGCCTTGTCGAAGCGGAGGACGACGCCGTTCTGGGCGCCGGCCTCGATCATGCGGTCGATCATGGCGTCGGCTTCCGTCATGGACATGCGGTATTTGGCCATCAGGCGGTCGAGATACGGCTCCTCACGGACCGCCGGCGCCGCCGGATCGAGCTCGAATGACCGCCATCGCACCTCGACCTGATCACGAGGTTCGAAGCGGGCCAATGCGACGTCGAACCGGCGCTTGCCGATGTAGCACCACGGGCAGGCGACGTCGGACCAAACTTCGACCTTCAAGGCGGCACCTTCAAGTCGGAAACCTCATCGCCGCCCGCACATGCGCACCGCTACTTGCTGGGTGCCTTCTTCGCCGCCGCCTTCTTCTTGCCGGCGGACTTCGCCTTCTTGGCTGCGGCTGCGGTCTTGCGATCGGCCTCGCCGGCTGCCCATTCCTTGGTGGTCTGATCCTCGATCGCTGCGTCCGCTGCCAGGCTCTTGACCGAACGGATGCCGCCCATGGCGGAGGCCTTGGTGTTATAGGCCTCGCTAGTGGCGACGATCTGGCCGTTCGTGGAGAGCAGCGAGAAACGGAACTTCCCCGTGGTGCCCTTCTTGACGACGAACTTGCCCGGCATCGGTTCTCCCTTGTCGATACTACGTACGAGACCGAAAAGTACCAACCCCGCCGGGCCATACAGTGGATACCCCTCAGCGCCGCTTCCGGAGGAGTCCGAAGACGCCGCGGGCCACGGTGTTCACCATCGACCTGCCCTCGCGCGACTTGAGGTAGCCCAGCACGACGTTGTCGTCCTTCTTCGTCTTCCTGGGAGCCTTTGGTTCGGCCCGCGGCTTCGGCGCCTCGGCGGCTTCGTCGGCGGCGGCGGCCTGCTCTGCGGCGGCGGCGATGCGGGCGCCCAACTTCTCCCGTGCCGACTCGCGGTCGATCTCCTCGGCGTACTTCGACCACAACGAGCTGTCGCGCGCCGCCCGGTCGACCGCCTCTGTCTCGATCGCGGCCATGAGCGACAGGGGCGGCCGCAATCGGGTCCACACGACAGGCGTGGGCGCCCGCGCTCGGAGAGGATGGTGACCATCGCCTCGCCGGTACCGAGCTGGGTGAGATCCTCCTCGAGGTCGTAGTCGTCGGTGTTGGGATAGGTCGTGACCGCGGCCTTGAGCGCCTTGGCGTCGCGGGGAGTGAAGGCCCGCAGCGCGTGCTGCACCCGGTTGCCCAGCTGGGCCAGGATCGCGTCGGGGACGTCGTCGGGGAGCTGGGTGACGAAGAAGACGCCGACTCCCTTCGAGCGGATGAGTCGCACGGTCTGGGTCACCTGGTCGAGGAAGGCGTCGGAGGCGTCGCTGAAGAGCAGGTGGGCCTCGTCGAAGAAGAACACCAGCTTGGGCTTGTCGAGGTCGCCGACCTCGGGCAGGTCGTGGAAGAGCTCGGCGAGGAGCCACATGAGGAAGGTGGAGAACAGGCGGGGCTTGTCCTGCACGCCGGCCAGCTCAAGGCAGGAGACCACGCCGTGGCCTTCGGGGGTGGTGCGGAGGAGGTCGGCCACCTCGAGCTCGGGCTCGCCGAAGAACGCCTCCGCCCCCTGGTCCTCGAGCTCGACGATCTTGCGCAGCAGCACGCCCGTCGTCGCCGTGGACAGCCCGCCGATGGCCTTGAGCTCCTCCTTGCCCTCGTCGCTGTCGAGGAACTTCAGGACCTCGCGCAGGTCGGCCAGGTCGAGCAGCGCCAGCCCGTTGTCGTCGGCATACCGGAAGACGAGCGACAGCGACGAGGCCTGCGTCTCGTTGGCGTCCATCACCTTGGCTAGGAGCTGGGGCCCGAACGCAGAGACCGTGGCCCGCACCGGCACGCCAGGTCCGATGCCGCCCAGCGACAGGAAGGTGACGGGGAACCCCTTGGGACTCCACTCGATCCCCAGGTCGGTGGCCCGGCTCGTCACCCGGTCGCTCGGCTCCCCTGGACGGGAGAGCCCGGACAGGTCGCCCTTCACGTCGGCCGCGAACACCGGGACGCCCATGGCCGACAACTGCTCGGCCATGAGTTGCAGGGTCTTGGTCTTGCCGGTGCCGGTGGCGCCGGCGATGAGGCCGTGACGGTTGCACATGGCCGCCGGCACCTGCACCACGGCCTCGGGGTGCACGGTCCCGCCCGACATGCCCCGCCCGAGCTCGAGGGCGGCGCCCTCGCTCGCGTAGGCGGCGGCAATGCGGGATGCGAAGTCGTCGGTGCTCATTTCCGGCAGGCTACCGACCCCAACTGGTGACGAACCGACACGCCAGGGCGTGTTGGATCGTCACCAGCTCAAGGTTGGGTGTCCGCCAGGAGCGCCTGGGCCGCGGCCCGGCCCGGCGTGCCGGCGATGCCGCCCGTGGGGCCGGTGCCGGCGCCCGAGAGGTAGAGGCCTTGGACCGGCGTGCGGTGGCGACCGAGCCGGCGGGTGGGGCGGAACGGGCCGAGCTGATCGAGCGAGAGGTCGAGGTACATGGGGTGGGCGCCGGGCCAGCGACCGCCGGCCTCCATCTCGTCGGGGGTGTGGGTGGCGATGCCCACGATGCTGGCCCGGAAGCCCGGCGCCCGGTCCTCGACGGTCTCCAGGCAACGCTCGACGAACTCGTCGCGGCGCGCCGGCCAGCCGCCCTGGATGCGCGACGGCGCGGCGGGACAGGCCAGGTACACGGTGTGGTGTCGGGCTGGAGCGAGGGTGTCGTCGATGGCCGAGGTGGTGAACGCGTACAGGGGGAGCGGGTCGGGCAGCTGGCGGGCCTCGGCGGCCGCCCAGCCGGTCGCCAGGTCGTCGAGGCGATCGACGAAGCTCTGCAGCCCGTTCCAGTCGCCGGCCCGGGCGTTCGGGTAGGGCGGGGGCCGGTCGGTGGCCACGTGGACGAGCGCCTGCACCACGTTGCCCCGCCGGGCGGCGGTGAGGTCGGCCCGGTCGCGGCCGGCGAGCGGCGGGTCGAGCAACTGCAGCAACGCGGTCTTGGGGTCCATGGCGGTGATGACCGCATCGGTCTCGATCCGTTCCTCGGCCTCGGTGACGACGGCCTGCACCCGCCCGTGGGGCGCGTCGATGCGGGCGACCGGGGCGTTGCAGCGCAGCTCGCCGCCCAGCGACTCCAGCCGTCGCACGAGGGCGTCGGTGAGGCCCTGGGCCCCGCCGCGGGCGTGCCACTGGCCGAACAGGTGGTACGCCGCCTGCCACCACGCGTACACCGCGCCACCCGGCATGGATGGGCCGACGCCGGCGTGGGCGGCGAAGGCGGAGATCGGCGCCCGGGTGAGGTCGCTGGGCAGGCGCCGGCGCAACAGCGAGTCGTACGGGCCGAGGGCGTCGGCGATCGTGGCAGCCGGGCTCGGGCGCAGAGCCCGGACGAGCGACGCCAGCCGGGTGGGGACGTCGCGCAGGGGCATCTCGCCCTGCACGGCCGGCAGCATCGTGCGGATCACCGGGATGGCCCTGGCCATGAAGTCGGTGTAGGCCCGGGCCTCGTCGCCGCTGTGCTCGGCGATGGAGTCCACGGTGGCCTCGATCGAACGGTGGAAGCGCACCCGCCGGCCGTCGGCGAACAGGGCCACCGAGAAGGGGTCCATCTCCTGGTAGACGAGCCCGGCGCCGGCCAGGTCGAGCTGGCGGGGGATCACCGTCATGTTGATGATGTTGTGGGCGACGGAGTGGAGGTCGAAGAGGTACCCGGGGACGGTCTCCTCGGTGCGCGACCCGCCACCGGGCCGGTCGGACGCTTCCAGCACCACGACGTCGCGCCCCGCCTTGGCCAGGTAACAGGCGGCGACGAGCCCGTTGTGCCCGCCACCCACCACGACTGCGCCGCGGCCCGCCATGGTCCAAGCATGGCAGCACCGAGCTGGATTACGTTTCCGGGCGCGGCGGGATCGAACGTGGGGGGAGATCACGATGCGGAGAACGAGAAGGATCTGGGCAGCGCTCGGCGTGTCACTGGTGGTGGCGACGTCCACCGCGCCGGCGACCTCGGCGAAGGACAAGGTGATCAACCCGTCGGTGACGGCTGCGATCCAGGTCAGCACCAACCCGGATCCGTCGCGGGGTCACTCCACACCGCTCATCACCCGCAACCCCAAGACCGGGGTGCTGGTGATCGCCGACTGCGAGGCCCGCACGAAGCGGACCCTCGATGTCTACCGATCGCTCGACGACGGCCGCTCCTGGACGCCGGGCGGCAGCCCGATGACGAAGCCGTGGACCGACGCGTGCGGCAACCCCGATTCCAACATCAGTCACAGCATGGTCTACGACGACGACGGCGTCCTCTACGTCGGCTTCCACGCCAGCGACCCGAAGTTCGCCATCCTCGACCGCCCGAACCGGCCCGTGCACATATGGCTGGCGAAGTCCACCGACGACGGGCTCACGTTCGAGACGGTGCGGGTGTACGAGGCGCCCGAGGCCGCCGAGGCCGACCGTGGGCTCAAACGCAACTACCGGGCGTGGGTGGCCGTCGACCCCAACGACACCCGGTTCGTCTACGTGTCCTGGATGCAGTTCCACACCAACGACGACGTGCCGTCCGGCAACAAGGCCCTCATCACGGCGTCGAGTGACGGTGGCCGCACGTTTGGCCGGCCTTTCTCTCTGCGCGAGGGCGACCCCCAGGGGTCCTATGAGGGCCGGCCCGCGGTTGACAGCAAGGGCGTCGTCCACGTCACCTTTGCCGGCCGGGGCCGGGCGCTCCCCGCGCCCGAGGGGCAGCCGGCGCCGCTGCCGCCCATCCGGACGGTCCTGTACCGGTCGTCGTCCGACCACGGCCAGACGTGGAGCGATGCCAAGCAGATCGAGGAGAACAACGCCGGGTTCGGTTACGGCCGCAAGTACGGCCTACGGGCCGATCCCAACTCCGACAACCTCTACCTCGTCTGGCACGGCAACCCGAACCCGCGCGCCACGCTGCCCGCCGACGATCGCGACATCTACCTTCGGGTGTCGCGCGATTCGGGTAGGACGTGGGAGGACCGCATCGTGGTCAACGACGACTCGGACATGCCGAACGTGCACCACCTGCACCCCAACCTGTCCGTCGCCCCCAACGGCCGTCTCGACATCGTGTGGATGGACAGCCGCAACAGCCCCATCGCACCAGGCACGATGACGCCCTTGCCGAACGTCGCCTACGTCGGCCACCAGGACGTCTACTACACGTACTCCCTGGACCAGGGGCGCACGTTCGCCCCGAACAACAAGATCACCGACCGGATCATCGACCGGCGCTTCGGCATCTGGCAGGGCAACGCCGACATCCACGGGCCGACCGGAATCTTCTCCACCGACGACACCGTGTACTTCGCGTGGCAGGACAGCCGGAACGGCCACGGCACCGGATCCTCCGACGACACCTACTTCGCTTCGCTGCGCATGCACGGGCCCCGACTGGTCGCCAGCCAGGGGGACAAGGACACCGGCGTGCCTACGCCGGTGCTCATCGGCGCCGGCCTGGCCATCGGCATGGGCCTGGCCATGCTGGCCGTCTACGCCGTGAGCCGCCGGAACCGGGCCGCCTGACCCCTGAACTGGGGACGCTCCGCCACGCCCTGGCGTGTCGGATCGTCCCCGGTTGTGGTCAGGAGGTGGCCAGGCGGACGGCGTCGGTGAGGGACAGGGCGGCCCCGGCGTCGAAGGCGGCGCGGAAGCGGTCCTCGCCCAGGGCGGCGCTGCAGCCGGCGATGGTGTCGTTGCGATCGGCGGCCTCGTGGGCCGGCAGGGGTGTCCCGATGGCTTGGCGGAGGGCGTCAGCCGCGCCCAGCAGCTGGGCGGCCCGTTCCGGCCCTCCGTCGTCGACCGCGATCGCCCCGAGCCCCTCCAGCCAGGTCGCCGTGCTGTCGGTCGGCGGGACGTCGGCCGAGACCGCGGCCGGCATGGCCTCCCGGTAGAGGGCGTCGGCGCGGGCCGGGTCGCCCTGATCGCGAGCGAGACGGGCCAGGTGAAGCAGGGAAAGGGTCACGCAGTGGCGGTCGTCGAGGTCGGTGGCGACGGCGAGGGCCTCCTCGAGGAGCTCCGCCGCGGTGGTGGGGTCGCCGTCGAGGCGGGCCAGCTCGGCCAGGGCGGAGAGGGAGGCGGGCATGCCGGGGCGGTCACCCACCCGCCGCCGCTCGGCCAAACCCTGGCTGTGCAGGGCCCGGGCCGTTTCGCGATCGCCCCGGGCCAGCGCCACTCGACCGAGGGCCGTCAAGGAGTCGGCGACCCCCGAGCGGTCGCCCAGCGAGCGCCGCAGGTCGAGACCTTCGGTCTGCAGCGCGTGCGCGGTGTCGAGGTCGCCCTGCTGAAGGGCCAGGTCGCCCAGATTGGCGAGGACCATGGCCGTGCCGTGGCCGTCGCCCAGCCGCCGGCGCACGGCGAGCGCCTCCTCGTACATAGCGCGGGCTTCCCGGAGGTCGCCGCGACCGTGGGCCACCCACCCAAGGTTGGTGAGCGACGCCGCCACCACCTGGGGCTGCTCGAGCTCGCGCCCGATGGCCAGGCTCTCCTCGAACTGGGCCCGGGCCACGGCGAGCTGACCCTGGAGCGCGGCGAGGTTGCCCAGCCCGACCAGTGCCGCAGCCGTGCCGAGGCGGTCGTCCAGCCGCCGGCGCAGAGCGAGGCTGTGTTCGTAGAGGCCGCGGGAGGCGGCGTAGTCGCCCTGGTGCTGAGCCAGCACGGCAGCCCAGTTCAGGGCGACGGCCCGCAGTCCGGGCCAGTCCCCGCCACCGCCGGCGGTGAGGGCCGCCTCCAGCCAGCTCCGGCCTTCGCTGAGGTGGCCCCGCACCTCCCAGAACCGGCCCAGCGAGGTGGCCAGGCGCAGCGCAGGCTCGGCGTCGCCGCCGGAGGTGCCCCACGCCAGGGCCACCCGGAGGTCGTCGTGCTCGGCCTCGAGCCGGTCGAGCATCCGCGCCTGGTCCGGGCCGTCGAGGGCGGCCTGCGCCTCCTGGGCCAGGGCCACGGCTCGGGCCAGGTGCCGCGACCTCACCGCCGTGGTGTCACCGGACTCGGCCAGCCGCTCGCGGGCGTAGTGGCGCATCGTCTCGAGGAGCCGGTAGCGGGTGCTGTGGCCGGCCTCGTGGCGTTCGGCCACGACCAGCGACTTGTTGACCAGGTCGGTCAGCACCCCGACCACGTCGACCGCCTCCACCCCGTCGCCGGCGACCACCTCTTCGGCGGCCGTGAGGTCGAACGCGGACCCGAAGACGGCCAGCCGGTCGAAGACCCGCCGCTCGACCTCGGACAGGGCGTCGTAGGTCCAGTCGACCATGGCCCGCAGGGTCTGCTGGCGGGGCACGGCCGTGCGGGCGCCGCCGGACAGCAGCCGGAAGCGGTCGTCGAGACGGGCGGCGATCTCCTCGATGGACAGCGCGCTGGTGCGGGCCGCGGCGAGCTCGAGGGCGAGGGGGATGTTGTCGAGGCGCCGGCAGAGCTGGGCCAGGGCGGGTGCGGCGTCGCCGGTGACGGCGAACTCGGGTCGCACGGCCTGGGCCCGCTCGGTGAAAAGGGCGACGGCGCCCGCGGCGGAGAGCGACGGCACCCGCCAGGTGGTCTCGCCGGGAACGCCGAGGGGCTCGCGGCTGGTGGCCAGCACGGTGAGCTGGGGACAGGACCGCAAGAGCCCTTCGGCCAGGGTCGCGGCCGGCCCGACGAGGTGCTCGCAGTTGTCGAGAACGAGCAGGACGGGGCGGTAGCGCAGGTGGGCGGCGAGGGTGCCGGTCGGGCTCTGGCCCGCCTCCTCCCGCAGGCCCAGGGCGGTGAGGACCTGCTGGGGGAGCAGGTCGGGGTCGGCGAGGGGCGCCAGCTCCACCAGGAAGGCGCCGTCGGAGAAGTCGCCCGCCACGTCGGCGGCGGCAGCGAGGGCCAGGCGGGTCTTGCCCACGCCGCCGGTACCGGTCAGGGTCAGCAGCCTGACCCCGACGAGGGCCTTCTCGATGGCGGCCAGCTCGTCGTCGCGCCCCACCAGGCGGGTGAGCTGGAAGGGGAGGTTCGACGACGGCGGCGGGAGGTCGGCGGCGGGCGGATGTGCGATAGCCGGCTCCTCGCCAAGGAGGGCGACGTAGGCGGCGTCGGTGGCGGGCGACGGGCTCACGCCCAGCTCCTCGGCCAGGACCCGCCGGCACCGTTCGTAGGCCCGCAGTGCCTCCCCCCGGTTGCCGGCCCGGCCGTGCGCCCGCATCAGTCGCAGATGGGCCGACTCGCGGAACGGCTCGACCGAGACGGCCTCTTCGGCCGCCCGCAGGGCCGCCGGCCACTCGCCGGCGGCTGAGGCGCCGTCGGACTCGAGCTCCAGGGCCCGCAGGTGCAGCTCCCGGAGCTCGGCCTGGCGGCGTTCGACCCAGGTCCCGGTGGTCTCGGGGAGGAACCCCCGGCCGGCGACGGCCGCCGCCGCCGAGGCCAGGCCCCTCGCGTCGGCGGGGCGGCCATCGGCCAGCGCCCTCTCGGCCTCGGCCAGGTCGACGGCCACCGTCTCGACGTCCACCCTGGTGGTGACGGGTAGTTGCAGCTGCCAGCACCCGTGGGCACTGGTCAGGGCTTCGCCCGGAACCAGGCCCGCCGTCGCCAGCAGGCCTCTCAGGCGGAGGGCGACGCCCCGCAGCGACGTCTCCCACGACCTGGGCAGGTCGTCGCCCCACAGCACCTGGGCCAGCTCGTCCCGGGTGACGGGACGGTGCCGCTCGGCCACGAGGTAGACCAGGGCGACCCGACCCAGCCGCCCCAACCCGCTGGCATCGAGGCTGGCACCGTCCGCCTCGATGGCCACCCGGCCGGCGAGGAAGATGCGCAGCACCTCACCACTACAGCACCGTCCTGGGTCAGCGGGCGGGTGGGAGGGCGTCGGGACGGCTGAGGGCGCTGCGCAGGGTATCGGCCACGTGGGCCGCGCCCCTGCCCGGGTCGACGGCGAAGACCTGGCCCGAGCCGGCCAGGGCGAGCGCCCTGCGGTCCGCCGGGCGGCCGGCGACCGCGGCGGCCAGATGGTCGGCCACGCCGCCGGTCCGGGCCACCGCCATCACCAAGCGCCCGGCGCGGACGTGCGCGTCCAGGGCCTCCCACGCCGGCTCGCCGCCGGCGATGGCGAGGCCAACCGATCGGTTCCCCCCCGCCACGGCTGTGGCGACCGCTGCGGTCCACGCAGCGATGGTGGCCGGATCGTCGGCCGGCACGAGGACGAAATGGGTGTGGGCCGAGTCGAGGTCGGCGGGCGCAGCCCGGTCGGACGCCACACCCAGCAGGGGGAAGCCGGCCTTCCTCCGCAGGCGGGCTCGGCCGAGCGCTGCGCCCAGGCCGCCCGGAACCCCCTCGTCGACGGCGGTAGCCTCCATCGCCTCGGCCACGGCCACGACCACCTTCTCGAGCAGTGGGCCGAGGCGGGCGAGCTCGCCGGGCCGGGAGCCGGCGCCGACGGCCACGATGGTGGGGACACCCGTGGTGAGGCCCATGGCCCGCAACGCCCGAGCCAGGTCGGTTCGCGGCTCGGCGCGCACCGCCAAGGCGACGTTGCCGTCGATGAAGGAGATGGGAAAACGTGGCAGAGTCAGGACGTGCTCCACTGTTCGGGGGTGGCGACGCGGAGCGGCGGATGAGGAGCGATCAGCGTGGCCGTTCGACTACGCTGAGAGTTTGACCGGCACGAGCGACAAAGAGTCGACTTTTGCACCAGAAGTTTGTATTTTGAGGCCGCTGGCGACAACCCCTTCGGGGGGCTCCCCCGGGAGCCGCCAGATTCGAGCCTTGCGTCGTGGCTGCAGGAAATCTAGCGAGGGACATGGCGGTGTGTGAGTCAGGCACTCCGGCGGGGAGGCCACGAGCAAAGGAGCAGCGTTTGAGGACGCGAGCAGTAGGTCTGTTGTCGGCGGCGATGGTGTTGGGGGGCCTTCTGGCCGCATCGCCGGTCGCCGTCAACGCGGCGCCACTGAGTGGTCAGCCGTTCTCGGCGTACGGCTCCGGTGCGGCTGTCATCACCAACGCCCTCACACTGGGCACGACCACAGTGGCCAACACCGAGGTCGCGTTCTCGGGTGGAGTCGTCAACTCCCAGGGGTTGAACACGCCCGTCACCAACGAGCTGGGCATCAACGTCGCACCGGTGACGCCCGGGAAGAACGCCCTCGGGCGGGGCACCGGTCTCGAGCTCGGGGCGGTGACCACCACCCCGCAGCTGACCAACGTCAACCAGGTGCTGCTGAGCGGTCTCGCCGTCGCCACGGCGCCTCCGCCGAGTAGAGACGTGAAGGAAATTCCGCTGAACCTGGACCCGGTGGCCTTCGCCAGCGCCCTCCGGGGCACTGCGGCGGCCAACTACGACCCCAACTTCTGCCCAGTGGGCAGGCCCCTGACCTTCGGTGAGGGCTACGCCGCCAACCTGGAGCTCCTCAACACCGGCGGCGCCGTCGACCCCAACACCGGGTTCCCCGGTTCGCTGGTCGGCACCAGCACCACCGCCGGCAACCCCCGCGCCGCGTCGCAGTCCCGGACGGTGACGTACGTCGTGCCCAACGGTGACGGCACGTTCGGGGTGGTCAGCGAGACCCGCCAGACGGTCGCTCCGATCACACTGCTCGGCACGCTTCCCGGCACCGGCCTCCTCGTCGAGATCGCCGGCGAGTTCGGGCTCAGGGTGGCGGCCACGGGCAAGCCCGGCGGCGCAACGGCGGCCTACACCGGCAACCCGGTCATCACCGTCACCCAGCTGCTTCCCGACCCGCTGCCCGACCTGGTGGTTCTCGGGCCCATCAGCCTGCAGTCGATTCTCGGCCCGACCGGGCTGACCATCGACCTGCCCGGCGTCCTCACCGTCAGTGCCGGCGCCCCGCCCCGGGCCCTGAATGGCGCCTTGGGCTCCGCTCCGGCGCTTGAGAACGCTGGTGGCACCGCAGCCTCCGCGGCCGCCGACGCTGTCCGCATCGGCGTGCTCGCCGGCCTGCCGGGGCTCACCGGCGTCGACCTTCGCCTGGGCCACTTGGAGGCAGCTGTCACCGTCCCCGCCGGCGGCCTCCGCTGCGACATCCCGGTCAGCAAGGTGGCCAGCGTGGACCCGGTGAACATCGGCAACGACTTCAGCTACACCATCAGCATCCCGAGCGATTCCGCCCTCTTCAGCGCCCTCTTCAACTGCGACCTGCTCAACATCAGCGCAGTGGACACGGTGACGACCGAGAGCGGCAGCCCCCGGATCCAGCTGCTGTCCGCCAGCAACGGAGGGGTGATCTCCGGGAACACGGTGACGTTCCCGAACCTGGGGAATTACACACTCGGGCAACCACCAATTCTGGTGACCATCAACGCCCGAATACCGGCCAACTCGGGCCCAGGCGTGCTCAGGAACACGGTCAACGTCAGCGCCACCTTGGGCAACTGCCGGGGCACCGGAATCAACGGTGAGGACATCATCGGCAGCGCCCAGATCAACGGGGGGACTCTCACCGGAGCATTCACGCTGCTCGCGCCGAACGTCATTCGCGGTGACCTGGCTGCAACCGGTGGCAACTCCTGGCCGCTGGTCGCCGGCGGCGGGTTCCTCCTCGCCGCTCTCGGCCTGGTCCGCCTCCGCCGCCGGGCGGCAGAGGTCCCCGCTCAGGGGTGATCCTCCGCTGAACCAGGCTGATCCCAGCCGTCAATGAAGTCGAACTGGCTGCAGTGAGGTGCGCGATGCGCATCCGCTGCAGCCAGTTCGCTTTTCCGACCGAGCCTTCCACGGCGGCGGCTGCCTCCCCTTCCGGGTGGCGGAGCGCCCGCTCCGCTGTATCCGCGGCACGCTTGGCGAGCGCCACCGCTCGATGCCGGTCACGCTAACCAAGCCGCTTCCGCCGGGCGGGCGGCGAGCTCGGCGGGGACGGCGTGGAGGCGACCCCTTCCAGCTTCGGGGTGTCCGGAGGACCACGAGACCACGGACTACACATCGCTCACACAGCTCTTCTGGCGCCGGCTCCGGCGGCCCCGACCGCGGGACAGCGCCGCCGCCCGCGTGCACGCCGGCGGCCCATATGGGAATGGCGTACGGCCACGCCGGCCACGTCCTGCATGGTCACCGGCCTCTCGTCGTTGGTGAGCAGATAGGGCGGCGCCAGCCCGCCCCACCGGCGCAGGGTGGCGGCCAGGCAGGCGACGAGGGATCCAGGATCCGGCAGGTCGGGATGGCGACCCGTGTCAACGGAAGTGGCTCCACGCCACTTAGGCGCAGAAAAGTTGGCGCGCTGTCCGGCGACGCAAGGGCCTTCGCCACAGTCGAACCGCAGCCACATGCCGGGCTCGGCACCCAGGGCCGGTAACGGCCGCGATGCCAAGACCCACGACTCCTTGGCTCGGCCACGGCACGGCACGGCGCGTCGTGCGCTCGTCGCCGATGACGCCCATGGCGAGTAGGCGTTCGTGGACCGTGTCGGCGACGCCGTTGGAGCGCTCGAGCAGCTCCTCGATCTTCTCGGGGTCGATGAGACCGGCCGGCGGGATGGCTGGGGACAGCAGAATGTCGTTTGCCACGCGCATGGGACCACCCTGAGGGCAGTTTTGCCACGGGCATGGGACCACCCCGTTGCCAGTCATGGGACCACCTCGGTATCCCCCAACGCCGGTCGGACGCACGTTCGACTCGTACCCGACGTCAACCAGGCGAAGGGTGCCCATGGCTTACCGGGAGGTATCGGTGTTCGAGATCAAAGAGGTGCTGCGGCTCTGGCTGCGGGGTGAGGGCTATCGGGGCATCGACCGCCTCAGCGGCGTCGATCGCAAGACGGTCCGCCGCTACGTCGAGGCCGCGATCGCCGCCGGGCTGAGCTGCGACGGCGGCGAGGAGCAGTTGACCGACGTGGTGATCGGCCTGGTGTGCGACAAGGTCCGCCCCGCCCGTCCGACCGGCCACGGGGCGGGATGGGAGTCCCTCGTCCCCCACGAGGAGGAGATCAAGGCGTGGCTGGCCAAGGACCTGAAGCTGGTCAAGGTCCAGGACCTGCTCGCCCGCAAGGGCACCGTCGTCGCCTACCGGACCCTCAACCGCTTCGCCACCCAGCGCTGCGGCTTCGGGCAGGCCAAGACCACGGTGAGGGTCGCCGACGGCGAGCCGGGATCAGAGCTTCAGGTCGACTTCGGGCGCATGGGCCTGGTCCCCGACCCCGTCGGTGGCGGCCGGCGGATGGTGCAGGCGCTGATCTTCACCGCCTGCTGGTCCCGGCACTGCTTCGTGTGGCTCAGCCACCGCCAGACCACCGCCGCGGTCATCGACGGCTGCGAGGCGGCGTGGGCATTCTTCGGGGGCGTATTCGCGGTGGTGATCCCCGACAACATGGAGGCCATCGTCGACACCGCCGACGCGGTGGCCCCCCGCTTCAACGCCGCCTTCTTGGAGTACGCCCAGTCCCGGGGCTTCGTCATCGACCCGGCCCGGGTCCGCTCCCCGAAGGACAAGCCGAAGGTCGAACGCCAGGTCCAATACGTCCGGGGCTCCTTCTTCGCCGGCGAGGAGTTCGTGGACCTGGCCGATGCCCAGCGCCGGGCCGAGGTGTGGTGCTCGACCACGGCCGGGCTGCGGGTACATGGCACCACCCAGCACCGGCCGGCGGAGGTATTCCGCCTCGAGGAGGCACCCCTGCTCCTCCCCGCCCCCACCGAGGCCTACGACCTCCCTCTCTACGCCAACCCGAAGGTCCACCGCGACCACCACCTGTTAACTGAACTACTGGGGCCTGCCAGCGGGCGACGCCGAATGCCTTGTCGAGCCCGAAGGTCCGCGCGCATCAATGGCTGTCAC
>Ga0136633_1000932_pt1 | contig 21756 bp, 23 predicted proteins | sample AntDrymeUQ832206_2_FD_105494 | JGI IMG/M metagenome (GOLD analysis project Ga0136633, IMG submission 105494) | Polar desert sand microbial communities from Dry Valleys, Antarctica - metaG UQ83 (22.06) | ecosystem: Environmental > Terrestrial > Soil > Desert | place: Antarctica: Dry Valley...
GCATCCTGGGGCTGGAGTAGGTCCCAAGGGTTGGGCTGTTCGCCCATTAAAGCGGTACGCGAGCTGGGTTCAGAACGTCGTGAGACAGTTCGGTCCCTATCTTCCGTGGGCGTTGGAGAGTTGAGAGGATTCGTCCCTAGTACGAGAGGACCGGGATGAACGAACCTCTGGTGTATCTGTTGTCCTGCCAAGGGCACCGCAGATTAGCTACGTTCGGATCGGATAACCGCTGAAGGCATCTAAGCGGGAAGCCGGCCTCGAGATTAGCTCTCCCATCCCCTAGAGGGAGTAAGACCCCTGGAAGACCACCAGGTTGATAGGCCGGATCTGGAAGCACAGCAATGTGCGCAGGAGACCGGTACTAATGGGTCGAGGGCTTGACGGTTTTTGATACCCATCTCATTGGCAGGCTGTGCAGTTTTCAGGGCCCGGGATTGGCCGTTCGGTCTCGCAAAATTCCGGTGGCTTTGGCGTGGGGGAAACACCTCTTCCCATTCCGAACAGAGCAGTTAAGCCCCACAGCGCCGATGGTACTTGGCTCGCAAGGGCCCGGGAGAGTAGGTCGCCGCCGGTTTACTTATAAGGGCCGCCCCTTCGGGGGCGGCTCTTTTTTTTGGTCTGCTGGAGGGCTACGTCGCCGGCCGCTGTACGAGCCGCCCGGCGGCGAGGTCATCGAAGCACTGATCTCGCACGCCCCGGCCGGGTCGCCAGTCCTCCCAGACCAGGCGCCGGCGGGGCTGCGGGAATCAGGACCTGCCGGAAACCTGGGGTGAGGAAGTCGGTGTCAGGCAGGCCTGCGGGCGCGGCCGGACGATGCCCGGACGCATCCGCTGGTGACGACGCGACAGCGGCCGCCGGTGCGGGTGCTCGCCTGCGGAAGTGGACCGGCCCGGCCGTGATGACGGCTGGGGGAGATGGGCCTCACCGAGCGTGGCGAACTCCAGCGCCGTGTCCACGGCGGCCCGCACACGCTCGCGGAGCGAGCGGGAGAAGGTGGGGCTGCTGGTCGTCGTCTCGAACATGTGTTCGGCAAGCTACGACCGGTGTCGGACGGAACCGCTGAAGGAGATTCCGTGCGCGCGGCGAACCCCCGAAACTGGCTCTACGACTCGCAAGCGACGCTTCTGGCCTGCAAGGGATCTTGCGAGTCGGGCCACGAACAGGTGTGCGTGTGACCCGTTCGGTCGGCCTGCCGGACCGCCCTCGCCGATCATCGTCACGGCCTTCGCGATCCGCCGCTCGGGCGTCTCGGTCCGCTCGGGCCTCAAGGATCCAGTCGACGTGACTCGCGCTGGTGGGAGAAGGGCATGGCGTTGAAGCGCTCGCGAACCCCCTCGGTCCCGGCCAGCGCCGCAGCCAGGTCCTCTGGGACCTCCACGATCCGCGACTGCTTGTCGAGCGTCAGGACGACAACTCCGCGGTGAATTCGACCGAGGGCACGCGCGCGCATAGGCTACCGACGCCCATGGCGCCGATGATCCACCTGCGCATCGTCGCGCCACCCGACCGCACCGATCAGGCGATGCAGGTGCTCTGCTGCTCGCCCGCAGTCTGCAACGTGATCCGCCTTGAAGGCGCCGCTGTGCAGCCTGCCGGCGACGTGATCATGTGCGACGTCGCCCGCGAGGACGCCAGCGTCGTCCTGAGCGACCTCAAGGAGCTCAACCTCCACATGGAGGGATCGATCGCGATGGAGACGGTCGACGCAGGGATCTCGGAGTCCGCCGACGCCGCCGTCCGCGACGCGAAGGGCTCGCCGGCCGACGCGGTGATCTGGGAGGAGGTCGAGAGCCGGACCTCGGAGAGTGTCGAGCTCAGCGCGAGCTATCTGATCTTCTTCGTCCTCGCCGGCCTGATTGCGGCGACGGGCATCTTCCTCGATAGCCCGATCCTCGTCGTCGGCGCGATGGTCGTCGGCCCGGAGTTCGGGCCGATCGCGGGCTTCTGCGTGGCCATGGTCCAGCGCCAGAAGCCGCTGGCCGTCCGGTCGGCCGTCGCGCTGGCGGCCGGCTTCCCGCTCTCGATCACCGCCGTCTTCCTCGCGACGCTGGTCTTCAAGGCCACCGGCATCACGCCGGACTCGTTCACCAAAGCCGACCACAGCCTCGCGACGTCGATCGCGAACCCCGACTTCTTCGCCTTCTTCGTGGCCGCATGCGCGGGGGCCGCCGGTGTCCTGAGCCTGACCACCGCCAAGTCGGGAGCGCTGATCGGGGTGCTGATCTCGGTCACCACCATCCCGGCGGCGGCCAACGTCGGCATCGCGGCGGCCTACGGCGACCGCGAGTCTTGGACGGGCTCCATGGCGCAACTCGCGATCAACCTCGTCGGCATCCTCGTGGCCGGGACCTTCGTCCTATACGTGCAGCGCACGCTCTACCAGCGCCGGCGCGTCAAGCACCTCGCCGACTCGTCACGCGCCGAGGCGGGCCTGCCCGTCGGGCGCAGCCGCAACGAGCACCAGCCGTAGGGGCCCTCCGAGCGTGACGACGTCGCGGACGGTGGCTGCTCAGACGGTCGAGCCCAGTGAGGACCAGACGTCGACCTTCGTGCGGACCTTGTCCACGACGGCCGTCGTGAACTCGGTCGTCGTGGCGTGGCCGCCCAGGTCGACGGTCTTGATGCCGGTCGCAACGGTCTCGAGCACGCCCTCATAGATCGCACGGGAGGCGCGGTCGACCCCCGGGGTGCCCCGTCCGGCGGCGTAATGGAGGACCGCGGCGCAGGCCAGCAGCATCGCCATCGGGTTCGCGAGGTCCTTGCCGAACAGCGAGGGGGCGGTCCCGTGCGGGGCTTCGGCCATCGCCACGTCCACGTCGTGGTCGTCGTCGAAGGCCAGCAGGACCGATTCGGCCCCGGCGATGGAGCCGAACATCGGCATCACGAGGTCCGAGATGCAGTCGCCGTCGCGGTTCAGTGACGGGATCACCAGCGGCATGTCCGCCGCGCCGGAGATCAGGCCGGCGTACATCGCGTCGACCAGGACCGGCTGGTAGGGGACATTCGGATGGCGCGCGGCTGCGGCGTCCATCTCCTCTTTGAGCATGCCCTCGTAGACCGGCGAGACCGTCCACTTGGGCCCGCCGTAGACGCGCCCGCTCATGCGCTCGGCGGTGCGGAAGGCGAACTCGGCGACGGCACGGCAGGTCGAACGGGTGATGCGCTCGGTGCGGAAGGCGACCTCGTCGTCACCGCCCTCTTCGCCCTCACGCCACTGCTTGGCTCCGTAGGCGTCGCCGACGGCCATGCGGACGACGGAGATGGGGTGGTAGACGCCGGCGACCGGTCCGACGATCCCGGGAATGCGGCGACCGGTGCGGACGATCACGCGACCGTCGACCTCCTCGCGCAGGATGCGGTTGGGCGAGCCGACGTCGTCCTTGCCCTCCGGCGTGACCGTGGCGGCCTTGATGCCGAAGCCGGCCGCCTTCATCGCCCGGGCGGCCTCGTGGACGATCTCGTTGTTCGTCTCGCGACGCTTCTCGAGGCCGAGGTCGAAGCGCTCGAGGGCGATCTCCAGGCCGAGGACGGAAGGCTCGAGGACGCGCAGGGCCTGCTCGAGCAGCTCCTGGCCGGTCTCGTCGCCTTCGAGGACGATGATGCGCAGTGGGTCCGCCATGGCGCGCAACCTAGCGCGTGCGACGAGGCCTCAGTCGTGCCCGCGGCCGTGCAGGTCGAGCTCGCCGGCCTTGGCTTCGAACGCGGCGATCACGAAGGCGACGTGATCGTCGAAGTCCTCGCCGAGCTCCTCGGCCCCGCGGCGCACGTCCTCACGGTTGATGGCCGCCGCGAACGCCGACATCTTGAGCTTCTTCTTGACCGATTTCGGCGTCATGCCGTGGATGCCCTCGGGGCGCACGTAGGCGCACGCCGTGATGAAGCCGCTGAGCTCGTCGACCGCGTAGAGGGTCTTCTCCATCAGGGAATCGCGCGAGACCTCGACGAAGTCGGCGTGCGAGGCGATCGCCCGGATCCAGTGCGGGTGGACGTCCATCTCCTCGAGCAGTTCCATCGCCTTGCGCGGATGCCCCGTCTCGAGGTCCGGATGGCGCTCGTAGTCGAGGTCGTGCAGGAGCCCGACGGTGCCCCATTCGTCGGGATCCTCGCCGAAACGCTCGGCGTAAGCCCGCATCGCGGTTTCCACGGCCAGGACGTGCTTGCGCAGAGAGGGACTTTCGGTCCATTCACAGAACAGGTCCCACGCTTCTTCTCTCGAAAGGGCTCTCGACATGTGCGCTGTTACGCTAGCTCCCGCTCCGGCTTCGGCTGGGGCGCTCTTTTCGCCTATGGAGAAGTTCGTCATCGAAGGCGGCGTGCCGTTGTCCGGGACCGTGGTCCCTGCCGGCAACAAGAACGCCGCCCTACCCCTGATCGCCGCCACCCTTCTCACTCGGGAGGAGGTCGTGCTGCACAACGTGCCGCACATCCGCGACGTCGAGGCGATGATCGACCTCGTCGAGGCGCTCGGGACCATCGTCGAGCGCCGAGGCGAGAACACGATTTCCTTCACGGCGTCCGGCGTCAACGGCACGGCGGTCGATCCGGATCTCGCCGAGCGCATCCGCGCCTCGTTCCTGGTCGCCGGCCCGCTGCTGGCGCGCTCGGGCAGCGCCCTGATGCCCCCGCCCGGGGGAGACGTCATCGGCCGCCGCCGCCTGGATCCGCACCTGGACGCGTTCCGCGCGCTCGGCGCGACGGTCGAGCACGGCCGCGAGATCCTGATCGAAGCTCCCGAGACGGGCCTGACCGCGGTCGACTTCTTCATGGACGAGCCGTCGGTGATGGCGACCGAGAACGCGCTGATGGCCGCGGCCCTGACGCCGGGGACGACGACGATCCGCAACGCCGCGTCCGAGCCCCACGTCCAGGACCTCGCTCGCATGCTCGTGCGCATGGGCGCCGCGATCGAGGGCATCGGCTCCAACGTCATGACCGTTCACGGCGTCGGCACGCTCGGGGGCTGCGAGCACTGGGTCGGCCCGGACCACATCGAGATCGCCTCCTTCATGGCGCTGGCCGGCGTGACCGGCGGCGAGCTGCGGATCAAGGACACCGTCCCGGACGACCTGCGCATGATCCGGCTCGTCTTCGAGCGGCTCGGCCTGCACTCCGAACTCGACGGGAACGACGTCCTGGTCCCCGGCGATCAGAAGCTCGTCATGTCGCGCGATCACGGCGGCTACCAGATCAAGGTCGAGGACGGCCCGTGGCCCGCGTTTCCCGCCGACATCACCTCGATCGCCGTCGCGCTGGCGACGCAATCGGAGGGCACGGTCCTGATCTTCGAGAAGATGTTCGAGAACCGCCTGGTCTTCACGGACAAGCTCGTGTTGATGGGCGCCAACATCATTCTCTGCGACCCCCATCGCGCCGTGATCTCCGGGCCGACGAGGTTGCGCGGCGAACGGGTGGAGTCCCCCGACATCCGCGCCGGCATGGCGATGCTGATCGCCGCGCTGTGCGCCGAAGGGACCACGGAGATCGGCAACATCCGCCAGATCGACCGCGGCTACGAGCGCATCGACGAGCGGTTGCGGGCGCTCGGCGCCCGGATCGAGCGCGCGGTCGTCTGAGCGGCCCGGCCCCTCGGCGCTACCGTCCGCGGGCCGATGATGCACCCCATCCCCAGCGGTACCCGGGACGTCCTCCCGGAGGAGATGCGCGAGCTGCGCGCCATCACCGGCGCGATCCAGGAGGTCTTCGACGCCGCGGGCTACGGGGAGCTCTACACCCCGGCGCTCGAGCACGAGTCCGTCCTGCGCCGCGGCGACCCGGACGCCGCGAAACCCGCCTACCGCCTGTTCGACGAGAACGGCTCGGTGCTGGTCCTGCGCAGCGACATGACGATCCCCATCGCCCGGGTCGTCGCCACCCGCTACGAGGACGCCGAGCCGCCGCTGCGCTTCGCCTACCTCGCGCACGCCTATCGCTCGGTGCGGCCCCAGCGCGGCGAGGCCCGCGAGCAGCTACAGGCGGGCATCGAGCTGATCGGGGCCCCGGGGGCCGAGGGGACCGCCGAGGCGCTGACCGTGCTCTGCCGGTCTCTGGACGCCGCCGGCCTGACCTCGTACCGGATCGGACTAGGCGACGCCGCGCTCTATCCGCGACTGCTGACCGAGGCGCGCGTGCCCGGGCCGGCGCAGCGACGGATCCTGCACGAGCTGGTGACGCGCGATTTCGTCGGCCTGGCGCGGGAGCTCGAGGGCTGCGGCGGGGACGAAGAGCTGCTGCGGATCCCACAGCTGCGCGGGGGGATCGAGATCCTCGATCGCGCCGGGGCCGCGGCCGACGGGCTGCGCGCACTGCACGCGCTGCTCGAGCCCGGAGTCGCCGGGCGGATGATCTTCGACCTCGGCCTGATCCGCGACCTCGGCTACTACACGGGGGCGATCTTCGAGGTCTACGACGACGCGCTGGGGGTCCCGCTCGGCGGCGGCGGGCGCTACGACGACCTGCTCGGGCGCTTCGGTCGCTCGCTTCCGGCCGTGGGCTGGGCGGTCGAGGTCGAGCGGCTGCACGTCGCGCTGGCCGGACGGCGGGGGCCGCGCTCGTGAACGCTCCCCTGACGATCGCGGTCCCGCGCGGGGCGCTGATGGCCGGCACGCTGGACCTGCTCGACGCCATCGGCGTGGACACCGCCGAGGTGCGCTCCAACGACCGCAAGCTGCTCTTCGACGACGCGGGCATCGTGACCATGCGCCCGTCGGACGTCCCGACCTATGTCGAGGCCGGCGCGGCCGATCTCGGCATCACCGGCAAGGACGTCCTGCGCGAGCAATCCGAGCGTGAGGTGGTCGAACTGGTCGACCTCGGCTTCGGGCCCTGCAAGATGATCTTCGCCACCGAGGCGGGGGACCCCGATCCCGCGCGGGAGGCCCTGCGGCGCCTGGGCGTGATGCGGATCGCGACCAAGTACCCGAAGATCGCGACGCGCCACTTCGCGCGGACGGGCCGGATGGCGGAGATCGTCGAAGTCCACGGCTCGGTCGAGCTCGCGCCGCTGACCGGCCTCGTCGAGGGGATCGTGGACCTGACGGCGACCGGGACGACCCTGCGCGAGAACGGGCTGGTCATCCGCGAGGAGCTCTTCGATGCCAGCGCCCGCCTGATCGCCAACCCGGTCTCCTACCGGTTGAAGTCGGCGGCGATCGACCGCCTGCTGGAGCGCGTCCGTGCCGCCGGTCACCCGGCCTGAAGCGGCCGCCGCCGCGGCGCGGCTGCGGTCGTGGGTGGTGTCGAGCGAATCGGTCGCCGAGACTGTCGCCTCGGTGATCGCCGACGTGCTGGCCCGCGGGGACGCTGCCGTCCTGACCTTCGAGGCGCGCTTCGGGCACGGGGTGAGGCGCCTGCGGGTCTCGCCGGAGGAGCTGGCGGCGTCCGTCGCCGAGCTCGACCCTGCCGTGCGGGCGGCCATTGAGCTCGCGCGCGACAACGTCGCCGCGGTGGCTCGCGCCGGGTTGACGGGCGACGCAGCGGTGGTGCTGGGTCAGGGCCAGCGGGTCGTCTCCCGGGAGATCCCCGTGGGGCGGGCGGGCGTCTACGCGCCCGGCGGGCAAGCGCCGTACCCGTCGTCGGTCGTGATGGGCGTGGCCTGCGCACGGGCGGCGGGCGTCCGGGAGGTCGTCGTGTGCGCCTCGCATCCGGTCATGCTGGCCGCGGCGGCGCTGTGCGGCGCCGACGAGGCCTTCCGGATGGGCGGGGCGCAGGCGATTGCCGCCCTCGCCTACGGGACCGAGAGCGTGCGGGAGGTTGACGTCATCGTGGGGCCGGGGTCGTTGTACGCCCAAGAGGCCAAGCGGCAGGTGTTCGGGCAGGTCGGGATCGACGGCTTCGCAGGTCCGAGCGACCTGCTGGTGATCGCGTCGGCCGATGCGGATCCGCGCTTGATCGCGTCCGACCTGGCGGCGCAAGCCGAGCACGGGGAGGGGACGGTGGTCGCGCTGCTCACCGATTCACAGCAACTGGCCGATGCCACGCAAGAGCTGGTCCGCGCCTCGGCGATGGGATCCGCGGCGGATCGTGGCAGCAAGGACGCACCGCAATACCTGGCACCGGTGGTGACGGTCGATCTGGAGACCGCGCTTTCGGTCAGCGAGCATTTTGCGCCCGAGCACCTGTCGCTCCAGGGTGCGGCGGCGGAGGCGCTCGCCCCGCTGGTCACGCGCGCGGGCTGCCTGTTCGTCGGCGCCATGGGCGCGGTGGCGTTCGGCGACTACGTGGCCGGCTCGAACCACGTGCTGCCCACCGGGGGGGCGGCGAGGTTCGCGTCCGGATTGAACGTCCGGCACTTCCTGCGGCGCATGAGCGAAGTCCACGTCGACGGCGCGGCGGCGGCCGTGCTGGCACCGCACGGAGCGGCGCTGGCGCGCGCGGAGGGCTTCGAGGCCCACGCGACGTCGATGGAGGCGCGTACGATCGGGCCCGCACCATGACCCGTTCTGCCGAGATCACCCGCGCCACCGCCGAGACCGACGTCAAGCTCGGGCTGACCCTCGACGTCCCCGGCGGCTCGGGCACCCGCGCGACCGGGGTCGGTTTCCTCGATCACATGCTCGATCTCGTGGCCCGCCACGGGCGTCTGGGCCTGGAGGTGGCGGTGACCGGCGACCTCCAGACCGGCTCGCACCACACGGTCGAGGACACCGGGATCGTGCTCGGGCAGGCGCTGGATCGCGCTCTGGGTGACCGAAAGGGAATCGTGCGCTACGGCCACGCCGTGATCCCCATGGACGAGGCGCGGGCCGCCTGCGCGATCGACCTCTCGGGCCGGCCGTTCTGTGCGTTCGAGGGCGTGCTGCCTCCGGGCGACATCGCGGGCTTCGAGCACGAGGTGGCCGAGGAGTTCTTCCGCGCCGTGGCTTCTTCGGCCAGGCTGACGCTGCACTTGCGCATCGAGGCGGGCACGAACGCCCACCACATGATCGAGGCCTGCTTCAAGGCCTTCGCCCGTGCGCTGCGGGCCGCGACCACGATCGACCCGACCGAGCCGGGAGTGCCGTCCACCAAGGGCTCGCTGACCGCGTGATCGCGATCGTCGACTACGGGATGGGCAACCGCCGCAGCGTCGAGAAGGCGCTCGCGCACGTGGGTGCGGCATCGGTCGTGACCGCCGACCACGACCTGCTGCGAGCGGCCGACGGCCTGATCCTGCCGGGCGTCGGGGCGTTCCCGGAAGCGATGCGCCACATCCGCGCGGATGGACTGGACGAGGTGCTGACCGAGCGTGCCGGGGCCGGGATCCCGCTGCTGGGCATCTGCCTGGGGATGCAACTGCTCTTCGAGCGCTCTGACGAGCACGAGGGCGCCGAAGGACTGGGCTTGGCGCCCGGCGCGGTCACGGTGCTCGACGGCGACAAGCTGCCCCACATCGGGTGGAACCGCGTGCGCTTCGTGCGCGACGGCGCGCTGACCGCAGGGTTCGGCGAGGGAGCGGCGTTCTACCACGTCCATTCGTTCGCCTGCCGGCCGGCCGATCCCGACGATCTCGTCGGCGTGGCCGAGTACGGCGAGCCGTTCGCCTCGGTCGTCGAGCGGGCGAACGTGTACGGCGTCCAGTTCCACCCGGAGAAGTCCTCGGGCGACGGGCTGGCGCTGCTGTCGTCGTTCGCCGGAATCTGCGAGCGGGCGGTGGCCGCGTGATCCTCCTGCCCGCGATCGACATCCGCGGCGGTCGCGCGGTGCGCCTGCGCCAGGGCGACTTCGACGACGAGACCGTCTACCACGACGATCCGCTGGAGGCGGCGCGCGCGTGGGTGAAGGCGGGCGCGCGCTTCCTGCACGTCGTGGACCTCGACGGGGCCAAGGACGGCACCCCGGCGGCGATCGAGCACTTGGGCCGGATCGTCTCCGAGTTGCGCGTCCCGGTGCAGTACGGCGGTGGCCTGCGCAGTGCCGACGCCGTCTCCTCGGCCCTGCGAGCCGGTGCGGAGCGCGTGGTGATCGGCACGGCGGCGTTCCGCGACGTGGACCTGCTGGACGCCTGCCTCGACGAACACGGCCCGGCGATCTCCGTGGCGATCGACGTACGCGGAGGGAAGATCTCGACGGCGGGCTGGACAGAGACGAGCGAACTGCCGGCGGCCGACGCGATCGAGCGCCTGCAGGACCGCGGGGTGCGGTCGTTCGTCTACACCGACGCCGACCGCGACGGGATGCTCGAGGGTCCCGACCTCGACGAGGTGCGCGCCGTGGCCGACGTCGTGCGCGGCCAGTTCATCTACTCCGGCGGCATCGGCTCGCTCGACCACCTGCGGTCGCTGGCCGCGCTCCGGCAGGTCAACCTGTCCGGCGTGATCGTCGGCAAGGCGCTCTACGAGGGCAAGTTCACCGTGGCCGAGGCGGTCGCGGCGTTGCGCGGGCGCTGAGCGGCGTGCACTACAAGCGCGTCATCCCGTGCATGGACGTCGACGCGGGCCGGGTGGTCAAGGGCACTCGCTTCGTCGACATCCGCGACGCCGGCGATCCCGTCGAACTGGCGGCGCACTACGACGCCCAGGGCGCAGACGAGCTGGTCTTCCTCGACATCACGGCGACGTCGGACAAGCGGGCGACCGTGGTGGAGCTGGCCCGGCGCGCCGCCGATCAGGTCTTCGTACCGTTCACGATCGGTGGCGGGGTGCGCGCGGTCAACGACGCCCACGCGGTGCTCGACGCGGGCGCCGACAAGGTCTCCGTGAATTCCGCGGTCGTGGCCCGACCGGGCCTGATCGACGAGCTCGCGCAGGTCTTCGGGGCCCAGTGCGTGGTACTGGCGATCGACGCCAAGCGCGTGGGCGAGGCGTGGGAGGTCTTCGTGGCCGGGGGGCGGACCGCGACGGGCATCGATGTCCTCCGGTGGGCGCGTGAGGGGGTCGAGCGCGGGGCGGGGGAGATCCTGCTCACCTCGATGGACCGCGACGGCACCAAGGACGGCTACGACCTCGAGCTGCTGCGGGCGATCTCGTCCGCGGTCGAGGTCCCGGTCATCGCCTCGGGCGGTGCGGGCACGCCCGATCACCTCGTCGAAGGGCTGCGCGCGGGCGCCGACGCGGTGCTGTGCGCCTCGATCTTCCACTACGGCGAGCACACGGTGGCCGACGTCAAGGCGCACCTCGCGGCGGCGGGGATCCCCGTTCGCCTCTGAAATCCATCCGCGGCGTCCCTAACGGCGGAAGCCGGCGAACGAGGCCGGGAGGCGACCGCCGTTGCGGCGGATGCAGGCCCGCAGCGAGCGCAGGTAGCGTGAGCGGCGATCGTGCGCGGCCTGCGCTCGCCGCCGGCAGGCGCCTCGGGTGGCGGCAGCGCGCTCTCGGCGCACGCAGTCGCGGAAGGAGCGGACGACCGCGCCCCGCCTGGAGTGCAGGCGCTCGGCGCGGCTGCGGCAGCCCGACTGCAGGCGTGCGTCGCGGGTGCGGGTCTGGCGGCGGGTCGCCGCGCGGCTCTTGCGGGCCTCCTTCGCGCGCTTGGCCACCCGCACGCGGCCCTCGGCGGTGAGCGGCCGGAAGGCGTACAGGCTCGAGTAGCCGGTCAGGAAGATCGTCCGGCGGTCCGAGACGACGGGGTTGTAGGCGCCCCGGCCGAAGTCGAAGACCTTGCGTCCCGTCCGCGCGCCGAGGCCGACCGTGCGCTTGCCGTCGAGTTCGGAGAAGTAGACGACGTCGCCGATGATCGTGGCGCCTCCGGAGACGCGGCCACCCACGTTGTGGCTCCAGCGCACCTTGCCGTTGCGCGCATCGAGGGCGTAGAACTTCTTGTCGTAGGAGCCGGCGTAGACCGTCGGGCGGCCGCGGTCGAGTTCGGCGACGGCGGGAGAGGCGTAGACGAAGCCACCGGTCCGCTTGGCCCAGGCCAGCTTCCCGTTGAGCGACGAGAACGAGTAGATGCGTCCGTCGGTGCTACCGAGGTAGACGCGTCCGTAGGCGACGGCGGGCGTGGAGTAGAAGTTGCCCGACGAGAGCCCGAAACGGGCGCCGGAGGTCCCGGTCGACCAGACGCGTGACCCGTCGCCTTGACGCAGTGCGTGGACGCGGCCCGCGTAGTCGCCGAAGTAGAGCTTGCCGCCGTCGAGTGCGAGTCCCGACTTGACCGCGCCCGCGACCTTCGACGTCCACTGCACGCTGCCGTCCGTGGTCCGCAGCGCGTAGATCGTGCCGTTCTCCGAGCCGAAGTAGAGCGAGCCGCCGTCGATCACCGGCGAGGACTCGCTGCGGCTCGGCAGCAGGCGCGACCAGAGGATCTTGCCTCGCCGGACGTCGAGCGCGACGATCCGGCCGGCCTTCGTCGTGCGCCCGCGCTGGAGCAGGACGGCGTAGACCCGGCCCTCGGAGTAGGCGGGCGATGCGGCGGCCAGATAGCCGAGCTTTTTCTTCCACAGCACCTTTCCGGTGCGCTTGGACGCCGCGTAGAGCGCGCCGTTGTTCTTCAGCAGGAACAGGCGCGGACCCACGAGGATCGGCGGGAACTCGAGCAGGACCGAGCCGGTGAGCGACCAGATGCGCCGGAACGGCGGGCGCAGCGACTTGGGGGCCGGCAGGTAGCGGCGGCGATTCTTGGAAAAGCCGTACTGGGGCCAGACGAAGTCGTCGCGCTCGCCTTCTTGCACGGGGCGCTGTTCCTCCACGGGCGTGGCGGTGGGTTCGGGGCGGAACTCGACGTCGGGGTTGGACACGTCGCCCCCGCGGGTCGCCATGAAGGCGGTGAGGCCGCCGGCCACCAGGAACAGCGCGACCCCGATGCCGATGAGGATCCACCGCCGCGAGCGTCGCGGGGCGTCATCTGGCATGACGTCCGAGGATAGAGGCCGCGATGATGGGTCCATGACGGGAATCGACGATCGGGCGCTCGAGCGGTTGCGGGCTTTGCCCGCCGTGCAGGCGCTCGCAGGCGAACCTGGCGTGTGGGTGGTCGGTGGGGCCGTCCGTGACGCGCTGCTCGGCCGGGCGTTCGTCGACGCGGATTTCGTGGTCGAAGGCGACGCAGTGGCCCTCGCGCGGCGATTGGGGGAGGTCACCGAGGCGCACGAGCGCTTCGGGACGGCGTCGGTCGGCGGGTTCGATCTGGCGTCGGCCAGGACGGAGTCCTACCCGGCGCCCGGCGCGCTGCCGGACGTCGTCCTGGGCGCCTCGGTGCAAGGAGACCTGGCGCGGCGGGACTTCACCGTGAACGCGATCGCGGTTCGCTTGGCGGATTTCACGACGGTGGCCTGGCCTGGCGCCTTCGAAGACCTGGCGGACGGGGTGCTGCGGGTGCTGCACCCGGGATCCTTCGCCGACGACCCGACGCGGCTGCTGCGGCTCGTGCGGTACGCCTCCCGGCTGGAGTTCTCGGTCGACGACGACACCGCGGAACTGGCCGGGGCGGCGGTGGCCGGCGGAGCGCTGCGCACGGTGTCGGCGTCGCGGCTGGGCGCGGAGCTCCGGCTGCTCCTGCGTGAGCCTCAGCCCGCCGCGCTGCAGTGGCTCGGCGCGATGGGGCTCGGAGACGTCATCGCCGGCGCGATCGTCGATGGCGGTCGGGTGGCGCGCACCGTGGGGCTCGCCGACGGCGGGCGGGTGGACCTGGCGGCGCTGGCCTGCTGCGTCGGAGCCGTGGACGCGGCTGTGCTCGCGGCCCGGCTGGACGAGCTGGAGTTCCCGGCGGCCGAGCGTGATCTGGTGGTGTCGGCTTCCCGGGGCGTCGCCGACGTGGGGGCCTTGAGGACCGCGCCGGCGTCCGTGGTCTGGAGGACGCTTCGCGGGGTCTCACTCGAGGCGCTCGCGGTGGCGGGCGACCCGCTGGTCCTCGAGCGCTGGGCGTCGGTCTCCGGTGCGGTCCTCGACATCGACGGCAACGATCTCGTCGCGGCCGGCCTGTCGGGGCCCCCCGTCGGCGCCGGGCTCGAGGCGGCGATGGTGGCGCTGCTCGACGGCGAGGCGCCCGACCGGGACGCCCAGCTGCGCGTGGCGCTGGCGGAGGCCCGGGCGTGAACGGCGCCGCCGTCGCCGGGCTGCTGCGCTGCCCGCTGTGCGGGGGGCGACTGGAGGTCGACGGGGCCGCCCTGCGCTGTGGTGACGGCCATTCGTACGACATCGCTCGCAACGGGTCGGCGACGCTCGCGGGTGGCGAGGGTCTCCCTCCGGGAGATACGGCCGAGATGCTCGCGGCGCGCGACCGCCTGCTCGGCTCCGGGTCGTTTGCGCCGATCGTCGGCGCGCTGACGGCGTCGGTGGCCGGCCTCGACCGCCCGCCGGGCGTCATCGCCGATTGCGGGGCGGGCACCGGCTGGTACCTCGCGCGGGTGCTCGACGCGGTGCCGGGAGCCGTCGGGCTCGCGCTTGACTGCTCGGCACCGGCGACCCGCCTGGCCGCACGCGTGCACGAGCGCGCCTTCGCCGTCCGCTGCGACGTCTGGCGCGGCCTCCCGCTGGGTGACCGGACCGCGGACCTCGTCCTGTGCGTCTTCTCCCCGCGTGCCGGAGCCCACTTCGAGCGGGTGTTGACCGACGGCGGGGTCCTGATCGTGGTGACTCCCACTCCCCGCCACCTCGGCGAGCTCGACCTGATCGGCGTCGAGCCGGCCAAGCGCGAGCGCCTGGAACGGACCGTCGCGCCGCTTCGCACGCGGTCCGTCGAGTCGATCGAGTGGGAGATCTCGCTGGACGCCGGCGTCGCCCGCGACCTGGTCGCGATGGGTCCCAATGCCCATCACGACCGGGACCCTGGTGAGGCCCCGCGCCGGGTGACCGCGTCGGTCGAGTTGACCGTGTTCGGCCGGTAGCGTCCAGCCGGTGATCGCGCTGCCGCCGCCGTTCCGCTGGGAGCGCGACCAGATCGTGGCCGACCTGTCCGGTGGCCACGTGCTGTTCTCGACGCGCCGCGGCGGGGTGTCCGAGGGGTCGTTCGCGTCGCTGAACCTGGGAAAGCTGACCGACGATCCGGCGGCGGCGGTCGACGAGAACCGCTTGCGCGTACTCGCGCGGGTGGGCCTGACCTGGGATCGCTCCTGCTACGGGCGGCAGGTGCACGGCACGGAGGTGCGGCGGGCGACGGAACCGCCCGGACCCGAGCGGCCGTACGCGGAGGAAGACGGGCAGGCGACCGCGCTCGAGGATGCCGCAGCCGTGGTCTTCGTCGCCGACTGCCTGCCGGTCGTGCTCGTCGCTGACGGGGCGGTCGCCGCGCTGCACGGAGGCTGGCGCGGTCTCGCCGGCGGCATCGTCGGTGAGGGAGTGCGGGCGTTGCGCGACGTCGGCGGCTCCGGGCCGATCCGGGCGGCGCTCGGGCCGAGCGCGCGCGGTTGCTGCTACGAGGTCGGCGAGGAGGTCCACGCGGCCTTCTCCGGGTCGCCCGGCTCACGCGTGGGCGAGCGGAATCTCGATCTGACGGTCGTCGCGACATCGCAGCTGCGGGAAGCCGGTGTTGAAGCGGCCGATATCCACGACATCGGCCTGTGCACGATGTGCAGCGACCCGGCGCTGTTCTTCTCGCACCGGCGCGACGCGGGCGTCACGGGCCGCCAGGCTGCCGTCGTGGTCCGCCGCTGAGAGCCCGACCGGGCCGAAAACCGTCCCATAGTGGGACGGTTTTCGGCCCGGTCGTACGCTGGCGGGGTGGCAAGGATCGTCACCGGGCTGGACCCGGCCAGGGTGCGCGAACAGGCCGAGCGGGTGCGCGGGCGCATGGCCGAGGCGGCGCTGCGGGCGGGCCGCGACCCGGCCGCAGTGGAGCTGCTGGCCGCGGTCAAGTACGTCGCGCTCGAGGAGCTGCACGTGCTGGCCGAAGCCGGCCTGGACCTCGTGGGCGAGAACCGCGCGCAGGACCTCGTGGCGAAGTCCCAGAACCATCCTGAGCTGCGCTGGCACTTCATCGGGCAACTGCAGTCACGCAAGGTCAAGCTGATCGTCCCGCACGCTCAGTTGATCCACTCGGTCGACTCGGAATCTGCGCTCGAGCAGATCGGCCGTCACGCCGGCCCGCAGACGCAGATCCTCGTTCAAGTCAATGTCGCGCGCGAGCAGGGCAAGGGGGGCGTCATGCCGGAGGACCTCGCCAAGTTCCTGGCCGCCAGCCCGATTCCCGTGTCGGGGCTCAGCACGATGCCCCCGTTCGCCGCCGACCCCGAGTCCAGCCGACCGTACTTCTCGGGGCTGCGCGAGCTCGCGGCCGAACACGGGCTGCGAGAGCTCTCCATGGGCACGAGCCAGGACTTCGAGACCGCCGTCGAGGAGGGCGCAACGATCGTGCGCGTCGGGTCGCTGCTCTACGCGGACTGACCGTTGTCGGACCCGGGTCTGAGCCTGGAGCTACGATTGCAGGGATTTCGCGTCCTTCCGCGAAGATCGGACACGCCCATGGCGATCAAGGACACCTGGCACCGCACGCTCGTCTACTTCGGCCTCGCCGAGGACCGCTACGCGGACGACGACGGCTACGACGACGATCCGAGCCCTCGCGCCGCCGAGGCCGAGCTCGAGGACCGCTACCGCGAGCGGCCGAACGTCCGGCGCCTGTCCAGCCGCCGCCGGCGCGACGAGATCGAGGACATCTTCGGGGACGAGCCGGGGCCGGGGGCGGCACGCACGCGCGTCCTGCGGCCGGTCGAATCCGCCGGCAACGGCGGCCGCGCCGACGTGCGCGTGCACCTCGTCGTCCCGCGCTCGTTCAATGACGCGCAGGACGTCGCGGACAAGTTCAAGGACTCGATCCCGGTGATCATCAACCTGCAGGGCGCCGAGAACGACCTCTCGAAGCGGCTGATCGACTTCGCCTCCGGCCTGACCTACGCGCTCGACGGCGGCATGCAGCGGATCGCCGACAAGGTCTTCCTGCTCACGCCGCGCAACGTCGAGGTCTCGGCCGAAGAGCGCGCGCGGCTGATCGAGAAGGGCTTCTTCAACCAGTCCTGATCGGCCCGCCGGATAGCCTCTGGCCGATGCGAGTGGGGCTGATCGGAGCGGGAAGCATGGCGCGCGCACTGGCCACGGGCTGGGGCGAGCCGGTCCTGTGCACGGACTCCGGGTCCGGGCGCGCGCAGGCGCTTGCCGCCGACCTCGGCGGCGAGGCCCTCAGCTCGAACGAGGAGCTGGCCCAGCGCGCCGACGTCGTGATCCTCTGCCACAAGCCGGGCCAGCTCGAAGCGGTCGCCGAGACGGTGGCGCCGCACGCGAAGGCGGTCGTCTCCGTCCTGGCCCGCCGCACCGTCGCCGAGCTCGAGTCGGCCTACGGCGGCGTTCCCGTCGTCCGCGTCGAGCCCAACACCCCCGTGGCCGTGGGCCGGGGCGTGTGCACCATGGCGGCGAGCGGCGGGACGCCGGAGCTCCGCGCGCAGGTTCGCGAGCTCTTCGGGCGCGTTGGCGCCGTCGTCGAGGTCCCCGAGCCGTTGATGGCCGTCGCCGCCGGCTGCTCGGCCGTCGGGCCCGCCTACTACGCGCTCGTGGCGGAAGCCTGGATCGACGCAGCGGTGCGCCGCGGGCTGCCCGCGCCGATCGCCCAGCAGCTGGTCGTGGGCGCGATGGGCGGGACCGCTGCGCTGCTGGAGTCCCGCGGCCACGACACGCTCGCACTGCGGCGTGGTGTCACCTCCCCGGGCGGCACGACCGCGCGCGGGCTGGCGGCGCTCGAGCGCGGCGGGGTCCGGGCGGCGTTCGCCGAGGCACTCGACGACGTGGTGGACTTCGCATGACCGTCGTCGCCGCCGGTGTCCGGCAGGAGATCGCCGATTTTCTTGGAGCGCTGCTGAACGTCTACGTGATCTGCCTGATCGGCTGGATCGTGCTGTCGTTCGTGTTCTCGATGGGAGTGCGGATGCCGTACAACCGCATCGTCACGGGCATCGTGGACTTTTTTCGGGATGTCGCCGAGCCCTATCTGCGGATCTTCCGGAGGCTGCCACTGCAGATCGGGCCGCTGGATCTCAGCCCGATCGTCGCGATCTTCGTGCTCTCGATCGTCGGCGGCCTCTTGGTGTCGCTGGTCGACCCCGCGCCGTGAGCCGTCCCGGCCTGAGGGCCCTCGCACTGGGGAGCGGCGTCATCGCGGCCGACCAGCTCTCGAAGGCGCTCGTACGGTCCGGGATGGCCCGTGGTGAAGAGGACCCGATCTTCCCCGGTGTCACGCTCGTCAACACGCGCAACCGCGGCGTCGCCTTCGGCTTTCTCGAAAATGGCGGCGCGATCGTGGCCGTGGTCACCGCCGTGGCGCTGGTGGCGCTCGTGGCGTTCTTCATCGTCCATCGCCGGCGCCCGCTGGCCTGGCTGCCGACCGGGCTGCTGCTCGGCGGCGCCGCGGGCAACCTGATCGACCGCGTCCGCGAGGGCGCGGTCACGGACTTCATCGACCTGCCGGCCTGGCCGGCGTTCAACCTGGCCGACGTGGCGATTACGTTCGGCGTGCTCTCACTCCTTTACGTCCTCGAGGGCCCGCCGCGCGCGGCCGAGGAACGGGAGCGGGAAGGGATGCCCGATGCCGTCCGTTGACGTGCCCGACGAGGCCGACGGCGAGCGCCTCGACGTCTTCCTGGCCGCCCACGTGGGCTCACGCTCGACGGCGGTCAAGCTGATCGAGGCCGGGCTGGTGACGGTCGACGGCGAGCGGCGTCTGAAGCGCCATCAGGTTCACGCCGGCCAACGTGCGGAATGGACCGGGTTCGCGGCCGCCCCTCGCGAGGCGGTGGCGCCGGCCAGCTTCGAGATCGTCTACGAGGACGAGCACCTGCTGATGGTCGACAAGCCCGTCGGCGTCGTCGTGCATCCGAGCCGAGGCCATGAGGACGGAACGCTCGTGCAGGCGCTGGCCGGACGTGTGGCCGGCGGTCCGGACCCGCTGCGACCCGGCGTCGTCCATCGCCTCGACCGCGACACCTCGGGGCTGCTGATCTTCGCCCGCGACGAAACGACGCACGCGCGCCTGCAGGACATGATTCGCCAGCGCCTCGTCACGCGCGAGTACCTGGCGCTTGTCCAAGGCCGGCCGTCGGCGCGGACGGGAACGATCGAGGCGCCCGTCGGCCGCGACCGCCGAGTGCGCACGCGGGTCTCCACGGACACCGACGAGCCTCGCAATGCCGTCACCCACTTCGAGGTGGCCGAGGCCCTCGAGGGCTGCACCCTGCTGCGCGTGCACCTCGAGACCGGCCGGACGCATCAGATCCGCGCGCATCTACTGGCGATCGGGCACCCGGTGGCCGGCGACCCGGAGTACGGGGGGCGTGGCGACCTCGGTCTCGAGCGCCAGTTCCTGCACGCCGCCCGGCTCGCGTTCACCCATCCGGTGACGGGTGAGGCGATGGACGTGTCGTCGGAGTTGCCGGAGGATCTGGCGCAGGCGTTGGCGGTGGCTCGGGGGTGAGGGCGGTGTCCCTGGTTCGGTCGCGGTGATTTCTGCGAACGGCGGCCGGGTGGGAGTGGGCATTTCGCTGGGCGCCGGGCCCGCGAGGCGTGGTGCGACAACTGCGGTCCAGCGGCCCGGTGGTGTCGAGCCATGCGCCACGGGTGGTGCGTCGCACGACACGGCCGCTGGCGGCGAGGCGGTTTGACGCACCACGCCTCTCGGGATCCCCGGCTAAGCTGACCGTTAATCGTTCAAACCCTCGACCCCGGCGACATCCAAGGGGACGCGGTCCTGCCCGGCGCACAGCGCACCGGGTCCCGCGCCATCCCAGCCGCCGGGCTGTGCCCAACTGAACAAGGAAAGGACCGAACCCATGGCGTCCGACGTCGGGCTCAAAGAGCTGCTGGAGGCCGGTGTCCACTTCGGGCACCAGACGCGCCGGTGGAACCCCAAGATGCGCCGCTTCATCCACGGTGAGCGTGGCGGTATCTACATCATCGACCTGCTGAAGACGGCGAAGGCGCTCGAGCAGGCCGAGGAGTTCGTGTCCGGGATCGCCCACCGCGGTGGCACCATCCTCTTCGTCGGCACCAAGAAGCAGGCGCGCGACGCGGTCAAGGAGACCGCCGAGGCCTGTGGCATGCCCTACGTCAACAACCGCTGGCTCGGTGGGGTGCTGACCAACTTCCAGACGATCTCGCAGCGCATCAAGCGCCTGCACGACCTCGAGCGCTATGAGACCGAGGGCCAGCTCGCGCTGCTCCCGACGCAGGAGCGCATGAAGGCCCAGGCCGACCTCGCGAAGCTGCGCTCGAACCTCGGCGGCGTGAAGAACATGGCCCGCCAGCCCGACGCGATGTTCGTGGTGGACCTCAAGACGGAGGCGATCGCCGTCAAGGAGGCCCAGCGTCTGCGCATCCCGATCATCGGCCTCGTCGACACCAACTGCGACCCGGACGGCATCCAGTACGTCATCCCGGGCAACGACGACGCGATGAAGGCCTGCCGCGTCATCACCGAGGCGCTCGGCAACACGATCAAGGCCGGCCGCTCGGTCTGGCAGACCGCCGAAGAGGAGCGCATGAAGCGCGAAGCCGAGGAGGCCGCCCGCCGCGCCGCCGAGATCGCCGCTGCCAAGCAGGCCGAGGAGGCCGCCAAGCAGGCCGAGGAAGATGCCCGCGCGGCCGCCGAGCGCACCGAAGTCGAGCAGGGCGAGGTGGCCGCGAGCCGCAGGGCCAACGAGCCGATGCAGCGTGGCGCGCCCGGCCAGAAGCCGATCGCCGCCCCCACCGTGGCCGAGGATCTGCCCGTCCGGCCGCAGGGCGGCGCTCGCCGCAAGCGTGGCGAGGGCAAGCCCGAGGACGCCCCGTCGGCCGGTTCGGCCGCCGCGGGCAAGTCGCGCAAGCGCGCGCACGTCGAGGCCTCGGCTCCGGCCAAGGCCGCGCCCGCCGAGGGCGAGGCTCCGACGGCGGCAGCCGCCGGAGCGGAGGCCCCTGCGCCGACCGCGGAGGCGCCGGCACCGGACGGCGCCGTCGCCAAGAAAGAGCAGCCCGCGGCCAAGGAGAAGCCCGCGGCCAAGGACAAGCCCGCTGCGGAGGCCAAGGAGAAGCCCGCCGACGAGAAGCCGGCCGACACCCAGGAGACCCCCGCCTCATGAGCATTTCCGCAGCACAGGTCAAGGACCTCCGCGACCGCACCGGCGCGGGGATGATGGACTGCAAGAAGGCCCTGACCGAGACCGATGGGGACGTCGAGGCCGCGGTCGAGTACCTGCGGGTCAAGCTCGGCGACAAGGCGCTCAAGCTCGGCGGCCGCGAGGCCACCGAGGGGACCGTCCAGTCCTACATCCACGGCGGCAAGGTCGGCGTGCTGATCGAAGTGGGCTGCAACACGGACTTCGTGGCCCGCAACGACGACTTCGTGGCCTTTGCCCGCGAGATGGCGATGCACATCGCCGCCTCGCCGACGGTCGCCTACGTCAACGAGGACGAGATCCCGGAAACCGACAAGCAGCGCGAGCTGGCGGTCTTCGAGGCCCAGGCCGCCGACAAGCCCGAGAACGTGCGCACGAAGATCGCCGAAGGCAAGCTGCGCAAGTGGATGGAGGAAACCGTCCTGCTCAAGCAGCCGCACGTCAACGCGGACAAGTACGACGGCAAGACGATCGAGGAGATCCGTGCCGCGCTCTCGGGGCAGACCGGGGAGAACGTCGTCATCAAGCGCTTCGCCCGGTTCGCCGTCGGCGGCTGAGCGTGGGTGATCCCGGCCAGACGGAGGCGCCGCACTTCAAGCGGATCCTCCTGAAGCTCTCCGGCGAGGCGCTGATGGGAGCGCGCGATTACGGCATCGACGCCGAACGCGTACAGGCCATCTCGCGCCAGATCAAGCACGTGCACGATCGCGGCGTCGAGATCGCGATCGTGCTCGGCGCGGGCAACATCTACCGCGGCATGAGCGGCGCAGCGGCCGGGA
>Ga0136633_1000933_pt1 | contig 21752 bp, 21 predicted proteins | sample AntDrymeUQ832206_2_FD_105494 | JGI IMG/M metagenome (GOLD analysis project Ga0136633, IMG submission 105494) | Polar desert sand microbial communities from Dry Valleys, Antarctica - metaG UQ83 (22.06) | ecosystem: Environmental > Terrestrial > Soil > Desert | place: Antarctica: Dry Valley...
CAGGCAGAGAATGCGCCGACTCCTCCGGGGAAAATCAGCCGAGGCGGAACGATGTCATAGCGGACTCGGCGGTGTGTGGCGGAACGATGTGGTGTCGTTTACGGCGGAACGATGTGATGTCGGGCAGTCACCTACGCTGGAGAAATCATCGATGATCCGATCAGCAAGCAACGGATCACCTTCCTCAAGACCGCCCGCGACACATTCGGTGAGATCTTGCGCTTCGAGGTATGCATGGCGCCGGGAGGATTCATGAACAGACACATGCATCCCACGCAGCGGGAGCGTGTCGAGGTCGTCTCCGGGACCGTACGATTCCGGATCCGGAGTCGGGAACGGAACCTAGCGTCGGGGCAGGCCCTGGTTGTCAACCCTGGAGAGGCACACGAAGTTCACAACCAGAGTGGTGCCAACGCCGTCCTTGTCATCGAGGTTCGGCCGCCGGCGCTGAAGACGGAGAGGGGGCTCGAGATCATTTTCGGCCTCGCTATAGAGGGGAAGTCAAACCAATACGGACGGCCCAAGAACGTGCTGCAACGCGGGATCATCGCGTACGAGTACATGAACGAGGTAGCCCTTCCCGGTATCCCCTTGGTCGTGCAGAGGACAATGGTGGCCCCGCTCGCCGCTCTCGGCCGGCTCCTCGGCTATCGTCCCAGCTACTCCCGTTACGGCGATGGCGACGAGGCTCTCTAGACGAATCGGTCACCAACCGAGGATTCCGTCCGCCCCGGGAACCCACCACCTTGCGCGCGGCCCGAGATACCGAGGAGCGGCGACGCGAGAACATCGGTCAGTTGACCGATGTTCTTTTCGAGAAGGCGCCTCAGGATGGACTTCAAGCGAGGTAGATCGTTGGTGGCCCGACTGAGGTCGGGCAAAGTGGAAGAAGGGAGTCCAAGATGTACTCCGAGATTTCGATGCGACCTGACCATCGGCCGTCGACGGGCTCCGGGAGGCATGGACGCCGACTCGGTGTCGTGGTGACGGTGGCCCTGGCGATGCTGGCGACCCTGGTAGCTGTCGCGCCGGCCGAAGTGGGGACCCTGGCCGCACCTCCGGTGCTGTGGGGCGACTGCGGGGGCGGTTTCGAGTGTGCGACGATCACAGTCCCGCTGACTACGACAGGCCTGATGGCCGGAGGATCCAGCTCGCCCTGATCCGACTTCCAGCCGGAAATCCGGCTCGACGGATCGGTTCCCTGTTTACGAATCCTGGAGGGCCCGGCACGTCTGGGATCGGTCACGTTCGTGACTTGGCGCGGTTGGCCTACCCGGCAAAGGTGCAGGCGCGGTTCGACATCGTCGGGTTCGACCCACGCGGTGTCGGCGCCAGCACGCCGGTCCGGTGTTTCGATAGCCCCGAGGAGCAGCAGCAGTTTTTCAGCAGCGGTCCGATAATCCCAGTAACGCGGCGACAGTTTCAGCGTGCGGTTGCCGACGCCTCGGATCTGGCCAAGCATTGCCAGGAACGCGCCGGATGGCTGCTGCTCCACCTGTCGACCGCGAATGTGGCACGCGATCTCAATGTGCTGCGTGCTGCGGTTGGTGACAGAGGCCTGAGCTACGCCGGGTACTCCTACGGGACCTACTTGGGTGCCACGTTCGCCAACCTGTTCCCCAATCGGGTGCGTACGCTGGTGTTGGACGGGGTAGTGGACGCACCCGCCTACACGAAGGGTTCACGGTTGTCAACCGCCTTCGTTCGCCAGAACAGCCACCTCGGTAGCTCCGAGACGCTCGGACAGTTCTTCCGGCTGTGCGGGCTGGCCGGCCCTCGCTGCGACTTCGGCGCTCACGGCCGTCCATCACTGAAGTTCGAGACTCTGGCGCGGCGAGTGCTCCGGCGACCACTGACCCTGCCCGATGGCAGCACGTTTGGGTACTCTGAGTTCGTTGTCAGCACGATTCGGTCGCTCTACGAACCCGATGTCTGGGAGGAGTTGGCCGGGCTCCTACAGCAGTTGTACGGCGCGACCCAGCCGCGCGACGCCGCCGTGCGGCTGCGCGAGCTCGCCTCGCAGCAATCTGCTCCCTACGACAACAGCATCGAAGCGTACATAGCCAGCGTTTGCAGTGAAACCCAGAATCCGCGAGCTCCAAGAGCCTATCGCCGCGTGGCGAAAGAAGCTGAGGAACCGGCCCGCTATGTGGGGGCTTACTGGACCTACATCACTCTGCCCTGCTCGCGATGGCCCGCCCAAGACCGGGACAGTTTCGCCGGACCTTGGTCGGTGCGAACCACGAATCCGCTACTGTTGCTCAACCCCCGCTTCGATCCGGCCACTCCTCACCACAACGCGCTCAACATGAACCGGGTACTCTCGGACAGCCGCTTGTTGACGGTCAACGGTTGAGGTCACACCGCGCTGGCGACTCGAAGCACATGCAAGGACGACAGCGTGGAGCGCTATCTCCTCCACGGCACCTTGCCCGATCCCGGCGCGGTTTGCCCGACCGGGATCGTGCCGTTCACATCCAATGAGTGAAAGGTCAATCGCACTGGTTCGCTAGCGGTGATGAGGTCCCCTCTGGTGTCTATTGAGCCGGCCACGGTAGAGGTGACGGCAGGCTCACGAGGGAAGCCGACCTCTCGCCAATTTGCCTGGTCGTTGTGGCTGCTCTCCGCGGTGCTGCTGGCAATTGGTTTTGGTTTGGGGGAGCTGGCAGGCATTGGTGTTCGTGGCTTGGTCGAGTCCGCGACCTATGCAACTGTCGGCGCGATCGTCGCGTCGCGTCGACCGGAGAACACGATCGGCTGGCTCTTCTGCGCCCTCGGAGTCGTCGTCGCCCTCGAGTTCTTCGGAACCGAATACGTTACCCACGCGTACATCATTGCCCCCGGCTCACTCCCGGTTCCGCATTGGGTGGCCCTGGCAACACTAGCGAGCACGGAGCTTTCGATCCCATTGGCCATCTTCGTGTTCTTCCTGTTTCCTTACGGCCGCCTGCTGTCCGCGCATTGGGGGGTGGCGTCCTGGGTTTCCATAGCGGCAGGTGGAGCGGCCGCATTATCTGCGGTTCTGTCGACCGCGGGGCCGTCGGAACGCCTTCCCTTTGACGAGGCGGCGGTCGAAAGCCTGCATCTGGCCGACCTCCTGGTTGCCTCCGAAGCTCTCCTGGGGGCCTTGCTTGTGGCGTCTTCTTTCTCCGTCGTGCTTCGCCAGCGCCGCGCGTTGGGGGACGAACGGCAGCAGCTCAAGTGGTTCACCTGTGCGGTCGGCATCGTGGTCGCGACAATCGTTGTCAGCATCGGTGTGACCGGAGGGGACGCCAGCCTGGCCTTGTGGGTGACTCCCGCCGTGCCGATGGCCGCAGGCCTCGCCATCCTCCGATACCGCCTCTATGACATCGACGTCCTGATCAACCGCACGCTAGTTTACAGTGGCCTCTCTGCAGTGCTGGGACTCATCTACGTATTGTGCGTATTCGCGCTCCAGCAGCTCCTGAGCCCCACGACCGAGCACTCTGAGCTCACTGTGGCGGGCTCCACGTTGGCGGTGGCAGCTCTATTCCGCCCGGCTCGAGTCCGAGTTCAAGACTTGATCAACCGCCGCTTCTATCGAACCAAGTACGACGCCCAAAGGACTCTTGAAGCTTTCTCTGCGATTGTGCGCGAGAGGTTCGACCTTGAGGACTTGACCGGCGAGCTGCTAGCGGCGGTCCAAGAGGCCATGCAGCCTGCTCAAGTGTCTCTGTGGGTGCGGACATCGGCTCAAATCGAAACAGACATCGGTCATGTGACCGATGCCTGCCCCCATCCTGTGCCTGATGCTGTATGTCACTGTCGCGCTAACCCATCCGAAAGAGGTGACCGTCATTGTTTGGACAGCCGGACCGAGAACGGAGTGGTGACGTCGATGAATGACGAACGTCCGATACTGGAGGTAAGGCAGTCGGCATGGAATATGTCGTCTATACGACGACCAGCGACTACGGATCTTCGAGGACCGTGTCGAGCTTGTTCATCCACGGGTCTTGGGAGAGGCCCACACCACTGTCATTCTTCTTGCCGATATCGACTACATCTCGGTGAAGCGCTACCTAATGGTGTGGTCTGACCTCTTGATCATCCCGAAGAGTGGTGCCGCTATCAGATTGAGGCCTCTTGGCGAAAGTGAGGCTGCGCACGTCGAAACCTTGATCCAACGCCAATCGAAGAAGATGGAGTCCTGAGGATGCTCGTGCGCAGTCGATCTCTGGGCGAATGCGGGGGACAAGGATCATGACTTCGATGACGACACAACAACAACAACAACAGCTGCCGTCCGCGGGAGTCTTCTCCTGGGTCCGACACGTGATCGTGCGGCACCCGGTGGCGTCGTACTTGATCATGGTCTATGCGGTCATCTTTCCGATCGCCCTACCGTCGCCCCTGACCCGAGGGGACTTCCTGCCCCTTGATCTCGCCCTTTACGAGTCGCTGGGCACCATCCTCGGAGTCACGCTGCCGGCCTTCCTGGGACAGCGGCCATCGACGGCTGGGACGGCGTGCGCGAGCTGGCGAGTCGCTGCGTGCGCTGGCGTGTCGGCATCCGCTGGTACCTGATCGCGCTGCTGGGGATGCCCGTAGCGATGACACTCGCGACCACGGCGGTCTTCGGGGACTCCCCTGCTGAACAACCTGTCCGACAGGTAGGAGCTTCTGTTCACGCTCGTGTTGCCACAATTGATGCTGCTGGTCCTCCTCTTCAATTGGGCCGAGGAAATCGGCTGGACGGGGCTCTTGCAAGACAAGCTTCAAGATCGATACAGCCCCCTTAAGGCGTGCGCGTTGACTGCGTTCCCGTTCGCGGTGTTCCACATCCCCTTCTTCTTGCATGAGGAGGGATGGGCTCTCGCCAACCTGCCCATCACTCTCGTGTTTCTCGTGGTCGAGACGTTCGTCTTGTTCTTCGCTCGCGTCGTGATCATCTGGCTCTACAACAGCGCTTGGCGCAGCTTGTTGATCGTCGGGTTGTTTCACGCCGTCTTCAACACGACCATCAACACGTTCGGCAACGAGCTCATCCCAGGAGCCCAGGAGGCCGGTTTCTACATCGGATCGGGCATTGTCATGATCGCCGCCACAGTCATCACCGTGAGGACGAAAGGGCGGCTCTCATACAAGCCCGACGCGGCCGTTCCCTCCGCACCAAGCCGACACTGACGCTCGTAAGAAGAGCCGCCCCCTGCCCTACCAATTGCGCCCGACCACTGCCCGAGGTTTGGTACGAAACGCGGGATATGGGCGCGTTTTGTACAAAAGCTGGTCACGAGCTACCGATAAATGGGTGGTTGAAGGTCCATAGTGGACCGAGAGCCACCTGTCGGCAGGCCGGCCCGGTTTCGGGGCGGGTCAAAACCTCCCTATCCTGGATGTGTGGGACTCAGACGCACGGCCATCGGAATCGACGTGGGCGGGACCGGCACCAAGGCCGCCCTGGTTCACGACTCGGGTGAGATCGTCGGGCGCGTCGAGCGACCCACGGTGTTCTCGGGCGGCACCAAGGGGGCGATCGCCGTGGCCGAAGACCTGATGGCCAAGGCGGTCGAGCTCGGCCTAGAGGTCGAGGCCGTCGGCATCGGCGCGGCCGGCTTCATCGACGCCGCGAGCGGAACCGTGACGTTCGCGCCGAACCTCACCTACGACGACCCGCACATCGCGCAGGCGGTGCGTACGCACACAGGTCTGCCGACCCTGGTCGACAACGACGCCAACGCCGCCTGCTGGGGGGAGCGCGCTCACGGTTCGGCACGAGGATCGGACCATGTCGCATACCTCGGGATGGGCACCGGCATCGGCTCGGGATTCATCGAAGCGGGCCGGCTCGTGCGCGGGTTGACCGGAGCGGGGGCAGAGATGGGCCACACCGTGATCGAGGCCTTCGGCCCCCCTTGCAAGTGCGGGCTCCGAGGCTGCCTCGAGCAGTATGCGTCGGGCCAGGCGATCGCGCGTATGGCGAGAGAGGCGCTGGCCGAGGATCCGGCAAGCTCGATCTTGGACTATGCCGCCTCCATCGCCGAGGTGACGGCGGCCGATGTGTCCCGAGCCGCTCATGAGTACGACGAGACCGCGTGCGCGGTGCTCCGGCGCGCCGGCCGGGCGCTGGCGATTGGGCTGTCCAACATCGCCAACATCTTCGACCCCGAGGTCATCGTTCTGGGCGGGGGAGTGGTGAGGGCGGGGGAGCCCTTCCTGGGCCCGGCCCGCGACGAGATCGCCCGCATGACTCAGGCGCAGCGAAGAAGGCCGCTGCGCATAGTGATCGCCGCCCTGGGGGGAGACGCAGGCATCATCGGTGCTGCGTCGCTGGCCCTCGACGAAACGCCGGGCAGATCGGAGGACCGATGACCAATTCCAGCAACGGAGAAGGGGGCCGGAAAGAGATGATCGAGCGAAAGGATCGGGTCGTGAGGCAGACGACGTTGAAGGAATACGCGCTGATCGCGCCGCGCTTGGTCAAGCTGATGGTGCGCCTGATGAGGGACCCGCGCGTCCCCTCCCGCAGCAAGGCCGTGCTGGTTTTGGTGGCCGGCTACCTCGCTTCGCCCATCGATGTCATACCCGACATGATCCCGGGAGTGGGGCAGCTCGACGATCTCGTGATCGCGGCATTCGCCCTCGATTACATGATCAACCAGGTCCCGGTCGAGATTCTCAGAGAGCACTGGGACGGCGACGAAGACGTGCTCGAGCTCATCCGCAACATCGCCGAGATCGCCGGCTCTCTCGTGCCGCGCTGGCTCAAGCGGCTGCTCCCCGGCTGATGCTCCTGCCCTTTTGAGGGGCGCCGAGTCGGTCGTGGCCCTGGTCCTGCTGGAGTGGAGCGCGGGTGTGCTGGCCGCCGCGGCCTGGACGCAGTCGTGGTCGATCGTGCGGCGCGGCCATTTTCGCGTGGTGGCATCGGCCGGCGTGCTCCTGGCGGTGCTTGCGGGGCTGGCGCTGCGAGCGTCCGGCGAGGGCGGCCTGCTGATTGCGGGGTTCGTTGCGGTGGCTGCGGCTTACCTGGCGGCCCAGTACGTGCGGGCCGAACAGGCCGGCGTCGCGGCCGGCTACGCAGGCGGGGCGCTTGGAGTAGCGGCCCTGGCTTTTCTTGCGGCCCTGATTCCTTCGTGGCCGTGGCTACAGGCTGTCGCGGGCCTCGTCTCCGGCGCCCTCCTGCTGGGCGCGGTGACGAACGGCATGCTGCTGGGCCACTGGTATCTGAACCAGCCGGGGCTCAAGACCTGGGCGCTGGCCCGGCTCACCACGCTGTCCCTGGTAGCAGTCGCAGCGAGCGGAGCCGCCGGAGTGGCGGGAGGCGGCTTGTTGGCGGGCGCCTCCACTGAGGGTGCGGCCTTCTCCTGGCCCGGCTCGGGGTCGTTGTCGACTGCTTTCTTTGTGATCTGGCTGAGCCTGGTGGCCTTTACCGGAGCAGTCGTGTGGATGGCCAAGAGATGTGTCGAGATCCGCTCGATCCAGTCCGCCACCGGCCTCTACTACGTCGCCATCCTCACAGCTGGTGTGTCGGAGTTCCTGGTGCGATACCTCATGCTCAGTTCATGAGCGAGCTCAAGCTGGGCGTGACGCTTCCCCAATTCACCGCTGAGCCCGCCCAGGTCGTGGACGCCGCCCTGAGGGCCGAGTCGCTCGGGCTTGACTCGGCGTGGGTCTTCGACCATCTCTGGCCCCTGAGTGGAGGAAAGGAGCGTCCCGCCTTGGAAGCGTGGACGACGCTCGCCTATCTCGCGGTCGCGACCAGCCGCATCGACCTGGGCACCCTGGTCACCCGCTCGACCATCCGACAACCGGCGGTGCTGGCCAAGATGGCGGCTACGGTGGCCGAGATCGCTCCCGGCCGGCTCACCGTCGCGCTCGGTTCCGGCGACGAGCAGAGCAGGGACGAGAACGAGGCCTTCGGCGTGCCCTATTTCGCCGGCAAGCGACGCGTCGCCCAGCTGGTGAGCTGCGCCGAAGTGCTCCACGCGGCTTGGCATCATCCTCCGGTGACTCAGCATGACGACTTCGTCGCAATCGATGGGCTCGAGGTGCTGCCGCGGCCCCCAGTTCCCCCGCGGCTGTGGCTGGCCGGTCGCTCCGAAGGAATCATCCAAGCTGCCGGCCGCCTCGCAGACGGTTGGAACGGCTGGGGCGGCACGGTCGGGAACCTCGTCGGCGACGCCGAGCGAGTACGCGCCGCGGCCGCCGGACGAGCGCTGGAGATCACCTGGGCGGGTCTCGTGATCCTGGGCTCGGACGAGGCCGAGGCGCGGCGCAAGCTGGGCTCCAAAGACCCGAGCTCATACATCTGGGGGGATCCCGCCACCGTCGCAGAAGCGCTCGCCGAGCGCCATCGCGCGGGCGCCACCCACCTCGTGATCACGTTCCCCAACGCCCGTGACCCCTCGGTCTACGCGCTCCTGGCCGAATCCGTCCGGCCACTGCTCCCGTAGGCGCACCGATTGATACCCCCCTGGGGTATACTGCGGCCATGACCACCACAACCTCGCCGGTGCGGCGAATCGAGTTCCAGGTCACCGGCATGCACTGCGCATCGTGCGCCTCGCGAGTGCAGAAGACGCTCGGCGAGGCCGACGGAGTCCTCGTCGCGGGGGTCAACCTGGCGCTCGCGCGAGCGACCGTGGAGGCAGAGCCCGAGGTCGATGAGGGAGCGCTCGTCGACGCGGTGGCCGCGCTCGGCTACGGGCTGGTCCCTGCTCACGAGGGAGCCGCCGGTCACGATGACGGCGGGGACTCCGAGGGCGCCGACCGGGGCCGTGTGCTCGCCGCGGCCCTGCTCACCGCCCCGGCGGTGCTGCTGTCGATGCTCGGGATAATGGACACGTGGGCTCTGGGGCTGCAGGGCGCCCTGATCACTCCGGTCGAGCTGTGGGCCGGCTTCCCCTTCCTTCAGAGCGCCTACCGGGGTGCACGCCACCGCCGCGCCAACATGGACACGCTGATCGCGGTCGGGACACTGGCCGCGTACCTCTACTCGGTGTGGTCGTTGTTGTTCGGAGGACACCTCTACTTCGAGACCGCCGGAGTCATCATCACGTTTCTGCTGCTCGGCCGCTATCTCGAGCACCGCTCCAAGAGCCGCGCCGCGTCCGCGCTTCGAGTCCTGCTGGAGCTTGCGGCGAAACAGGCCTGCGTCCTGCGGGAGGGCCGAGAGGTCGTCGTTCCGCTCGCCGAGGTCCAGGTCTCGGACCACATGCGGGTACGGCCCGGCGAGAAGATCCCCACGGACGGCGTGGTCGCCGAGGGCGCGAGCAGCATCGACGAGTCGATGCTGACCGGCGAGTCCGTCCCCGTGGACAAGGGGGCCGGAGATCCGGTCTTCGGGGGGACGCTCAACCAGTCCGGCTCGCTCATCGTGGAGGCACGGCGCATCGGCTCCGACACTGCCCTGGCCCAGATCGCCCGTCTCGTCTCGGAGGCTCTCGGTCGCAAGGCCCCGATCGAGCGCCTCGCGGACCGGGTCGCCGGGGTGTTCGTGCCCGCGGTCATGGCTCTGGCTGCGGCGACGCTGGCCGGGTGGCTGGTCACCGGCCATGCTTTCGACGAGGGCCTAGTCGCGGCAGTCTCCGTCCTTATCATCGCCTGCCCCTGTGCCATGGGTCTGGCGACGCCGGCCGCGGTCATGGTGGGGGCCGGCCGCGCCGCCGGGCTCGGGATCGTGTTCAAGGGCGGAGATGTGCTTGAACGCTCCGGCGATCTCGACGTGGTCGTGCTCGACAAGACCGGAACGATCACCCGGGGCGAGCTGCGTGTCACGGATGTCGTGGCCGCCGCAGGCTTCTCCGACGAGGACTTGCTGGGCGCGGCGGCCGCCGCGGAGCTGCCGTCGGAGCACCCGATCGGGCGTGCGATCGTGGCCGGAGCTCGAGCCCAGGCCGTGGATCCTCAGTGGCCGCTGGACTTCTCCTCGGAGGCCGGCTTCGGCGTCCGAGCGAGAATCGGGAACCGCGCCGTCGTGGTTGGTCGCCGCGCCCTCGTAGGCGATGTGCCGGAGGAGCTCGTGGAGGCCGCCCAAGGGCTCGAGTCGGAGGGCAGCACGACCGCGTGGGTGCGCGTGGGCGACGATGTGGCGGGGTTCTTGGCTCTTACCGATGAGCTCAAGCCCACCGCCGCCGAAGCCGTCGCGGGGCTCCACGCAGCGGGGCTCGAGACCGTGATGATCACCGGCGACAACCGGGCCGCCGCGGAGGCGATCGCCCGGCGCGCCGGGATCGGGCGGGTGCTGGCCGAGGTCATGCCCGCCGACAAAGCGGCCGAGATCGCCCGCCTTCAGGCCGCCGGCCGGCGGGTGGCCATGGTGGGGGACGGGATCAACGACGCCCCGGCCCTGGCACAGGCCGACCTCGGAGTCGCGGTGGGGACCGGCGCCGACGTCGCCATCGAGGCATCAGACGTCACGATCGTCTCCGGCGACCCTCGCCTCGCGGTTGCGGCCATCACACTGTCCCGGCTGACGCTGCGGGTGATCAAGCAGAACCTCTTCTGGGCCTTCGCCTACAACATCGCCGCCCTGCCCCTGGCCGCTTTGGGGCTCTTGAGCCCGATGATCGCGGCCGGCGCCATGGCCCTATCCTCGGTTTCGGTGGTGCTCAACGCCCTCAGGCTGCGCCGGTTCGCGTTTTGAGCGCCTCCGAGTGCCCTTTAGGGCACCCTGAGTCCCACAAAAAATCGGGGGCCGCGTTGTGAGCGGCCCCAACGTAAAGTTTTTTGCTCGGCGGGTCCCATGAAACCGCCGGCGGGACCCACAGACCGAGAGAGAGGCAGTTCAGATGGGCCCGATTCGGGCGTTGGTGTTCGACTTCGACGGGCTCGTGGTCGACACCGAGAGCCCCGCCTACGCGTCGTGGCAGGAGATCTATTCCGAGCACGGCCACGAGCTGACGATCGCCGCATGGGCCGATGCGATCGGCACCATAGGCGGCTTCGACCCCGTTGCGCATCTCGAGGAGCTGCACGAAGCTCCGCTCGATGGCGATGCCCTGCGGGCCCGGAGGTTGCCGCGCCATATGGAGCTCACCGACGCCGAGCCCGTGCGCCCGGGCGTCCAGGCATACCTCGACGAGGCCCGGGTACTCGGGCTCGCAGTCGCCATCGCCTCAAGCAACGCCGGCGAGTGGGTGCACTCCCACCTCGAGCGCGTCGGGCTATCGCAGGGCTGGGCTGCGATCGAGTGCGCCGATGGCGACGCCAGTGTGGCCAAGCCCGAGCCGCATCTCTATGAGGCCGTCCTTAGCAAGCTCGGGATCACCGGTACGGAAGCGATCGCCCTGGAGGACTCGCCCAACGGCATCGCCGCGGCCAAGGCCGCGGGCTTGTTCTGCGTAGCGGTCCCCAACCCGGTGACAGTGAACCTGCGCCTGTTCGGAGCCGACGTCGTCCTGCCCTCGCTCGAAGTCATGCCGCTGTCAGACCTCATCGAGTACGCCTCGCGCTGACTTACCGACTGCCTAGTTCGAGGTGTCTTCGAGCGGTGAGGTGGCCGACGTGCGACTGTCGCACATGAACCACCGTTTTAGGTGGCTGACATGCGACAGTCTCATCTGAGCCACCGCGAAGCCGGACCAATGGCACCACAAGCGGGGGCCGGGTCAAGTGCCCGGCTCGCTGCCTGCAAATTTGCTGGCTGCGACTAGGGAATATTGGTGGTGGTGTCACCGCGGGCGGCAATGTCGGCTCCGCGGCCCCCGTCACAGGAGTCGGTCTGGTCACCGTCGCCTCCCGGGTTGTCCCCGAAGAGTCGATCGTCACCGTTTCCGCTCGCCGGGCTGTCATTGCCCTCGTCACCCCACATGGTATCGACACCGTTGCCGCTGGTCAGGCGGTCGCCGCCCGGGTCACGGTCGGGCCCCGCGCCGGGAATGCTCTCGCAGCCGGTGCAGACGTCGCCGAGCATGAGGTCGTCACCATTGCCGCCGTCGAGACGTCCGTCCCACCCCGGCCACAGATGACGTCGTTCCCACCACCGCCGAAGATCGTGTCGGCGCCTGCGGGCCCCAGGATCAGGTCGTCGCCAGAAGTCCCTGGGATCGTTTCCCAACCGATGATCACGTTGTAGTTGCCCGAGGCGTACGCATCCGCACAGGTCGGCTCGTGCGCAGCCAGGGCCGCGGAGGGCAGCAACATCACTCCGAGGGCCGCCGCTACCAGCGCGCCACGGCCCACTCTCCTCTTTGCATCCCGCATTAGTGTCCCTTTACTGCCCGCGGCAGACCCACGCCCATAGTGGTTGGATGGGTCGTGCGGGAACCTTCATCGGGCGCGATCCAGGCTCGGGGCACGCCAGAGTCGTTGGGGCAACCTCCAAGCAGGCGTGTCGGGTGACTTGATTATGGTTGCGGCATGTCCGGCCGCTTCTACCTCGACGCTCCGAGCCTCGTCTACCGCGCCTTCTTCTCATGGCCGACCACGATCACCGATCCCACGGGGCGCCCGGTGAACGCGGTACGAGGCTTCATGGAGATGGTGACCCGCATAGTCGTTGACCACCACCCCGATGACATCGTGGCGGTCTTCGACGCGGAGTGGCGCCCGGCCTTCCGGGTCGAGGCCTATGCCGGCTACAAGGCAGAGCGGCCCGATGACCCTCCCGAGCTGCCTTCCCAGTTCGGCGTGCTCGCAGTGGTCCTCGACGCCGCCGGCATCTGCTGCATCGAGGCGCCCGAGCTGGAGGCGGACGACGCCATCGCCACTCTCATCGAGGACAAGGAGGCCGCGGAGATGGCGACCGTTGTGACCGGAGATCGCGACCTCCTCCCGCTGGTGCGCGACCCGGACGTGAGGCTGCTGTTTCCGCTCCGGGGGGTAAGAGACGTGATCGTCTTCGACGAGGCCGCCGTCGAGGCGAAGTACGGCGTCCCCCCGCGCCTCTATGCAGACTTTGCAACGTTGAGAGGCGATCCCTCCGACGGCCTCCCCGGGGTGCCGGGGATCGGGCCCGTGCGAGCGGCGAAGCTGTTGTCTGAGTACGGCTCGGTGGCCGGGATCATCGAAAACCTCGAGGAGCTGCCGCCCAGACAGAAGGCGGCGTTCGAGGAGGCGCTCGACTACCTCCTGGCCGCGCGGGGCGTCGTCGAGTTGGTCCGAGATGCTCGTCTCACGGCTACCGAGCCCCACCCCCCAGAGCTCGAGAGGCTGGAGGTTCTCGCGACAGAGCACAACCTCGGCAGCTCGGCCGTGCGCCTCGCCCAGGCGCTGGCCGGCGAGCGCTGAGGAGCTCCGATCACACGCGTCCTGCTGGTACGTCACGGTGCCACCGATTGGAACAAGGCCCGTCTCGCCCAAGGCCAGGCCGACATCCCCCTCAATCGCAAGGGCCGGAGGCAGGCTCGCGAAGCGGCCGCCGCACTCTCCTCCTCAGACATCGACGCCGTCTACGCCAGCGATCTGCAGCGCGCCCTCGACACGGCCCGCCCCATCGCCGCCGAACACGGTCTGGACGTCGTGACCGACCCCGCCTTCAGAGAGATCGATCAGGGCGACTGGGAGGGCGTCCATATCGACGAGATCCGCCGCCGCTGGCCCGAGCTGTGGGGGCCTGCCCGCCACGTCAACAGGCGCCCGGGGGGCGAATCTCCCGAGGAGGTCACCGAGCGAGCGCTCGCCGGGCTGCGGCGGGTGCTTGAGGCTCATCCCTCGGGGACTGTCGCGATCGTCGGCCACGGGGGCACTACCAGGTGGCTGGTAGCCGCGGCGAAGGGCTATGGGGTGGCGGGCTCGCACAGGCTGCGGGGTCTCTCGAACGGCGGGGTGATCGCCCTTGAGGCGGAGCAGGACGGCGCTGGCATCAGGTTCGGAAGGGTGGAGCGGCTCGACGGGGCCAGTCCCGACCTCGACGACCCCAACCAGTAACCGCCACCCCCGGCCCCGGCGAGCGGCTGCTAGGTTCACAACTATGGAGTTCCGGCGCATCTCGAGGTTCCCCCCCTACGTCTTCTCTATCGTCAACGACCTCAAGATGGCGGCCCGGCGGGCGGGCGAGGACATCATCGACCTCGGCATGGGCAACCCCGACATCCCGACCCCCGAGCCGGTGGTGGAGAAGCTCAAGGAGGCGGTCGACAACCCGCGCAACCACCGCTACTCGGCCTCCAAGGGCATCCCCAAGCTGAGAGCGGCGATCGCCGACCTCTACGAGCGTTCGTGGGGTGTCGAGATCGACCCCGACACCGAGGCCGTGGCCACGATCGGAGCCAAGGAGGGCCTCTCGCACCTGGCCTGGGCACTGTGCGAGCCGGGTGACTCGGTCCTGGTGCCGGAGCCGACCTATCCCATTCACACCTACGCGATGATCCTGTCGGGCGCCCATATCACCGCGGTTCCGTTGGCGTTGGAATCCGACTTCTTCGCCGACCTGGTGGCCGCCTACGAGCGCTCGGAGCCCAAGCCGCGCGTGGTCCTGTGCTCGTTCCCACACAACCCCACGACTGCGGTCGTCGACCTCGCCTTCTTTGAGCAGCTGGTTGACTTCGCACGCCGCCGCAACATGGTCATAGTCCACGACCTCGCCTACGCCGATCTCGTCTTCGACGCCGACCACGCGCCCTCGCTGCTGCAGGTGCCCGGCGCCAAGGACGTGGGGGTCGAGTTCTTCTCGATGTCGAAGTCGTACTCGATGGCGGGCTGGCGCCTCGCTTTCTGCGTGGGCAACGCCGCAATCGTGCAGGCGCTCACCAAGCTCAAGTCCTATCTCGACTACGGCGTTTTTCAGCCCATCCAGATCGCCGGGATCATCGCCCTCAACGAGTGCCAGACGGTCCCCAAGGAGATCCGGGAGATCTACCGCAGCCGGCGCGACGCGCTCTGCGACGGCCTCCAACGCATTGGCTGGGGCATGCCGACGCCGCCGGCGACGATGTTCGCGTGGGCGCCGATCCCGGAGCAGTTCGCCCATCTCGGCTCGCTCGAGTTCTCCAAGTTCCTGCTTCGAGAGGGCAAGGTGGCGGTGTCGCCGGGTATCGGCTTCGGGCCCTCAGGGGACGCCTTCGTGCGCTTCGCTCTGGTGGAGAACGAGCAACGGATCCGCCAAGCGGTCAGGGGCATGAGGGCCGCCTTGGCCCTGGACCCTCCGGGGGCCTAGCCGGAGCCCATCCGAGCCGTGGCGGGCCGGGCCGGGCCGCATCGAGCTTTGGTACAAAACGCGGACTAGAGGCGCGTTTCATACCAAAGTTTCGTTGTTGGTCTCGAGCTAGCCGCGATCCTGTGCTGGGTCGGCACCGGTTGCCCATTTGGGCATCCAAGTGCCCGGCCGCAAGATCAGGCCGTCCTCGGCCGGGGCAGCACCAGCAAGAAGGAGATGAGCAAGCCCACCAGAGAGCTCAACACGATCGCCCCGGTCCACAGCTCGGCCGGCCAGCCGATCCCGAAGCCCACCGCCAGAACCCCGAAATGAGAAGTCCACAGCAGAGCCGGGAGTAGCGCTCCGGCGGCACACAGGGCCGCGGGCCGCTCGGGCGCCGGCCGCAGCCTCGCCAGCGCGATGTCCGAGAGAAGGCCTCCTATGAGCGCTCCGAACAACGGTGCTGCGGGCTGGAACTCCCGCATGGCGATGAGCCCGAACGCCACCGTGGTGAAAATCAGAGTGGCGGAGCCGAACGGGAGCCGGAAGCGCAGCAGCGCGATCAGCAGCGGGGTGACGAGGATCACCGTCGACAGCAGAAAGCTCGCAACGCCGAGGCTGAGGTTCATGTCGGCGTAGCCAAGCTCGGCGGGCGCACGCTTCGCCCACTCCACGAACGAAGTCGTGGGAGTGAGGTCGGTGAAAGGGGACAGATAGAGGAAGAAGAAGGCGATCCCGGCGGTGGTCAAAGTCAGCGAGCCGAGTATCGGGGCGTATGAGCTCGGCGGGCCGTGCGCGTGCCAGAGGGCGCGCAGCGGGCTCGAGCCGATCAACAAGCCGCCCATGAACAGGGCGATATGGGAGGGGCTCAGCAGCGCGTCGATGCCTACCTCGATACCAAAGATCGTGTGCCACAAGACGTCGGCGACTCCTCCGAGGCCGAACAGCAGGACGCCGAAGACACCGACCAGGTAGCCGGCCGGCACGGCGTCGGGGGCGAAGGCGCGCGGCCGGGGCTGGAAGCGAAGCGCTTGGTAAGCGACCCAGCCGGCGGTCGCAAGAAACCCGGAATAGAAGACCGCATGCCAGGGCGTGAAGAAGGTTTCGAGGCTCGTGAGGTTGATGTGGGCCCAGCCATCGATGAAGATGCCTGCCGTCATCCACGCCGCCAGGAGCACGGTTATCAGGTGATCCTGGGAGGAGAGCTGGGGACGCGAGTCAGCATCTCTGGGCATCGCTTGGGCGCGCTGCGTCGCTACCGTCGCCATAGCCTCGATTCTAGAACTGTTCGGTCTTGTGTGTGCCGAGGATCCCGTGCATGCAGAAGGCGACCGCCTCTTCGGCGAGCTGGGGGCGGCGGAAGGATGCCTCTGCCTCGGTGCCGAAGTAGACCTCGACGAAGTGGAAGATCGCTCCGAGGATGCCGTGCGCCATGAGGGCAGGGTCTCCGGGCGGGATCGAGCCGGCCTCCATGCCCTCTCTTATGTGCACTGCGGTATCGGCCGCGATGACCTGCTGCCCGCGCTGCACGTAAGAGGAGAACTCCTCGTAGCGAGCCGCGGTGCGGATGAGGGCGAGAAAGCCGGGGTCGGCGCGAAAGAACTCGATCGAAGCTCTAATGCCGTTCTCGATGCGTTCGCAGGGGTCGGAGAGGCCACGGATCGCCAGCTGTTGGGAGCGACGCAGGGCGCGCAAAGAGCCTTGCAAGAGCTCGACGAACAGTACTTCCTTGGACTCGAAGTACCAGTAGAAGACCCCCTTGCCGACGCTGAGCGCGTCGCAGACATCTGCGATCGTTGTCCGGTGGTAGCCCTGGTCGGCGAACAGCCGGTAGGCGACCTCGAGTAACTGGACCCGGCGGCGGGTCCCCCTCTTGGTGAGCTTCCTGGTCGCCATTCTGTTCCTTGCGTTGTTAGAGTCCCGGCACTATGAGCCCATCTTCCGCTTCCCGCAGGCGCGTCCTCATCATGGGCGCTGCAGGCCGTGATTTCCACAACTTCAACGTCGCCTATCGCGACGACGAGGGGGCCGAGGTGGTGGCGTTCACCGCAGCGCAGATCCCCGGTATCGAAGGCAGGCTATACCCCGCGGAACTTGCCGGGCCGCTTTATCCCGGCGGCATTCGGATCCACCCGGAAGACGACCTCGAGGCGCTTGTCGCATCGCACGGCGTCGACGATGTCGTGTTCTCCTACTCGGATGTCTCCCACGAGACAGTCATGCACCAGGCCTCACGTGTTCTGGCGGCGGGACCGGACTTCACGCTGCTCGGCCCTTCACGGACGGCCCTCAGAGCCCGCGTCCCGGTGGTTGCGGTATGCGCGGTGCGGACCGGGTCCGGCAAGTCGCAGACCACCAGGGCGGTGGCCCGCATCCTCCGAGGGTGGGGCCGCCGGGTGGCGATCGTGAGGCACCCGATGCCTTACGGGGACCTCGCCCGCCAGTCGGTGCAGCGATTCGAGAGCCTCGATGATCTAGCCGCTGCCGACTGCACCATCGAAGAGAGGGAGGAGTACGAGCCCCATCTCGAGGCCGGCTCGGTCGTCTACGCGGGAATCGACTACGGAGCCATCCTGGAGCGGGCGCAGCTGGAGGCCGAGATGATCGTGTGGGACGGCGGCAATAACGACCTCCCCTTCTATGTTCCCGATGTACACATCACGGTCGCGGACCCGCTGAGAGTGGGCCACGAGACGCGCTATCACCCGGGCGAGGCCAACCTCAGGAGTGCCCATATCGTGGTCATCAACAAGATCGACTCGGCGGACCCGGCCGCCGTTGAGGAACTCGAGCGGACCATCCACGCGCTGAACCCCGAGGCCGGCATCGTCAAGGCTCGCTCTCCGATCACTATCGAGGACGGCGTCGAGCTCGGCGGAAAGAGAGTCCTGGTGGTCGAGGACGGCCCCACCCTGACCCATGGTGGGATGGGCTACGGCGCCGGCGTGGTCGCGGCCCGGCGAGCGGGCGCGAAGCTCGTCGATCCGAGGCCGTGGGCGGTCGGCAGCATCAAGGGGGTCTACCAGCGCTTCCCGCACATGGAGGAGTTGCTGCCCGCGATGGGCTACTCGGAGGAACAGCGTGAGGAGCTTGCCGCCACGATCAACTCGTCCGACGCGGAAGTGGTGCTGATCGCAACGCCCATCGACCTGCGCAACGTCATCGATCTCGACGTGCCCGCTTACCGCGCCGGCTACGAGCTCGAGGAGGCGTCCGAGCCGGGCCTCGCCGAGCTCCTGAAGCGCCGCCTGTAGAGCACGTGGCTCTGCCCGGGGGCGGGGGCAGGGGGTTTCGTTTATCCGGGGCCCTCGGAGCTCGAAAGGGTGGCGATGGCGCAAGTGAGGTTGCCTGCGACCCTGCGGCGTTTGGGCGGACGGGTGCGCCAGGGTCGCGACGTGAGCGAGGCCACCGTTGAGGATGTGCTGCGTGCGCTGGATCCTCTACCCGGGCCGCTGGTTGCGACCTAGTCGATTCGTTGGAGATTCACCCACACCCAAGGTGGGTGGATCTCCTGAGAAGCAGATCCACTCTGGATGATTAGGAGAACCAAGAAACGTCACGACACGTCTCAACGACAAGATGCAATCGAGTCGCTCCCGCATCATCGCGGCTCTTCTCCCATTTCTCATGATGGGCGGCTGTGCCGCGATTGAAACCTTAATCCGCGGGGTGGCATTGAAGGGGTTCAGACTCGTGGCACGCCTTCGGTTAAATCACTTCAGTGGCACAAGCTGATTGCAGTGGCGGGCGTAGGGGCGCTGCAGAATGCGTGTAAAGGGGGTGGACAACGGCCGTTCCGGCGCTATGTGGCAAGAAACGCGACTCAGACCGCGCGCTTCGTGACATCGCGTGGAGCCAAAGGCTCGCGAGTCTTGCAACCGGGACAGCGGCTAGAGGCAAGCCCGGTTGGCAGGCGAGGAACCATCAAGTGGCACGGTCAAGCAGGCCACCAAGCCCGAGACACTGCGCATTCGCATGACCGTGAAGTACAAAGGTACGGTCGCAGGGTGCTACCACGTTCCAGTGACGAGAATGGTGAGACGAAGCATCTTGAACGGCTGAGCAAGATTGGAGTGCTACCGGCCCCTTTCGGCGCGCAACCGTTAAGGAAAATCTCGCTCTTGGCGTGTCGAGGAAGGTCAGCGGCTCGGAGGCTTCACTTCGGCCAAGCGCTCGGCCAGGCCTCTGATGAAAAAGCCCACGTCCGTGATGATCCCCACCGACTGAAACGAGCCCCTGTCCATCAGCTTGGTGACCGTCGCCTGGTTGATGTCGACGCACACCAGCGGGACCGAAGCGGGCAGACAATTGCCGGTGGCGATCCCGTGCAGCATCGTCCCGACGACGATGCAAAACCCCACGAGATCGTCACCGTCGCGGCCCCAGATCAGCTCACGCACCCGGCGTTGCACCTCGAGCATGTCGGTGACCACGTCGGGCAGAGGGCCGTCGTCGCGCACGCTGCCCCCGAACACGAACTCCGCACCGCACGAGACGAGGTCGTAGACGATTCCTTCCGTTATCAGACCCGCATCGATGGAGGCCTTGAAAGAGCCGTGGCGGCGGACCTGGTTGACGGCTCTGATGTGGTGCTCGTGGCCGTGCTCCATGGCGATGCCCTGGTCCAGATGCACGCCGAGCGAGGTGCCGAAGAGGTTCGACTCGATGTCGTGAGCCGCGACGCCGTTTCCTGCGAAGAACGCGTCGACGTAACCGGCCCGGATCAGCGCGCAGAGGTCGGGGCCCGAGCCGGTGTGCACGACCGCGGGCCCGGCCACCCACATGATGCGACGGCCCTGCTCCTTGACGCCCCGCAGCATCCGCGCGACCTGCTCGACGAGCAGAGCCTTCGGTTTTTCGGAGGAGACGTCGGAAGACATGAACTCGAACGCCTGCCGCTCTTCGCCGCGCGGCTTGTCGAGAGGGGTAACCCTTATGCCGAGCCCCGCCATCACGATCCGCATCCCGGAAGAGACCTCGCCCATGGGTACTGTGCGAGCTGCGGCATCTGCGACGACGATGCCGCAGTCCATCTCGGGATGGGTGACCGGAACCCAGTGTCCCTCGATCCTGACCTCGGTCTCGAGGTTCGTGGTCGAGTAGAAGCCTTCAGGAAAAGACCCGGCGACGTCGGCCTCGGCTACCTGCGCGTCCTCCACCGTGTCGGGATTGCCGCCGAGATGCTGGAGACGGTCGAGCAGCCGAGCGAGCTCGTCCTCGGTGCCGGTGGTAACGCGTAGCCGGGCAAGCGATTCGTCCTCGTGCCGCATGCCGAGCCGCAGCTCCACGGTCTCGTAGGTGGCGCCGAAATCGATGATCTCATCCAGCACGCCGGGCAGAGTGAGGGAGTCGATGATGTGGCCGGACAGCGTGATCGTCTCCGACGGCATACGCCGACGATAAACGCCGGGCCGATGCGCGACGTGCTGCTCAGGAGGTCTTGATGAGGATCTCGATCTCCACCCAGCCCACTCCGGACAGCCCCACGGCCTGCGCTGCGGCCTGGCTCAGGTCGAGGATGCGCTCCCCGACATACGGCCCCCTGTCGTTGATCCGAACGATGACCCCGCGGCCTTCGTAGCTCACGAACAGCCACGTGTCGAAGGGGAGCTCCTTGCTGGCGGCCGTGAATTTCCTCGGGTCGTAGATCTCCCCGTTGGCGGTGGCGTCGCCCACGAAGCCGGGGCCGTACCAGGACGCGGCTCCCTCGAAGCTCACCCCGGTCCCGGCGAATCCGTCCGGGAGGTTCTGGGCGGGACCGGCCCCGGAGTCGTCGGGCTGCAGCGCCTCGAGGAAGGCCTCGTCGAAGGAGGCGGCCTCGGCCGCTGCGAGCTGAGCCTCCAGGGCCCGCTCGCGCGCCTCCTGCTCGAGCCTGGCGATCTCGGTGGTGAGCTCGGCGAGCACCACGCTGCGCTCGTCGGTGGCCGCGCTGAGCGAAGCGGTCACGGATTCCACCTGTTCCCGGGCCGCAAGCAGCCCCTGTTTTTCGGAGTCGAGAGCTGCCTGCGCCCCCAGCGCCCGGCGCCGGGCGGCCAGGGCCTCGGTCAGGGCGGCCGAGTCGATCCGTGCGATCTCGTCGGCGGCCTGAGCCAAGGAGGCCAGCTCCGACATGCTGCGGGCCGACAGCAGCAGCTCGAGCTGCGGGTGGGCGCCGGCCTTGTAGGAGCGGACCGCGCTGTCGACGTAGCGTCCCCGGGCGGCCTCGTAATCGGCCTCGAATTCGTGAATCGAGAGTTCCAAAGCCCCGATGCGCTGGTCGGAGGCGAGGATGTCCTGCTCGAGCCTCTCTCTGCGGCCTTCTAGAGAGATCAGGTCCTGCTCGAGGGAGCTGAGCCGGTCGGCCACCTCCTGCGCCCTGGTGCGCAGCTCATCGATGTCTTCCGCCGCGGCCCGAGGGACGACGGCGACCCCCGAGAGCAGGGCAAGGGAGGCGGCGATCAGGGCGCGCACGGCTGGTTTCACAATGAGTTTGTCGGCCCCGTCGGGGGGCGGGTTGAGGGTGCCGCAGTCCGCTCGAGCCGGGCAACCTCCGTGCCCCCGACCAACCTTGAGCCGTCAGCCGCCTCCCACGTGGTCACGGCCACAAAGTTCGGCCCGCCCGGTGCCGGCTTCCCGGCTCGCCTTCCGGGCAACCGGTTTCCTGGCCTCCTGAGGCGAACTTTGGTACGGAACGCCCCCTAGAGGCCGCGTTTCGTCCCAAACCTCAATTCTCCGA
>Ga0136633_1000934_pt1 | contig 21729 bp, 20 predicted proteins | sample AntDrymeUQ832206_2_FD_105494 | JGI IMG/M metagenome (GOLD analysis project Ga0136633, IMG submission 105494) | Polar desert sand microbial communities from Dry Valleys, Antarctica - metaG UQ83 (22.06) | ecosystem: Environmental > Terrestrial > Soil > Desert | place: Antarctica: Dry Valley...
GCTCGGCGCGCCGGCGCTGCGACGCTCTAACTACCGCGGTCACGAGCTGCCCACCGCCGGCGGCCTCGTGATCGTGCTGGCCGTGCTCGTGGTAGAGGCCGCCCGTACGGCTCTGGCCGAGTTCGGGGTGGGGGAGGAGCTGAGTGACAGCCTTCTGCGTTCCGTGCTGCTCTTCGCCTGCTTTGCCTTCGCCTTCTTGGGGCTGATCGACGACCTCCTCGGCACCGAGGGCGACCGCGGGTTTCGAGGTCACCTGCAGGCGCTGGTCCAGGGGCGGCTCACCACCGGCGCCATGAAGCTCTTCGGAGGAGGGGTCGTGGCCATCGTTCTGGCGGCCGCGCCGGGTGAGGTGAGCGGTCGCCGGCTCCTGGCCGACGCGGCGCTCGTCGCCCTCGCTGCCAACCTGGGGAACCTGCTCGACCGGGCTCCTGGCCGCACCATCAAGGTCGGCCTCCTCGTCTACCTGCCCATCGCACTGGCCGCCGGCACGGCGCCTGTCGGCCTGGCCCTGGCTCCCGTGGTGGGGGCAGCCGCCGGGCTCCTCCCCGCCGACCTCGGCGAGCGCCTGATGCTCGGCGACACCGGGGCCAACCTGCTGGGTGCGGTGCTCGGCCTGGCTGTGGTGCTCGAGACCAGTCGACCGATTCGCACCGGTGTGCTGGTGGCCCTGGTGTTGCTCAACGCGGCGTCGGAGCGCGTGTCCTTCACCAAGGTGATCGATTCCACCCCCGGCCTTCGCCACCTCGACCGCCTCGGCCGACGCCCGGTCTCTTGAGCCCTAGCCGGGATCGCAGGCCGTCTTCAGGTAGAGGCGGCGGCCGAGGTCATCATCGATGGCCACCTCGTAGCCAGCGCGGGCCAAGCGTTCGCCCAGGTCGGCGAAGGATCCCCAGCGGGCACCACTCCGCACGACCACCGCGCAGACCTCGCGCCGGGAGGCCACCGCCGCCACCGACGCGCTGGTGATCTGTCCGGTCTCGATGCGCAGGATCGAAGCGTCGACCAGGTCCGGGGTGGTGAGACGACCCGATCGCCACACGATGCCGGGGTCATCGCTGATGGCCAGGGCGCCCGGGGGCAGGTCCCGCAGGAGGGGGACGGTCGCCTCGGAGCTCCCGGAGTACGGAGTGGGGTGCAGGAGGGGCCAGGCGTGGACGAGGTGGTACGGCACCACGACGAGGGCGGCGATGGCGAAGGCGCGCGCCGGCGGACGGTGGCGGGCGGCCAGGAGGGCGAGGGCGGGGATCAGCTGCGACACGTGCGGCCGCCACAGCGGGTGCTCGACGAGGAGCACGACGATGGTGCCCGCCAGCCACGCCAGCAGCAGGGTGTCGGGTGAGCTCAGGCGGGGCTCGGCCCGAGGGGCGGCCACGCGCCGGTGGAGGAGCAGGGCGCCCACCATGAGGACCACCGCGGCCAGTACGGGCAGGTCGCGGTCGCCCATGGTGCTGAGCACCTTGAGGATGTTCGGGCCGGGCGTGCGCTCGCCGACTGCCTCGAGGTGGTACTCGTAGGACTGCGCCCACACGTTCGAGGGCCCCCACGGCAGCCACAGCACCAGGTGGAAGGAGATGGCGGTGAGGGCACCGGCGAGGATCGGGAGCAGACGACGGCCGGCGAGGAGCACCAAGGCCACGGGGACGATGACGGGCGCCAGCAGCGCCTTCACGGAGATGGTGGCGCCTACGCCGAGGCCGAGCCACACGGCCCGAGCGGTGGTCATGTCCTCCCGCCACCGAAGGACGAGCATCACGGTGAGGGTCGCGAAGGCGAGGGCGGCGCCGTCCGCCGCGATGGGGCCGGTGATCCAGAGGATGGTGGCCGTGGCGGTGACCAGGCCGGCGGCCAGCAGGGCCCCGCCCCGGTCGGTGATGGCCCGTCCGGCCAGATAGGTGGCCGTCACGAGGAGCACGGCGGCGAGCAGCGACGTCAGGCGGGGGGCGTTGGCGGTGCGCAGGCCCAGCAGGTCAGCGACCCAGATGAGAGGGAGGAAGAGCGGGCCCTGGCTGGAGAACACGTCTCGGAAGGGCTGGCCACCGGCCCGCATGGCCACGGCCGACGCGCCATAGACGCCGTCGTCGAAGGTGAGATGGCGCTCGGCCACGAAGGTCGGGATCCGCAACACGACGGTGATGGCGGCGAGGATCGCCAGGTCGGTGCGGGCCGACCCCGCCGTGCGAGATGGGTGGGGCGTCGTGACGGCGACCATGGCTGCCGGCAGGCTAGCGACGGCCACCCAGAGGTGACGGCGACCATCCGCAGTGATCCGTGATCCCCGGGATAGGGTGGTCTCCCGTGGCTGCGTTGCTCGATCCGCTCACGGAGGTCCTCCCTTGACCAAGCACATCTTCGTCACGGGGGGAGTGGCGTCTTCCCTCGGCAAGGGGATCACCGCATCGTCGCTCGGACGCCTGCTCAAGGCCCGAGGTCTGCGGGTCACGATGCAGAAGCTCGACCCGTACATCAACGTCGATCCCGGCACGATGAACCCCTTCGAGCACGGCGAGGTCTTTGTCACCGACGACGGTGGCGAGACCGACCTCGATCTCGGGCACTACGAGCGATTCATCGACGAGAACCTCACCCGCGACTCCAACGCCACCACTGGGTCGATCTATTCGGCGGTGCTGGCGGCCGAACGGCGCGGCGACTACCTGGGCAAGACCGTGCAGGTCATCCCGCACATCACCGATGAGATCAAGCGCCGCATCAACCGCCTGGCGGGCGATGACGTGGACGTCGTCATCACCGAGGTGGGCGGAACCGTGGGCGACATCGAGATCCTTCCCTTCCTCGAGGCCATCCGGCAGTTCCGCCTCGACGTGGGCCGTGACAACGTCTGCTACGTCCACGTCACCCTGGCTCCGCTGATCGTGGCGGAGCAGAAGACCAAGCCCACCCAGCACTCGGTCACCGAGCTGCGGGGTCGCGGCATCCAGCCCGATGCCATCGTCGTGCGCAGCGAGCAGCCCCTGGCCGAGGGCCTCAAGCGGAAGATCTCCAACCTGTGCGATGTGCCCATCGACGCGGTGGTGAACGCCGCCGACGCCCGCAACCTCTACGAGATTCCCCTCGTGCTCCATGAGGAGGGGCTCGACGAGGTGGTGTGCAAGATCCTTCGGCTGGACGCCGGCGACCCTGACCTCAGTGAGTGGGAGATCCTCGTCGACAAGATCGAGGCGGCGGACCGGTCGGTCCGCGTCGGGATCATCGGCAAGTACGTGAGCCTCCAGGATGCCTACCTGTCGGTGGCTGAAGCCCTCAAGCACGGCGGCTTCCATCACGGTTGCAGCATCGAGATCGACTGGATCCAGGCCGAAGAGGTCGAGGGCCTCCTCGCCGATGGGCGCCTCCGGGAGCTCGACGCCATCGTGATCCCCGGTGGGTTCGGCGAGCGGGGCACCGAAGGCAAGATCATGGCCGCCGGCTACGCCAGGGAGCACGACATCCCCTGCCTCGGCCTGTGCCTCGGCCTCCAGATGATGACAATCGAGTTCGCCCGCAACGTCCTCGGGATGGCCGGCGCCAACTCCAGCGAGTTCGACCCGTCCACGCACTATCCGGTGATCGACCTGATGGAGACCCAGCGCGGCATCACCGACATGGGAGGAACGATGCGCTTGGGGGCCTACGTGGCCCAGCTGGCCGAGGGCTCCCAGGTGGCCAGGGCCTACGCCAGCACCGTCGTGTCGGAGCGCCATCGCCACCGCTACGAGTTCAACCCCCGCTATCGCGCCCGCTTCGAGGAAACCGACTTCTGGTGCTCCGGCTCGTCGCCCGACGGACGATTGGTGGAGTTCATCGAGCTCCGCAACCACCCCTTCTGGGTGGGCACCCAAGCCCACCCCGAGCTGAAGAGCCGGCCCACCCGCCCCGCCCCGCTGTTCCGGGACCTGATCGGTGCCGCTCTGGCCCGCTCTGAGGGCCGCTCACCCCACCTGTTCGACCTCGCCGCTGGTCCCCGCTCGTCGATCAACGCCTAGCGGTGTCCGGCTTCGCCCAGGGCCTCACCCTCACCGCCCGTCGCTGGCCGTGACCCTCGAGCCGGTATCAGTGGCGGAGGAGCACGCCCTACCGATCGAGGTGGAGGACCTGCTCATGTGGCTCACCGCCGAGCGGGGCCGGGCCGTCAACACGATCAGCGCCTATCGGCGCGACCTGCGGGCGTACGTAGCGTGGTTGCGCGAGGGAGGGCGGTCGCTCACCGAGGTGGTGGAGGCGGATCTGGTGGACTACGTCGGGGTGCTCCGGGGCCGTGGCCTGGCGCCGGCCTCGGTGGCTCGGTCGCTGGTGCCCGTGCGATCCCTGCACCGCTTCCTGGTCGAGGAGGGGAGAGCGTCGGCCGACCCAGGCGCCCACCTCGAGCTGCCCAGGGTGCCCCGTGGTCTGCCCAAGGCGCTCAGCGAGGCCGAGGTCGGCCGTCTCCTCGAGGCGCCGGTGGTGGACACCCCGGCCGGCCTCCGGGACCTGGCCATGCTCGAGGTGCTCTACGGCACGGGACTGCGGGTGTCGGAGCTGGTGGGGCTGTCGCTCGGGGACATCGACCTCGACGCCGCCCTCCTGCGTGCGTTCGGCAAGGGCAGCAAGGAGCGCATCGTGCCGGTCGGCACCCCGGCCGTACGGGCCCTGGTGGGCTGGCTGGGCCCGGGTGGGCGACCCGAGCTGGCGCCGGCGCAGTGGCGGCGGCGGGGCGATGCCGAGGCTGTCTTCCTCAACACGCGTGGCGGTCGGCTGAGCCGCCAAGGGGCGTGGGAGATCCTCAAGCGGCACGGCCGTCAGGTGGGCCTGGAGGCCAAGCTCAGCCCCCACGTGCTGCGCCATTCCTGTGCCACTCACATGCTCGACCACGGCGCCGACATCCGGGCCGTCCAGGAGCTGCTGGGGCACGCCTCCATCAGCACCACGCAGGTGTACACGCTCGTCTCCACGGAGCGACTGTGGGAGGTCTACCGGCGTGCGCACCCGAGAGCCGGGCACGGGCAGTAGCCTTGCCCGATGGCCGACCAGACCCTTCTCAACACGGTGCGCGACGGGCTGACCGCCGAGCGTGATCGGCTCGAGGCCCAGATCGCCTCTCTCGAGCCCGGCCACGGGGCCGCCAGCCCCGACTTCGACGACAACTTCGCCGACTCGGGCCAGGTCGCCGCCGAGCAGGGTGAGAACAAGGTGCTGGCCTCCCAGCTGCGGTCTGAACTCGACGAGGTGGAGCGGGCGCTGGGGAAGCTCGACGAGGGCACCTACGGCAAGTGCGAGACGTGCAAGGAGCCCATCGTGGCGGCTCGCCTCGAGGCCATGCCGTCCGCCCGATTCTGCATCGACCACGCCTAACCACGAACAGGATCGTGCTCAGCGCAGCCCGATCGCCCGCTGCGCCCGCGCCAGGGTGGCCGCGGCGGTGACCCGGGCGCGATCGGCGCCCTTGGCCAGGAGCTCGGCCAGGGCAGTGGGGTCGGTTGACAGCTGGGCGTAGTGGTCCTGCACGGGCCGCAGCAGCTCGATGATGGCGGCGGCGGCGTCGGCCTTGAGCGGGCCGTACTGGGTGTACTCCCCGGCCAGGGCCTCAGGGGTGGTCTCGCTGGCGACGGCCAGGATGGCCAGGAGGTTGGACACCCCCGGCTTGGCCTGGGGGTCGTAGCGGACCTCGCCGTCGTTGTCGGTGACGGCCCGCTTGAACTTGCGCTCGATGACCGCGGGCTCGTCGAGCATGAGCACGGTGCCCTGCGGGGAGTCGATCGACTTCGACATCTTCCGGCTGGGGTCCTGAAGGTCCATGACACGGGCGCCGATCTTGGGGATGTCGGCTTCGGGGACGGTGAAGGTGGGGCCGTGGCGGCGGTTGAAGCGCTCGGCCACATCCCGGGTGAGCTCGAGGTGCTGGCGCTGGTCGTCGCCCACGGGCACCCGGTTGGTGTCGTGGAGGAGGATGTCGGCTGCCATCAGGGCCGGGTAGGTGAAGAGGCCGGCGGAGATGAACTGCTGCTGGTCGGACTTCTCCTTGAACTGCGTCATGCGGCTGAGCTCGCCGAAGCTGGCCGTGCACTCGAGCAGCCAGGCCAGCTGGCTGTGCTCGGCTACGTGGCTCTGCACGAACAGCGTGCTCTGGTCGGGGTCGATGCCGCTGGCCAGGTAGAGGGCGCCGGTGTCGAGCGTGCGTTGGCGCAGGAGGGCAGGATCCTGGGGAACGGTGATGGCGTGCAGGTCGACGATGCAGAACACCGAGGTGGTGGCGGCCTGGTCGGCTACGAAGCGGCGGAGGGCGCCCAGGTAGGTGCCGAGGGTGAGCTCGCCCGATGGTTGGATGCCAGAGAACACACGAGGCGCCACGGCGGCCGATGGTAGGCGGGGAGGGGAGTGGCCACCGGCACTACTTCCCAAACCACACTGATGTGATTAGCATTGCACCGATGCCCTACGAGGTGACCACGCCGGTCTACGAAGGTCCCTTCGACCTGCTGCTCCACCTGATCCTGCGGGAGCAGGTGGAGCTCTACGACATCTCCCTCACCAAGATCGTCGACGCCTACCTGGCCGAGCTCGATGCCATGGAGCAATTCAGCCTGGACGTGGCCACGGAGTTCCTGCTCATCGCCGCCACGCTCATCGAGCTGAAGACGCGCCGCCTGCTGCCGGGGGACGACGACCTCGACCTGGACGACGAGCTGGCGTTGTGGTCCGAGCGGGACATGCTGCTCACCCGGCTGGTGGAGTGCAAGACCTTCAAGGACGCCGCCGTCGCCCTGCAGCACCTCGCCAACGAGGCCGGGCGCTCCTACCCCCGCGTGGCCGGGCCCGACGACCGCTTCTCCGAGCTCACCCCCGACCTCCTGGCCGGCATCACCCCGGCTGATGTGCGGGCCGCCTTCCTCCGGGCCGTCACCCCCAAGCCGCAGATCCGCATCGACCTCGACCACGTGGCCCCGACCCGGGCGTCGGTCGTCGACGCCGTCACCGAGCTGCTCGAAGAGCTGCCGCTGGTGGGCACCATCTCCTTCCGGGCCCTCACCGGGGACCTCGTGGAACGGCTCGACGTGGTGGTGCGGTTCCTCGCCGTCCTCGAGCTGTTCAAGCAGGGCTTCATCGACCTCGACCAGCCCCGCTCCTTCGGCGACATCCAGATCGTGTGGCTGGGTCGTGACCGCTCCGAGCTGGAGGAGCTGGCGTCGGTCGACGCCTACGATGGCTGACCTGATGCCAGAGATCTCCCAGGAGACGCGCCGGGCCATCGAGGCCGTGCTCATGGTGGCGGAGATGCCGGTGGAGCCTCAGTTGCTGGCCCAGCTGTTGGAGATCCCGGTGCTGCGCGTAAGCGAGCTCTGCGAGGAGCTGGCCCGGGAGTACGAGGCCAGCGAACGCGGCTTCGCCCTCGTGCCGGTGGCGGGCGGCTGGCGCTACCAGAGCCACGCCGACCTGGCTCCTTACGTGGAGCGCTTCGTGCTGGAGGGCCAGTCTGCCCGCCTCTCCGGCGCCGCTATCGAGACGCTGGCCATCGTCGCCTACAAGCAGCCGGTGTCGCGCTCGCAGGTGGCGGCGATCCGGGGCGTGAACGTGGATGGTGTCATGCGCACACTGCTGCAACGGGGCTTCATCACCGAGGTGGGCAACGACCCCGGCCCCGGCCAAGCGGTGCTGTTCGGCACCACGGCCCTGTTCCTGGAGCGCCTCGGCATCAACGGGCTCGACCAGCTGCCGCAGCTGAGCGACTTCGTGCCCGGCACCGACGTGTTCGAGCACCTCGAGGCTGGTCTGCGCCCGCCGCCGGGCCCCAGCCTGGGCCAGCAGCTGGACGAGGTCGAGACCGCAGTCGACGACGAAGGCTGAGGCGGTGCCCGAGGACGCCGATGGCATCCGCCTCCAGAAGGTGCTGGCCCAGGCGGGCCTGGGGAGCCGCCGGGTGTGCGAGGAGCTCATCGAGGCCCGGCGGGTGCGGGTGAACGACGAGGTGGCGGTGCAGGGGCGCCGGGTCGATCCCGAGGTGGATGTCATCGAGGTAGACCGGGCCCAGATCGGGGTGAAGGCCGGGCTCGTCCACTACGTCCTCAACAAGCCGGCCGGGGTCGTCACCACGGCATCCGACACCCACGGACGTCCCACCGTGGTCGACCTCGTGCCGTCGGAGCCGCGCGTCTTCCCGGTCGGGAGGCTCGACGCCGACTCCGAGGGATTGCTGCTGCTCACCAACGACGGCGACCTCACCCACCGGCTCACCCATCCGAGCTTCGGTGTGGAGAAGGAGTACCTCTTGGAGGTGCAGGGCGAGCCCCACCGGGGAGCCCTCAAGCGCCTGCGAGAGGGCGTCGATCTGGATGACGGTCGCACCGCGCCCGCCAAGGTGGCACTGCTCGATGCCCGGATGCTGCGCATCACGATCCACGAGGGACGCAACCGCCAGGTGCGGCGCATGTGCGAGGCGGTGGGGTTCCCGGTGCTGCGCCTCGTGCGCACACGGATCGGCACGCTCACCGACCGCACCCTGGCGCCGGGGAAGTGGCGGGCCCTCACCCAGGACGAGGTGCGGGCGCTGGAACGTGCCGCCGTGGCGCACCCCCGCAGGTAACGTCGACCCTCGTGCCCCCCGCCCTGCGAGCCCTCCGCGGCGCCACCACGGTCGACCGTGACGAGGAGGGGCACGTGCATGAGCGGGTGATCACCCTCCTGGAGGAGATGTGCGCCCGCAATGTGGTGGATCACGACGACATCGTCAGCATCCTCTTCACGGCCACCGATGATCTGCACTCCACCTTCCCGGCCGTCGGCGCCCGCAAGATGGGCCTGGGCGACGTACCCCTGATCTGCGCGCGGGAGCTCGACATAGAGGGCGGCACGCCCCGCTGCGTGCGGGTGCTCATGCACCTCACCACGGAGCGCACCCGGGCCGACCTGCGCCACGTCTACCTCGAAGGCGCTGTGACGTTGCGCGACGACCTTCCGGGCTGATGTTGATGCGTGCTCCGGGCTGATGTTGATGACCACGCGACGCGCCGCCATCGTGGGCACCGGGCTCATCGGAGGGTCGATCGGGCTGGCCCTGCGACGCCAGGGCTGGCACGTCACCGGCGACGACCGCGATCCCACCACGGCCGCCCGAGCTTTCGAGCTGGGAGCGCTCGACGCCATCGGTGATGATCCGGACGCCGAGATCACCTTCCTGGCCACGCCGGTGCGGTCGATCGCGGAGGTGGCGCGGGCAGCACTTGCCCACGGGGCGGGGATCGTCACCGATGTGGGCGGGGTGAAGGCGTCGGTGGTCGAGGCGGTGGCTGACCCCCGCTTCATCGGGGGCCATCCCATGGCCGGCTCGGAGCAGGACGGCATCGACGGCGCCGACGCCGACCTGTTCGCAGGAGCCGTCTGGGTGCTCACACCCACAGCCACCACCGACGACGCCGCCTTCGCGGCCCTGCGCTTGGTGATCAGTCAGCTCGGCGCCGACGTGGTGGCCCTGGCCCCCGACCACCACGACGCGCTGGTGGCGGTGGTGTCGCATGTGCCGCACCTCGCGGCTGCCTCGCTCATGCGCCTGGCCGACGACCGGGCCGTTGAGCACCAGGCCCTGCTGCGCTTGGCCGCCGGTGGCTTCCGGGACATGACCCGCATCGCCTCCGGTCACCCGGGGATCTGGCCCGACATCTGCACCGAGAACCGCACCGCCATCGTGGAGGTCCTCGACGGGCTGCTGGCATCGCTCACCGAGGTGCGCGGCATCGTGGCGAACGACGACCGTGATGGGCTCCTCGCCGTGCTCGAGCAGGCCCGTTCGGCCCGCGCCAACCTCCCGTCCCGGCTCAGCGGGGTGGGCGACCTGTGCGAGGTGCGCATCCCCGTGCCCGACCGCGCCGGCGTGCTGGCCGAGGTCACCACCCTGGCCGGCCGGCTGGACGTCAACATCGCCGATCTCGAGATCGCCCACTCCAGCGAAGGGGACAGAGGTGTCCTCATCCTCGTCGTCGAGGCGCGGGCCGCCGAGCGGCTCCGGGGCGGCCTGGTCGCACAGGGCTACCGACCCGCGGTCACCCCCCTGGAATGACGATGGGCCCGCCCGACCCGCTTCCGATCACCCCGATCGACCGGCCGTTCGCCGTCGTCGTCAGGCTGCCGGGCTCCAAGAGCGTCACCAACCGGGCGCTCGTGTGCGCCGCCCTGGCCGAGGGAACCAGTGTCCTCACCAACGCCCTGCACGCGGAGGACACCGAGGCCATGGTCGGGGGCCTACAGGCCCTGGGGACGGGGATCGAGGCCGACTGGGCCGCCGGTCGCATCAGGGTCACCGGCACAGCCGGCCGACCGGTCGCCGACGTGGCGCTCGTCGACGCCCGCCAGTCGGGTACCACCAGCCGCTTTCTCCTCCCGGTGGCGGGTCTGGGGGAAGGGCGCCGGCGGCTGGATGCGGCCAACCGGATGCGAGAGCGCCCGATGTCGGACGCGATCGACGCGGTGCGGGCGCTGGGCGCCACGGTGCACGATGTCGGCGCGCCCGGTCACCTCCCGGTGGAGGTGGAGGGCGGCACCCTGGCCGGCGGCGAGGTGGCGGTTCGGGGTGACGTCTCCAGCCAGTTCCTGTCTGGGCTGCTCCTCGCCGGTCCCGCCATGCCCACCGGGCTGCTGGTCCGACTGGTGGGCGAGCTCGTCTCGCAGCCCTATGTGGAGCTCACCGTGCAGGTGATGGCGACCTTCGGCGTCGCTGTCGAACGCCCCGACGAACGCACCTGGGTGGTAGCACCGCAGGCGTACAAGGCGACGGTCTACGAGATCGAACCCGACGCCAGCGCCGCCTCCTACGCCTTCGCGGCCGCCGCCATCCTCGGCGCCCAGGTCACGGTGTCGGGCTTGGGCACCTCCACGCGGCAAGGCGACCTCGCCTTCGTCGACCTTCTCGAGCAGATGGGCGCCACGGTGGAGCGCACCGAGTCGTCAACCACCGTCACGGGTACCGGCCGGCTGCACGGCATCGACGCGGACATGGCCCAGATGTCCGACACCGCCCAGACCCTCGCCGTGCTGGCCGCGTTCGCCGACAGCCCCACGCGCGTGACGGGCATCGGCTTCATCCGCGCCAAGGAGACCGACCGCGTCAGTGCCGTGGTAACGGAGCTGCGGCGGCTTGGCATCGACGCCGCCGAGGAAACCGATGGCTTCGTGGTGCACCCTGGGGCGATGCGTCCCGCCACGGTGCAGACCTACGACGATCATCGCATGGCCATGTCCTTCGCCATTGCAGGGCTAAGGGTGCCGGGCATACAGATTGCCAATCCCGGTTGCGTAGCCAAGACCTTCCCCCGCTTCTGGCAGCTCCTCGACGAGCTGCGGAGCCCCTCGCCCAGCGGCACTATGGTCCGGTCTTTGTGAGGATCATCGCCATCGACGGGCCGGCGGGTTCGGGCAAGTCCACCGTGGCGAAGGGGCTGGCTGACCGCCTCGGGTTGGAGTACCTGGACACCGGCGCCATGTACCGATCGGTGACCTTCGCTGCCCTGCGGCGGGGGGTTGACCCGTCGGAGGCCGAGCAGGTGGCGCGCATCGTGGCCGACATCACCGTTGAGGTACGAACCGATGGCGTCACCGTCGATGGCGTCGACGCCACCATCGAGATCCGCGGGCCGGAGGTGAGCCGGGCGGTGAGCATCGTGGCCGCCAACCCCGCGGTGCGGACTGAGATGGTGCGGCGCCAGCGGGAATGGGTCGCCGCCCGAGACGGGGGGGTGCTCGAGGGCCGCGACATCGGCACCGTGGTGTTCCCCGACGCCGATCTCAAGGTGTACCTCACCGCCGATCCCGAGGTGCGAGCGCAGCGCCGGTCCCAGGAGGTCACCGACCTCGACTACGAGACGGTGGCCGCCGATCTCGCCCGCCGTGATGCCCTTGACCAGGGGCGAGAGGTCTCGCCCCTGGTGGAGGCCCATGACGCGTTCCTGCTCGACACCACCGGGATGAGCGTGGAGGCTATCATCGACGTCATCGCCGCCAAGGTGGCCGACGGTGCCTGACCTTCGTCCCGGCGATGGAATCGAGATCTGGACCGGCGAGCCCACACGAGGCACTCGGATCTCCTACGGGTTGGTGCGCGCCCTCCTCGCGCTGGTTTTCAAGCTGCTCGGTCGGGTAGAGGTGGTCGGTGCCGAGAAGGTGCCAGCCGACGGGGCGTTCATCCTCGCTCCGGTGCACCGCAGCAACATCGACTTCGCCCTCGCCTCGCTCGTCACCAGCCGCCCCATGCGGTACATGGGCAAGGACTCCATCTGGAAGTCCAAGCTCTTGGGCCGCTTCGTGACGATGCTGGGTGCCTTCCCCGTCCACCGGGGCCGCGCCGACCGTGACGCCCTCAAGGCCTGCACGGACATCGTGGCCGGCGGCAGCCCGCTGGTGATGTTCCCGGAGGGGACGCGTCAGACCGGCCCTTCGGTGGAGGAGCTCTTCGACGGCACCGCCTATGTGGCCGCCAAGGCCGGTGTGCCGATCATCCCGATGGGCATCGGCGGCAGCGAGGCGATGATGCCCAAGGGCGCCAAGCTCCTGCATCGCAGCAAGCTCGTGCTGCTCATCGGCGACCCGATCCCACCCCCCGAGCCCACCGAGCACGGTCGCATGCCCCGCAGCGCGGTGGCCGCCCTCACCCAGCGCCTCCACGGTGACCTGCAAGACCTCTTCGACGAGGCCCAGAAGCGGGCCGGGCGCCTCTAGAAGAGCTTGCCCTGGGCGAAGACCGCGCGCACCCGGGCTTCGAAGTGCTCGAGGGGGAGGGTGTCGTAGCTGGGATCGAAGGCCTTCTGGTCCCAGTCATCCGCGAAGCGGGAGGCCAGCTCCCATTCGTCCGCCGAGAGGGCATCGCGATGCTTCTCGCGGGCCTTGGGGTCGCCACCAAAGTGGTGGTAGTAGTGGGCGCCCTGGAAGTCCTGGTGCACGAGGATCATCTGGTGCACCTCGGGCCGCACATAGGGCTGAAGGATGGCGGCGGCGATCTGCGGGTGGCCCGGCACGCTGATGGCCTTGCCGATGTCGTGGCACAGGCTGGCCACCACCACCTCGTCATCAGCGCCGTCGCGCTCGGCGCGGGTGGCCGTCTGGAGGCAGTGGGTGAGCTGGTCGGTGGCGAACCCGTCGGTGATGTCGGCCAGCGACCGCAGCAGATCGAGGACGCGCTCAGCCACCCGGGTCTGGTTCTTGGCCGTCTCGGCTCCGATGACGGCCCACTGCTCGGCGGTGGAGACGTCCATGGCGGTGAAGCTGGTCGTGCTCATCGGCTCAGGATACGCCGGAACCGGCCACGTGTCTCGTAACGTCAGTCCATCCGCGTCACTGGGTGAGCTGTTCGAGGACGTCGCTGGCGTGGAGGTCCCGGTCGCGCAGGCTGGGACGGTCTGGGACGCTGCCGCCCAGCGACAGGGTGGCCAGCACGTCAACGGCGGCCAGAAGGTCGCGCAGCTCCCGAGGCGGAGGGAAGTACTCATCCTCCTGCGTGATGCGCACCTCCTCCACGCCGTGGGTGGGCGCCAGGCGGGTGATGACCGCGTCCACCAGCTCCTCGGGGGCGGACGCGCCGGCGGTGACCCCCACCGTGCCGGTGAGGTGGTCGGGAAGCTCGTCGGGCCCGTTGACGCGGAACACCTGGGCGGCGCCGGATTCCCGGGCCAGGCGCTCGAGGGCGCGGGTGTTGGAGGAGTTGGCCGAACCGATGACCACCACGGCGTCGCAGCGCTCGGCGATCTCGCCGAGGGCCGACTGACGGTTGGTGGTGGCGAAGCAAAGGTCGCTCCGGCCCGGCTGCCAGATCTCGGGGAAACGCTCGGCGGCACGGGCGGCCACTGCCGCCCAGTCCCGATGGGAAAGGGTGGTCTGGGCGAGGAGGGCCACCGGCTGATGCATCTCGGGGAGGGCGTCGACCTCGGCGAGTGACTCGACCCGGTGGATGGACTCCGGCGCCACCGCCATGGTGCCGATTGCCTCCTCGTGTCCTTCGTGGCCCACGTAGACGATCTGGTAGCCCTTGCCCGCCCGCACCTTCACCTCGTGGTGCACCTTGGTGACGAGCGGGCAGACGGCGTCGACCACGTAGCCGCCGTTGGCCCGGGCCGCCGTCACGACCTCGGGCGCCGAGCCGTGGGCGGAGAGCATGATGGGCCGGCCGGGTGGCACCTCGGCGATGTCGTCCACGAACACGACCCCGAGGTTGCGGAAGCGATCGACCACCAGCTGGTTGTGGACGATCTCGTGGTAGCAGTAGATGGGTGGCTCGAAGGCTCGCACCATCCAGGCCAGCGCCTTGATGGCCATCTCCACGCCGGCGCAGAAGCCCCGAGGGGCAGCGAGGAGCACCTTGTCGACGGCCATCACGCCCCAGGCTAACTGCGGGTTCACAGAGCCAGCGCCGTAGCCTTGTCCGATGCCTGCTCCCCGAGTTGTCGCCGTCGCGCCCGGGTCGCCCGCCGCGCTGGCCGGCGTCGAGGTAGGGGACGAGGTGCAGGCCATCGACGGTCAGGTGCCACGCGACATCATCGAATGGCGGTTCCTGGTGGATGAAGCCGATCCGGTGCTCGACCTCGAGCGCGGAGGTCTGGAGCAGACGATCGAGGTGCACAAGCGGGCGGGCGAGCCGCTCGGCGTGGAGGTGCAGTCGGCGCTGTTCGACCAGGTGCGCACCTGCGACAACCACTGCGAGTTCTGCTTCATCTACCAGCTGCCGCCGGGTCTGCGGAAGAGCCTGTACCTGAAGGATGACGACTACCGGCTTAGCTTCCTCTACGGGAACTTCACCACCCTGACGCGCTTCACCGAGGCCGACCTCGAGCGGGTGGTCACCGAGCGACTCAGCCCGATCAACGTGTCGATCCATGCCACCGATCCCGAGGTGCGGTCCGAGATGCTCCGTAACCGTCGGGGGGCCACCAGCTTGCGTTGGCTGCGGGCACTGCTCGATCACGGAATCGAGGTGCACGGTCAGGTGGTCGTGTGCCCCGGCATCAACGATGGCGCCGTCCTCGATGACACGCTGGCCGGTGTGCTCGACCGCTTCCCGGAGCTGGCGTCGCTGTGCGTCGTACCGCTCGGGGTCAGCCGGTTCAACGCCGAGGTCCGCATGCGTCCGCACACGGCGGCCGAGGCGGCCACCGTCGTCGACTGCGTCGAGGACTGGCAGGAGATCTTCCTCCGGGTGCTCGGTCGGCGGCTGGTGTTCGTGGGCGACGAGTACTACCTGCTGGCCGAGCGCCCCTTCCCGGCCGCCGAAGCCTACGAAGGCTTCGCGATGCACGAGGACGGTGTCGGCATGGCCCGCACCCTCGAGCTCGAGCTGTTCGGCCTCAAGGCCGACGCCACCGGTCGCCAGGAGGGCTTCTTCACCTGGGCCGACGCGTCGACATCCGCCGACACCGACTACGAGCCGTACCGCGGCACCCGCGCCACCGCCGGCCAGCTCCTCCAGGTCCGACCCTCCCGCCATGCGCCGGTCGGGATCCTCACCGGTTCCTATGGCGCTCGCGTGCTGGCTCCGCTGATGGCCCGGCTCGGCCGGGACGACGTGCGGATTGTGCCCGTCGACAACCAGTTCTTCGGCGGCACCACCGGCGTCACCGGCCTGCTGGTGGGGGAGGACATCGCCCGTACCCTCGCCGCCGAGCCCGACGGCCATCGGTACCTGCTGCCCGACGTCTGCCTGTCCAACGGGCGCTTCCTCGACGGCACCGGCCCCGAGGACCTTCCCCGTCCGGTGGAGGTCATCGCCACGGACGGCCTGGCGCTGCGCGCCGCCCTCGGCCTGGGTGCCCGCATCCTGGAAGGGGCACGATGACCCTGCCCACCGTGGCCGTCGTGGGTCGTCCCAACGTCGGCAAGTCCACCCTCGTGAACCGCATCGTCGGCCAGCGGGTGACCATCGTGGAGGAGAAGCCAGGCGTCACGCGCGACCGCAAGGAGGTCGATGCCGACTGGCAGGGCGTGCCCTTCACGCTGGTCGACACCGGCGGCTGGATGCCCGGTGGGTCCGATCTCGACGTCAAGGTGAGCCGCCAGAGCGAGCAGGCCATTCGCGACGCTGATGCCGTGCTCCTCGTGATGGACGCCATCACCGGTGTCACCGAAGAGGACAGCCGGGTGGCCGATGTGATCCGCAACCTGGCGCGCGGCAAGGTGATGGTCGTCGTCAACAAGGTGGACGACGCCAACCGCGAAGGCCTCATCTGGGAGGCGCTGTCGCTCGGACTGGGTGATCCGTACCCCATCAGCGCCCTGCACGGGCGGGGCGCCGGAGACATGCTCGACCATCTGGTCGAGGGGCTGCCGCGGCCGGAGCCGGAGGGGGATGGCGACGATGCGGCGCCGGCGGAGCGGGTGTTCTCTGTGGCGCTGATCGGCCGGCCCAACGTGGGCAAGTCAACGTTGTTCAATCGCCTCATCGGCCAGGACCGCGCCGTCGTGCATGACATGCCTGGCACCACCCGGGACACGATCGACACGGTCGTCGACACGGACGACGGACCCATCCGCTTCGTTGACACCGCCGGCATGCGTCGCAAGGCCAAGATCGATGAAGCCACCGAGTACTACTCGCTCGTGCGGGCCCTCCAGGCTGTCGACCAGGCCGACGTGGCCCTGCTCATCATCGACTCCACGGTGGGGGTCACGGCCCAGGACCAGCGCCTGGCCGAACGCATCGACGCCGCCGGCAGTCCCGTGGTGGTGTTGCTCAACAAGCACGAGCTGCTCACCGACGCCGAGGTGCGATCCGATCTCGACTGGCAGATCAAGGAACGGCTCCGCTTCATCGGTGAGGCGCCGGTGCTCAAGATCTCCGCCCTCACCGGCAAGGGCGTCCAGAAGCTGATGCCGGCGCTGTCGCTGAGCATCGAGGACTACCACCGCCGGGTGCCCACCCGCCGGGTCAACGAGGTGATCCGGGCGGCGCAGCAGGCCCAGCCCGGTCCCCACGGCGTGAAGGTCCTCTACGCCACCCAGGCCGCCATCGACCCGCCCACCTTCACGCTGTTCTCCAACCGAGAGGTGCCGCCCACCTACCTGCGCTACCTCGAGCGCAGCCTCCGAGAAGGCTTCGACCTCGGCGCCACCCCCATCAAGATGCGGGTGCGCAAGAGGAGCTGACCCGTTCTGTGTGCGCTGACCACCGGCATGCGGTGCTCAGCGCACACAGATCCGGTTGATCAGATCGGCGAAGCGGTCGAGCTCGTCTTCGGTTGTCACGTAGTGGAGGCTGGCTCGGACGAGGTCGGCCAGGCCGCGGTGGGGGAGATCGAGCTGGGCGGAGCTGGCCGTGACGACGTTCACGTTCACGCGCTTCTCCCGAAGCCGGCCCTTCACGTCCTCGGGCTCGACGCCAGCGACGGTGAAGGTGGTGATGGCGCAGCGCTGCGCGCCCTTGTCGTGGAGCGTCACGCCGGGGATGTCCGCGAGGCGCCGGCGGAGGCCATCGGCCAGCATCGAGTTGCGCTCGGCGATGGCATCGATGCCCCAGCCCAGCGCGTGGTCGACGGCCACCCCCAAACCGATGCGGGCGGCAACGTCGGACTCCCAGGTCTCGAAGCGACGGGCGTCGTCGCGCACCTCGTAGCGATCCGGGGCCGTCCAGGTGGCGGCGTGCAGGTCGAGCATGGCCGGTTCGATCAGCGGGATGAGGTCACGTCGCATGTAGAGGAAGCCCGTCCCGCGTGGGCCCCGCAAGAACTTCCGGCCGTTGCCCGTGAGCACGGCGCAGCCGAGCTCGTTGACGTCGAGCGGGAGCTGGCCGGCCGACTGGCAGGCGTCGAGCACGAAGAGCACACCGGCCTCCCGGCACAGTCGGCCCACCTCCACGGCCGGGTTCACCAGCCCGCCCTGGGTGGGGACGTGGACGAGCGACACGAGGGCGGTGTCGCCCTCCGCCAGCTCTCGCTCCAGCGCCTCGAGGTCGATCTGGCCATGCTGGTCGTCGTCCACCAGCACCAGCTGGCAGCCGGTGCGCTGCTTGAGCTGCAGCAGCGCGATGGCGTTGGACCCGTACTCGGACCGGCTGATGATCACCCGGTCCTGCGGTTCGATCGGAAGGGAGTAGACGGCCATGTCCCACGCCCGGCTGGCCGAGTCCATGAGGGCGATCTCGCTGGTGTCGGCGCCGATCAGCTCCGCCACCGCCGCGTAGGTGCGCTCGAGCTGGGGAGCGGCGACCTCGGCCGCCTCATAGCCGCCGATCCGGGCCTCCAGGCCGAGGTGATCCACCATGGCATCGAGCACGGGCTGTGGGAGCAGCGAAGCGCCGGCGTGGTTGAGGTGGAGCACGTGCGCACACCCAGGGGTGAGGCCCCGGGCCCGCTCGACGTCGCTGGCGTCCATGACACCGAGGATACGGATCTGACGGTGTGTGAGACTCCGGCGCATGCCGCAGAACGTGCCCACCTTCGAGTTCTCCGACACGGCCAAGCAGTTGCGGCAGTTCGTCTACGCGTTCTGGTGCGAGCACGGTCGGGGGCCGAACTTGCGGGCTGTGCACGAGGGCATCGGCCTCGACCGCCGCCAGATCGTGCAGGGTTACAAGGAGCTGCAGCTCGGCATCATCTGCGTGGTCGACCAGGACTCCGTGAACGTCAACCTGCTCAAGTTCCAGCCCTTCTCCAGCTTCCCGAGCCAGGTCGAGGTGTGGATCGACGGCGTCTTCCGCTTCTACGCCGGCTGCGCCCTCGAGTCCGTCGCCATCTCCAGGATGCCGCCGTTCCAAGGCACGGACCTCACCCTCAAGAGCTACTGCGCCTGCTGCCTGGCACCCGTCGAGCTCTCGGCGAGCGAGGGCGTGGTGACCCCCGCCGACGGTGCCCTCGTGCACATCAGCACCACACCGTGGGACTGGAACAACAACGACATCATCCACCAATGCGACTCGATGAACTACGTGTTGAACGCTGACCATGCGGATCGCTTCGAGCGGATGAGCAGTCGGCGGGGCGTGTTGCTCACCATCGAGCAGGCGGCGCTGTTCGTGAAGGCCACCGGTGATGAGCGCATGTGGGACTACGACTGGGCCCCCGCCACCATCGACCCCAAGGCGGTCATCTTCGGGATGAAGCAGCTGGGCGTCGACGTATCGGCCTGGACCGGTGAGCGCACCCCCATCCCCCTGGTGTCACCCCCCATGGCGGGAAGGTAACCTCTGCCGCGAAATGGACAAGCCCATCCTGGCCGTCGTTGCGGTCGCCGCTCTGGTCGCCACGTTGGTGTGGGGCCGATCCGCCGAGCGCCTCCAGCGGGTTTGGCAACGCACCGAGGACGAGCTCGGAGCCGACGCCGACGCCACGGTCCTGGCCCGCTCCAGCTATCACAAGGAGCTCCACGCCGTCACGCTGTACGCCGTGATCGCGGTGGCCCTGGCCATCGCGGCGGTGTGGGAGATCCGTGAAGCCGACTACTTCTTTGCCTTCATCCTCGTGCCGGTCGGCCTGTCCGTGCTCCTCGGACGCAATTTCCGCCGAGAGGCCCGCCTGGCCGAGGACCGCATCCTCCTGGAGCGCCGGGCCGAGGAGGTGCTCTCCCAGGAGGAGCTGGCCCCCCGCCGCTGGGCCGCTCGCCTCGCCCCCGAAGACCTGCCCGACTTCGCCGGCTTCGAGCTGGGTCGGGTGTACCAGGCTGGCACCGGCCTCATGGCCGGCGACTTCTACGACGTCTTCCGGGTAGCACCCACACGGATCGCGGCGGTGATCGGCGACGTCACGGGGCACGGCATCGAGCCATCCATCACCGCCTTCCAGGCCAAGTACCTGCTCCGCGTGTTCCTGCGCCAGTACCGCGACCCGGCCCAGGCCCTCGAGGAGCTGAATCGGCAGATGTCAGCCCTGGAGCGCTTCGAGGAGTTCATCTCCCTGTGCGTGGTGGTCTTCGACACCGAGGCATCGACGCTGCGGGTGGCCTCCGCCGGTCACCCAGCCGCCTGGCTGTGGCACGACCGCGAGGTGCGGCCGCTGCGCGCCACCGGTCCACTGCTCATGCTCGACCCCGACGGCGGGTACATGAGTCGGGAGATCCCGCTCGACTCGGGTGACCTGCTGCTCCTCTACACAGACGGGTTGGCCGAGGCCCGAGCCGGTAACCAGCTCTTCGGCGAAGATCGCGTCGCCAACACGTTGCGTCGAGACCCAGGGGTGGCTCCCGACGTCCTGTGCAAGACGCTGCTCGAGGCCGCGCGCGAGTTCGCCACCGAGCCCATGACGGACGACGTCGCCATCCTCGCGATCCGTCGGGTGTAGTCGTCATGGACGGTGAGCTCGACGAGCGACGCGAACGCGCGCGGGCAGGCAACCTCCACAAGGAGGCCGAGAAGCTCGCCCGGCAAGGCAAGCTGTTCGTGCGCGACAGGTTGGCGCTGCTGCTGGATGCCGGGTCCTTCGTGGAGGATGCGCTGCTGGCCAACACCATGGCTGCTGATCTCCCGGCCGACGGCGTCGTGACGGGGGTGGGCCTCGTCGAAGGGCGTCCGGTCTGTGTTGTTGCCAACGACCCCACGGTGAAGGCCGGGTCCTGGGGTGCCCGGACGGTGGAGAAGATGGTGCGGGCCACGGAGCACGCACTGCGCCACGAGCTCCCGATGATCTGGCTGGTCGACTCTGCCGGGGCGCGCATCACCGACCAGGTGGAGCTGTTCCCCGGCCGTCGTGGCGCCGGGCGGATCTTCTACAACCAGGTGAAGCTGTCGGGGAAGGTCCCGCAGATCTGCTGCCTGTTCGGGCCCAGCGCCGCCGGAGGGGCCTACATCCCATCGTTCTGCGACATCGTGATCATGGTGGAGGGGAACGCGTCCATGTACCTCGGGTCGCCGCGCATGGCCGAGATGGTGATAGGAGAGCAAACCACCCTGGAGGAGATGGGCGGCGCCCGCATGCACGCCACGGTGTCGGGCTGCGGGGACAACCTGGCCGTCGACGACGCCGACGCCATCGAGCAGGCCAAGGCCGTGCTGGCCTACCTGCCCCGCAGCTGGCGCGACACCCCGCCGTCGTACGAGGCGGCCCTTCCCGCTCGCCAGCTGACGGCCGACATGGTGCCGGTGGTCGACACTCAGGGCTACGACATGCACACCGTCATCGATGCCCTCGTTGACGCCGAGAGCTTCTTCGAGGTGAAGCCACTCTTCGCGCCGGAGCTCATCGTCGGGTTCGGTCTTCTCGACGGTCGCCCCGTCGGCGTGGTGGCCAACAACCCGATGGCCCTCGGCGGAGCGCTGTTCGTCGACTCGTCCGATAAGGCGGCCCGCTTCATCTGGTGGTGCGACGCCTTCAACGTGCCGCTGGTGTTCCTGGCCGACGTGCCCGGCTTCATGATCGGCACCCAGGTGGAGCGACAGGGCATCATCCGCCACGGCGCCAAGATGGTGACCGCCGTGAGCGAGGCCACCGTGCCCAAGGTCTCGGTGATCGTGCGCAAGGCGTACGGGGCGGGCCTCTATGCCATGAGCGGCCCCGCCTTCGAACCAGAGGCCACCATTGCCCTGCCCACGGCCAAGATCGCCGTGATGGGTCCGGAGGCGGCCGTGAACGCGGTGTTCGCCAACAAGATCGCCGCCATCGAGGACCCCGACGAGCGGGCCGCCTTCGTGGCCGAGCAGCGCCAGCTCTACGAGGAGAACGTCGACCTCTACCGCCTCGCCTCGGAGCTGGTGATCGACGCCGTCATTGATTTCGGTGACCTCCGATCAGAGATCGTTCGCCGCATCGCCCTGGCCGTGGGCAAGGATCGCCACTTCTCCGACCGCCGCCACGGCGTGCCGCC
>Ga0136633_1000935_pt1 | contig 21728 bp, 20 predicted proteins | sample AntDrymeUQ832206_2_FD_105494 | JGI IMG/M metagenome (GOLD analysis project Ga0136633, IMG submission 105494) | Polar desert sand microbial communities from Dry Valleys, Antarctica - metaG UQ83 (22.06) | ecosystem: Environmental > Terrestrial > Soil > Desert | place: Antarctica: Dry Valley...
CGGTGCGAGCCCGAGAGGATCGACAGGCCGATGACGTGGACGCCCTCCTGCAGCGCCGACGTCACGATCTGCGCGGGGGTCAGGCGGATGCCCTCGTAGACGACCTCCATGCCGACGTCACGGGCACGCACGGCGATCTGCTCGGCGCCGTTGGAGTGCCCGTCGAGCCCCGGCTTGCCGACGAGGATCTTGATCCTCCGGCCCAGCGCCTCGCCGACCCGCGCGACCTCGTCGCGCAGCTCCTCGAGCTCCGCACCGGTCGCATCGGATCCCGCCGACGCCTCGCCGACCCCCGTCGGCGCGCGGTAGTCGCCGAAGCAGTCGCGCAGCGCCTGTGCCCACTCGCCGGTCGTCGCGCCGGCCCGGGCGGCGGCGATCGTGGCCGGCATGATGTTCACGCTGTCGTCCGCGGCGGCGGCGCGCAGCTCGTCCAGCGCCGCCTCGACGGCGTCCGCGTCGCGGGCCTCACGCCACTCTCGCAACGACGCGATCGCCTCCGCCTCCACACCCGGGTCGACGGTCATGATCCCGCCGTCCTCGCCCTCGGCCAGCGGTGACGGCGCCGTCTCGCGGTACTTGTTGTGGCCGACGACGATGAGCTCGCCGGCCTCGATGCGGCGGATCCGCTCCCGGTGGGAGTCCACCAGGGAGGACTTCATGTACGGCACGGCCTCGACGGCGCCGCCGTGCTCCTCGACGACCGCCATCTCCGCCTTCGCGCCCTCGACCAGCTCGGCGACCAGGCCCTCCATGACCAGCGAGCCCTCGAAGATGTCGGGGTACTCGAGCAGGTCGGTCTCGAACGCGAGGATCTGCTGAATGCGAAGCGACCACTGCTGATCCCACGGCCGTGGCAGGCCGAGCGCCTCGTTCCACGCCGGCAGCTGGATCGCCCGCGCCCGCGCGTTGCGACCGAGCGTCACGCCGAGCGCCTCGAGCACGATGCGCTGGACGTTGTTCTCGGGCTGGGACTCGGTCAGGCCGAGCGAGTTGACCTGCACGCCGTAGCGAAAGCGCAGCTGCTTGGGATCCTCGACGCCGTAGCGATTGCGTCCGATCCACTCCCACATCTCGCCCATCGCGCGCAGCTTGGCGTGCTCCTCGATGAACCGCACGCCGGCGTTGACGAAGAACGAGATTCGCGAGAAGACCTTGCCCATGAGCTCCTCGTCCACGCGCGCGCGCACCGCGTCGAGCACGGCGATCGCGTTGGACAGCGCGTAGGCGATCTCCTGCACCGGCGTCGCGCCGGCCTCCTGGAGGTGGTAGGAGCAGATATTGATCGGATTCCAGCGCGGGACCTCGGTCACCGTGTAGGCCACCATGTCGGCGATCAGTCGCATCGACGGGGCGGGCGGAAACGCGTACGTGCCGCGGGCGAGGAACTCCTTGATGATGTCGTTCTGGGTCGTGCCCTGGAGGGCGGCCGGGTCCAGGGGGTGGGTGGGATCGGATTCGGCCGTGACGACGTACAGCGCCAGCAGCCAGGCGGCGGTGGCGTTGATCGTCATCGACGTGTTCATCGTCTCCAGCGGGATGCCGTCCATGAGCTCGGCCATCGCCCCGCGGTGGGCGATCGGGACGCCGACCTTGCCGACCTCGCCGCGCGCGAGCTCGTGGTCGGCGTCGTAGCCGGTCTGCGTCGGCAGGTCGAAGGCGATCGACAGGCCGGTCTGTCCCTTGGCGAGGTTCGCGCGGTACAGCTCGTTGGACTTGCGCGCCGTGGAATGCCCTGCGTACGTGCGCATCATCCACGGCCGATCGGGCTCCGGAAGGCGGTGAGCGGGGGGTTGGCTCATGGCAGATGATCGTACCGGCGTGGCACCGGTACGCTCCCGCTCGGAGCGGGTACGGACGCAGAACATCAACCATCGGAGGAGGACCCATGGCAGACGAAGATGTGACCCCCGAAGTCCCCGGACACGTCGAGCCCGATACCGGCGGCGGCGAAGGCGTCGACAGCGAGATCCCGGTCGGCGTGGACGCCCTGACCGACGAGCAGGTCGCCAAGGCCGACGAGGCTGGGCCTGCCGATGGAGGCGGCGGCGACGAAGGCGACGGCGGGGCACTCGATGTCTCAGCGCTGATGGACGACTCCGGTGACGGCGGTGACGACGACGCCGATGACGCGGGCGACGCCGACGCCGAGTCGCCGGACGCCGAGGCCACCCCCGACGACGACGTCGACGGCCCGGACGCCTCCACCGAAGAGGCGTAGACCGAACGCAACCTCGCACGCTCCCAGCCGTTTGCTGCGCATGGGTGAACGGCACACGCGACGCCAGTTCGTGCGCCGCGGGAGCGCGGTGGCTCTCGTCGCGGCTTCCGCGCCCGCCCTGCTGGCGGGCTCGGCGCCCGCCGCGACGACCGCCGAGCTGCGCCGCCGCCTGCGCGGCTCGCTGCTCACCCCGCGTGACCCGGGCTGGGATGCGGCGCGCGCGCTGCGCAACCCGCGCCTCGACGCCGAGCCGCGCGCGATCGCCTTCTGCGAGACGAGTGCCGACGTCGCTCAGGTCGTCCGCTTCGCCCGCACCCGCGGCTGGCCGGTCGCCGGCCGCGCCGGGCGCCATTCCTTCGCCGGGTACGGCAACGTCGTGGGCGGCATCGTGGCCGACGTCTCGCGGATCGACGACGTCACCCTCGACCCACGGCGGCCGGTGGCCCGCATCGGCGGCGGCGCCGACGTGCTCGATGTCTACCGCGACCTCGTGCTCGCCCGCGAGCGCGCGCTGCCGGTGGGCACCTGCCCGACCGTCGGCATCGCCGGCCTGACGCTGGGCGGCGGCTTCGGCCGCCTCATGCGCCGCTACGGCGTCAGCGCCGACAGCCTGCGCGGGGCCACGGTCGTGCTGGCCGACGGGCGCATCGTGCGCTGCTCGGAGGACGAGCGGGGCGACCTGTTCTGGGCGCTGCGCGGCGGGGGCGCGGGCTTTGGAATCATCACGCAGCTGCGCTACGCCGTCCATGAGACGCCGGCCGGCCCGATCGCGTTCACGCTGAGCTACCCGTGGACGCAGGCGGCCGCGGCGATCGACGCCTGGCAGCGCACGCTGCCCAGTGCGCCGACGACGCTGTCCTACGGGCGCCTGCGCGCCCTGCGCAGGCCCGGGGGCGCGCTCACCCTGACCGCCTCCGGGCACTGGTACGGCAGCGAGACCTCGCTGCGCGCGCTGCTGGCCCCGCTCGTCGCGGCCGGCCCCGCGCGCCAGACGCTGCGCCGCCGCACGTTCGCCGAGGCGGCGCTGCCCGACAGCGTGACGCTGCGCGACGGGCGTCCCGTGCTGGGGGAGGTGGCGCGGTTTCCCAACTACCAGCGCTCAGACTTCTTCTCCGGCCTGCTGCCGGCGCCGGCGATCGCCGCGCTCGTGGCCGCGATCGAGCGCTGGCCGGGCGTCGGCGGGCACGGCCACGAGGGCGGCGTGCAGCTCGACGCGCTCGGCGGCGCGGTCAACCGGCCGGCGCCGGGCGCGACGGCGTTCGTCCATCGCCGGCAGCGCATGCACTGCGCGTACCTGAGCTTCTGGGGCGCGAGCGACCCGCCGCCGATGGCCGCCGCCTGCGCGCAGTGGGTGCGCGACACGCAGACGCTGCTCACGCCCCACGCGTCGGGCGAGGCCTTTCAGAACTACATCGATCCCGAGTTGGCGGGCTGGGAGGACGCCTACTACGGGGCGAACCTCGCGCGGCTGCAGGCGGTCAAGCGCCGCTACGACCCGAGCGGCCGGTTCACCTTCGCCCAGGGAGTGACTCGCTAGCGTCAAGGCCGATGCGAGCGATCGACGTCTTCCACGAGGGCCTCGAGCACGTGATCTGCGTCTGGCAGGTCGACGACGTCATCGTCGACCCCGGCCCGGAGTCGACGTCGGACACGCTGCTCGACGCGCTCGGCGACGAGGAGCCGCGCGCGCTGCTGCTGACGCACATCCACTTCGACCACGCCGGCGCCGCGGGCGCGCTCGTGCGCCGGTGGCCGGACCTCGAGGTGTGGGTTCACGAGCGCGGCGCGCGCCACCTCGCCGACCCGTCGCGCCTGGTCGCCTCGGCCAAGCGCCTGTACGGCGACGAGTTCGACCGCCTCTGGGGGGAGGTCGTGCCGATCCCGCAGAAGAACCTGCGCGTGCTGCGCGGCGGCGAGTCGCGTGACGGCTGGGATGTGGCCTACACGCCCGGCCATGCGTCACATCACGTCAGCTACCGCCACGCCGAGTCCGGCTGGGTGTTTCCCGGCGACACCGCCGGCGTGCGCATGCCGCCCGGCGAGCTGCTGCTCGCGCCCACGCCGCCACCGGACTTCGACCTCGAGGCCTGGCGGACGTCGATCGACACGCTCGAGGCCTGGGAGCCGCAGACGCTGGCGATCACGCACTTCGGCGACCACCGCGACGTCGCCGAGCACCTCGACCGCCTGCGCGAGGCGCTGACCCGCTGGAGCGAGCTGGCCGCGCGGACCGACCGCGCCGGTTACGCCGCCGCCCTGCGCGCCGAGCTCGCCGCCACGCTCGACGAGGACGGCGCCGCCTCGTTCGCCCAGGCGATGCCGCCCGAGGACCAGTGGCTGGGCATCGACCGCTACCTGACCCGCCTGCGTGAGACTGGCGCGGCGAGCTGAGCGCTCGTATCCTGCGACCCTGGATGAGCCAGACGATCGAAAAGCCGCGCACCGGACCGCCGGGCAGCGGGCTGGGCGGGCACTGGCGCGTCATCGTCCGCAACGACGACCACAACACGTTCGACGGGGTGGCGCACGCGCTGGCGCGCTACATCCCCGGCATCACCGTCGAACGGGGGTTTCAGATCGCCGACACGATCCACCGCAGCGGCCTGGCGATCGTGTGGACCGGCCATCGCGAGGCGGCCGAGCTGTACTGGGACCAGCTGCAGGGCGCGGGCCTCACGATGGCCCCGCTCGAGCAGGGTTGACGCGCCCCCGCGGGCCGCTCGCACCGACCGCGCGTGCCGGTGCGCGCGCGGTATGGGAGGCTTAGGCGCAGGGTGAGCGAGGGGGTAAGCACGAACGCCGGTCGCGCCGACCGCGAGCGCACGCTTCTGCGTGCCTATCACGTGCACGGCGACACCCGCGCCCGCGACGCGCTGGCCGAGGAGATGGTGCCGCTCGCCCGCGCGCTGGCCGGGCGCTACAGCGGCCGCGGCGAGCCCATCGACGACCTCGTGCAGGTCGCCTGCGTGGGGATCATGAAGGCCATCGAGGGCTTCGACCTCACACGCGAGGTCCGCTTCTCGTCGTATGCCACGCCGACGGTGCTGGGGGAGATCAAGCGCCACTTCCGCGACAAGACATGGGCGATGCGCGTGCCGCGCGGCATGCAGGAGCTGCAGATCCGGCTGGCCAAGGCGCGCGACGAGCTCACGACGCAGCTGGGCCGCTCGCCGACGGTGCAGGAGCTCGCCGACACCGTCGAGGAGCCCTTCGAGGAGGTGCTGCTGACGATCCAGAGCCAGGAGGCGCGCCGCACCCGCTCGCTCGACGAGCCGACGGGCGACGACGTCACGCTGGCCGACTCGATCGGGGCGCGCGATCCCGAGATCGGGCGCGCGGAGATGCGCGTGCTGCTCGACGGCGCCTTCGACGTCCTCTCCGAGCGCGATCGCGAGGTGCTGCGGCTGCGGTTCGCCGAGGACCTCACTCAGACGGAGATCTCGCGCATCGTCGGCGTGTCGCAGATGCAGGTCTCGCGGATCATCCGCCAGGCCCTGCGGACGCTGCGCGCGGACATCGAGCGCGACAACGAGCGCAGCGACGCGGCGTAGACCGGGGTCGCGGGGTCGGCGTCGGCGGTCACAGGATCGCGGGGAGCGCTAACTACGACCATGGACCCGGCGGCGAGCGAGCGCAGCGACGAGGAGCTGCTGCGCGCCGCCCGCGCCGAGCCCGAGGCCTTCGCGGAGTTCTACCGGCGCCACGTGCGCGCGCTGTCGGCGTACTTCTGGCGTCGCAGCCGCGACGCGGAGACGACCGCCGACCTCACCGCGGAGACGTTCGCCGCCGCGCTGGACGGCTGCTGGCGCTTCGACCCCGCGCGCGGCCCCGCGATCGGCTGGCTGTACGGGATCGCGCACCGCCAGCTCGGGACGCTGGCGCGGCGCGGCGCCGTCGAGCAGCGCGCCCGCCGGCGGCTGGGGATGGTCCGCCTGCAGCTCGACGACGACGACCTGGAGCGCATCGAGGCCGAGGCCGTGCGCGAGGGCCCGCAGGCACGCGTGCTCGAGGAGCTGGCCGGATTGCCCGCCGAGCAGCGCGCGGCGGTCGAGGCGCGCGTGCTGCACGAGCTCGACTACGCCCAGATCGCCGGTGCGTCGGGCGCATCGGAGGTCGTCGTGCGAAAGCGGGTCTCGCGCGGGTTGGCGACGTTGCGCGGGCGGCTGGGAAAGGAGCAGGAATGAACGATTTCTACGGCCAGCTCGAGCGCCAGCTCGTTGACGCCGGCCGACGGCGAGCCGCGCACGGCCGGCTGCGGATCGCGCTGGCCGGCCGTGGGCGCCCGCTGCTGGCGATGGCGACGGTGTTGCTCGCGGGAGTAGCCGTCGCCGCGTCGATCTCGGTGCTGGGCTCGGGCTCGACCGCCTCCGCGCCGGGTGGCGGCGGCGGTGGCCCACCTGCTTCTCCCGGCGCACCCGCGCCGACGGTGACCGGCACGTCGACGCCCGCGCCTCCCGACGCGAACTGGCCGACGGTGACCGCCACGCCGGTACCGGGCGACAAGCCGTTGCCGGCGCGCCCGCTGCGCGGGACCCAGGTCGCCGTGTACAACGGCACGACGATCACCGGCCTGGCACGGGAGGTCGGCGACCAGCTCGAGGCGCAGGGTGCCACCCTGGACGCGATCGGCAGCGCGGCCGACCAGACCCGGACGGAGACCGTCGTGGGCCACCGGCCGGGCGCGGGGGCGCAGGCGCGGCTCGTCGCGACGATCCTCGGCGTTCGCGACATCCACCCGCTGACGGATGCGGAGGCGCTCTCGCGGCGCGCCGACGTCATCGTCCAGGTGGGCGCCGACCGCGGCAGGGGCTGAGCACCTGCCCAACTCAGCGGCGCGCGCGGCCGTCGAACCACTCGCCGAACGTGCCCAGCGCGCTGGCCGCGCCGTGCCCGATTCGGCCGGCGAGCCCCGGCGTGCAGGCCAGCACGGCCCTGTCGGGATCGTCGCCGAGCGCGACAGCGGCGCCGCGGATCGCGTCCTCCTGCGGGCGCAGCCGCTGCGCCCAGCGCTCGAGGAACCCCTGCAGCTCGTCGTCGCCGTCCCGCGCAGCGGCTCGCGCAAGGTAGTCCAGCAGCGTGACGACGTGCACGACGTCGAGCACCGCGAAGCGCAGCGCCTGGTTGATCTCCAGGGTCGGGTCGAGCACCGCGTTGTGGACGCCCGCCAGGCGAGCGCCGAGGCCCTGCGCCATCGGCTTTCCGTACACCCCGCGCGCGGCGGTGACGCCGGCCAGCTCGGCCAGCAGCGCGCCCGCGAGGTCGGCGCCGTTGCGCAGCAGCCCAGCCTCCTGCGGCGCGGCTGCGTCGATTCGCTCGGCCAGCGCAAGCCAGTGGTTGCGCAGCCGGCGGGTCATTGCGAAGAGCTCGCGCAGGCCGCGGTGCTCGGTCGGGTGCATGCAGCCAAGACTACGACCCGCGATCCGCGGACCCGCCATGTGGTCAGACCCCACACGCTCCAAGGGGTCCTCAGGTTTTCGTCCACATGTGGGACGCAAACAGGGGGACCCCCTGGCCGAAACGCCGCCACCCCAGCCCCTGAACCCTCAAAGCTGCAGTTCGCCGACGCCCCCACCAACGCGTAGCGACAGAGCACCAACGCCAGCGCGGTCAGCGCGCCATCGCCGCGGCCGGCCTTCCGCAAGCAAGCCATCTGGCGAAACCCGGCCGCCGAGTCCGATAGCGTCCCCGCCGCGGCTGGGGGTCCGTCCCCGGCCCTGACGCGATGCGAGAACCCCTGATCGAGTTCCCCACACCGCCGAGTCGCAACCCTCGGCGGCTTGCCACGATCCTCGCGCTCGGCGTCGGAATCGTCGGCGTGCCCGCAGCCGCCGGGCCGGGCGCGTTCGCCCAGGAGCCGACGCCCGACGCGGGCACCTCCACCACGACGACGCCGGCGGCAGATCCGGCGCCTGCTCCGTCGCCACCTTCCGAGAACCCGCCGTCGGCGACGCCGCCGCCCGCGCCGTCCTCGTCCGCGCCGTCCTCGTCCGCGCCGTCCGCGCCCGCGCCGTCCGCGCCCGCGCCGGCAGCTCCCTCGGCGTCGGCGTCGCCATCCAGGCCGCTGCTGTTCTACACGCCGCCCGTCAGCGATGACCTGGACTTCGCGCGCGAGCCGCTGAGCAAGGTCGTGCGCCCGCGGGGGGATCTGTCCGAGCCCACCCCCGCGCCGCCGCGCGAGCCGACCCTCGGCCGCGACACCGCGCCCGCGGACCCCGACGAGGAGGACGAGCCGGGCGCCGCGCCGGACGCTGGCGCGGGAGGCGCCCTCGGCCCGGCGCTCCCCCGGTCGGGCTCGCCGGCGCAGATCCCGAACTTCTTCATCGGCAACTTCGCGATCCCGCCGTTCCTGCTGTCGATCTACCAGGCCGCGGGGATCCAGTACGGCGTCCCGTGGGAGGTCCTGGCGGCGATCAACGAGATCGAGACCGACTACGGCCGCAATCTGAACGTGTCGTCCGCCGGGGCGCGCGGATGGATGCAGTTCATGCCCGCCAGCTGGCGCGCCTACGGCGTCGACGCCAACGAGGACGGTCGCAAGGACCCGTACAACCCGGTCGACGCGATCTTCGCCGCCGGGCGCTACCTCAAGGCGGCGGGCGCGCAGGAGGACCTGCGCAAGGCGATCTTCGCCTACAACCATGCCGTCTGGTACGTCGACTCGGTGCTGGAGCGGGCGCGCTTCATCGCGGGGCTGCCGTCCGAGCTCGTCGGCTCGCTGACGGGTCTGACCCAGGGCCGCTCCCCGATCGCCGCGCGCATGACCTACACCCATCGCGCCGCGAAGGCGCCCGCCCGCCAGGAGCTGCGCATCGACGCTCCGGCCGGCGCGGCCGTCGTCGCCGTCCAGGACGGGCGGATCATGCGCGTCGGCCACAGCCCGAAGCTCGGTCGCTTCGTCGTCCTGCGCGACGCCTACGGCAACACGTACACGTACGCGCACCTCGGCCGGCTGGCGCGCAGCGTCCTCGTGGCCAAGGAGCAGCCGCCGGTCCGCGCCGCCGCCGCGACCCCGCCGGCTTCGACCCGCGCGCCCGATCCGCCGGTCGACGCCGTCCCCAGCGCCCCCGCCAGCGCCGGCTCCAACCGCGCGGCGGCCGGCGCGCAGGCCGGCGCGGCGCCGCCCGCCGGCCCGGTGGCGCCGGCCGCGGCCACCGCCCCCGGGCCCGCCGCGAGCATCAAGGAGCGCCTGTTCGCCCACCCCGCGCGGGCCCGCTCGCTGCCCTCCGGCGGGCGCCGCCAGATCCTCGACGCGTCGTTTGCGCTTCCCGCGCAGGCCAGCCTGCGCTCGTACTTCGCCGGCGACGTCGGCCTCGAGCGCGACGAGCTCGAGCTCAAGCGGATGTTCACGGGCCGGCGCGTCATCGCGGGCACGATCCTCGGGCGGGTCGGCTCGACCTCCACGGGCGCGACGGGCACCCCGTCCCCGCACGTCGTCTTCTCGATCCGCCCACCCGGCAAGGGCGTGCCGCGGATCGACCCCGAGCCGTTCGTCGAGGGCTGGCGCCTGCTCGAGTCGACCGCGATCTTCCGCGCCCGCGGGGCCGGCGCGGTCGCCGGAGGCTCGATCGGCCAGATCCTGCTCATGAGCAAGGACACGCTCGCGCGCCGCGTCCTCGCCAACCCGGACATCGAGATCTACGCCTGCGGACGGCGCGACATCGCCGCCGGGATCGTCGACCGCCGCGTGCTCGCGACGCTCGAGTTCCTCGCCGCCAATCGCCTCAAGCCGACCGTGTCATCGATCCGCTGCGGCCACCGCTTCTACACCGAGACCGGCAACGTCTCCCAGCACGCCTCGGGCAACGGCGTCGACATCTCCAAGATCAACGGCCAGCCGATCCTCGGCAACCAGGGAGCGGGGTCGGTCGCCGACGCGACCGTCCGCCGGCTGCTGACGCTGCAGGGCGCGATGGCGCCCGCGCAGATCATCAGCCTCATGCGCTACGCCGGCGCGCCGACGGCCTTCGCGATGACCGACCACGCCGACCACATCCACGTCGGCTTCCGGCCGCTCGGCAGCGCCGGCATCCACGCACTGGGCCTTCAGCCCAAGCAGTGGCTGCGGCTCGTCGACCGCCTCGGCCGGATCGCCAACCCGGTCGTCAGCCGACGTGGTCCGTCGTGAGGCTCCGTTTGCTCTCCGCCGATCGGGAGTGAACGGGGCTTCAGGACGGACCACTGGCTTCGTCGGCCGTGACGGCCGGCTCGCGCACCGTGCCGTCGGACACGCGGTCGTTCCAGACGTAGAGCAGCGGAACCTGGTACCAGCCGCTGCAGGCGGCGCGAAACTCCGTGAACTCGGGGCCGTACCAATAGGCGTCCCAGCCGCGGTGGTCGTCGAAGTCGACCGACAGGAGGAACCGGTAGCGGTCGTCGCGGTTGCGGAAGACCTCGTAGCGCGTTGCGCCGTATCGCGTGGAGACCGGCGCGATGAGCTCGAGCGCGGCCTGCATGTCCTCACCGCGAAAGCCGGTCGCGTAGACCGGCAGATGGACGACGCCGGCGGACATCAGCTGCCGACCTCGGCTCGGATCGCTCCGGCGCCCTCCGCGGTCTTGCCCTGACCGGTCTCGGTCGCGCCGACGAGGATCGCGATCTTGCCTGAGTGCTTGTTCTCGTACATGAGCTGGTGAGCCTCCGCGACACCCCCGAAGGGCATCGTCTTCCAAAGGACGGGACGGATCTTCGACTCCCGGATGAGGTCGTTGGCCTTCGTGCACTCCCAGGCATTGGCGAAGTGCGAGCCGATGATCTGCTTCTGGCGCATCCACAGGTAGCGCACGTCGAAGTCGAGGTTGAAGCCGGATGTGGCGCCGCAGATGACGACCTTGCCGAACGGCTTGACGACGAACACGCTCGTCGGGAACGTGGCCTTGCCGACGTGCTCGAAGACGATGTCGGGGGGCCCGCCGAGGATCTCCTTGACGCGCTTGCCGAACCGCCGCGACTCCGCGAAGCGCGCCTTCTCCTCGTCGTCGCTCTCGCCGCCCTTGCGCATCATCCCCGCGAACTCGTTGCGGTTGATGAAGCCCTTGGCGCCGAGCTGCTGCACGAGCGCGCCCTTCTCGTCGGAGGAGACGACGCCGACGCAGTCCGCGCCGGTCAGCGCGCACAGCTGCGTGGCGAAGACGCCGAGGCCGCCGGCCGCGCCCCAGATCAGGACCTTGTGGCCGGCCTGCAGGTCGGTCTGGTCCATCAGCATGCGGTAGGCGGTGAAGTACGTCAGGCCGTAGGAGGCGGCCTCCTCCCAGGTCAGGTGCTCGGGCTTGGCGAGCAGCTGCTGGGCCTGGACCTTGCAGAACTGGGCGAACGAGCCCCAGCTCGTCTCATAGCCCCAGATCTTCTGGCTCGGGGCGGCCAGCGGATCGAGGCCGTGGACCTCGACGTCCTCGTAGGAGGCCTGGTTGCAGTGGATGACGACCTCGTCGCCGACCTTCCAGCGCGTGACGCCGGGGCCGACCTTCCAGACGATCCCCGAGGCGTCCGAGCCGCCGATGTGGTGCTCCTCCTCGGGGTGGTAGCGAAACACCGAGACCGGCTGGCCGAGCGCCGCCCAGACGTTGTTGAAGTTCACGCCGGCGGCCATGACGCGCACGACGACCTCGAAGGCCTGCGGCTGCGGGACCTCGATCTCCTCGATCTGGAACGCCGTGTTGGGCTCGCCCTCGCGCTCCTGGCGGATGACCCAGGCGGCCATCGTCTCGGGCAGCTCGCCCGGCTGGGCGTTGATGGTTGCGACTTGGCTGAGATCGATAGACATCGGTCGCAGATCCTACGCGCCGACGGTCTCGCGCGTGGCCTGCGCCTCAGGCGGCGCGGCGAGCTCACCCGCCGGCGGCGCCGGCTCGATCGCCCCGCCGGCCAGATCGGGCGAGATGAGCCTCCAGGCGACGATGGCGCCGGCCGCCGCGATGAACGCGCCGATCAGCAGGCCCTCGCCGAGGGAGTTCACGAAGTCCGTCCGTGAGGCCGACCGCCCGATGAACGTGCCGAGCACGGCGACGCCGAGCGTTCCGCCGACCATCCGGCTCATCGACAGGATCCCGGAGGCGACGCCCGCCTTCGTCTTGTCGACGGCGTTCATCGCGGCGGTGCTCATCGGCGACATCGTCAGCGCAATCCCGATGCCCATGAGCACGAAGCCCGGCAGCAGGAAGCCGAAGCCCGAGGTGGGGGATAGAAACGACTGCCACGCCAGCGAGACGGCGACGAGCGACAGCCCCGCCGTGATGAGCGGCCGCGGCCCGATGCGGTCGGTCTGGCGGCCGGCGATCGGCGCGATGACGATCACCATGAGCGTCGTCGGCAGAAAGCGGATGCCGGCCTCCAGCGGGGAGTAGCGCAGGATGTTCTGCATGTAGAGCGTGAGGAAGAAGAACATCGCGAGCATCGCGAAGGAGACGACGAACGCGACGATGTTCGCGCCGAGGAACGTGCGCGACCGAAAGAAGGAGAAGTCGACCATCGGCACCCGCACGCGCCGCTCGACGACGGCGAACGCGGTCAGGCCGACGGCGGCGAGCGCGAACAGCCCGAGCACCCGCGCCGAGCTCCAGCCCCAGGCGCCGGCCTCGACGAGCGCGAGCGTCAGCGCGGTCAGCCCGACCGTGATCGCGACCACGCCCGCGAAGTCCACGGTCGGCGCGACGGTCTCGTCGCGCGACTCGTGCGTGGCGAACAGCGTGACCGCGACGGCGCCGGCGGCGACCGGCAGGTTGATGAAGAAGATCGACTGCCACGAGACGTGCTCGACGAGCACGCCGCCCAGCACCGGCCCGATCGCCAGCGCCATCGCCGACACGCCGGCCCACATGCCGATCGCGCGGCCGCGCTCGTGCGGTGCAAACACGTTCGTGATGATCGACAGCGTCGCCGGCATCATGAGCGCCGCGCCGACGCCCTGCGCGGCGCGCCCACCGATGAGCCAGGTGGAGGACTGCGAGAAGCCGATGAACAGGCTCGCGGCGGCGAAGAGCACCACGCCGATGAGGAAGACGCGCCGGCGGCCGAAGATGTCGCCGAGGCGCCCGCCCGTGACGAGCAGCACCCCGAAGGCCAGCGTGTAGGCGTTCACGGTCCACTGCAGGCCGGCGATCGACGTGTGCAGGTCGTTCTGGATCGACGGCAGCGCGACGTTGACGACCGTGTTGTCGAGCATGACCATGAACAGGGCGAAGCACATGGCGGCGAGCGTCCACCAGCGGCGGTTGTCGTCGGTGACGGCGAGACGGCGGGTCATGACTGATCCGCCTTCGCGCGCTCGAGGTCCTCGAGGATCGGGCGCAGGGCGCCGGACAGGCGCTTGCGCTGGGCGGCGGGCAGCGTCGCGGTGAACTGCGCGACACCCGCGAGGCGGGCCTCGTCGAGGCGCGTCAGCGCCGCGTGGCCGGCCGCCGTGCAGCGCAGGCGCTTCATGCGCCGGTCGGTGGTGTCCTCGCGGCGGCCGAGCAGGCCGCGGTCGACGAGCGCGTCGACGGCGCGGCTGGCGCCCGGCAGCGACAGGCCGAGTCGCTCGGCGAGGTCCTTGACCGTCAGCTCATCGGCCGAGAGGGCGGTGAGCGTCTTGACCTGCGTGAGGGTGAGGTCGAGCTCCTCGAAGATCGCGTAGGAGCCGACGCCGCGCGGCGTGAGCACCGCGCGCCAGAGCGCGAGCAGCTGCTCGGCGAGGTCGGCCGGGACGGGGGCCTCGTCGGCGGCGTCGGCGTCGGCGGACGTGGTAGATGCTTGCATGTACGCAAGTATTGCACACGCGCATCCGTTGTTTCGCCGGCCCCCGTCAGACGGTGACCTATACCCAGCCCCGGACATGGGGCGCTGCACCGCGCGACCACAGCCGCCGCAGGGCTGGCGCGCAGAGCGGGTAGTGGCTGGTCGTGACGGAGGTCGACTTCGGCTCGCTCGTCGTGGTGGCGCTCGCGGCCTTCGCCGTCCCGCTGCTGATCGCGGTGGCGCCGGGGCCGCGGCTGCCGAGCGTCGTCGGTGAGGTCGTCGCGGGCATCGCCCTCGGCGCCGGGGGCCTGGGCCTGATCGATCCGCACGGCGCGGAGCTCGAGTTCCTCTTCCTGTTCGGGCTGGCGTTCCTGCTCTTTCTCGCCGGCCTGGAGTTCGATCCGTCGGTGCTGCGCGGGACGCTCGCCGGCGGGGTGCGTCGCGTGGGGGCGACGCCGCTCGGGCGCGCGCTGCTGGGCATGGGGATCCGGCTCGTGATCGCGTTCGCCATCACGCTGGCGCTGTCGCTCGCCGGACTGCTGCCCGCCCCGGTGCTGATCGCCATTCTGATCTCGTCGACCTCGCTGGGCATCGTGCTGTCGGTCCTCACCGAGCACGACCTGCTGCACGAGCCCTACGGCCAGCGGCTGTTTCTGTCGGCGGCGGTCGCGGACTTCGCCACGGTCCTGCTGCTGACGATCTTCTTCTCGGCGGGCTCGCAGTCGCTCGGTGTGCGCGTCGCACTGATCCTCCTGCTGATCGCGCTTGCGCTGGCGCTGTTTGCAGGGCTGCGCGCCGCCTCCGCACGGGGTGGGGTCGGGGCGCTCGTAGAGCGGCTGTCGGGGGCGCCGACGGAGTTGCGCGTCCGCGGCAGTTTCGCGCTGCTGCTGGCCTTCGTCGCGCTCGCCGGCCAGTTCGGGCTGGAGATCATCCTGGGCGCGTTCATCGCCGGGGCGATCGTCTCCTCGCTGGCGATCGAGCGAGAGCACCCGCTCTACCACGTGAAGATCGACGCGATCGGCTACGGCTTCTTCATCCCGGTCTTCTTCATCCTCACGGGGGCGCGCCTGGACATCCCGGCGCTGCTGGACGCCGGCGACGCGCTCGTGCTCGTGCTCGTGCTGCTCGCCGCGGTGTTCCTCGTCAAGGGCGTCCCCGCGCTGCTGTACCGCGACGAGTTCGCCTGGCGCGAGTGTGCCGCGGCCGGCGCGCTGCAGTCCGCGCAGATGACGCTGACCGTGGCCGGGGTCGAGATCGGCCGCCAGCTCGGGCTCATCGACGAGGCGCTCGGCGCCGCGCTCATCTCCGTGGCGCTGCTCAGCGTGCTGATCGCGCCGATCGCGTTCGCGCGGCTGCACCGGGCGGCGGAGCCCGGCCCGGACGACCCCAAGCCCTACAAGGCCTGACCGCGCCCGCCCCTCATGGGCGGTCCCCCGGCGCGAAGCGCCGTGCGCGCGACCTCGTCACCAACGACGATCGTGCGCATCGGCCGGCAGGCCGTGGGAGGAACGATCCCTGCCCGGGGGCGCGGCGAGCTCGATCGAGGCCAGCGCACGCGGCGAGACGCCGAGGGCGATCGCCACCCGCATCGGGGAGAACCCCAGCTCGCCGGCGCGGGTCACGATCGCCTCGACGTCCGGGGCCATCGCCTCTGCGTGATCCGGCTCGTGCGCGCCGCTCATCCGCGAGCTGCTCATCCGCGAGCCGCGCATTCGCGTGCCTGGACGCCCGGGAGCGCGCTGAAGTGCTCCTGGAGCCTGGCGTGCGTCAGCGGCGCGCTGTGTCGCAGGGCGCTCGCCTCGGCGCGGCACATGCGCGGCGGGGCCGTGCGGCGGTCGACGCCATGAGGGCCGGTCAGCTCTGACGGTGAGATGTGGGAGGCTCTCGGTCGCTCGCGCGCCACGACAGGCCCCCTTTCATGTTGGAAGGGGCGGTCTGCGAAGTCCGCTTTCGACGACTGCGTCCCGCGCAGGCCACTGACAAGGCGGAAGGTACCCCGAATGGACCAGAATCATGCCGCACCGACAGGGACTCGGGCGGGACCGATCCGGCGCCCCTACGCCTGGCTCGGGTGGGCCGCCACCTTCGCACGGTTGCGCGCGCTGCGCACCGCCTCCGTCAGCGCGTCGAGGTCGTAGGCGCCGTAGTGCCGGCGCCCGTTGATGAAGAAGCTCGGCGTGCCCGAGACACCGCTCTCGTCGGCGCTGGCCACGTCCTCGCTGACGCGCGGGGCGTACTCGCGGCGGCGCAGCTCCGTCACCATCCGGTCTGAGTCCAGGCCGAGCTGTCCGGCGTAGCGGACGAGGTCGTCGGGGCGCAGCTCGCCCGTGTGCTCGAGCAGCAGGTCGTGCATCTCCCAGAACAGGCCCTGCGCGGCCGCCGCCTCGGACGCCTCCGCCGCCACCTGCGCATCGGGGTGCACGTCGTTGAGCGGCAGGTGGCGCCAGACGTAGCGCACCTCGTCGCTGAAGGAGGCGAGCAGATCGCGGATCGGCCCCTCCGCCTGCCCGCAGTACTCGCAGTCGAAGTCGCCGTACTCGATCAGCGTGACGAGCGCGTCATCCGGGCCGCGGACGTGGTCGCGCTGCGGATCGACGTCGTCGGACACGTCGAGCAGGTCGTGCGCGGTGCGCGAGAGCTGCCGCGCTCGCGTCTGGCTGGGCAGGCGCCGCACCACCCGCAGGACCAGCCAGCAGACGATCGGCGCGACGACGACGGAGGCCAGGGCGCCCAGCTTCGCCTCGTCGAGCTGGCGGCCCTCGAAGGCCAGCGTGGAGATCAGCAGCGAGACGGTGAAGCCGGTGCCCGCGACGGCGCCGCCGGCGATGACCATCGGCCCGCTCAGCGGCGAGCGCGGGCCGTGCAGCGCCGGCCGCGACGCGACCCATGTCGCCAGCCCGATCCCCAGCGGCTTGCCGACGACGTACCCGGCGAGGATGCCGAGCGTGATCGGCGAAGTCATCGCGTCGGCAATCAGCGACCCGCTGATGTGGACCCCGACGTTCGCGAGGGCGAACAGCGGCACGATCACGTAGCTGGTCCACGGATGCAACGCGTACTGCAGGCGTTCGTTGGGCGAGATGGCCAGGGTCATGCTCTGGCGCGCCGACCGCGCCAGCTCGGGGGTCGGCTGCTCGCGAAACGAGCGTGCCAGGGCGCTGGCGCGCTCGAGGTCGGGCCGTGACGGTGGATAGGCGCCGGCCGCCAGCCCGACCGCCAGGCCGGTGATCAGCGGGTCGATGCCGGACTCGTGCATCGCCACCCAGATCGCGATCGCGAGCACGATCGACAGCGGGCGACGCCACGCCGGCGCGTAGCGCAGGGCGAGCAGGACGCCGAAGAGCCCGATCGCCACCGCCAGCGCGGTGAGGTTCACGTCCTCGGTGTAGAAGACCGCGATCACGATGAGCGCGCAGAGGTCGTCGACGACGGCCAGCGTCAGCAGGAAGACCCGCAGCCGCGTCGCCGCACGGGGCGTGAGCAGGGCCAGCGCGCCCAGCGCGAACGCCGTGTCGGTCGACATCGCGGCGCCCCAGCCGTGTGCGCCGTCGCCGCCCGCGTTGAACGCGAGGAAGATCGCGACCGGCAGCACCATGCCGCCGATCGCGGCGAAGACCGGGATCGCCAGCCGGTGGCGCTCACGCAGCTCTCCGAGGTCGAGCTCGCGCTTGGCCTCGAGGCCGACGACGAGGAAGAAGAACGTCATCAGCCCCTCGTTGATCCAGCCGCGCAGCTGCATCGAGATGGCGCTGTCGCCGACCCGGATCGCGAGCTCCGTCGCCCACAGCGAGTCGTAGGACTCCGACCACCACGAGTTGGCCCACAGCAACGCGACGATCGCCGCCGCGAGGACGACCATCGCGCCACCGGTCTCCGTGCCGAGGAAGCCGCGGACCGGCGCCGCCATGTTGCGCGCCCAGGCCGTCCGCCCGGCGTAGCTGCTGGCAGCGGTGGCGATGGCCGTCAGGCAGCGGTCGTGAGCTTCGTCATTCCCTCACAGGATGACGCGCGGCGCGGCAGGTGCGGGTCCGCTTTGGGCGCTACAGCCCGAAGCGCCGCTCGCACGAGCGCTGCGCCGACCGCGCGCGCGCCGCGCTGCCCAGCCGGGTGGCGCTGCGCGTGCAGGCCGCGAACTTGCGCCCGCGCGTGCTGCTCCGCCGCGGCTTGCCGAGCCTGGCGGCCGCGGCCTTGAAGAGCGCGCTGACGCCGTCGACCGACGGCGGCGGACCGATCGCCCCGCCGGTCGCGGGCTGGGCGCCCAGGCGCGTGCCGTCCGCGAGCGTCGTGGCGCCCGCACCGCAGCCGAGGTTGAGCGTCACGTCCTGGCCGCGGGCGATCGTCAGCGTGTGCCGCTCGAGCACCGCGCCGCCGTCGGCCTCCTCGCAGGTCAGCTCGTAGGCCTCGGTGCCGCCGGCGGCGCCGACGAACGGACGCGTGGACTGGTTGACGTGCCAGGCGTAGCTGCCGGAGGTGGGCACCGTCGTCGTCGCGTCGAGGACGTCGTCGATGGCGAGCGGCGGCTTCTGGCCGGTCAGGCAGATCGGCGGCAGGCCGATGTTCAGGACGGGCTCGATGCCCTTCTCGCAGTACGGGCTCGTGCGCGTCTGGAAGGCCCGCTTGAGGCGCAGCACCTTGCCGGCCGGAGCGCTGCCGCGCAGGATCGCGTGGTCGGCCGGCGTGCCGGCCGCCTCGGCGGCGAGCAGCAGGCCCTCGCGCAGGCCGCCGCGGCTGGACGCGTAGGCGTTCTCACCCGTCCAGTCGGCGATGACGCCGGTCGCGTAGGGCATGTGGAAGTTGCCGTCGGGCGGGCCCATCTCGACCGTGAAGCCGTAGCCGCCGGTCGCGGCGTAGCTGTCGTCCTCGGTGGTGCCGGCGGTGTCGTAGAGCTCGAAGCCGAACTGCGAGGTGTAGCCGGCTGCGGTGGCCATCGCGTCGCCGATCGCCTTCATGCGCGCCTCGTCGGGGGCCATGCCCGAGCCGCTCACGCCCGGCGGGCGCAGGACGAGCGCCGCGACGTTGTGGATCGAGACGAGCGTCGTGACCTGGTGGGAGCGGACGTAGTTCCACACGGCCTGGGTCTCGGGCTCCGAGCGCGGTCCGGGGCCGTGGTAGCTCTGCGAGGTCACGTCCGACGAGCTGCCGGGGCCGCCCCAGAGGTTTCCGTAGTTGCGATTGTTGTCGACGCCCCAGGCCAGCTCGCAGGGCAGCTGCGGGCCGAGGATCTCGCCGTCGCAGTTCTTGCGCCGGTAGGCGAAGATCCCGCCCGGCGGGATGATCGACTCGACGAGCGTCACGGTGGGGTCCTGGCCGAACAGCGTGTCGCCGGGGTCGAAGGCGTTGCGCGAGGACACGTAGCCGTCGGGGTTGACGAGCGGCAGGATCACGACGCGCTCGTTGCGCAGGATGTTGTCGATGCGCTCGCTGGCCTGCCCCTGCACGAGCAGCTGCGCGAACTCCATCGCGGCCTCGGCCGACGGCCACTCGCGCGCGTGGTGCACGCCCATCGTGAAGAAGACCGGCCGCCCGTCGGCGGCGTCGACGTCGCGCGCGATCTCGACGCCGTACATCGCGCGGCCCTGGTAGGAGGTGCCGAACTGCACCGGGCGCACGAGGTCGGGGTGCTGGGCGACGAGCTGCTTGAGCTCGGCCTGGATCTCGTCGTAGGTGCGGTAGGTCGTGCGGCCCGACGGCAGAGCCGAGCCGGTGGCGCCTGCGCGGGCGGCGGCGCGCGCGTCCGCCGCCCGAGCGTTGGCGTAGGACTTCGTGAGGTTCGCGTCGCGCGTCTGCAGGCGCAGGCCCGAGAGCTGCAGCTGGGTGAGCTGGACGGCCCCGGAGACGATGACGTCGGCCCAGCCGCGGCCGCGCGAGTGGGTGACGTCCAAGCCGGCGCGCTCGAGCCCGGCGAGCTGCGCGTCGTTGGCGCTCACGCGCACGAGCTGGACCGCGCCGCCGCCGGTCAGCTTCGGCAGCGCCGCGGCCACGGTGCGCAGCGTGACCTTCGCCTGCGAGCCGGCGCCGGCCCGGCGGCAGGCCTCCGCGATGACGCTGCGCCCGCCGCGCAGCCAGCCCTGGACGACCTCGCTGCCGCCCAGCCCGCGCGAGCTCGCAATGCGGTTGGCGTCCGTGTCGCGGACGACGAGATCCCAGTCGCCGCGGCCGCGCAGGCGCACGTCGAGCATCCCGGTGACGGAGGAGCGGAAGGTCGTCGCGGCACAGCGTGCGCCGCCGGCCGGCTCGAGCGTGCGCACCGACGGCGCCAGCAGCCTGGGCACGAGGTCGGCGGCCTGCGCCGGCGCGACCACGGACAGCGCTGCGGCGACGGCGAGCACGAGGATCATCGTCCGTGACATCGGTTTCCCTCCCCAGAAAAACGGTGCAAGACCATGAGCGTAGCCGCCGTCAGCCCGAGGGGCCGTCGAGCTCCTGCGAGCTGCGCTGGCGCAGGGTCTTGTTGCCGGCGCTCCAGACGTACGTGCGTTGCACGATCTTGGCGGGGCAGCAGACGTCGTCGCCTTCCACGTAGCGCGGTGTGCTCAGGATGAGCGCGGCGTCGGCCACCTCCGCGCTGGACTGGTACAGGCGCTGGGAGCGGTAGACGACGCGCAGGTCTCTCCCGGCGGGCTCGCCGTCGGTGCTGAAGACGTAGAGCGCCACCGCGCCCGCGACGCCGCCGGTGTCGACGAGCACGATCGCGTCGCTGCGCCCGTCGCCGGTCAGGTCCTCGAACGTGATGTCCGGCGCCACGAAGCCGCCGCCGTCGCCGAGCAGCTTCTTGACGTCCGCCGTGGTCTTGGCGTCGGCGAGCAGGGTCCTCTTGAAGAGCGCCTGTGACTTCGTCGGCGCGGCGCTCGATCCGCCGGTCACGAGGAGCGTCGCGGCGACCGCCACGAGGAGCACGCCGAGCACGGCGAAGAGGGTCCGGGGCCGCCGCATGCCGGCATTGTCGCAACCCGGCGGTCGCGGCGCTACGGCTGCAAGAGCTGATCCGTCGCGCTCGAGCGCGACGGCCCGACGCGGATGGTCGCCGACGGCGTGCGCGGCGTCCCGGCGGTCACACGGTAGGTGCCCTGCACGAGGTCGGCGGTCAGCGAGGCGGTGTCCCCGGGATTGATCGGGCCGGTGCGCTGCTGTAGCGGCGCGGTGCCTGCCGACAGCGTCTCGCTGCGCAGTGTGATCTGCTGCGAGATCGACGTGAGGTTGCTCGTGATCAGCTCGACGGGACCGGCCCCGATGTGCGACGGCGACACGGTGATGGCGCGCGGCGTGACCGAGGCGCTCAGCGTGATCGGTGCGGGAGCGCGTTCGCGGTTGGCGAAGGGGTCGTCGCCGCAGCCGGCGAGGGCCAAAGTGCTGAGCGCGATGACGATCCCGCCGGCCGTCCAGCGCCTGCTGCGGATCGCCTCCAGTGGTCTCACCTGCCGGTGCGAACCATCCGGGGCGCCGAACGATGCGCCGACGCGCGGGGTCGGATCAGTGGCCCGAGCCCGCTTGCAGATCCGCGCGGGCGGCTTCGACCTCGCGCAGCGTCGCCTGCAGCCCATCCCACTCGGCCGCCTCGGCGGCATCGTAGGCGGCGCCCTCCAGCGTGCTCAGCGCGTCGCGATAGGTCGTCCAGGCGACGCGGGTGCGCGCATCGAGCTCCGCCAGGAGCCGCGTGGTGTCCGGCGTGGCAAAGGTCGTCATGTCGGTGCTCCATCGGCCTGTGCATGCATGGGCGACAGGCTACCCCCGCCCCCGGTCGGCGAATGATGCAATCTCACGTGCATCACATCCTTCTCGCACGCGAACCTTCGGTGATGGA
>Ga0136633_1000936_pt1 | contig 21727 bp, 18 predicted proteins | sample AntDrymeUQ832206_2_FD_105494 | JGI IMG/M metagenome (GOLD analysis project Ga0136633, IMG submission 105494) | Polar desert sand microbial communities from Dry Valleys, Antarctica - metaG UQ83 (22.06) | ecosystem: Environmental > Terrestrial > Soil > Desert | place: Antarctica: Dry Valley...
GGGGTCGGCGCTGGGGTCGGCGCTGGGGTGTCTGTCGCGCCTGAGAAACGGCGGATCGGGATGGTCTTTCAGGACTATGCGCTCTTTCCCCACCTCGACGTCGCTGCCAACGTCGCCTACGGGCTCGGGCGCGGGGCTCGCGAGCCGGCCGGCCGCGCCCGAGTCGCCGCTGTGCTCGATCTGGTCGGGCTGGGCGGCGAGGCGGAGCGAGCCGTCCACGATCTCTCCGGCGGCCAGCAGCAACGCGTCGCCCTCGCCCGGGCCCTGGCGCCGACGCCCGAGTTGATCCTCCTCGACGAGCCCTTCTCCAACCTCGACGCCTCGCTGCGGGAGCGACTTCGCGACGAGGTTGGGGCGATCCTCAAAGAGGCCGGCGTGACGGCGCTGTTCGTCACCCACGATCAGGCGGAAGCGCTCAGCGTCGCCACGCAGGTTGCGGTCATGCGCGAGGGCAGGATCGAGCAGTCGGGGACTCCCGAGCAGGTCTACTCTCGCCCGGCGACGAGGTGGGTAGCGGAGTTCCTCGGTGAGGTCGAGGTCCTGGCCGGCACCGCCACGGCGGGAGTCGTCAAGCATGAGCTCGGACGGCTGGCTGCCGAGGACGGGATCGGCGAGGGGCCTGTCGATGTCCTGGTCCGCCCGGAGTCGATCGCGATCGGCCTCTCCGGCCCGCCCGAGGCGACCGCTGCGGAGGTCGTCGATCGTCGCTACTACGGCCACGACCAACTCCTCCACCTGCGTCTGCCCTCGGGGCAGGTCGTGCGCTCGCGCCGCTTCGGCTTTCCGGCCTGGCACGAGGGCGACCGAGTCAAGGCTTGGATCGAAGGCCCTGCCGACGTGCTCTCCAAAAGCGGCTGAGCTCGATCTCTGGTCCAGCAGCGCGAGGACCTCTATCCGGGCGCCGCGGAGTTCCGTCCGGGCCGCTTCCTCGAGGGCAGTCCCCGCTCCTACGCCTGGCTGCCGTTCGGCGGCGTGACCATGACCGTGACCGTGGCGACCTGCCCCCGGATTCCGGGGGCGATCTGACGCGGTCGGCCGATCATCCCGGCTTCGGACTACCGGGCCAGAGGCCGCTCTCAGCGACCGCCTGACTTGCTGCGGTGCTTGCCGCCGCCGTAGCGCTTCGCGCCACCGCCGCCGGGCTTGCCGCCGCCGCCGGAGCCGCCCGAGCCGCTGCCATAGCCGCCGGACTTGCCGCCCTTGTGCGAGCGTGGGCCACCGTGGCGCTTCGAGCCACCACCCGGGTTGCCACCGCCGTGGGAGCGCGAGCCGTTGTGGCTGCCCGCCTTGGCGGCGCCGACGCCGCTGTCGAACTGGGGCGAGAGGCCGAGGTCGGCGGCCATCCGGCGCATCTCGTGTTGCTGGTCGGGGAGCATCAGGCTGATCCCGAGCCCGCTCGCCCCGGCGCGGCCGGTGCGGCCGACGCGGTGCGTATAGGCGTCGAGATCCTCCGGGATGTCGAAGTTGATCACGTGGGTGATCTCGGCGACATCGATGCCTCGCGCGGCGACATCGGTGGCGACGAGGACATCGACCTTGCCGCGGTCGAAGTTGTCGAGCGCCCGCTGGCGCTGGCCCTGGGACTTGTCCCCATGCATCGCCGCGGCTTTGACGTTTTTGCTGCCGAGCCGTTTGACGAGCCGGTCGGCGCCGCGCTTGGTCCGCACGAAGACGAGCGTGCGGCCGCGATCGGGGCCGCGCAGCTCGTTGACCAGGGCGTCGAACTTGTCGCTCGGCGTCGGCAACTGCAAGAAGCGATGCTCGATCGCATCGAGGCGCTTGCCGGTCGGCGCATGGACGTGGCGGCGGGCATCGTGGGTATAGCTGGAGGCCACCTTGCCGGCCTGGCCCTCGAGCGTGGCCGAGAAGAACAAGGTCTGGCGCTTGGCCGGCATCTGACGGACGATGCGGTCGACGGCGGGCTTGAAGCCCATGTCGAGCATCCGGTCGGCCTCGTCGAGGACGAGGGTCTGGATTCCGTCGAGTCGAATCGCGCGGCGCTCGAGCAGGTCCTCGAGCCGTCCCGGCGTCGCGATCAGAACGTGCGCGTTACGGGCCCGCTTGATCTGAGGCTGGATGCCGACACCGCCGTAGGCGACGGCGTGACCGAGCGCGCGGGCATGTGCCAGCGGCCCGATCTCGTCGGCGATCTGCTGAGCGAGCTCGCGGGTCGGGGCGAGAACGAGCGCGCTTGGGCGCGACGCCGACTCGTCGATGCGATCGACCATCGGCACGCCGAAGGCGAGCGTCTTACCCGAGCCGGTCGGCGACTGGACGAGAACGTCATGACCAGCGAGCACGTCGGCAATGACGAGCTCCTGGACGGGAAACGGTTTGTGGAAACCGCGCGAGGCAAGCGCCTTCGCAACGGCTTTGGACACGCCGAGATCGGCGAAACTGGAAGACATGTAGCTGCTCCTTGTGAGCGTCGTTGTCGGGAGATCCGTCCGTCCCGAAAACGCTGTGCAGCGGAAGAAGGAAAGGGAACCTCGCGAGTGCCAGAGGGGCATCTCGCTCCCGGAACGCTAACAGGTGAGGCGAACGGGTGTCCGCTCGGCTGCGCGCCGCCAGGTTTTCGGGGATGCCTCGAAGCCCTGCAATCGCCGTGATTCTGGCGCTCGCCCTGGCAGTCTTTTCGAGTTAACCACCGGATCGGAGGGTTAACTCGACAACCGCGAGGCACAAGGCTCAGATCACCACCACGGCCGTCCCCACGCTCGCGAAGCGGTAGACAATCTTCGCCTCCGGGGCGGGGACCCGGACACAGCCGTGGGAGGCCGGGAAGGTCGGCACCTCGGCGTATTCGTGGAAGGCGATTCCCTGGTTGAAGTAGGAGGCGTAGGGAAGCCAGACGCTGTAGGGGACCGACCACGAGCGCAGCTCCTTGCGGAAGACCTCATAGCTTCCGGTCGGTGTCTCGTAGCCGGGCGCGCCCGAGGACGTGTGAATCGCCCGCTTGGTGATCCCACTCTTGATCAGCAGCGTCACGCCCTTCTGGTTGTAGACCTCGATCCGCCGCGAGGGGCCGTCCGCGCCTGGCTTCGGCTTGCGCGCCTCGGCAAGCGCGGCGCTCGTCGCCGGACCGACGATGCCGTCGCGCTCGAGTCCTTCCCACGACTGGAAGGCCAGGATCGCCTGCTCGGTGCGGTAACCATCGAGCCCGTCGACCGCGCTCTTGGGGAGATAGCGCAGGGCTGCGAGCCGCTTCTGAATCTGCTCGGTGCTCTTGCTCTTCTCTCCGCGGGGACGCTGCTTGCGGACGGGACCTTGATCCGGCTCGGCGTAGTCCTGGCGGGAGAGCAGCGTCTGCGGCGCCTGCAGCGGCTCGCCGCCGACGAGCAGCTTCGCCTCCTCAACCCGTTCGTATTGGGTCAGCGTGAAGGTGAGCTGCGCCAGGCGAGCGCTGAGATCGAGTTGCTCGGCCGGGCTCCGCGCGCTGGGATCCGCCGGGATCCCGGCGCTGAACTCCTCGGAGAGCGCGACGACGGCGACGCCCTCCTCGAGGCTGACCCCCTCGACCTCGGTGTCGGCCGGGATCTGGGTCTGAGCCTCGAAGCCGGCCTGGCGCTCCCGCGCGCTCGGGCCGGCGACGAGCGCCTCGGCAACCGCCGCCAACGGGCCGCCTCCCCGGGGGACTCGACGCTCGACCTTGCGGAACTGCTCCCCGGAGGTGAAATAGAGCTCGGCGGTCTCGGGCACCCGATCCCGGTTCTCCGCGCCGGTCACCGTCTGGTTCGGCTCCGCTGTGCGGTCAGAAACCGGACTCCCATCGCCCCCACAACCCATGAGGAGAAGAGCGAGCGCAGTGAATGCAACGAGGATCCGGCGCATCGGTGCGCTGAGCGTAGCGGCCCATTGCGTCGATACCCGGTGGCCCCGCAGTGGCGCCTCGGTACCCTTTAGGTAGGCATGTCGGCGCGGAGAAGACAACGGCGCCTGCGATCGAAGGGATCCGTAGGCAAAAAAGTCCTGCTCGGACTGGGCGTCGTCGTTGCGATGATCGGGCTCGCGGTTGCCGGGGCCGGCGCCTGGGTCCTCAGTATCGCCGCCTCGGCGCCATCGATCGACAGCCTCAAGCCGCAAGACAGCGGCGCCAACTCCCAGATCTTCGCGGCTGACGGCTCCAGCCTCGGCTTCGTCCAGGCCGACGTGCTTCGCGAGCCGGTCGCCTTCAAGGAGATGCCCGACTCGCTCAGGGAAGCGACGATCGCGATCGAGGACGAGAACTTCTACGAGCACTCGGGCGTCGACTACAGCGCGATCGTTCGCGCCGCGGTTGAGAACGTCGAGGCCGGCGAGGTTCGCCAGGGCGCCTCGACGATCACCCAGCAACTTGTCCGCAACCTCTACATCGAGGACCCCGAGGACACTCTCGAGCGCAAGATTCAGGAGGCCGAGCTGGCGCGGGAGTACGAGAACAACTTCAGCAAGGACGAGATCCTCAAGGAGTACCTGAACACGGCCTCCTACGGAACCAACGCCGGCCGCACCGCGGTCGGGGTCGAGGCCGGCTCCCAGGTCCTCTTCAACAAGCACGTCTCCGACCTGACCCTGGCCCAGGCGGCGCTTTTGGCCGGCCTCCCCCAGGCCCCGACCGATTACAACCCCTTCCTCAACCCCGACGGCGCCAAGGAACGCCGCAATCTGGTCCTCGATGCGATGGCTCGGGAGGGCTACATCACCGAGCGCAAGGCGACACAGCTCAAAAAGACCATTCTCGACTTGGAGCGCGGCGTCCGTTATGAGACCCGCGAGCAGCAGTACTTCTTCGATTTCGTCCAGGACGAGTTGATCGATCGCTACGGCCTGAAGACCGTCCGCCAAGGCGGGCTGAAGGTCTACACGACGCTCGAGCCGAAGCTGCAGGATGCGGCGCAGGCCGCGATCGTCGCGAACCCGGTTACGGGCGCGGCCAACGCGCTCGTCTCGACCGAAACTGCGACCGGCAAGATCCTCGCGATGGCCTCATCGTCGGCCTACGACGACAGCCAGTTCAACCTGGCCGCCCAGGGCACGCGACAGCCGGGATCCGCATTCAAGCCGTTCGTGTTGATGACCGCCGTGAACGAGGGGGTCGATCCGGACTCGACGTTCTACCCGGCGCCCTCGACGATCACCTTGCAACCCGATTCATTCGGCCCACCCTGGACGGTAAGCGGTGGCGGCGGCGGTTCGATGAGCCTCAGAGCTGCGACGGCCAACTCGGTCAACACCGTCTACGCCCAGCTCGGGATCGATGTCGGGCCGCCCGATTTCGCCGAGATGGCGAAGAACATGGGCATCACGTCCCAGCTCGACGGCTTCTACGCCGAGGCACTCGGCGGCACAACCGAGTGCTGCACGGTTCTCGAGATGTCGAACGCCTACGCGACGATCGCCAACGGCGGCGTTCATCACGAGCCGACCGCGATCGAGCGGGTCGAGTTCCCCGACGGCGAAACCGACGAGCCCGCAGACCTCGAAGGGGAGCGCATCGTCGAGGACGGCGTCGCCTACAAGGTCGCCGACGTGATGCAGGGGACGCTCGACTACGGGACGGCGGTCGGCAACGACATCCCCTGCCCCGCCGCCGGAAAGACCGGCACGACCGAGCTCAACTCCGACGCCTGGTTCGTCGGCTACACCCCACACATCTCGACTGCGGTCTGGACCGGAAACCCCGACGCTCGAATCCCGCTGCCCGGATTCGGCGCCGATCTTTCGGCCCCAATCTGGAACGACTTCATGACGGTCGCCGCACTGGAGCCCTGTGATGACTTCCCGGAACCGACGGTCCCTGCAGAACTCTCGAGCTTCTTCAGCGACAACACCGTCTCCTCATCCACCGACGAGGACTCGGACGAGACGACCGACGAGACGGTCGAAGAGCCGGTCGAGGAAGAGGCAACCGAAGATCCCGACAACTACGCGCCCGGAGTCCAAGACCCGGCGGACGCCGGCACCGCGCCACCGGCAACCCCGGCCCCGCCGCCCCCTTCAACGCCCGCCCCGCCCGCCGCCGGCGGCGGCGTCGGACCCGGCTGAGCTCAGATTCTCCGAGGGACGCCCCTGGATCAGGCCTGATCTTCGTCGGTCTCGGTCGACTCGATCTGGTCAGCTTCACCATGAGTGGCGCCGTCGCGGTCGGCCTCGGGCTCGCCGCGATCGGCGATCGGATCGCCGGCGGGATCATCGTGCTCGGCGTTTCGCCTCAATAGCTCCTCGGCGTCCTCGAATCCCTCCGACTCGCCGCCACCGCCTTCCTGGACTGCCCGCTCGGCAGGGTCGGCGTCGCTCCCGACGGGCGTCGGCCCGCCGATCGCCCCGGCCTCCGCGGCCGCGGCCTGCTCCTGCTTGCGTTCGTCATTCAGCCTGTCGTCGGTCTCCTCGATGTCCATGGCCCGTTTCTACCCGCTCAATCAAACCGTGAAACCGCCCGATGCGAGCCGCTGGGCCCCGATCGGGACTTCGGCTGCCACAGCGCGATCTCAGCACCGTCGGGCGCTGCGAGCACGCTCCGCCAGCCCGCCGGACCCTCGCGCCCTGAGCCGACCAGAAGGCTCCCCGAGCGGAGGCGGGTCGCGCTCGCTCTAACCTCCATCGGATGAGGGAGATCATCGGCCCACCACTGCGGGCGGCGGCCGTGATCGCCTTCATCACCGGCCTCGTTCTGCTGCTTGTCAAGCCGCCGTCGCTGGCGGGGTTCGGTGACCTGCTCACCCTGACGGTGGCTGCCGTCGCGATCGCGCTCCTGACCGCCTGGGCGACCGTGTCGTTGATCGGGGATGAGATGCCGGAGCCCGAGTTTCGGCGGCTGGTCGACCGCAGCGACGCTCTCGCCTCGCTACCACCCCCCGACCGGCCTCCGAGCGAGTTCGACGAGCTGGTCATGCAGGCGCTTGACGACCTCCCGGAGCGGTTCCGCGAGTTGCTCAAGCGGACACCGGTGGTGGTCTCCAGCCGCGGTCGCGAGCACCGTGCCTACGGCCACTACATCGGCGGCACCATCGCCCGCGACACCTACCCGGACCGCATCGTCATCTACGAGGACACGCTGACCCGGGACTTCGGCCGCGATCCCGAGTTGCTGCGGGCCCAGGTCGAGCGCACCGTGCGCCACGAGCTGGCCCACCACCTGGGCTGGGACGAGCGCGGCGTCCGCGACCTCGGCCTCTGAGCGCGACGCCGTCAGCGCTCTTTGTAGGGCGAGATCTGATCGCCGTCCGGCGCCTGGCGGAGCGGCAGCCTCAGGATCAGATCCGAAACGGTGATCTCGAAGCTGCCGTTCGAGGCCTGGGCGTAGGGGTAGTCCCGACCGAGCAGCTCGAGCTTCGCCGTGTGGCCGGGCGCGAAATGCCATCCGGAGGGGTAGAGCTGGAAGGTCTGGCGTCCCGACTGGCGCGGCTTGTAGATCGAGTGCTGGACGAACGCCTGCCTACCGTTCGGCCCGACGTCCCAGAGTCGCGCCACTACCTGTGGAAACTCTCCGTCGACCGCGATCTCCGCGGTGATCGTCGGCGAACCGATCATCGTCCAGCCGTCGCCCTCGGCAGGTGGAGTCTCGTAGGTGGCCGCGCCGGGGTCGGTTTGCGCGGCAACCTGCCGACACGCGGTGGTGGGATCGCCGAGGAAGGGGTCGGTCTGGGTCGCCAGGGTGACGCTGCCGCCCGCGGAGTCGAACGTCTCGGGCTCGCTGCTGCGAAGCCGTATCTCGCCCGGATGCTGGGCATGCCAGCTCGGGGTCCGGAATGGGCCGAGCCTGGGCGAGTCTCCGCAGTCCTGGGTCACCGTCAGCGCGCCGTCGAGCGGTTTCGCCTCGCGATTTCCCATCAGCCAACGGTCGAAGAAAACCGCCCGCTCCTCGTCGTGGAGCGCCGCATCGGCAGCCAGCGAGCCGCGGGGGTGGGCGAACTCGTCGGCGAAGACGAGGCCGACCGGCGACGACGGGAACCTCTGCTTGATCTGGTTGTAGAAGCGGAGCGCTTCGCTCGGGGGCATGATGTCGTCGGTCCAGCCGTTGTAGATCAGCAACGGGGCCGGCGCTACCCGCGCCTGCACCGGCAGCCCACGCTGAAGGTAATAGGCGGAGCGGTAGCTCATGAACTGCTTGCGGATCTCAGCGAACAACGCCGGGTCGTAGGGTTCGCCTGCGTCGATTGCCCCCTTCCAGGTAAAGATGTCGGCCTCTGGATCGGCCCCCGGCGGCGCGTAGTAGCCCGGCAGGCCGGCGGCGAAGAGCCCCTGCAGGTAGGAGTACTTGGCGATTCCCCCGCCGTTGCCGTAGGGGTTACGGGCGCGGAAATCGAGAGTGCGGCCGGTTGGGACAAGCGCATAGGCGAGATCGGTCCAGCCGATCTTCGGCGCCGCGGCCGCGATCCGCATCGGCGTGCCTTCCGGGCTCGTCCAAGGCACGAGGCTGCCGTCCGGCAGCATCGTCCGATCACGCAGCGCCGCCAGCATGTTCGTCTGCCCACCTCCATACGAGGTGCCGGTGACGCCGATCCGCTGCGGCTTGACCAGGCCCTCGTCGACCATCAGGCCCGCCAGGTACTGGGTGTCGCGGCCCTCGTATCGGGCGTCGGCGAGGTGGATCCAGCCGCGATCGCAGTCCCCCGGTGTTCGCGAGACGGGCACCCCGCAGGAGAAGCCGATCCCGCGGGCCGAGTAAGCGAGCAGCGCGTATCCCTGCTTGGCCAGCTCGAACGGCTCTTCGGGCCCGAAGCCGGCCACCTTATTGGCGCCAAAGCCGTGCAGGCCGACGATCAGCGGATAGGGACCGGGGGTCCCCGGCGGCGGCAGGTAAACATCGGCATCGAGCGGGGTCCCGTCCCAGCTCGGCACCCGGTTGAGCATGCTGCCTGAGCAGACGCGGACACCGCTGACGGGCAGGCAGGCGATCCCCATCGCCGAGTCTGCGGTGGCGGCATCGGCCGCCTCGGAGCGCTCGGGGGCGAGTAGCTGCAACGCGGCCAGCGCAGCCAGCAATGAAAGCGCGATTGACACTCTTGCACGGACGATGATTGCGTCTCCTCGCAGCTCGATTCCTACCCGCCGCTAAGTAAAGCAGCGCCAGCTCCCAGGGCGTCAGAGGAACATTTTGCGCCTGGGAAGCACATAAAGTTCCTCTGCATGTGACGCCGTTTAGCGGTGCAGATCCGCTGATCGGGGCGACTGGATTCGAACCAGCGACCTTTCGGCCCCCAGCCGAATGCGCTACCAAACTGCGCCACGCCCCGTGACACGAATCATCGCGAGTCTACGGGAGTCCCATCGGATCCTGCCGCTCACATTCGCTCGACGTTCGGAGGAGAACGAGATCCTCAGGCAGCAGGGATCCTGCCTTCATGCTGGGTATCACTCCCCAATACGCGTCCCCTGAGAACCCTGACGGTCTGTGGCCCGACCCCCTGAAATCGGTCCCGACGAAACCGGTTGGCTCTGGCGTCGTCAAAACTGCCGTCACGCACCGTGACGCGCCCCGCGAGTTTTTCGGGGGTGTTCCATCCGGGCTCCGATCGAGAGAAGGTGATCTGGCCCCGTTCGGGCTGATTCGGCGAACCGGCCCCCGACGACGAACGGTGCGCTTCGTACTGATCGATGCGGACGAAGCGGGCGATCGGAATCGAACCGACTCTTCGAGCTTGGAAAGCTTGCGTGCAAACCGTTGACACTTCGCCCGCGCGACTGCGGATTATAGTTCCGGCCTGCCCCGTCAACCCGGATATCCTCCTGCCATGCCTTTTCCCGCCGAGCTCGACACCCTCAGCAGCGAGCAGCTGCACGACCTCGCCGTCCGCCGCGCCGCCAAGCACCTCGACGTCGGCTTCTTCTGGCGGCTGATGGAGCGGTTGCCTCTGGCCGAGGCCGCGGCCGGTGAGATCGACCAGGCGAATGCGGATCTTTCCAGCGCGCTGGCCCACGTCGATGACATCACCAACTCCGGGCGCGGCGAGACCGCCGAGCTTCTCCGGCCCTTCTACATCGACTACCTCGCCGACGACAACTGAGCTGGGGCAAGCGGTGGGCCGGGCCCAAGCTTCGCCCGCGCCGTAAGGCCCGCTCCGATCGCGGCGATCACGGCGATAACCATGTAGACGGCATCGGCGCTGCCGAACTCGAGCAACCAGCCCGCCGCGATTGGCCCGATCGTGTAGCCGATCGCATAGATCACGTTGAGCCCGCCGTAGGCGAGGCCGCGATCAAACTCCTCGAAGGACTCGTCCAGCCAGGGGACCGCGGCAGCAAAGATCGCGCCTATCGCTACCCCGTAAACGGCGAGGCCGACGATCGCCCCGCCCAGACCCCCGAGCGCGGCGAGCAGTGCCCCCGAGACGACTAGAAGCAAGAGACCGCTGACGGCGACCGGGCGGCGACCGACCCGGTCTCCCGCCGCGCCGGCGACCGGGGCCGCAAGGGCATCGAGAAGGATCGTCCCCGCGAAGACCAGCCCGATCGCCGACGCGGCCAGGCCGAACCGCTCGTCGAGATCGAGCGGGATGACGACATCGATCGCCCCCAGCGACGCGGCGCCGCCGACGGCCAGCAGCGTTGCCGGCAAAACACCGACCGCGAGCAGGCCCCGCAGCCGCTTCAGCGCCGCCTCCTCCGACCGCCGCTCGGCAGGCTCGACCCGTGGCAGGACGAACCAGCCGACCAGGAGCGTCGCGAGGCCGATCCCCGAGACGATCAGAAACGGGGCCGCGAAGCCAAGCTCCTCGCCGAGCACTCCACCGAACGCCGGACCGGCCAGGGCCCCGGCGCTGTTGGCGGCGAGCGCGAAGCCGATCGACTGGCCCTTGCGACCCGCGGGGGCGAGGTCGCTGACGATCGCAAGCGCCGCGATCCAGCTCGAGGCCGAGCCCACTCCCTGGATCGCCCGCCCGGCGATAAGCAGCGGCAGGGATTCGGAGACCGCCGTCAGCGCCGAGCCGACTGCGACCAGCGCCAGCCCAGCGAGCAGAAACGGGCGGCGGCCGAAGCGATCGACCCGCCGCCCGATCGCGATCGAGACGAAGATGATCGGGATCGCGTAGCCGGCGAGCGCGAGCCCGAGCGCCCCCTCCCCCGCTCCGGTTCGCTCCGCGACCTCGGGCAGGAGCGGCGCGATCAGCCCGAGCAGCGCTGAGTCGAGCGCGATCGCGGTGATCGCGATCGTCAGCGTCGCCCGCCGGGAGCGCGCGCTCAGTCGATCACCCCCCTCCGGCATTGGCCAAGACTATTCGCTGGAGTTGGTCCTGAAAAGTCCTGAGATCGCGCCTTGAACCTTCTCCTTGAACGAGCGCGGATCAGGATCGCCCTGCAGCTCGCCGCGTTGTGCTCGCGGCCAGAGCGACGCCATCTCGGCGCCGACCAGGAAGACCACGGAGGCCAGATAGGCGAAGAACATGAAGGCGATGATCGCTCCGAGCGAGCCGTAGACGGCGCCGTAGTTGGCGAAGTTGTCGAGGTAGATCGAGAAGCCGCGCTTGAGCAGCTCGTAGGCGAGCGCGGCGAACAGCGCGCCGGGCCAGATCTCACGCAGCGGCGGCCGGCTCGCCGGCAGGACGCTGTAGAGGGCGGCGAAGACGGCGGCGGAGATCAGGATCGGGAGGATCAGCCCGGTCCAGTCGAGCACCGCTTCGATCGACTCGCCGATCCCGGCGCCGAGGTCGACGTTGAGCCCGCTGACGATCGTCACCGCGAAGGAGAGTCCGAAGAGGAGGCCGACGCCGATGATCAGGAGCAGATCGACGAGCTTGCCTCTGATCGCGCCACGGGTGATCTGATCGCCGAAGATGAACGACAGCGAGGTGCGGGCGGAGCTGATCAGGGCGCTGGCCGAAAGCATCAGCCCGAGGACGCCGATCAGACCGAGCGCCCCGGCATTCTCTGTGATCCCGTCGACGAGGGTCTCGATCTCCTGAGCCCCCTCCCCGGTGGAGACCGGAAGCTCCTCGAGGAGGAAATCGACGAGGTCTGCGCGCGCGGCCGGATCGTCGAGGACCATCCCGGCGACGGCTGCGACGACCAGGACGGCCGGGAAGATCGCGAACAGCGCGTAGTAGGCCATCCCGGCCGCGAGCTGAGTGCCGTGGTGCGTGGAGAGGCCCTTGAAGGCGTTGACCAGCAGCGTCCAGGTCAGGCCGAGGGCGCGCTTCGCACGGGCGCCGAGATCATTGGGGTTCGAGGAGTCGGCGGGGCGGTCGTCGGCCATCGCCGCAACGTATACCCGGCGGCCGGCGGGCTACGCCGAGTCAGGAGGGGAACGGGGCAGCCAGGACTCGAACCTGGAATCGCCGGTTTTGGAGACCGGAGCCTTTGTCCAATTTGGCCACTGCCCCTCGAACTGATCGTATCGGCGCGTACGAACTTAGACCTGGTCGGTCCATCTGCGTCGGATGGGAACATACGTTCGTGTACTCGGTTCCGGAGTTCGAGCAAGTCAAGCGTCTGACAGAGACGAGTTTGAGTGACTACGCCGTGGCTCGCGCGACCGGCATTCCCCGCGACACAGTTAGACGATGGCGCCTTCGGGACGACGCACCCGGCAACCTTCGCGCCCACGTCGCGCGCTTCTCGCCTGAGTCATACCCAACGACGTATGCCTACGTCCTCGGTCTTTACCTCGGCGACGGGCATATCTGGCAGACCGGCAAGCACAGCTGGCGCCTCGGGATCACACTCGACGCTAAATACCCTGGAATCATCGCCGAGAGCCGCTCCGGGTTGGAAGTGGTGTTCCCTGGCCTCCCCGTGTGCAAAAACGAGCGCCGAGGAACGGGCGCAGTGATTCTCCTGGTGAGCAGTCCCCTGATGCTTTCAGCGTTTCCCCAGCATGCGCCTGGCAAGAAGCACCATCGCGCCATAGCGCTCGCAGACTGGCAACGAGACATCACCGTCTCGCAGCCACGGTCATTCATCCGCGGTCTAATCCACTCGGATGGCAGCCGCTGTTTCAACCGGTTCTCGATGACGATGAAGGACGGCAGTCGAAAGCCGTACGCCTACCCGCGCTACTTCTTCACCAACTACTCCGCCGACATTCGCCGGATCTTCTGCGAGCACTGCGAGTTGCTTGGCATCCGCTGGACGCAGTCGAACCCTCGCAACATCTCGATCTCACACCGCGACAGCGTCGCGATCCTCGATTCTTTCGTCGGGCCGAAGGAGTGACGCGCCTGGCTCAGCCCGCCAATTCATAAGCCGCGGGATCGAACCGCCTCGTCCGGCGGCGGAAGCCCGAGGCGAAGCCCGGGTAGATCGCGAAGTTGCGGCCGTTGTCGTCGAGGTAGTAGGCGTTGCAGCCGCCGGCGGTCCAGACGGTGTCCTCGCTGCGGCGATCGACCTCGGAGACGAATCCCTCGAGCGCCTCGGGGCGGACCTCGATCCGCCGGACCGCCTGCCGCTCCATCGTCTCCAGGGCGCTGATCACGTAGGCGATCTGTGCCTCCAGCGAGAAGATCACCGAGTTGATCGCTATCGAGTTGGGGCCTAGCAGGATGAACATGTTCGGGAAGCCGGGGACGGTCGCCCCCAGATATGCCTTCGGGGAGCGGTTCCAGGTCTCGCCCAGGCTTCGCCCGCCGGCGCCGACGAGCCGCTCAACCAGCAGCGAGCGGTTGTAGCGGTAGCCGATCGCCGAGATGATCGTGTCCACCTCGTGGCGGGTCCCGTTCCGGGTGATGATCGCGCCGGCGTCCACGCGCGCGATCGGGTCGGTCTCGACGAGGGCATTGTCGGCGGCCAAGGCCGGGTAGTAGGTGTTGGAGAGGATCGGGCGCTTGCAGCCGAATCGGTAGCGCGGGGAAAGCTTTTTGCGAAGCTCCCGGTCAGAGACCTGGCGGCGCAGGTGGGCGCGGCCCATCGCCTCGATCGGCGCGATCAAGCTTGTGCGGCCGCGGAAGCCGACGCCGCAGGCCTCATAGATCCCGAACAGGGCGTTGCGGTGCAGATCCTGCGCGGCCGGCACGAGCTTGTAGAGCCGGCGCTCCGCCCAGGGAACCGAGCGATCGGGGTGCGGGATCACCCACGGCGGGGTGCGCTGGAAGACGACCAGCTTCTCGAGATCAGGCTGGATCCGCGGGACGAACTGCGCCGCCGCGGGCCCGGTGCCGAGCACCGCCACGCGCTCGCCACCCAACTCGTGGTCGTGATCCCAGCGCGCCGAGTGGAAGCGATGGCCCTCAAAGTCCTCCAGCCCCGGGATCTCCGGCTCGTCGGGCTCGGCGGTGGCGCCAATCGCGCTGATGAGGACGTCGCAGGTGATCTCTCCCTCGCTCGTCTCAACCCGCCAGAGCCCCTCTTCCTGATCCCAGCGCGAGCGCTCCATCTCGCAGCCGAAGCGGATCCGCGGCGTCACGCAGTACTCGTCGGCGATGCCGCGGACGTAGCTGAGGATCTCGTCCTGGCGCGGAAACAACCGGCTCCAGTCGTGGTTGCGCGCGAACGAATACGAGTAGAGGTGGGTCGGAATGTCACAGCCGCAGCCCGGATAGGTGTGCTCGAACCAGGTGCCGCCGACGGAGGGGTTGCGCTCGCAGATCAGGAAATCGTCGACCCCTTCCTGAAGGAGGCGAACTCCGAGGCCGACCCCCGCGATCCCGGCGCCGATGATCACGACGCGATGATCGGCAGAGCTCACAGCGGCTGCGCCCTTGCGACCATGCCCTGCAGGGGCGAGGGCGCGAAGCGAAGCAGCCGGTACGCGAGCGCCGACTCGATCCCGACCGGGACGACCTCGTGGTTCTTCTCCACAGCCCGCTCGATCGCCTTGGCGACGAGCTCCGGGGAGTGACCAAACCGAAACGCGCGCATCGCCGCCTCCTGCTTGCCTTCCATCGACCCGACCATCCGGGTGCGTGTCGCGATCGGCGTCTTGATCACGCCCGGGCAGATGACGCTGACGCCGACCCCGCGCGAGGCCCAGTCGGCCCTAAGGCATTGCGAGAGCATGATCACGGCGGACTTGGTGGCACAGTAGGCGGCCATGTTTCGATTCGCGATGTAGCCCGCTCCCGAGGCGATGTTGATCACGTGGCCACGGCCGCGCTCGACCATTGGCCCCCCGAAGGCCCGACAGCCGCTGACCACTCCGTCGAGGTTGATCGAGCGCAGCCACTCCCAGTCCTCGAGGCTGTTGTCGAGGAACGGCCCGGCGACGCCGACTCCGGCGTTGTTGACGATCACATCGACCGGCCCGAGGCTCGCCTCGATCTCGCCGGCGAGCGCCTCGACCGCCCCGGCATCGGCGACGTCGCAGGTCCTCGCCTCGGCGATCCCGCCCGCCGCGTTGCAGGCGTCGGCGGTCGCGTGAGCGGAGTCGGGATCGATGTCGACTGCGACCACGTTGCTGCCCGTCGTGGCGAAGCGCAGCGCCGTCGCCGCGCCGATCCCACTGCCTGCACCGGTGACGACGACGCGCCCCCCGTCCAGCTTGACCCGACTCACGCGGCCACCGGGATCGACACCTCGCTGCGGCGGCGGGCGATCATCTTGATCCCGTGGCGCGGGCGCAACGTCAACGTCGCCTCGGGCTCGACGGGATGGTCGGGGACCAGGTCGTAGACGAAGTCGCGGCTCATCATCGCGGTGATCAAGGTCGTCTCCATCAGCGCGAAGCTGGTCCCGATGCAGATTCGCCTGCCTCCACCGAAGGGAAGGTAGACGCTGCGATGGCGACCCTTGACGTTCTCGGGGAGGAACCTGGTCGGATCGAATCGCTCGGGCTCTGGCCAGAAGCGCTCGTCGTGATGGATCGCGTGGACGGGGATGATCACCGTCGCCCCCTTGGGGACCCGGTGTCCGTCGATCGTGTCCTCGGCGATCGCGGTGCGCGGGATCACCCAGGCAGGCGGCATCAGGCGCATCGCCTCCTGCAGGCAGGCCGTCGTCCAAGGCAGCGATGCGACGTCCGCGACCGTGGGACGGCGATCGCCGAGCAGATCATCGACCTCGGCCAGCATCCGATCCCGGGCGTCGCTGTTTAGGGCCAGCAGGTACCACATCCACGACATCGCGTTAGCGGTCGTCTCGTGCCCGGCAAGCATGAAGGTCGTGACCTCGTCTCGGACACGGCGCAGCGGCAGGCGCCCGTGCTCGTCTTCGGCGTGAAGGAGCAGGTTGAGCAGATCATCGCTTTCGGTCGGAGCCGCCTGACGCTCGTTGATCAGATCCCAGACGACGTCGTCGACGGTGCGCATGATCCACTGAAGCTGGCCGAGCGGCGGCGGGACCAGCGGGGCGCGGTGGATCGTCGCCGCGGCTGCGCGGACCGCCCAGACAGGCGGCGCCGCGACCATCAAGAGGCGTGTCGCTCGCTCGGCCGCGCGCAGGCCGCCGGTCACGACCGACTTCATCTGGCGAGCAACATCGCCGAACTGGTGACCGAAGAGCGCGGCGCCGACGACGTCCATCGTCAGCGCTGTCATCGCCCCGGTCATCTCGACCGGGATCCGATCGCCGCCGTCGTCGAGCTCAGCGACGAAGCGCTCGATCGGGTCGATCATCAGGTCGCACATGCCGTTGACGTGGCGCTTCGCCATCACGGGGTTGAGCAGCATCCGGTGGCGTCGCCACGAGTCCTCTTCGTCAGTGAAGAGGTTGAGCCCGAGCACGGCGCGGAGCAGTTCGTACTCGATCGACTTGTGGTAGCGGTCGGCCGCCTCGTGGAGAACGTGATCGACGTAGTCGGGGTGCCGCAGCATGACCAGCTTGCGGCGCCCTACCCTGCTGCGCGCGATGTCGCTGCCGGCGCTGCCTTGAACTATCTGGCCGTCGACCGAGAGCCCGGAGACGAGCATCTCCCGTGCGACCTTGACGCCGCTGATCTTCGGGGTCTTTTTCGCTGTCCGCGTCCTTGCCATCTCGGCATCTCCAGCTTCGCGGTGGGCGGTGGCTTTCATCGATCGGGCGATCGACGAACGCGACTGTAGCATTGATCGATCACGTGATCGACGAACGCCCAAAAGCACCGGCTACTCGGATCAGCAGGGTTGAGCAGCGCACTGCCACGAGGCTGGCAATTCTCGAGGCAACGGTCACCTGCCTCGTAGACGAGGGCTATGCGGCGCTGACGACGCGGCGAGTGGCCGAGCTTGCCGGCGTCGCGCAGAGCACGCTCATGCACCACTTCGAGAGCCGCGACTCGCTCCTGATCGAAGCGGTCAGCAATCTGGCAGGTCGCCTCGCCGGGCATGCGCTGACCCAGATCGATCTCGCCGCGGCCAGGAAGCCCGAGCTCCGCGAGAGCGTGCTCGATCAAACCTGGCAGGAGTTCACATCCCCCGAAGCGCTGGCTGCGGCGCAGCTCTGGAGCGCGGCCTGGGCAGAGCCGGAGCTCGCCGCGACGCTACGCGAGCTCGAGCAGCGTCTGACGGCGATCATCGCGGGGACCGCGAGGACCCTTTTCCCCGGCGAGGCGGACGACCCGACCTTCCCGGCGCTGATCGACATCGCCGTCTCGTTGATCCGCGGCCTCTTGATGGCGATCCCGATCTCGGGGCGCGAGGCGGTCGACGAGCGCTGGCTGGCGATCAAGCCGGTCCTGCTCCAGTCGGCAGCCGACTTGCTGGATCGAGCCGGTTCGAAGCCCTGATCGGCAGCCGAGCCGATTCCTCGCTGCCCCTTTTGCGAGGATGGCGGCCATGAGCAAGGTCGCCCCCGGCGTCACACGGACCTACCGCGTCGCGATGGCGGTCGCCAGGCCGATCATCCGCAGCTGGGGACGGCTCGAGGTGGAAGGGCTCGAGCACCTGCCGGAGTCGGGACCGGTCCTGGTCGCCGCCAACCACGACAGTTACTGGGATCCGCTGGCGATCGGCCTCGCGGGGCTGCCACGACGACAGATCCAGGCGCTCGCCAAAGCGGAGCTCTGGAGCACCCCCGGGCTCGGGCCGATCCTCAACGGGATGGGCCAGATCCCGATCGATCGCGGTAAGGGGGACGCCCACGCGATGGACCGCGCGCTCGCCGAGCTGGCAGACGGCGCCTGCATCGGGATCTTCCCGGAGGGCACGCGCTCGCGAGCCCGCGAGCTGCGGGCGCGGGCGGGGATCGGCCGGCTCGCGCAGGATGTGGACGGGACTCGGGTCGTCTGCTGCACCGTCGCCGGCACGGTCGATGTGATCCGCGTCCCCAAACGACCGCAGGTGCGGGTGCGGTTCTTTCCGCCGGAGGGCGGGCAGATCCAGGCAGGCGAGAGTCCCGCGGAGTTCTCGGTGCGGCTGCTGGCAGAGATCCGCCGCGAGGCGCCGATCGTTCCCTCCGGTCGCAGCAAGGAAGCGAACCGTCAACTCGCAGGGGAAGAGGAGCCTGAGGATGCCGCTTAAGAGTCGCTGGCAAGAAGTGCTTGATCACGGGCGCCGCCAGTGGGATCGGCCGGGCCACGGCGATCGCAACGGCGGCGAGGGGCGGGCAGGTCTTTCTGACCGATATCGCCGAGCGCGGCCTCGAGGAGGTTGCGGCCCAGATCCGTGAGTCGTCCGGCGGGGCGGTCAGCTACGTCAAGGCGCTCGACATCTCCGACTACGAGGCAGTCCTCGCAATGGCCGAGGAGATCCACGTGGCGCACGGCAGCCTCGACATCGTCATGAACATCGCCGGGGTCTCCGCCTGGGGCTCCGTCGACAAGCTCGAGCACCGCCACTGGCAGCGGATGGTCGATATCAACTTGATGGGCCCGATCCATGTGATCGAGTGCTTTGTGCCGGCGATGATGGAGGCGGACCGCGGCGGCCACATCGTCAACGTGTCCTCGGCCGCCGGACTTCTGGCGCTGCCCTGGCACGCCGCCTACAGCGCCTCGAAGTTCGGCCTGCGGGGGGTCTCCGAGGTGCTCCGCTTCGACCTCCGCCGCAACGACATCCACGTCAGTCTGGTCTGCCCCGGCGCTGTTGCGACGCCGCTGGTAGACACCGTCGAGATCGCCGGCGTCAACCGCGACGACCCGCGGGTCCAGAAGCTTGTCCGGCGCTTTGAGAGCCGCGCCGTCTCGCCCGAGAGCGTCGCCGACTCGATCTTGGCCGGGATCGAGAAGAACCGCTACATGGTCTTCACCTCAAGAGACATCCAGATCGGCTACTGGTTCCAGCGCAAGTTCGCCTGGCCCTACGAGCTCGTCATGCGGATCGCCAACGACCAGCTGACCGCCGTTGGCCGGCGCGCATCCTGGCAGGACTCCTAGACTCGAACCCCGCGCGCGGGCGTGGTGAAACTGGAAGACACGCCGGCTTTAGGTGCCGGTGCTCGAAAGAGCTTGGGGGTTCGAGTCCCTCCGCCCGCATCAGCCGCACACCGGTAGTCGGTGGCGATTGACCGCCGATCGAACTATGCTTGCGCACGATGGCAGTTGTTGGAGGACCACGCCCCGGTTACGAGTTGTGGAGACCGAACCGGGAAAAGGCTTCGTCGAAGTCAATGAAAGCCGTGGTCGCGGTGGTCCTCATTGTCTCCGCGGCACTCCTCGTGATCATCACTCTCGGTGGCTGGGAGCGCCTGCAAAGCCCGAGCATCGGTCTTGCCACAATCATCTGGGCAGGCCTCTACGTCGTCTTCGCCTTGCTGGTGATGGGCTGGAACCGAGGCATCCTTCCGGTCTGCGCGGCCTTGGCGATGTTGATGGCGATCTTCGCGGGCGTCTCGGCGCCGGCCTGGTTCGCCCGCGACAAGGACGGGCTCACCTCACCCGCTATCGCCGAGGATCTGCTTGGCCTTTTGACCCTTCTGGTCATCCCCCTCTCGCTGCTGATGATCGTGGTCGCACTGCTCGCCTTCAACCAGGAGTGGCACGTCGAGGAGGAGCGTCCGATCGCCGGGGGCCCCGAGGATCACGGCGACGACGATGGCGAGCGGGTTTACGCCGAGAGCGACGAGGACCGGGACCAGACAAGGACGCAGCCCGCATCGCCGCCGACGCCTCCTGCGCGTGGCGGCCGCGAGTGGTCGCCGCCCAGCGCGGGCGCCACGCCAACCGCCTAGAAGAGCTTCATTGGCCGCTCGAGCAGGTGTGGGCCGTCCTCGCGGACGTTGTTGACCGCGTCTGCGACCTCGAGGGTGGTGAGGAGATCCTCCGGCGCCGGCCGCAGCAGCGAGAGCAACGTCGAGGGATCCGCGTCCGGATCGATCCATGTCGGCTCAGAGTCGGGGTCAAGGATCACCGGCATCCGGTTGTGGATCGGTGCGAGCAGCGAGTTCGGCTCGCAGGTGATCAGCGTGCAGGAGTAGATCGTCTCCTCGTCGCGCCGCTCGAGCTCGGCCCAGATCCCGGCGAAGGCGAACAGCTCGCGATCGGGACGGGAGATGAAGATCGGCTGCTTGCCGTCCGGATCGCGCCGCCATTCGTAGAAGCCGTCGGCAGGGATCAGGCAGCGACGCAACTCGAAGGACTCGGAGAAGGCGGGCTGGGTGGCGACCGTCTCCGCCCGGGCGTTGATCAAAGGACGTTGGCCCTTCATCGCCCAGAGACCGGGAAGGAGGCCCCAGCGAAGCGAGCCGAGGTCGCGATGCGGCGGTACGGACTCGCCTCCGTCCCCCCCGCCGAGCTGTCGCACCGCAAGCACCGAGTCGGTCGGCGCGATGTTGAAGCGCGGCCGCTCGTCGAACTCGAAAGAGCTGCCAGGTAGCCCGAAGCGCAACGCGATGGGCTTCGGATCGGGGTTGGTGAGGGTGTAGCGGCCGCACATGTTGGTCCGAGGACTTCGGGACGAGGAGGATCACCGCGAAGTGGCCGGACAGGGGAACCGTAGCCTCGACGGCCTTGGAGGGTTGCGAGCAGGCGGTTGTCGAGTTAACCACCGGATCAGGGGGGTAACACGACAACGGCTGTTCGCCGTTGTCGTGTGGAAGGCTCAGGCTTTCTGAGCTGTGTCGACGCGATGGGGATGCCGGAGGTGGGACTCGAACCCACAAGCCCGTAAGGGCAATCGATTTTGAGCCGATCGCGTATGCCAATTCCGCCACTCCGGCGGGAGCCGCGGAGGGGACGGTACCGGAGCCGTCGCCTACCGAATCAAAAGCGGGGTGCCGATCGGCAGCAGCCGGTACAGCTCACGCACTGCCGCGTTCTTGACGCGAATGCAGCCGTGCGACGGCCGGCCGGGGATCAGCGACGGCGCGTCGGTGCCGTGGATGCCGATCACGCCGCCTCCTGGCCAGTCGGTAAGAACGGAGTAATCGCTGGTCCCAAAAGCAACGGGGCCGTAGAGCCCATCGGGATCGGACGTCCTGAACTTCTCGCGGATCCAGAAATTCCCCGCCGGCGTCGGTGTACCCGGCGCCCCGATCCCCACCGGGGCGGCCCAGATATTACGTCCACGGTTGTAGAGGACTGCACGCTCCTTGCGGCGGTCCACGACCAGCCGAGTCGTGACGCGGTAGAGCTGGCCAAGCGCGGAGCCGCGAACCCAGCCCGTTCGTCCGTTCGGGCGCATCGGGATCCGGATCTTGAGCCAGGTGTGCCCCTTCGAATCGGTCCAACGTCGCAAGGCCAGATAGACCTCAGGGAACCCGTCCTCGGTGAGAAAGTGGGTCGAGACGATCTGCGCTGCGCCTGACCTTGGCAGCCTCCGGATCGGCGCTCGTTCAACGGGATGGGCCCAACGGGTCAAGGTGCGCTCGTTGGAGATCGAGACAGACCCTTCGACAGCAGCCGTGTTGCCCGCACCCGCCGACACCGGCAACGCGAGCCCCGCCACCGTGGCCAAGGCCGTGACCGTGAGTCGGATCCACGGCGCGGCACGAGGCCGGGCCGTGACTGACCGCCCGGCGCCGATCA
>Ga0136633_1000937_pt1 | contig 21727 bp, 14 predicted proteins | sample AntDrymeUQ832206_2_FD_105494 | JGI IMG/M metagenome (GOLD analysis project Ga0136633, IMG submission 105494) | Polar desert sand microbial communities from Dry Valleys, Antarctica - metaG UQ83 (22.06) | ecosystem: Environmental > Terrestrial > Soil > Desert | place: Antarctica: Dry Valley...
CCGACATCCCGCAGATGGCGCTCGCCCCCTGCCACGCGCTCTTCCAGTTCTACGTCGCCGACGGCAGGCTCTCCTGCCAGCTCTACCAACGCTCGGCCGACGTCTTCCTCGGCGTGCCGTTCAACATCGCCTCCTACGCGCTGCTGACCCACATGGTCGCCCAGGTCACCGGGCTCGAGGTCGGTGACTTCGTCCACACCCTCGGCGACGCCCACCTCTACTCCAACCACCTCGAGCAGGCGCGGCTCCAGCTCACCCGCGAACCGCGGCCGTTGCCGACGTTGCGCCTCGACCCGGCGGTCACGTCGCTTGATGCCTTCGACCTCGACCACATCGCGGTCGAGGGCTACGACCCCCACCCCGGCATCAAGGCTCCCATTGCGGTCTGACCGGCGGATCGTTCTGATCGCAGCAGTGGCCGAGAACGGAGTCATCGGGGACGACGGTGCGATCCCGTGGCACCTGCCGGCCGACTTTGCGCACTTCAAGACGACGACGTTCGGCCACACGCTGGTCATGGGGCGGGCGACGTACGACTCGATCGGCCGGCCACTCCCGGGCCGCGCCACGATCGTGCTGACCCGCGACCCGACGTGGTCGGCCGACGGCGTCCAGGTCGCTGCCTCCGTCGACGAGGCCCTGACTCTGGCCCGTGACCTGCCGGGCGATGTGTTCGTCGCCGGGGGAGCGCAGGTCTATGCGGCAGCTCTCCCGTACGCCGACGCTCAGGTGCTGTCCGAGGTCCACCTCTCGCCCGGCGGCGACACCCGCTATCCAGACTTCGACCGCACTGAGTGGACCGAGGTTTCCCGCGTGCCCGGGGACGACTTCGACGTGGTCACCTGGGTGCGCGCCAGTCGCGGTGGTTGAGCACCAGGACGTGCTTTCCGCCCACATTGGGCGTGTCTGCGCCACAAGGACGATCAGTTCGGACCCTGAGGATGCCGCCCGAGGGTCAACACAGCGCGAACGAACGCGAACTGATCGTCCTTGTGGCGGCGCCGGGAAATCGCGAGCCCCCTAGCGCTCCGCGAGTGCTTCGGCGATCATCCGGTGACCCTGCTGCTCGAAGGGTTCGTCGCCGACCTGGTAGGCCCAGACGGCGGTGCTGATCGCCTCACGGACCAACATCCGCCGCCAGGCGGCGGGGGAGCGGAGGTCAGTGCCGTATCCCTCGAGGAAGGCGCGCTCCAGGGACGGATCGCGACGGAAGTCCTGCGCGGCGAGCCGGGCGAGATCGGTCGCGGCCGGACGCAGGTCCGCGCGACCGAAGTCGATGGCGCTGATCGCTCCGCGGTCGACCAACCAGTTGCGCGGCTGCCAGTCGCCGTGGGTCGGCACGAGGTCGGCGGAAAGCTCGGTGTCCCACGTGTCGATCGCCACGCGCAGCCGCGCTTCGACGTCGGGGGCGATCCGGTGCGGCTTGGCCAGCCACGTCAGTGACTTGTCCGTCTCGCGTCGTTCGTAGTCGTGGTCGACGACGCCCGACTGGTCGTGCAGCAGCCGGAGCAGTACGCCGGCCTGCCGGAACGTGTCGGGATCCGATGCGGCGGGGGTGCCCTCGACCAGCGCACCGGGCAGCCAGCGGGTCAGCAGCATCCGGAGCTCCCGGTCCGAGGCCACCCGCTGCGGGGCGAATCCGCGCGAGGTCCACGGCTCCAGCCAACGGTCGTGGGCGTTGATCTCGCGCGCCATATGCCCGTCGTCGGCGCCGCCGGCCTTCAGGGCGTAGCACTCGCCGTCATGCTCGAGTTCCAGCACGTACCGCAGGCCGAGGCTCCAGCTGTGGTCGGCGACCACCACGGCACCGGGGAGCCAGCCGTCGAGGACGTCCTGCTGGTCGGCGGGAAGCATGCGGTCGATTCTCACCGACTCCAGACGGAGACGTGACGGGGGCTCTCGCCGGTGAACAGTTCTCGAAGCCACCCACCCCAGCGCTCGACGAGTCGCAGCCCGGCCAGCTGTGCCATCAGGTCGAGCTCGGCCGGTGTGGTGAGGCGCTGCGCGATCGGTCCGAGCCGGATGCCCTCGGCGCTGATCTGGACGTGGTTCTCCGAGAGCAGCTGCGTCGAGGGGTCGAAGCGGTTCACGTCGAGCACGACCGAGTCACTCCCCACGTACTCCGCTTCCACGAACTGGCTCCGGCCGAACGTCTGCCACGGAGTGGCGCTCTCGATGACGAAGACGCCGTCGGGGAGCAGCCGTGCGGCCGCGTTGCGGAAGACCGCGACCTGCCCCTGCTGGGTCAACACGTTCCCGATGGTGTTGTAGACGAGGTAGATCAGCCCAAAATGCCCGTCCGGACCGTCGGTCGTCATGTCGCCGCGCACGACCGAAATGTCGGCGGTGCGCTGGCGGAGCCGGTCGAGCATCGCCTCGGACTGGTCGATGCCGCAGACGTCGACGCCGCGAGCTGCGAGGGGTACGGCGATCCGTCCGGTGCCGATCGCGAACTCGCAGACGCGTCGACCGTCCGCCACCTCCACGAGGAAGTCGACCGTCTGGTCCTCGTCACCGCGCAAATCGTCGTCGTAGCGCGCGGCCACGTCGGGACCGAAACTCTCCAGCGGGTCGAATCCGTCCATGGGTGGCCAGCCAACCCGGCAACCCGCCGGAGGACAACTGGTTATCAGCCGCGGCCGCGGGTCACAGTTCGGCACTCGCCGGCGCCGACCGGGCACAGTGCCGGGCCGGTACGACGCGCGATCCATCGGCCGTGCGCGACGTTCTCTCCTCGGCTGACCGTCGGTTGCCACACGCCCTGGCCACCGAGCTCGGTGCAGGCGGCGCGTCCCTCGACGACCCGGCAGAAGCCGATGCCGCGGTCGGTGGCGAGGAATGCGCGGGAGAGCGGATCGCCCGGTCGGGCGTCACGGGCCCGCTTGGGCACCCTCCAGCCTTCGTCGGTGACGACCGAGCAGGTGGCCCTGTCGGCCACAAAACCGCAGCGCGCGGGGCCGCTCGCGGCGGATACCCAGGATGCGTCGACGAGCGAGGCACGAGGGTGGTCGATCCGGTCGAATCCCCACGTGCGGGCCGCGGGGTCGAACGGCAGACAGGCATGAGAACCGCGGCGTGCCTCGAGGCTGCGGCAGAACCACGCGCGACCGTCTGCGCCGGTCAGGAAGGCCTGGCTGGCAGCGGCACCCCAGGGCACCTCTCGGCCGGTGCGCACGAGGCGGGGGCCGTCGGAGGTGCGGAGCAGGCAGCCGACACGCTGGTGGCGCAGCGATCCGAGCCGGCCGCAGACCAGATCGCGGTCGGCCAGTCTCACCAGCCGGGCCGAGTCGGGGAGGAAGTGGCTCGCGAGGCGGGCCGGTGCCGTGACGCCGGGTCGCACGGCGGCGGTGGACGCCTTCGACACGTTGCCTGCGGCGTCGTACGCCTCGACCGAGTAGGTGTAGTCCTGGCCGGGCGAGGCCTGACGGTCCACGTAGGAGGGGGTGGCGGTCGTGGCGAGCGGGGCGCCGTTGCGCAGCACCGTGTAGCCGGCGGTGCCCAGGTCGTCGGCCGAGGCCTTCCAGGTGACGTTCACACCGCCGTCGACCGCGGTGGCCGTCAGCGATGGCGGGGCGCCGGGGGCCGTGTAGTCGACAGGGACGACGTCGGCGAGGTGGATGAACTTGTCCGGCCAGCCGGGTCCGCCGGGGGTCACGGTCGCGAGGTGGAACCCGTTGCGCCCGTCGGTGTTCATCTCGGAGATCACGATGCTGCCGTCGGAGTTGACGGCCTCGACGTAGGAGACGTGGCCACGGGCGTACCAGCCGATGCTGCCCTCCGCCGGCGTCCGGTTCGGCTTGATGCCGATCGACTTGGCGACCTTGGCCCATTCCGAGGCATTGCCCCAGTGGACTCCTCGGTACCAGTTGCTGAATGTGAATCCGTTGCGTTGCCCCAGACGGTGGGCGACCCACGAGGTGCACTGACCCTGGAAGAACCCGAGCCCGTCGTTGACGCACCCGCCGAGGGAGGCCTCGTTGCAGTCCGGGGCCGCAGGCCACGGATAGCCGTAGGCGTCGTGCGCGTCGTTGGTGCCGGGGTAGCCGGCCCACACCGGCGTCTCGGGCTCGGCCGTGCCGGGCTTGCCCTGGCCATCGGTCGGGCCGGCACCCTGGCCGGAGGGGGTGCCTGGCGGCGTGGTGCCGGGGGCCGCGACACCGGGTGCTGTGGGGACCAGCAGGAGCGCGAGGAGCGCGACGACGATGAGCAGGAGTCGCGGCGAGGCCGGCCGCTCGGTGGGGACAGACGGGCTGATCACGGTGCCTCCATACGCAACGGGCATCCCCGGGGGTGGGACGCAGCACCATGGTGTGGGTCGAACCGGGGGCCGCGGAGCAAAACCGGCAAACGCGCCCGCCGGGACGAGCTTCGGAGTAGGGAGCCGATATCCTCGTTTCATGACGCTCGCGACCGCCCCTGAGGCGCCATTCGGCCGGATGATGACGGCGATGGCGACGGCGTTCGCACCGGATGGATCGGTCGACCTCGACCAGACCGCGGCCATCGCGGCCCACCTGGTCGACAACGGTCACGAGGGCGTCGTCGTGAGTGGTACGACGGGGGAGTCGCCCACCACCAGCGTGCTTGAGGACGGCGAGATCCTGCGCGTCGTCAAGGATGCGGTCGGTCGACACGCGAAAGTCGTGGCCGGCGTCGGCACCAACAGCACCGAGCACTCGATCGAGCTGGCCCGGCAGGCCGAGCGGCTCGGCGCCGACGGACTGCTGTTGGTCACCCCTTACTACAGCCGCCCCGGCCAGGCCGGGGTGCGGCATCACTTCACCGAGGTGGTCCAGGCCACCGACGTGCCGGTGATGCTCTACGACGTACCCGGCCGGACCGGCACCGTGATCGAGCTCGACACCTATGCCGCGGTCAAGGAGCTCGATTCGGTCGTGGCCGTCAAGGACGCGGTGGGTGACTTCGCGCGCGGCGTGAAGATCATCGACCTCGGCTACGCCGTCTACTCCGGCGACGATCACGCCAACCTCGGCTGGCTCGCCCACGGCGCCTGTGGCTTCGTCTCTGTGGCGGGCCATGCTGGCGGCCAGATGCTCTCGGCGATGGCCGGCGCCTTCTTCCACGGAGACCACACCGGAGCCCTCGCGCTCTACCACCGGTTGCTGCCGGCCATGGACGCGATGATGACGGTCCCGAACTACGGGGCCACCACGGCCAAGGCGGCTCTGGAGCTGCTCGGAGTCATCGACAACCGTCGCGTCCGCTCGCCGCTGGTGGCGCTCACCGACCAGGAGGTCGACGCGCTGCGTGCCGGCCTCGCGGAGTCCGGCCTGATCTGACCACTGGTCCGACCACAGATCCACCACACGAAAGAGACCAGATGTCCCATCCCCACCCGGAACTGTCCGCGCCCCCCGAGCTCGCGACCGGCGGTCTCCGGATCATCCCCCTCGGGGGCTTGGGCGAGGTGGGTCGCAACATGACCGTCTTCGAGTACGACGGCCGGTTGCTGATCGTCGACTGTGGTGTGCTGTTCCCCGAGGAGAACCACCCCGGCGTCGACCTGATCCTCCCCGACTTCGAACCGATCCGGGATCGCCTCGACGACATCGAGGCACTGGTGCTGACCCACGGCCACGAGGACCACATCGGCGCGACGCCGTTCCTCATGCGCGAGCGCGGCGACATCCCGTTGGTCGGCTCCGAGCTCACGCTCGCGCTCCTCGACAGCAAGCTGCGGGAGCACCGACTGCGCGAGACCATCCATCACAAGGTACGCGAGGGCGACCGGCTGAGCCTCGGCCCGTTCGACCTCGAGTTCGTCGCGGTCAACCACTCCATCCCCGACGCCCTCGCGGTCGCGATCCGCACCGGGGCCGGGCTGGTGCTCCACACCGGTGACTTCAAGCTGGACCAGCTGCCGCTGGACGGTCGGATCACCGACCTGCGTGCATTCGCCCGGCTCGGTGAGGAGGGTGTCGACCTCTTCATGGTCGACTCCACCAACGCCGAGGTGCCGGGCTTCACGACGTCCGAGCAGGAGATCGCGCCGGTCCTCGAACGGGTCTTCCACGAGAGCAAGCAGCGCATCATCGTGGCGTGCTTCGCCTCCCACGTGCACCGTGTCCAGCAGGTCCTCGACGCTGCCGTCCAGCACGACCGGAAGGTGGCGTACGTCGGCCGCTCGATGGTCCGCAACATGGCGATCGCCCGCGACCTCGGCTACCTCACGGTGCCGCCCGGCACGCTGGTCGATGCCAAGGAGCTGGCCGGTCTGGCGCCGGAACGGCAGGTGCTGGTCTCGACCGGCAGCCAGGGGGAACCGCTCAGTGCCCTGAGCCGGATCGCCCAGCGCAACCACCACTTCGTCCACATCGAGTCCGGGGACACCGTCGTCTTGGCCTCCAGCCTGATTCCGGGGAACGAGAACGCCGTCTACCGGGTCATCAACGGGCTGGCGCGCTGGGGCGCGAACGTGATTCACAAGGGCAACGCGCTGGTCCACGTGAGCGGCCACGCCAGCGGCGGCGAGCTCCTCTACTGCTACAACATCGTCCGCCCGCGCAACGTGTTGCCCGTGCACGGTGAGATCCGGCACCTGCTGGCCAACGGTGCGCTCGCGCGCAAGAGCGGTGTCCCGGACGAGAACGTCGTCATCGCCGAGGACGGTGTGGTGGTCGACCTCGTCGACGGCGTGGCCTCGATCGCAGGCAAGGTGGACTGCGGTTACGTCTTCGTCGATGGGTCGTCGGTCGGAGACATTACGGAATCGGACCTGAAGGACCGGCGAATCCTCGGCGAGGAGGGGTTCATCTCTGTCATCGTGGTCATTGACTCGGTGACCGGCAAGGTGTCCGGGGGCCCGGAGATCCATGCACGCGGTTTCGCGGAGGACGACTCGACCTTCGACGCGATCAAGCAGCCGATCATCGATGCCCTCCATCGCGCGGCCAGCGAGGGTTCAGGAGACACGTACCAGCTTCAGCAGACGGTGCGCCGCGTTGTGGGACGGTGGGTGAACAGCACCCACCGACGCCGCCCGATGATCATTCCAGTGGTCATCGAGGCCTGACGGGCCGAGCGCTCGGGGAGGAACTGATGACACGGTTCGACACGTTCCACGCGGACGGCGTACGGCGTCTCTACGAGGTGACGCGACGCGTCAATTCCTCCACCGACCTCGCCGAGGTCCTCGAGCTGATCGCCACCGGCGTCTGCGAAGGGCTGGGCTATGGCGTTGCGGCGATCTCGCGTCTCGAGGGGAACACTTTGGTGATGGCCGCGGTCGGCGGCGACGACGCGGTCCGGGACGAGATTATCGGTCGCCGCACACCGGCCGAGCAGGTTCTCGGCCGGGAGTTCTCGATCGCCGACCACTGGGGCATCCTGCGGTTCGTCCCCCATGACCGGCTGCCTCCCGAGCAGATCTCCAGCCTGTGGGTGCCTGACATCGAGGTGTCGGATGACCCGGATGCCTGGCACCCGCTCGACGCCCTCTATGCGCCGCTGTACTCGTCGACCGGAAAGCTTCTGGGCAACATGGCGGTGGATCTGCCGCCGGACAACAAGGTCCCGAGCCAGCAGCAGCGCGAGTTGTTGGAGATGTTTGTCGTGCAGGCCGGTGTCGCGTTGGAGAACGCGCAGCGACGTGAGCAGCTCAGCCACCAGGTGCGGCACGGTGAAGCGCTGAAGAAGTTGGCACTGCTGTCCGGGACTCTGGAGATCGAGCCAGCCCTGCAGGAGGCCGCCGAGGCACTCTTCGAGGCGGTGCCGGTGGCCCAGGTCACGGTGCGATGCTTCGCCGACGACGTCGAGGACCACGACAACTACTCCGCAGGCATGCCGGCCCCGGCGAATGCCGAGGACAGCACCGTGATGGCTATCCGCCAGGACCTGGTGCGTCACGCGGCGCAGGGACGACTGCGTCCGGTGGTGTTCTCGGTGCGGGACGAAGACTTCGGAGATCTCGAGGCGGCACCTCTGATCCGGGCCCGACTCGAGCAGGACGGCTGGACCCACGGAGTCCTCGCGCCGATCGGGGTGGACCGCGAGGTGATGGGCTACCTCGTGCTGCTGCGCGAGCAGTCAAACCCGAGCTTCGACCCTGACGAGGTCGCCGCCATCCACGAGGCCGGCCGCGAGCTCGGCCGGCTGGTGCGCGACGTCCGGCTCCGGCGTACCGAGCGACGGCTGTTGGTCGAGCTGCGTGAGCTCGACCGCTACAAGGGCGAGCTGATCGCGACGATCTCCCACGAGCTGAAGACACCGCTCACCTCGATCATCGGCCACACCGAGCTGCTCGAGGAGGCGGGTGTTCAGCCGAGCTCTGTCAGCGCCATCGGTCGCAACGCCGCGCGGCTCGACCGACTCGTGTCCAACCTTCTCAACTACTCCCGCATCCAGGGTCGGCGTGAGCTGCAGCGGGTGCCGCTCGACCTGGTCGAGCTCTGCCGTACGTCGCTGGAGATGCTCCGGATCCAGGCTCAGTCGGCGGGGGTCTCGCTCGAGTTGCTCGCCGCTGACGGTGGTCCGGTGCTGGTGATGGGTGACGCCGAGGAGCTGCCGCGCGTGGTCGACAACCTCTGCAGCAACGCCGTGAAGTACACCCCGCACGGTGGGCGGATCGAGGTCAGCGCCCGGGCGCTAGATGGGCGGGGCGAGATCCTGGTGCGCGACACCGGCCTCGGCATCTCGCCGCAGGACCAGGGGCACCTGTTCTCGGCGTTCCACCGCTCCACCAACCCCGAGGCACTCACGATCCCGGGCACCGGGCTGGGTCTGGCCATCTCCCGCACCATCGCCGAGCTCCACGGCGGCGACATCATCGTGGCGTCGGTTCTCGGCACGGGCAGCGAGTTCACTCTGCGGATCCCGCTCATCGACGTCTGATCACTCACGCGACAACGGGCCCCACCGGACGGATCCGGTGGGGCCCGTTGCGCGGTGCCGAGGGGGTCAGTCCTGGGTAGAGCGACCGGCGAGGCGGCCGTTCTTCTTCTTGCAGGACAGCACCTTCACGTTGTCGAGATACCAGCCCTTGAGGCCGTTGCAGCCGTCCCGGCCGAAGTCGAAACGGATCTCGAGCACGTCGCCCCGACCGACCCCGGCCTTGGCGAGCGCGACCTGGGTCTGACCCCAGCTGCCCGCGACCTCGCCACCGTCGGTACCGGTCCAGCCGCGCTCACCACTGAGCGGGTTGGAGTTGCCGCCCCGCTCGGGCACCAGGCGTGCGTTCGGAGCGTTGAAGATGTACGCGCGCTTGGGGAGCAGCTTCCACGAGCCGTCGTTGACCCGGATCTTCACGTTGCCGCCGTCCCAACCTGCCTCGGTGGCCACATAGTGGTTGAAGGTCAGCTTCGGGGCCCTGACCCCGCGTGGCATCCGGATGGTGGGGCTGATCAGACTGTTCCGGCTGGAGATGTCGTCCCGGTCGCCCAGGCAGCTGCCCGTGACCGGGTCGGGCGCGAAGGCGGCGCCGCTCCGGTGGTCGGGTGCGTTGTCGGTGGTCCGCCACTTGAAGCCGTGCCCCTTGCGGAACACCACGTCGCGCGACTGGCTCCATCCTCGGAGACCGTGGTTGAAGTTCTCGCCGAACAGCTTGACGGTGCGGGTGCCCGGTCCACAGGCGCTCGGCGCGTTCTTGCGCAGCAGCGGCTTGAAGTTGCACTGGTCCTGCGGGTCGAGTCGCAGCTCCACGGCGTTCGAGGCCGCCTCGACCTGAGCGCAGTCGGTCGGGTCGATGGTGACGTCGAGGTCTCCGGGCATCTCGCGCCTGGTCGAGAGCGCCCGCAGAGGTTGACCGGTCAGCTCGGTGCAGGACGTGGCCAGCGCATCGGCGAGGTCGGCGAAGTCCGAGGTGGACGTCAGGTGGGCCGACTGGGCCTGCCAGAAGATGTGCGCCGACTTCGCCAGGCCGAGACCGGTCACGGTCACGCCGTTGCTCTCTCCACCGTCAACGAGCAGCGAGTAGGCGTGGTTGACCACGCCGGAGTTGCTGTGGACGCCCCCGCTGTCATCCTCGCTGCACTTGTACTCGGCGTCGGACACCTTGCCCGGGTCGCCGTAGCAGGTGGGGTTCCACATGTCGCGGATCGCGCCGCCCAGGGCCGGGGACTGCTCGCCCTGCAGCCAGCGGTAGGAATCGGCACGGGGGGCGTCGTCGGTCGGGCTGATGGTGGCGGTCGCCGTTCCGGCCTGGCGGAAGCGCTTGCCGTCGGCCTTGGTGACCATCACGCCGTAGATGTCACCCTCTGCGGCGAACGAGAACGCGTCCTCGTCGCTGAACCTGTTGCCGAGGATGATGCCGGCGCCGCCGGCGTCGGCCACGTGGTCGACCGGCGTCTGGAAGCCGCAGTTGGCCTCGTCGACGTAGACCCACTTGCCCGCGACCTCGGCGCTGTTGGTCAGCGGCGAGCAGGCATCGGTCGGCCTGTCGCCGCGCCCCTCGTCGGGATCCTGGGCGACGACGACGTCGGCGTCGATCGCGTCCGAGATCGTCGGACCGAAGGCAGCCGGGGCTGCGTCGACGCAAGGGCCGGCGACCTCAGCGGGGGAGTTGATGACGACCTGCACATCGCCGCGGGTGTGCTGGCTGCACTGCCCGTCGGGGCGCTTGGCGGTGATGTCACCCTCGCTGCCGTCCTGGCGTCCGTTGATCAGGTCAACGGTCTCGCCCCAGATATCGGAGTAGCCCTCGTTCATCGCGCCGGGCTGCCACTGGTAGACGAGGTTGGAGGTGTACTGGGTGTAGGCGTGGGCCCACTCGTGGGCGACGACGTCGTCGGAGGTGACGCCGTTGCAGAACAGGGTGTAGCCGTCGTTCCAGCTGGCGTTGGGGCAGCCACCCGGTGTCGGGTCGTTGTTGATGGTGATCATCTCGCCACCCTGGCCGTCGTAGCTGTCGCGTCCCCACGTGTTGTTGAAGAGCCAGTAGGTGTTGCCCGCGGTGACGACCAAGTTGTTCTGGGTGCCGCTGAGCGAGCCGGGCCAGGGGTCGCCGTCCTTCCACACCAGCTCGGTCTTGAGCTGGCCGCGTCGGCCCAATGACGCCTCGTAGAGCTCGCGGTAGAGCGCATCGTGGATGACGGAGTAGCGGTTGACCGGCTTGAGCGTGTTCGCGTCGAGGAACACCCGCTCACCGATGTTCGAGCCGTTCGTGACCTCCACGGACCAGGCGAGGATCGCCTTTCCGGGAGCCCCACGGGTCAGGCCGAGGCGGTAGACCATCAGTTCCGGGGCGCCGGCACGTACTCCAGCCAGGTCGCCGGCCGTCCCGTCGGCACCGGTCGGGGGATTGGTCCGGACGGTGGCGACGGCGCGCTCGGCCGCCTGCTTCTGCGAGAAGCGGGGCGTGGTCGCCAGTGTCAGGTCGGGCGCGGCGAAGCCGCTCACCGCGGTGAGGTTGCCCTGGCGGTCGATGTTCGCCTTCAGCTCGGCGCCGAAGACCGGCAGGCCCTGGTAGGTCTGCCGGAACCGGACGATCCAGCCGTAGCGGTAGGACTGCACACCGGTCTGGGAGAGCTGGCCGTCCCGCGCGCCGAACGCGGCGCCGTACTCATCGAGATACGTGCTCGCCTTGGACACAGCGGCGTCGGCGGAGTCGCCCGTGACGCCCGGAAGGAGGTCACCTCCGTCACGGCGCGCGCGAATGAAGCCGACCTCTCCGGTCGAACGCTCGGCCGAGACCGCGACCGGGCCTTCGGCCTCGCCGCGCATCTGCTGGACCAGGCTGGCGTCGGGCGTCGGGGCCGACGTACCGGCGGCGGTGGTCTGGAGCCCGGGCACGGCAGAGAGACCCGCCCCCAGAAGTGCCAGCGCGACTGCTTGCCTCACGAGTCTCACGAGTGGGTTCCCTCCCAGGTGCGGTCCCAGGTGTGACCCGGGCCATGTGGGCGTCACACTAGGCCCCAGTCGGTGCCCGGTCCATGACCGTGTCAGGAAGGTGCGTCGGCGACACGCAACCTGTGATCCCTGTGACTGGAGTGACGTTGGCCTAGCCTTCGAGCATGGCGACCCGTACGTCTTCCCCGCCGGGGTCGCGGAGCAAGAGCACGTCCTCGTCACGGTCCTCGACCACGAAGTCGAAGGCCAAGCCGAAGTCGAAGAGCTCGACCTCCCGATCCCGCCGTACCGCATCTAGCCGGCCCCGGTCCAGCAGGAGCCGTCCAGCGCCGCGCGCCGTTCGCAGCGGCCGCGGACCCGTTTCGCGCACCGTGGGCACGGTCGGACGCGGCATCGGGGCAGCCTGGATGGCCACCGCGCACGGTGTCGGCGCCGGTGCCCGCAAGGTCGGCGGCGCCGCCCGCGACCTCGAGCCCGAGCAGCGTCGCGACGGTGTCGGGCTGTCCCTCATCGCAGTGGCGGTCGTCGCTGCTGCCGCCGTGTGGTGGCAGGTGCCCGGTGGCGTCATGGACTTCGCTCGCACGGTCGTGTCCGGCTCGGTCGGCAAGATCGGCTGGTTGGTGCCGGTGCTGCTGGTCCTGATCGGCTGGCGGAACATGCGCGACCCGGAGCACAACGGCCCGGCCGGTCGGCAGGTCATCGGCTGGATCGCGCTCGGCTTCGGCGTGCTCGGCATCGTCCACATCGCCAGCGGCAACCCCCAGCCCCAGGTCGGCGACTCCAGCGAGCTCCAGTTCGGCGGCGGAGCGATCGGCTTCGTCATCTCCAGCCTGCTGCTGGACCTGCTGCGCTCGGCGTACGTCGTGGTGCCGGTGCTGATCCTGCTCTCGCTGTTCGGACTGCTGGTCATCACCGCGACGCCCGTCTACCAGATCCCCACCCGCCTCGCGGGGCTGCGCGACCGGATGCTCGGCCGCACACCCGTGGCCGACGAGGACGAGGGCGAGCTCACGCAGCCGATCCGTACTCGCCGGGGTCGGGCTCTCGACGACATCGATCCCGACATGGGCGACCCCGCCTACGACACGCCCGTGCTGAGCGACCGTGAGCTGCGGAAGCGCCGCAAGAGGGGCGACGTCGACGACCACCCGACCGAGCCGACGCCGGTCGTCCCCGACGGCGTCGAGGACAAGGTCGACCTCGAGCCGCCGCCCCACACGCCGATCCCGCAGCGGGTCGAGCAGCTCGCGCTGTCCGGCGACATCGCCTACACGCTGCCGGCCAACGAGGTGCTCAAGCCCGGCTCGGTGCACAAGGCGCGCTCCAAGGCCAGCGACGCCGTCGTCGACCGCCTGATGCAGGTCATGGACGAGTTCGAGATCGATGCGCAGGTCACCGGCTACACGCGAGGCCCGACCGTCACCCGCTACGAGGTCGAGCTCGGCCCCGCGGTCAAGGTCGAGAAGGTCACCGCGCTGTCGAAGAACATCGCCTACGCCGTGGCGTCGGCCGACGTCCGGATCCTGAGCCCGATCCCCGGCAAGTCCGCGATCGGCATCGAGATCCCGAACGTCGACAAGGAGATCGTCTCCCTCGGTGACGTGCTGAGGTCCGGGACGTCCCGCGCGGACCACCACCCCATGGTCTGCGGCTTGGGCAAGGACGTCGAGGGCGGTTTCGTGGTGGCCAACCTGGCGAAGATGCCGCACCTGCTGGTGGCCGGTGCGACCGGTTCCGGCAAGTCGTCGTTCATCAACTCGATGATCACCTCGATCCTGATGCGGTCGACCCCCGACGAGGTCCGGATGATCCTGGTCGACCCCAAGCGGGTCGAGCTGAACGCCTACGAGGGAATCCCGCACCTGATCACGCCGATCATCACCAGCCCCAAGAAGGCCGCCGAGGCGCTGGCGTGGGTGGTGCGCGAGATGGACATGCGCTACGACGACCTCGCCAACTTCGGGTTCCGTCACATCGACGACTTCAACAAGGCCGTCCGGTCCGGCAAGGTCGAGGTGCCGCCGGGGAGCGAGCGCGAGCTTGCGCCCTACCCCTACCTGCTGGTCGTCGTGGACGAGCTCGCCGACCTGATGATGGTGTCGCCTCGCGACGTCGAGGACGCCGTGGTCCGGATCACCCAGCTCGCGCGCGCCGCGGGCATCCACCTGGTGCTCGCCACCCAGCGTCCGAGCGTCGACGTCGTGACCGGGCTGATCAAGGCCAACGTGCCGTCGCGGCTCGCGTTCGCCACCTCCTCGCTCGCCGACAGCCGGGTCATCCTCGACCAGCCGGGCGCCGAGAAGCTGGTCGGTCAGGGTGACGGTCTCTTCCTGCCGATGGGCTCCTCCAAGGCCGTGCGGGTCCAGGGGTCCTGGGTGACCGAGGCCGAGATCCACCAGGTCGTCTCCCACTGCAAGAAGCAGCTCCAGCCGACGTACATCGAGGACGTGACGGCACCGCAGGCGGCCAAGCGTGACCTGGACGGCGACATCGGCGATGACCTCGACCTGGTGGTGCAGGCGGTCGAGCTGGTCGTCTCGACCCAGTTCGGGTCCACCTCGATGCTGCAGCGCAAGCTCCGGGTCGGCTTCGCCAAGGCGGGCCGGCTGATGGACATCCTCGAGAGCCGTGGCGTGGTCGGTCCCAGTGAGGGATCGAAGGCACGCGACGTGCTCGTCAAGCCCGATGAGATCGATGGCGTCATCGCCGTTCTGCAGGGAGAGGCCTCATGAGCAGTCTTGAATCGGGTCCCGACTACGACGACGCCACCGGCCTCGGCGACGAGACCTCACCCCCCACCGACCTCGCACTGGCCCCCGAGAGCGTGGTGGTCCGTCGCAACGCCGGGCTGGCCGCCCTCGTGGGCGGTCCCGCCTCGGCGGTCGCGATCGCCTACCTGGCGCGGGCATCCGAGACCGGCGCCGCGCTCGACTGGGCGATGGCGGCGGTCCTGGGGGCGCTCGGAATCGGCTACCTGGCCGCGCTCGTCGACGCCAGGACGCCGCTGCTGGTCGCCGACGCCCAGGGTGTGCGGATCCGGCTCGGCCGCGCCTGGCGCGGCCTGCCGTGGGGCGCGCTCAACCGAGTCGAGCACACACCGCGCCGCGGCCTGCTGCGCGACGGCCGGCTGGTCATGGTCGTGCACAACCCGGCCCGGTTGCTCGAGGAGCTGGACCGTGGCGCCCGCCGCCAGTCCGTCCTCAGCCAGAAGCTGTACGGCGCGCCGTTCGCCATGCCGCTCGGCCTCTCGACCCGGGTGGTCGGCGGCGGTGAGGACCTCACCGCGGCACTGACGGCGCTGGCTCAGGGCAGCAGCCGTGTGGTTGAGCTGGACCGCGCGACGGTCGAGGTGACCACGGCGGTCGAGCCTGTCGAGACCTCGGAGCTCGATGTGTCTGCCGAACCTGAGCGTGGGTCTCGAGACGCTGTGCTCACTCGCTCGCTGCGCTCGCGTCTGAGCCGGCGCTCCTCAACCTCCTCGCCCGACGCGAGCTCGCGCAGGCTTGGGCTCGGGGGCTCGGACCCACGTCGGACCGTCGCGCACGGGATCTTCCGGCTGGCGGGACTGTTCCAACGCGAGACCGACACGACCGTGGTCGACGTGCCGGACCTCCCGGCCAGCGAGACGCCCAGCCCGCTACGGGAGCCCGCGGCCGCGTCGCGAACGGAGGTGCGCCACGAGATCGAGGTCGAGGACGACGAGGTGGCCCTCGAGGGGCGGGAGATGCGTCGGCCTGGCAGTGTCAGCCTGGTCGAGGACACCCAGGTCTGGAGCGACCGCGTCCAGCCGATCTCCCGACAGGGCCACGCCGTCGATCCGCTGCTCATCGATGACCATGCCGTCGAGCCCGCCGAGGACCCTGTCATCGGACCGGATCTCGCTGCCGCCCGGACCCGCCTCGGCCTCACCGTCGACCAGCTGGCCGAGCGCACCCGGATCCGCCCGCACGTCATCGAGTCGATCGAGGTCGACGACTTCGCGCCGTGTGGCGGCGACTTCTATGCGCGAGGCCACCTGCGCACGCTCGCCCGCGTGCTGGGCCTCGACGTGGCACCGCTGCTGACGACGTACGACGAGCGGTACTCAGACGCGCCGATCAACCCGCGCCGGGTCTTCGAGGCCGAGCTCGCGACGGGCGCGAACGGGTCGATCCGAGGCACTCGCGGGGGACCGAACTGGTCGGTGCTGGTAGCGGCGGTGATGGCGCTCGTGCTCGTGTGGTCCGTCGCGCGGCTGGTCATGGACAGCCCGGTGGACCTCAACGGTGCGACCCCGGTGCTCAACGGTTCCGCGGGGGTCGACAACGGCAAGCGCGGCGGCAAGGCCGCCCCCGAGGTCCCGGTGGTGCTGAGCGCGGCCGGAGGCGGCGCTCAGGTGATCGTCCGCGACGGCTCCGGCGAGGTCGTGTTCAAGGGCGTCCTGTCCTTCGGGGAGACCCGCACCCTCCAGGTCTCGCCGCCGGTGTGGATCAAGTCGTCAGACGGTTCGCTGACCGCGAGCATCGACGGCGACGACCACGGCGCGCTGGGTGCCACGGGGCGCGGTGCCCAGCAGATGTTCACCGTCGCCCCCTGACCCGTCCAGGGCCGTGATCCGGGACACCGGTCGCGCACCACGAATCAGGAGACTCGGGCCGAAACCGGCATACTCGTGAGGACATGACTACTCCCACGACACAGTCCCCGGCCGGGGCGGCGCCCGCAGATACGCAGATCTCGGTCGCGCTCGTGACCCTCGGCTGCGCACGCAACGACGTCGACTCCGAGGAACTGGCCGGCCGGCTCGAGGCTGGTGGCTTCCTGTTGGTCGACGAGCCTGAGGAGGCCGACACGGTCGTGGTCAACACCTGCGGCTTCGTCGAGGCGGCCAAGAAGGACAGCGTCGACACGCTGCTCGCGGCCGCCGACCTCAAGGCGAACGGACGTCCGCAGGCCGTGGTCGCCGTCGGCTGCCTCGCGGAGCGCTACGGCAAGGACCTGGCGACCTCGCTGCCCGAGGCCGACGCGGTGCTCGGCTTCGACGACTACCCCGACATCGCTGCGCGGCTACGGACGATCATGGCGGGGGAGGCCCACGAGGCCCACACCCCCCAGGACCGCCGGCTGCTGCTCCCGATCACCCCGGTCGAGCGCGGTGCGTCGGTCGACGACATCAGCGTTCCGGGGCTGGGCGGTCCCCGCGCCGTACGCCGCCGACTCGAGGGCGGTCCGATGGCGCCGCTGAAGCTGGCGAGCGGGTGTGACCGGCGCTGCTCCTTCTGCGCGATCCCCAGCTTCCGCGGCTCGTTCGTGAGCCGCCGGCCCAGCGATGTGCTCGGCGAGGCGGTCTGGCTGGCAGGGCAGGGCGTCAAGGAGGTGTTCCTCGTCAGCGAGAACTCCACCTCCTACGGCAAGGACCTCGGCGACCTGCGGCTGCTGGAGACGCTGCTTCCCGAGCTGGCCGCCGTCGACGGCATCGAGCGGGTGCGGGTCTCCTACCTACAGCCCGCTGAGACCCGGCCGGGGCTGGTGGCGGCGATCGCCGGCACGACCGGTGTGGCGCCGTACTTCGACCTCTCCTTCCAGCACGCCAGCGCCACGGTGCTGCGCCGGATGCGCCGGTTCGGTGACCCCGAGTCGTTCCTCGGCCTGCTGGCCGGGATCCGCGACCTCGCCCCGACCGCCGGCGTCCGCTCCAACGTGATCGTCGGCTTCCCGGGCGAGACCGAGGCCGACCTCCAGACGCTGTGCGACTTCCTGGTCGCGGCCCGGATGGACGTCACCGGGGTGTTCGGCTACTCCGACGAGGACGGGACCGAGGCGGCGTCGTACGACGGCAAGGTGGACGACGACGAGATTCGCGCCCGCACCGAGCACGTCACGAACCTGGTCGAGGAGCTCAACGCGCAGCGCGCGGAGGAGCGGATCGGTGAGACGGTCGACGTGCTGGTCGAGTCGGTGGCCGACGACGAGGTTGTCGGTCGGGCCGCCCACCAGGGCCCCGAGGTCGACGGCTCGACCTACCTGGTCCGAAGCGGCTCGAAGGTCGGCGACCTGGTCCGGGCCGAGGTGGTGGCCACCGAGGGCGTGGACCTCTACGCAGAGGAGCTCGCGTGACCGGCGCCGACGGCGGGACCAGCAACTGGAACGTCCCGAACGCGCTCACGACACTGCGGATCGCCATGGTCCCGTTCTTCGGCTGGGCGCTGCTGCATGACGGCGGCGACTCGGTCACCTGGCGCCTGGTGGCGTTCGCGCTCTTCGTCGGGGCAATGATCACCGACAAGATCGACGGCGACCTGGCGCGCAAGCACGACCTGGTCACCAACTTCGGCAAGATCGCCGATCCGATCGCCGACAAGGCGGTCACCGGCATGGCGCTCATCGCGCTGTCGGTCGTCGGCGACATCTGGTGGTGGGTGACCATCGTCGTGCTGGTGCGCGAATGGAGCGTGACCCTGCTCCGGCTCTCCGTCCTCAAGCAGGTCGTGATCGCCGCGTCGGCCAGCGGCAAGCTCAAGACGACGCTGCAGGCGATCGCGCTCAGCGTCCTCGCGCTGCCCCTGCCCCACGGTGATGCTCACGGGGGCGCGTTCGACCGGTTCGGCATCCTCGGCGAGGTGCTGTTCTACGCCGGCCAGGTGGCGCTGGCGGGTGCCGTGGCGATGACCCTGTGGTCGGGCTACGAGTTCTTCCGCGACGTCTGGCGGCAGCGGTCCTCGTTCCGCGCGGGCACCGGCAACTGACGACAGTTTCGTCACCGAAACTTCATCAATTGCTGCTCCGGGGCTCATCGCGAACCGGGTTAGGGTGACGCAACTCCCACCCTCGTACGCGAAAGGTTCTTCTGTGCCGTCTGTCACTCGGAACAAGCGGGGCACAGTCGCCCTCGCCGCCACCGCGGGCGCCAGTCTGGTGTTCGCACCGCTCGCCCTGATCACCCCTGCTGCGCAGGCCGCAGCGCCCGTCGACATCACCGTGGTCGGCACCAATGACTTCCACGGCCGACTGATCCGCGATGACCGAGACATCCCCGGTGCCGCGGCGTACGCCGGTGCTGTCGAGTCGCTTCGCGCCGCCAACCCCAACACGCTCTTCGCCGCCGCTGGTGACCTGATCGGTGCCACGACGTTCGAATCGTTCATCAACCAGGACAAGCCGACCATCGACGTCCTCAACGAGATGGACCTCGACGTCTCGGCGACCGGAAACCACGAGTTCGACCAGGGCTACGACGACCTGGTCAACCGGGTGATGGCGCCGTTCGACGCCGACACCAACGCCAAGGGTGGCGCCGAGTGGCAGTACATCGCCGCCAACGTCGACGAGCCCGGTGGTGCCGACCTCATTCCGCCGTCGTGGACCACGGATGTCGCCGGCGTCACGGTTGGCTTCGTGGGGGCCGTGACCGAGGACCTGCCCAGCCTGGTCTCACCCGACGGCATCGAGGGCCTCACGGTCACCGACATCGTCGACGCGACCAACGCCGAGGCAGCCCAGCTGACCGCGGACGGCGCGGACGTGGTCGTGATGCTGGTCCACGAGGGCGCGCCCTCGACCGATTGCGCGACCATGACGAACCCGGACACGGCCTGGGGCGAGATCGTCAACGGCGTCGGCGCCGACGTCGACGCGATCGTCTCCGGTCACACGCACCTGAAGTACTCCTGCGACTTCCCGGTGACCGGGCTGGCGTTCCCGCGGCCCGTGGTCTCCGCCGGCCAGTACGGATCCTTCCTCGACAAGCTCGACTTCTCGGTGGAGCCGACCACCGGTGAAGTGCTGGCTGTGTCCCACGAGACCGTCGATGTCTACAACGGCGGGTACACGCCCGACCCCGACGTCCAGGCGATCGTCGACCAGGCCGTCGCCGACGCTGAGGGCCCCGGTTCGGTCGTCCTCGGTGACATCAACGCCGACTTCAAGCGGGCGCGGCAGCCAACCGACACCGGAACCGGCGAGAACCGGGGTGGCGAGTCCACCCTGGGCAACCTCGTGGCTGAGGTGCAGCGCTGGTCGACCCGGACCAAGGAGCGCGGTGGCGCCCAGATCGGGTTCATGAACCCCGGCGGCCTGCGCCAGGATCTGGCGGCCGGTGAGGTGACCTACGCGGAAGCCGCGGGCGTCCAGCCGTTCGCCAACACCCTGGTCAACATGGACATGACCGGTGACCAGATCAAGGCGCTGCTCGAGCAGCAGTGGCAGCCCGAGGGTGCCTCGCGACCGTTCCTGCGCATGGGCACCTCGCGCGGCTTCGAGTTCACCCAGGACGCCGATCGTGCCGCGGGTGACCGGATCACCGCCATCTACTTCAGGAACAAGCCTCTCGACATGGCCGCCACCTACTCGGTGACCGCCAACTCGTTCCTCGCCTCCGGTGGTGACAACTTCACCGTCTTCCGCGACGCGACCGCGAAGCGTGACGCCGGCATCACCGACCTGGGTGCCATGGTCGACTACCTGGCGGCCAAGACCGCCGACAAGCCGCTGAAGACGCGCTTCAACCAGCACGCGATCGGTGTTCAGCTGCCGGGTGGCAAGAAGGCCGCCCGCGGCGAGACGCTCGTGCTGGACCTGTCCTCGCTGGACATGACCGGCGAGGGTGACACCCAGGACCGGGTCATCCGGGTCAAGCTGGGCAAGAAGACCCGTGGCAAGTCGGTGGTCGACCACACGCTCGTGCCCGGTGGGAACGACGAGACCGGCCAGGCCACCGTCACGGTCTCGATCCCGAAGAAGGCCAAGCCCGGGATGCGCTACGTCAAGGTCTTCGGCAAGAAGACCGGGACCAGCATCAAGGTGCCGGTGCGCATCACCAGGAAGTAGCTCCCAGGGGGTGGGGCCCGACAACCGGGCCCCACCCCCTACTTCTTTCGACCTCCCCGTCCCACCCCCTACTTCTCTCGGAGGCCTTGCCATGTCCGCATCCCGTCGCGCCGGCGTTCTCGTCGGCGGGCTCACCCTGATCACCGGCGGCCTCGCGGTCGTCGCCGCAACGCCGGCCGCCGCCGTTCCCGGCGCGGACTCGACGGTGTTCATCAACGAGATCCACTACGACAACGACGGCACGGACGCCGGCGAGTTCGTCGAGATCGCCAACACCACCGGCTCCGACCTCACCGGCTGGAGCGTCGTGCTCTACAACGGCTCCAACGGAGCGAGTTACAGCACCGGGACCCTCAGCGGCGCCGACGAGGTCCAGGCCTTGACCTACCCGGCCAACGGCATCCAGAACGGTTCCCCGGACGGGGTGGCTCTGGTGGACGCGGCCAACAACGTCGTGCAGTTCCTTTCCTACGAGGGCACCATGATCGGCGCGGCAGGTCCGGCGGACACTCAAACCAGCACTGACATCGGAGTGGCGGAGACGTCGACCACGCCGCTCGGTCAGTCGCTGCAGCTCACCGGTGAGGGCGCGACGTACGGCGACTTCACCTGGACCGGGCCCGCGGACGACAGCCCCGGGGCGGTCAACACGGGCCAGACCTTCACCGGCGGCGGTGGCCCGGCGCAGCCGATCGCTGACTGCGGTGACGGCACCCTCGCTGTCGACACCGACGCGAGCGGCTCCCGGGACGTCTCCGCGCTCGACGCCGACAGCTTGGTCGTCACGGCCGAGATCACCTCCGTCGACGTCGCGGGCATCACCCTCGACGGCTTGACGGCGTCCAGCGCCGACGGCGAGCCGGGCACCGCGACCCTGAACGTCGCCGACACCACCGCCGACGGCACCTACGACGTGGAGATCGAGTTCGCCACCGACGACGACCCGGCCCAGACCGCCATCTGCGCTGTCACTGTCGTGGTCAGTGACCAGGACGCGGTCACGCTGATCAGCGAGATCCAGGGTGACGGCGCTGCCTCTCCGCTGGTCGGCGACCGCGTGAACGTCGAGGCGATCGTGACCTCTCTGATCACCGCCAATGATGTCCTCGACGGCTTCTTC
>Ga0136633_1000938_pt1 | contig 21693 bp, 17 predicted proteins | sample AntDrymeUQ832206_2_FD_105494 | JGI IMG/M metagenome (GOLD analysis project Ga0136633, IMG submission 105494) | Polar desert sand microbial communities from Dry Valleys, Antarctica - metaG UQ83 (22.06) | ecosystem: Environmental > Terrestrial > Soil > Desert | place: Antarctica: Dry Valley...
GCGCGTGTCCCTCGAGCTGCGGACCTTCCATGCGCTGCTTGCCGCTGACCAGCGAGACCGACCGGTCGCCCTCGGGCAGATGGATCTCGAAGACGACGCCGCGCACTGTCTTCCTCGCCAGCGCCCGTTTCGTGATGTAGGCCGGCAGCCAGCCGCTGTTGGCCACGGCCAGCTTGACGCGCCAGGTGTCGGGGCCGATGGCGCGCACTTCCGTGCGCAATAGCTCGAGACGCGGCAGCGACAGGGCGATCGTCGTCATCCACTTCGGGAATCGCGCCGCCTCGCGCTCGCGCAGCGCCGGCGGCGGATTGCGCCAGTAGTTCATCTTGTCCCAGCCGCCGATCTCGACCGCGCCCAGCTGGGGATGGAGGAAGGGCTTCCAGTCGACGTGGGCCTGGCCGCCGCAATGCTCGTCGCTCCAGCGGAGGAGCTTGAGGTCGTCGGCCACGGGGTGCTCGCGGTACCAGTCGACCCACTGGTAGTCGGTGATTCCCGCCTCGCGGTTCGGCGCCCAGATCTCGACCACCCAGAACAGCGCGCCGAGGTGCTCGTAGATCCAGTCCTGGGTGCCGCCGATGACTTCCTTCGGGTGGTACTTGAAGTCGTGCCAGATGCTGATCGCCGGGTAGCCGGACAGCCTGGCGCCGATTTCGCTGAAGCGCTTGATCGACCACAGGTCCTCGGGGATCATGTCGTCGTCGCTCAGCGTGCCCATCGGCCGCAGGATGACGCCGCTGTGGGTGTGGTAGCTGACGGCGGCGCCGATGTTCCGGTGGCCGACGATGAAGTCGACCATCGCCTTCACCTCGGGTTCGCTCGTCGGGTACGCGCCGGCCCCGACCTGCTCGAATTCCTGGCGCCAGAACGACGGGAAGTTGCGATTGAGGTCGAGACCTTCGACATCGGGATTGACCTTGACGGTGAGGCCGTCGTAGTTGCGGATCAGCCCCTCGGGCAGGAGCCGGAAGTACTCGCCGCCAAACTCGCCCGGCTCGCGGGCCACCATCAGCCGCGGGTCGTCCTGGCACTTCTTGTAGCTGCCATGCGGGTCGGGGACGCGCATGAAGAGGATGCGGCCGTCGCCGTCGATGTCCTCGACGGTCAGACCGTCGACCGGCTCCTCGTCGAACGGATAGCGGCGAACCGACGACCGGATGTGCCGCGGCGGCTCGGCCAGCGCCAGCTCGGCGCCGTCGGGGTTGAGACGCGGGCAGAGATAGACGACGCGGGTGTCGAGCAGCTCGGTGATGTCGCGGTCGCGGCCGTAGCCGGTCAGCAGGGCGTGCAGGTAGTAGAGGACGGCGGTCGAGGCGGTGAGCTCGGCAGCGTGGATGTTGCCGTCGGCCCAGAAAGCGGGCTTGTCCTCGGGGGCGCCGGTGGCCAGGTTGGTGAGCGTCGCGACCCAGATGTCCCGGCCCTCGAAACTCTTGCCGATGGAGGCGACGGCGACCAGCGTCGGGTGCGCGCGGGCGTAGTCGAAGAGAAGGGTGGTGAGCTCGTCGTGTCGGTAGAAGCGGTCGAACTCCGGCAGCGGCGTGGCGGCATCGTTCATGTCGGAGGCGTCGAGGGCGAAACGTCGCGAGGCCGGGAGCGTAGCGCAGTCAGGGGGTCGCGGGCAGGCCGTCGACGAACACCCGCAACTCGCCCGGCGAGAAGGTCGACCACGCCTCGTCGCGGGTCAGCGGCTCGGTGACGATCACGGCGACGCGGTCGCGCGTCGAGGTGTGACGGGCGAAGTCGATCGACAGGTCGTCGTCCTGCAGCGAGGCCTTGCGAAACGGGTGCTGGCGAACGATGTGCACCAGCTTGGTCGAGCAGTGCGCCCACAGTGCCTGGCCGTTGCTCAGGATCGCGTTGAAGACGCCGTGCGCGGCGACCTGCGGCAGCAGTTCGGCCAGCGTCGCCGTGAGCTCGGCGATCGGCGGCACGCTGGCGTGCGCCTTGGCGAGCTCCTGCATCAGCCAGCAGAAGGCGCGCTCGCTGTCGGTCGTGCCGACCGGCCGGAAGGCGCCATGCAGGCGGGGCGCGTACTTCTGCAGGTCGCCGTTGTGGGCGAACACCCAGTAGCGACCCCACAGCTCGCGCACGAACGGATGGGTGTTCTCGAGGGCCACCCGGCCCTGCGTCGCCTTGCGGATGTGCGAGACGATGTTGCGGCTGCGGATCGGATAGCGGCGCACCATCTCGGCCACCGGCGACTCGCGCGCGCTCTCGGAGTCGACGAAGAGGCGCACGCCCTTGTCCTCGAAGAAGGCGATCCCGAAGCCGTCCTTGTGTTCCTCGGCGCGGGTCGCGAACCCGGTGAAGCTGAACATCACGTCGGTCGGCGTGTTGGCGTTCATGCCGAGCAGCTGGCACATGGTGCGTCGTTCGGTTGGGCGGCGGGGGACGTTGCATCCGGCGCCGGCCGCCGACGTCGTCGAGCGGCCGACGGCCGCCCCGCGGCCGACTGCGGGAGTCGTTCGGCACGGGCGGGATGCGGGCCATTCTAGAGAGGGCCCGCATCCGCTCCGACGGCTGTCAGTAGCGAATAGCGATGTCGGTGAGAGCCGGTCCGGCAGCACCGCCGATCTGCGACAGCGCCGCGTTGCCGCTGGTGTTGCGATACAGCGTGGCGGCGCCCGTGGTGAGCGACACCGTGTAGAGCGAGTACGGACCGGTCGAGCCGACGCGCAGCGCCGCCAGCACGAGGCCGTTGTCGCCGCCGGCGATGTCGATCGCGCCCTGCCCGCTGACGTCGAGACCGAGTCCCGCTCCGGCGACGTCGACCAGCGTGCCGTTGTTCGGCGGCGTCTGCTCGCTCAGCACGTCGAGCGCGGCATCGATGTCGAAGAGGCGCGTGCTCGTGGTGCCGGCGAAACTGTTGGTGTAGGCGCCGCCGACGACCATCGCCGGCGTCGCCCGGTTGATCGTGCCGTCGGTCGTCGTCGCCCCGGTCTCGACGTTGATGCGCAGGTTCGCACCGCTGTCGCTGATCACGCGCAGGCGATCGGCGACCGGATTGAAGTCGACGCTGTAGAGGCCTGCCGTCAGGCCGCTGAACGGCGCCGTGGCGTCGGTCGGATCGGCGCTGAGGGTCGACACCAGCGTCGACGCGCCCGTTGTCGGCTCGACGGTGAGGATCCGGCCCAGGCTGGTGATCGCGTACAGCCGGGCGTTCGCGGGCCGGAAGTCGATGCCCAGGACCTTTTCGCCGACGCCGAGGCCGGCGATCGCCACGGCCGCCGACAGCGTGTTCGGTGCGGCCGGATCGAAGCTCGCCAGCTTGCCGTCGATGGTCAGGGCGACCACCGCTGACGCCGCCGGCGGGCGCAGGGCGAAGCCGAGCACGGCCGCGCCGCTGCCGATGGGCCCGATCGCCGTGGCGGCGCCGGTCGTGGCGACGGTGTAGAGCCGGGTCATGCCGCCGACGGTGAGCGCCGCGTAGGCGGTGTTGGAACGCGGATCGATGTCGAAGCCGTTGGCGGCGGTCGCCGTGACGCCGAGGGCCAGCGGCATCGTCAGGGTGCCGTTGTTCGGCGGGTTCTGCAGGTAGATCGTGCCGGCCGCGGCGTCGATGGCGTACAGCTGCGTCGTCGTCGTTCCGGCGAACGAATTGGTGTAGGCCGAGGCGGTGATCGCGGCCGCGGCGCCGTTGATGGCACCGTCGGTGAGGGTGGCGCCGGTATCGACGTTGATGCGCAGGTTCATCCCGGTGTCGCTGACGACGCGCAGACGGTCGGCCACCGGATTGAAGTCGACGCCGAAACGGGTGCCGGCGAGGCCGGCATACGGGTCGCCCGCGGCGGCGACGAGCGTGCTTTTCAGGGTCGCCACGCCGGTCGCCGGGTCGACGGTGTAGAGGCGGGCCTGGTTGCTGAGGACGTAGAGCTTGCCGTCGGCGGGCCGAAAGTCGATGCCCAGCAGCTGTTCGCCGGCGAGCAGGCCGGTGATCGCGACGTCGCTCTGCAGCGTCGCCGGTGCGGCCCGATCGAACGAGACGAGACGCGCGCTGGCGGTCAGTGCCACGGCGTTGCCGAGGTTGACAGGGGCGATGTCGTCGCTGCCGCCGCAGGCGGCGATGACGGCGCCGACGGCGCCGGCGAGAAGGGTGGTGGCGAAGCGGCGGGTCGATCGGGCCATGGGTCTGCTCCTGGAGTCGTGAGGGGTCGGGGCCGCGCCGGCGGTGCGGCCCTCCTCCTGACTAGCCACGAGCGCCGCGCCTGGATGCAGCGGCGGCGAGCTGTTACAAATAAGTCGGCCCGGCGCCGCCTCAGCGGCGGTCGAACAGGCGGCGCAGCACGCCCCGCACGGTGACCGCATCGGTCGGAATGTGGGTTTCCTCGAGCACGCCGGCCATGCGCTGCAGTCGACGCGGACTGCGCTTCGCGCTCCAGACGAGCAGGTCGATGAGCCACGGGTGGGCGTTGGCGCGGTTCGCTTCCTCGTAGAGGTCGAAGCGGGGCTTCAGCGCCAGCACGCGCGCCGCGTAGTCGGCGCGGACGGTCGCGTCGTCGGTCGACGCGAGGATCGCTTCGGCGGCGTGCATCGCCGTCTCCATCGCCTTGCCGATCCCTTCGCCGGTGAACGCATAGGTCGCGCCCGCCGCTTCGCCGGTGACCAGGATGCCGGGCGCTTCGAGGCGGGCGCCTTCGAGCGAGCAGCGCAGCGGGGCGCCTTTCAGCTCCTGTCCGGCCTCGGCCAGCCAGGTGCCGCCGTCGACGAGTTCGCGGGCCGGTGCGTAGAGCGCCTTGAACGCCGCGAACACGTCGCGCAGGTTGACGTCCTTCATCTTGTGCCGGCCGTCCCCGCCCGCACGATGGCTCTGGGCAACGCCGACGCCGATGTTGAAGACGCCGTCGCCGCACGGGAAGATCCAGCCGTAGCCGGGCGACAGGCGCTTGTGCCAGACGACCTCGAGGCTGGTGATGCGGGCGCTCATCGCCGCGTTCCTGACGTAGCCGCGCAAGGCGATGCCGCTCGGCGTGCGTCGATCGCACAGGCCCGCGGCCAGGGTCGCCTGCGGCTGGGCGCCGCTCGCCAGGATCACCCAGGCGGCGCGAACCTCGCGGCGGGCCTCGCCCTGCTGCAGGAGCGCGCCGACGACCCGGCCGGCAGCCTGATCGGCGCCTTCGCGCAGGGGTGCGACGAAGCGCAGCGGCGCGAACATGCGGGCGCCGGCATCGACGGCGGCCCGGCAGAGGATCTCGTCGAGTCGCTTCCTCGGCAGCACCGCGAGCGATCCGGGCACGTCGATGCGGCCACCGCGCGGCGCGATGCAGCCGAGCGTCGTCGACGAGCGGGCCTCGGCCATCACCGCCTCGAGCACGCCGAGGCGGTCGAGTGCGCGATGGGCGTCCGGGATGAGGCCGTCGCCGCACACCTTGTCGCGCGGGAAGGCCTGTGCGTCGACCAGGACAACGCTGCGGCCGCCTCGGGCCAGCAGCTGTGCGGCGGCGCTGCCGGCGGGTCCGGCGCCGACGACGAGGACGTCGCAGCGGGTCGGGAGGTGCTCGAGCTCGAGATTCATGGGAGGCGCGGATTCTAGGGAGCGGCGTCTCGCGACGCCTCACGCCTCACGCGGGCGGCGGCCCGGGCGCGGCCGCCGCAGGCTCGGGACCCATGCGCCAGGCCGCCACCACGGCCAGCGCGGTGATGCAGCCGATGAGCGCGAAGGTCTCGTGAAAGGCGGTGAGGGGCTGGGCCGCGTGCGTCCGCAGCCGCCAGTCGAGCACATTGCCGACCAGGCCGACGCCGACTGCCCCGCCCAGCTGGCGCAGGAAGTTGATCGTGCTCGAGCCTTGCGAGATCAGGGCGACGGGCAACCCTCGCATCGAGCCGAGGTTCAGCGACGGCAGGACGAAGCCGAGGCCGATCCGGCCGATGACGGCCCACAGGGTGATCAGCCAGAGCGAGGTGGCGAGCCCGACGGTGATCATGAGCAGGAACGAGGCGGCGAGGAGCAGCAGGCCGAAGCTCACCAGCCGGCTGACCGGCGCCCGGTCGGCAAGGCGGCCGGCCAGCGGAATCGTCAGGGCGAGGACGAGGCCGGCCGGCAGCAGAACGGCGCCAGCCTGCGACGGCGGCAGATCGAGCGCCACCTGCATGAAGACAGGCACCAGATAGGTCGACCCGAACAGGGCCATGCCGTAGATGAAGGCGACCAGCCCGCCCATCGAGAACGGCCGATGGTCGAACAGGCTCAGGGCCATGAGCGGCCGGGCGCGCCGACGCTGGTAGGCGACGAAGCCGACGGTCGCGACCGCGCTGCAGGCGAGGAGGAGGGTGCCCGACTCGAAGCGGGCCGCGTGCAGCGAGACCATGCCGTTGAGCAGCGTCAGCACCGCCGTGGCGACGAGGCCCAGGCCGACGACATCGAGTCGGCCGCCGTCCCGGCTGGTCGGCGCCCCGCCGGGCGCATCGCCCGGCAGATAGCGTCGCGCCATGGCCAGGGCGATCAGGCAGAACGGCGCGACCACGAAGAAGATCGAGCGCCAGCCGAACCACTCGACGAGGATGCCGCCGACGCTCGGGCCGAGGGCCGGCGCGAGGACGACGCCGAAGCCGAACACGCCCATCGCCTTGCCGCGCTCGCCCGGCTCGAAGGCGTGCAGGACGATGATGGCCGGGATCGGCTGCAGGACGCCGGCCGCCAGGCCCTCGACCACCCGCATGGCGAGCACCGCCTCGAACCACGACGACACGCCGCCGAGCAGGCCGCCGCACATCAGCAGGACGACGGCGCCCACGTAGGTGCGCCGGTAGCCGTAGCGCTCGAGCAGCCAGGGCGTGGTCAGCATCGACAGCGTCATCGCGCCCATGAAGCCGGCCGACAGCCATTGCGCGCGCGCCTGGCTGAGCGCGAAGACGCGGCTCATGTCGGGGACCGCGACGTTGACGATCGTCGAGGCCATGATGGCCGCGATCGTCCCGATCATCACCGTCGCCAGGACGCGCCAGCGATAGTTCGGTCCGAAACGCGCCGCCAGCGCGGCGCGGGATTGATCGGCGGGGGCGGTAGGCACGCGCGGGGCGGGTGAGACGACACCGCGATTGTGCGGCGATGCCCCTGGCGTCGAGGCGGGTCGGTCGCGACCCGCCGCTCGACTCAGAGCTCTTCGTAGAGCGGCAGGGTCAGGAACTCCTCGAACTCGTCCTGGGTGCTCATGCGGACGAAGATCTCGGCGGCCCGGTCGAACTTGCCCTCGAAGCCGTCGTTCTTGATCTTGGCCAGTTCTTCGGGCACCAGTTGCTTGACCAGCTCTTCCGTGACCTTGCGGCCATCGTCGAGGACGCCCTTGGGCGAGCGGATCCACTGCCAGACCTGGCTGCGGCTGATCTCGGCGGTGGCGGCGTCCTCCATCAGGTTGTGGATGGGCACGCAGCCGTTGCCGGCCAGCCAGGCGCCGAGGTAATGGATGCCGACGCCGATGTTCATGCGCAGGCCGGCCTCGGTGATCGGCGCCTCGGGCCGGAAATCGAGCAGATCGGCGGCGCTGACCTTGACCTCGGGCTTCTGCTTGTCGAACTGGTTCGGCCGGTCGCCGAGCACGTCGACGAACTCCTTCATCGCTGGCTCGACGAGGCCCGGGTGGGCGACCCAGCCGCCGTCGTAGCCGTCTTCGGCGTCGCGCCGCTTGTCGGCGATGATGCCGGCCATGGCCTCGGCGTTCTTCTGCGGATCGTTCTTGATCGGAATGAGCGCGCTCATGCCGCCGATCGCCGGCGCGCCGCGTCGGTGACAGGTCTCGAGCAGCAGCAGCGCGTAGGCCCGCATGAAGGGCGCCGTCATGGTGACCTTGGAGCGGTCGGCGAGGCAGAAATCGCGGTCGAGCTTGAACTTCTTGATGCAGCTGAAGATGTAGTCCCAGCGGCCGGCGTTGAGACCGGCCGAATGCTCGCGCAGCTCGTGGAGGATCTCGTCCATCTCGAAGGCGGCGAGCAGGGTCTCGATGAGCACCGTGGCCCGGATCGTGCCGAGCGGCAGGCCGAGTTCCTTCTGTGTCGCCACGAAGATCTCGTTCCACAGCCGCGCCTCGAGGTGGCCCTCGATCTTCGGCAGGTAGAAGTAGGGCCCGGCGCCACGCGCCAGTTGCTCCTTGGCGTTGTGGAACATGAAGAGCGCGAAATCGAAGATGCCGCCGGCCACCCGCTGGCCGTCGATCAGCACGTGCTTCTCGTCCAGGTGCCAGCCGCGCGGTCGCACCTGCAGCGTCGCGATCTTCGGGTTGAGACGGTAGCTCTTGGTGCCGGCCGGCGACTCCTGCTCGAACGACAAGGTGCGGCGGATCGCCTCGCCGATGTTGATCTGACCCTGGATCTGGTTGGACCACAGCGGCGAGTTCGAATCCTCGAAATCGGTCATGTACGAGTCGGCGCCCGAATTGAAGGCGTTGATGACCATCTTGGCGTCGACCGGGCCGGTGATCTCGACCCGTCGGCACTCGAGCGCCTTGGGGACCGGCGTGATGCGCCAGTCGCCGTCGCGGATCGCCTTCGTCTCGGGCAGGAAATCGGGACGCTCGCCGGCATCGAACCGGGCTGCCCGCTCGACGCGGGCGGCGAGCAGCTCCTGGCGGCGCGGCTCGAAGCGGCGATGCAGCTTGGCCACCAGCTCGAGGGCCGGCAGCGTGAGGACGCGCTCGAAACCGGGAAGGATGGGGGCGTTGATCTGCACGCCGGGCGGCAAGGGGTGGGTCATGGTGTCGAGGAGGTTGAAGGTGCGGGAAAGAAGTCGAGGACATCGCGCAGGGTGCTGCCGGTGCGCGTCGGCTCGGTGCCGAGCGCCTCGAGGGGCAGCTCGAAGCGGTTGATCCACAGCGTGGTGTAGCCGTACCAGGTCGCGCCGATCGCGTCCCAGCAGTTGCTGGAGACGAACAGGATCTCGGCGGCCGGCAGATCGAAGGCGCGCAGCCCGAGGCCGTAGGTGGCGGGGTCGGTCTTGAAGCGGCCCGTGCCCTCGACGCTCAGGACGGTGCCGACCAGCCCGTCGAAGCCGGCGTTGCGCACGACGGCGGCCAGCATGTCGCGATCGCCGTTGCTGAGGATGCCGGTGCGGATCCCGCGCCGCTGCAGTTCGGCGAGGACGTCGCGGTTCTCGGCGAACGGCTCGAGCCGCTCGTAGCTCGCCATGAGCTCGCTCTCGGCGTCGGCCCCGAGGTCGAGGCCGAGTTTGCGGGCCGCATAGCGCAGGCCGCCGCGCGTGCAATCGGCGAAGCTGAGAGCCCGTCCGCTCATCGAGGCGAGGCGGGTGTACTCGATCTGCTTCTCGCGCCAGACCACGCCGAGCGCCGCGCCCTGGCCGGGAAACCGCCGCTCGGCGACGACACCGACGCTGTAGACATCGAAGAGGGTGCCGTAGGCGTCGAAGAGGACCGCGCGCGGAACGGTGTTCGACCGGCGAGGACGCGCGTTGGGCGAGGGTGGGACCATGGACCCTAATCTACGCCAGGCCGACGCCGCCATTCAGCCTTGCAGCACGGCGCACTCGTGACCTGGCCGGGGTAATCATCGACCGGAATCGATTGATCGATGACTGCACCAGGCGTAGTCTCGCGACGCCGATGGACCACTTCAAGCAGCTCGACGCCTTCGTGGCCGTCGCCACGCGCGGCAGCCTGACCGCGGCAGCGAAGGCCGAAGGCGTCGCCCCGGCGGTGATCGGCCGGCGCATCGACGCGCTCGAGGCCAGGCTCGGCGTCAAGCTCCTCGTCCGCACCACGCGGCGCATCACGCTGACCCACGAAGGCAGCTCGTTTCTCGAAGATTGTCAGCGCTTGCTTTCCGATCTGAGAAGCGCCGAGGCCACGGTGTCCGCGGGCGGTGGGGTCGCTCGGGGCAGTCTGCGGGTCACGGCGCCGGCCGGATTCGGGCGCCGCCACGTCGCTCCGCTGGTGCCGGCCTTCGTCGCCCGCCACCCCGACCTGCGGGTGTCGCTCAACCTCGGCGACCGGGTCATCGACATCGTCGCCGAGGGCTACGACTGCGCCGTGCGGGTCGGCGACCTGCCGGACAGCAGCCTCGTCAGCGTCAGGCTGGCCGACAACCGGCGCCTCTGCGTCGCGACGCCCGCCTACCTCAAGCGGGCCGGCATTCCGGCCGATCCCGACGATCTGGCCCGGCACGAGTGCCTGACGCTCTCGTCCGACGCCAGCCAGAGCCGGGGCTGGGCCTTTCAGGTCCGCGGCTCGGTGGTCCACCTTCGGCCGGCCGGACGCCTCGACTGCAGCGACGGACAGGTCCTGCACGCCTGGTGCGCGCGCGGTCTCGGCATCGCCTGGCGCTCGACCTGGGAGGTGGAAAACGAACTGGCCCGCGGCCAGCTCGTCTCGGTGCTCGACGATTTCGCGGCGCCGCCGAACGGGATCTATGCCGTCTTCGCGCATGCCCGGCACCTGCCGCTGCGGACGCGGCTGTGGATCGACTTCCTGAAGGAGACCTACGGCGCGGCCGGCTACTGGCGCCAGCCGGCCGCCGCTCCCTGAGCCGGGCCTATTTGCTGAGGCACTCTTTCATGAAGGCCTTGCGCTCGTCGCCCTTCTTGCCGGTGGCGTCGACGTTGCACTGCTTCATCTTGCCCTGCTGGGTCATCGGCTTGCCGGACAGGCAGGTCTTCATGAAGGCCTTGCGCTCGTCGCCCTTCTTGTCGGCCGCCTCGGTGTTGCATTCGCCCATCTTCGTCTGCTGCTTGGTCTTCATGGGCGCGCTGGCGGCCTTGGCCATGTTGGGCGCTTCCTTGTGCGCGGCGGCGAAGGCCGGTGCCGACAACGCGGCCGAGATCACGAATGCCGAGACGGCGAGCAGGTTCTTCAAGATCGGACTCCAGAGTGGCGGGGGCGGGCCAGGGGCCCGCGCTGATTGAAGCACCACCGGCAGGCCGCGGCAAGACGGCCGGGAATCGCGTTGTTGTTTCGGCGCCGGGATGCGGCGCGGCAGGCCCCCCGCCCGCGGTCGAATCGCCTAGAAGATCCGCCGCGGATGGGCCAGGGCTTCGTGGGCGGCGTGCAGTCGGCGCACCAGCACCTTGATGAACGAGTCGTGGAACAGGTGCCGGCAGTTCGCGCTCAGCTGCAGGAGGGTGTCGGGCGTGAACGAGATCGTCGTCGCCGGTTCGGTGACGAGGACGTCGGTGCTGTGGCGCTTCAGGTCGGCACTCGGCGCCAGGTAGGCCATCTCACCCACGGACGTGCCGGCCCCGAGCTTGGCGACCTTCTTGCCGTCGCGAAAGACCTCGAGCTCGCCCTGCGCGATGATGTGGAAGCTGTTGCCTTCCTCGCCTTTGCGATAGAGGGCGTGACCGAAGTGGAAACGCTGCCAGCGAGCGCGGTGCACGACCTCCCAGAGCTCGACGTCGCCGAACTCGGCGAAGAACTCGAGGGTCCTCAGCAGCGTGAAGCGCTCGGAGTCGAGGACGCCCTGGAACTGACCGCGCGGCACCTGCTGCGTCGTCACCAGCGCCGAGATCGCCTGCGCGAATTCGTTCCAGTCGGCATAGCGATCACCGGGCTGCTTGGCCAGCGCCTTCTGGATCACGGCGTCGAGCCCGGCACTGACGCCGGCGCGAAGGCCGGTCAGCGACGCCGGCTTGACGTTGTAGATCTGATGCATCATGGCCGACTGCAGCTGGGCCTCGAAGAGGGGCCGGCCGGCGACCAGGTGATAGAGCACCGCGCCGAGCGAGTAGATGTCGGCCCGGCAGTCGAGGTTGCCGCCGTCGAGCTGCTCCGGCGACATGTAGGCGAGCGAGCCGACGCGGTGGATCTGCGTGACGTCGGAGCCCAGGTTGAGGACACTGCCGAAGTCGGTCACCTTCACGTCGGTGATCGTCCCGTTGTTCAGCACGGCCAGCAGGTTGGCCGGCTTGACGTCCCGGTGGATGAGGCCCTGGCGGAACACGTAGCCGAGCGCCATCGCGCACTTGAAGCCGATTTCGACGATCAGCTCCAGCGACAGCAGCTGGTCGGCCCGGCAGTAGGGCCGCAGAGTCGTTCCGGCGACGTACTCCATGACGAGGTACGGGGCCACGGGGTCGGGCACCGCATCGAAGATCTGGACGACGTTCGGGTGCTGCAGCCGGCCGACCAGGGCCGCCTCGGCGGCGAAGAAGCGGGCCGAGTAGTGCCCGTCGACCGGATCGGCATCGTTGGCGGCGCGAACCCGCTTGATCGCCACCTCGCGGCCCTGGAAGTCGTCGTAGCCGAGGAAGACTTCGCTGGTCGCGCCGTCGCCCAGCCGGCCCATCACGCGGTACTTGCCGATCATCGCCGGCATCGGCGCCGCTGCCGGCGACGGGGTCGCGCCGGGCGAGGAGGAGGGGGCGCTGGTCGCGACGGACATGGGCAAAGGACGGTGCAGGGGCCGGCCATTCTGGCACCCGGTAACGCCTCGTGATAACCGTAACCGGAGGCCTGCAAGCACCTAATTCACGTTACCGCCGCGGACGTGCCGGTCCGGCGCCCGGCCGGGGCGTCCCCCGTAGAATCGATCGATGCTCGAAGCCCGCGAAGAACTGCTGGACGCCTTGCGGGCCGCCATCGCCGAGGTCAGCCCCGGTCACCCGCTGGCGGCGAGCTTCGAGACGCCGCGCCAGGGCATCCACGGCGATCTGGCCTGCACAGCGGCGATGCCGCTGGCGAAGTCGCAGCGGCGCAATCCGCGCGAGGTGGCGGCCGAACTGATCGCGGCCTTGCGCCGAAAGACGGCGGTCGAGCGCTGGGTCGAATCGATCGACATCGCCGGTCCCGGCTTCATCAACCTGCATTTGCGGGCCGCCGCGCGCCAGCGGATCGTTGCCGAGATCCTCGACGCGCAAGAGAACTTCGGGCGGCGCCCGCTGGCTGCCGACCTTCCGGTCATCGTCGAGTTCGTGTCCGCCAATCCGACCGGGCCGCTGCACGTCGGACACGCCCGCCAGGCGGCCCTCGGCGATGCCATCTGCAGCCTTCTCGCCGCAGCGGGTCGGGCGGTGACGCGCGAGTTCTATTACAACGACGCCGGCGTCCAGATCGCCACCCTCGCCGCCTCGGTCAAGGCCCGCCTCGACGGCCTGTCGCCCGGCGATGCCGCCTGGCCGGACAGCGCCTACAACGGCGACTACATCGCCGACATCGCCGCCGATTTCCGGGCCGGCCGGACCGTCGAAGCCGACGACCGCCGCTTCACCGCCTCGGGTCGCCTGGACGACCTCGACGGCATCCGCGAGTTCGCCGTCGCCTACCTCCGGCACGAGCAGGACCTCGACCTGCAGGCCTTCGGCGTGCGCTTCGACAACTACTACCTCGAGTCGAGCCTGTACGAGAGCGGCCGTGTCGCGTCGACCGTCGCGCGGCTGGTCGCCGCCGGCAAGACCTACGAGGAAGGCGGCGCGCTCTGGCTGCGCAGCACCGACTACGGCGACGACAAGGACCGCGTGATGCGCAAGTCCGATGGCAGCTACACCTATTTCGTCCCCGACGTCGCCTATCACCTGGCCAAGTTCGAACGCGGCTTCGCGCAGGCGATCAACATCCAGGGAACCGACCACCACGGCACGATCGCGCGCGTGCGCGCCGGCCTGCAGGCCGCCGATGCCGGCATCCCGGCGAGCTATCCCGACTACGTGCTCAACACGATGGTGCGCGTCGAGCGCGGCGGCGAGGAGGTCAAGATCTCCAAGCGGGCCGGCGGCTACGTCACCCTGCGCGACCTGATCGACTGGACCAGTCGCGACGCCGTCCGCTTCTTCATGCTCGGCCGCAAGGCCGACACCGAGTTCACCTTCGACGTCGACCTCGCCCGCAAGCAGAACGACGAGAACCCGGTCTTCTACGTGCAGTACGCGCACGCCCGGATCTGCTCGGTCATCGAGCAGTTCGTCGGGCAGGGGGGCGACCGCTCCCGACTCGCCGAGGCCGATCTGTCGCTGCTGTCGGCGCCGAGCGAGGTCGCCCTGATGAGAAAGCTCGCCGAGTACCCGGTCATGGTCGCCGCCGCCGCCGCCGGCCTGGCCCCGCACGAGGTGACCTTCTACCTGCGCGAGCTGGCGGCGAGCTTCCACAGCTACTACGCGGCCGAGCGCTTTCTCGTCGAGGCGGCCGATCTCGCCCGGGCCCGGCTGGCCCTCCTGGCCGCGACCCGTCAGGTCCTGCGCAACGCGCTGGGTCTGCTCGGCGTCAGTGCACCCGAGCGCATGCTGCGCGAAACGGAACCGCAAACCGCATGAACCAGAGTCCTGTCCCCCGACGCCAGCGCGGCGGCTTCATCATCGGCCTGGTCGTCGGCCTGCTCGTCGGACTGTCCCTCGCCCTGGGCGTCGCGCTCTACGTCACCAAGGCGCCGAACCCGTTCGTCAACAAGGTGCCCCTGCGCACCCCCGGCCAGGACGCCGCCGAGCTCGAGCGCAACCGCAACTGGGATCCGAACAGCGCCCTGGCCGGCAAGAATCCGGCGTCGGCGGCGACGCGAAGCTCGGGAACCGTGACGCCGGCGACCGCGCCGATGGGCGGCAGCGCCACCGCGCCGGGCCCGGGGGCGGCGGCGAGCAGCGTCGCCATGCGCGCCCCGGCGACCCGCGACCTTTCGGCGATCGACCGCGCGCTCAATGCCGCCCGGGCGGATGGGGCGTCTCAACCGACGCCGACCGCGACCGGTGCCGATCCGTTCCTCTATTTCGTGCAGGCCGGCGCGTTCTCGCGCACCGAGGACGCCGAGCAGCAGCGGGCCAAGCTGGCCATGCTCGGGGTCCAGAGCAAGCTCACCGAACGAGAGCAGGGGGGCCGCACGGTCTTTCGCGTCCGCGTCGGCCCGTTCGAACGCAAGGCCGAGGCCGATGCCGCCAAGGGCAAGCTCGGCGATGCCGGCGTCGACTCGTCGCTGGTGCGCGTCCAGCGCTGAGCCCCTGCGCACCGTCTTCGCATCCCTGAAAACCACGATGACACTCAATCGACGCAACTTTTCCGCAATGGTCGTCGGCGGCGGCTTGACCGGCCTGCTCGCGCCGGCGGCGGCCCAGCCGGCCGTGGTCGAAGGCGTGAACTACGTCAAGCTCGCCCAGCCGGCGCCGGTCGCCGATCGCAGCAAGATCGAGGTGGTCGAGTTCTTCTGGTACGAATGTCCGCACTGCAGCACCTTCGAGCCGGCACTGGAGGCCTGGGTGCAGAAACTGCCGCCCGACGTCAGCTTCCGCCGGGTGCCGGTGTGGTTTCGCGACGAGCCGTTCACGACACAGCAGCGCCTCTACTACGCGATCGAGACCCTCGGTCTGGTTCCGACCTTGCACCGGCGGGTCTTCTACGCCATCCACAACGAACGGGAGCGTCTGCGCACGCCCGAGGACATCGCCGCCTTCGTCACCAAGCACGGCGTCGATCCGGTGAAGTTCATGGCCGCATACAGCTCGTTCACGGTGCAGACCCGGGCCCAGCAGGCGCGCCAGCTCGGAGCCGCCTACAAGATCGACGCCGTGCCGGCCATGGGCGTTCAGGGGCGCTACTACACGACCGGCACCCTGGCCAGTGCGGGTGGCCCGCCGCCCTCCGCGGGCGGCGCCAACGAGCGCATGCTCGGCGTCGTCGACGCCCTCATCGTCAAGGCCCGCCAGGGCAGCTGACGCCGCGCCGCGGCGCGGTTTTCGTGACCTCTTTTCGTGACATCCGAGGCGCATCGCGACGCCGAAGACGCTGCATCCGATCCGGGCTGCGATAGAATCGCATGCAAGATTCATGCCGAATGGGTCGCCTTGCCTCTGCCCGCCGGGCTGAGTCGAGTCTGTCGCCCCTCCCCCCGCCCGTGACCTCCTTCCTCCGCCCCCTGTTCGCCGCTCTCGGCCTCGTCGCTCTCCTCGGCGCCAGCCCGGTCGCCCGGGGCGAGCAGGCCGACCGATTCAAGCCGCTCAACGTCGAGGCCGATCTGCCGAGCAAGATCGACCTGCTCAAGCAGTTCGTGGTCTTCAACGGCAACGTCGTCGCCACCAAGGGCACGATGACCATCCGCGCCGCCCGCATCGAGGTGCGCGAGACGCCCGAGGGCTATCACACCGCCGTCGCGTTCGGCACGCCCGGCCAGCACGCAACCTTCCGGCAGAAGCGCGATGCGCCCGACGAGTACGTCGAGGGCAACGCCGAACGTCTCGAGTACGACGGCAAGTTGGACGTGATCCGCTTCGTCAACGATGCCTCGGTCCGGCGCCTGCGCGGCGCCACGCCGGCCGACGAGATCACCGGCAACCTCATCACCTACGACAGCACGAGCGAGGTCTTCAGCGTGTCCGGCGGCGCGCCGGCGACCGCTGCCAACCCGGGCGGTCGTGTTCGCGCCGTCCTGACCCCGCGCGAAGGCAGTGCGGCCGCCGCCGCGGCGGCGCGCGCCGCCAGCGAAGCCCCGGCCGGGCGGCCGCCGCTCAAGATCACGCCCTCCCTGGGGGCCGTTCGTTGAACGACGGCGCCGCGTCCCGGGAGGCCTCGCCGTCGCCGCACGGCACGCATCGGCTCGAGGCCCGCGGCCTGCGCAAGTCCTACGGATCGCGAACGGTCGTCACCGACGTCCGCCTGGCTGTGCACAGCGGCGAGGTGGTCGGACTGCTCGGCCCCAACGGCGCCGGCAAGACGACCAGCTTCTACATGATCGTCGGCCTCGTTCGCGCCGACGGCGGCGAAATCAGCATCGAAGGGCGGCGCGTCGAGCGCATGCCGATCCACCAGCGGTCGCGACTCGGCCTGTCGTACCTGCCGCAGGAGCCCTCGATCTTTCGCAAGCTCAACGTCGAGGAGAACATTCGTGCCGTTCTCGAGCTGCAGGTCGGCGCCGACGGCAAGGCGCTGCGCAAGCCGGTCATCGACGAGATGCTCGAATCGCTGCTCCGCGAGCTCGGCATCGTGAAGCTGCGCTCCTCGCCGGCGCCGGCGCTGTCGGGCGGTGAACGGCGGCGCGTCGAGATCGCTCGGGCCCTGGCCACGCAGCCGCGCTTCATCCTTCTCGACGAGCCGTTCGCCGGCATCGACCCGATCGCGGTGATCGAGATCCAGCGCATCATCGGTTTCCTGAAGAACCGCGGCATCGGCGTCCTCATCACCGACCACAACGTCCGCGAGACGCTCGGCATCTGCGACCGCGCCTACATCATCAGCGAGGGGCGGGTGCTCGCCGAGGGAACGCCGTCGGAGATCGTCGCCAACGTCGACGTGCGCAAGGTGTATCTCGGCGAGCACTTCAGGATGTGAAGACTTCGCGATGAAGCCTTCCCTTCAGTTCCGGCTCTCCCAGCACCTGGCGCTCACGCCCCAGTTGCAGCAGTCCATTCGGCTGTTGCAGCTGTCGACGATCGAGCTGCAGCAGGAAGTCGAGCAGATGCTGGAGCAGAACCCCTTCCTGGAGACCGAGGAAGAGCCGGCCGCGACGTTCGAGCCGATGGCCGAACGTCTGAGCCCGGCCGAGCACGCCGGCGAGCGCGAGTCGGAGCGGGCCGCCGAAGGCGGCATCGAAGGCGGCGACGAGCCGGCAGCGATGGACGGGGCGGCCGACTTCGGCGGCACCGACCGCGAGGACTGGGAGAACGGCACCGAGCGCGAGGACTTCGACGGCATCCGCGAGATGCCCGGCAAGACCAGGTCGGGCGACACCGACGAGTTCGATGCCAGCGACCGCGACACCCCGTCGATCACGCTGCAGGATCACCTGCGCAGCCAGTTGTCGAGCATGCGGCTGACGCCGGCCGACGCCGCCGCCGTCCTCGTCCTGATCGACTCGCTCGACGACGAAGGCTACCTCGCCGACTCGCTGGAGGAGATCGCCGACCGCCTGCGCGAGGGCCAGGGCTTCATCGAGGCGGTGACGCTCGCCGGGGACGACGCCGACGGCGAGGCCGACCCCCTGCTCGCCCAGCTGCGCTGCGGCCTGCGCTTCCTGCAGAGCATGGAGCCGACCGGCGTCGGCGCCCGCGACCTCGCCGACTGCCTGGTGCTGCAGCTTCGCACGCGTCCGCGCAGCGAGGTCCAGGCGGTCGCCATCATCGTCTGCAAGGATCATCTGCCGCTGCTCGCCCGGCGCGACATGAAGCGGCTCATGGCGGCCACCGGCGCCGACGAGAAGCTGCTGCGCGAGGCGCAGGCGCTCATCGTCTCGCTGGAGCCCAAGCCGGGGCGGCCGTTCGCGCGGGCCGAGGCGAACATCGTCGTTCCGGACGTCATCGTCAAGAAGTCCGGCCGCGGCTGGAAGGTGACGCTGAACCCGGATGTCATGCCCAAGCTGCGCATCAACGACATCTATGCCGGCGCGATCCGGCAGCAGCGAGGCGGCCGGGGTGCCGCCGCCCTCAACGGCGCCGCCGCCGGACTGAGCTCGCGTCTTCAGGAAGCGCGCTGGTTCGTCAAGAACATCCTGCAGCGCTTCGACACCATCCAGCGGGTATCGCAGGCCATCGTCGAGCGGCAGAAGGGCTTCCTGACACACGGCGCGATCGCCATGAAGCCGCTGGTGCTGCGCGAGATCGCCGACGAGCTCGGCCTGCACGAGTCGACCATTTCGCGCGTCACCACGGCCAAGTACATGTCGACGCCCTACGGGACCTTCGAGCTGAAGTACTTCTTCGGTTCCTCGCTCAACACCGAGGCCGGGGGCAACGCGTCGAGTACAGCGGTCCGGGCGCTGATCCGGCAGATCGTCGATGCCGAGGACCCGGCGGCGCCGCTGTCGGACAGCCTCATCTCGCAGATGCTCGACGAGCAGGGCATCCGCGTGGCACGGCGCACCGTCGCCAAGTACCGCGAATCGATGAAGATCGCGTCGACGCAGCTTCGCAAGTCGATGTAATGGCGCTGCCGCTCTTCCTGCCCTGCGCCGCCGGGGTCGAACCCTGGCTGGCCGATGAAGTCCGAACGATCGTCCCGGCCGCGACCGTCGTCACGGCGCGCGGCGGCGTCGCCCTCGACGGCGAACCGCGCGATGTCATGGCGCTCAATCTCGAGAGCCGCCTGGCCCAGCGGGTGCTGGTCGAGGTGGCCGAGGGCGCCTATCGCCGCGAAGACGATCTCTACGATCTCGCCCGCGCCGTCGACTGGGCCGAATGGGTCGGCCCGCGGCAGACGCTCCGCGTCGACACGACGGCCCATCGCAGCCCGCTGCGCAGCCTCAACTTCGTCGCCCTCCGCGTCAAGGACGCGGTCTGCGACGTCATGCGCGAGCGCTTCGGCGAGCGCCCCGACGTCGACACCCGGCGACCTGACCTGCCGCTCATGCTGCACGTCGGTGCCGAACGGGCCGCGCTCTACATCGACAGCTCGGGCGAATCGCTGTTCAAGCGCGGCTGGCGCAGCGACACCGGCGATGCGCCGCTGAAGGAGACCCTCGCCGCCGCCATGCTGGCCGCGGCCGGCTGGCGCGGAACGCGGGAAGCCGGTGGCGCCCTGCACGATCCGTGTTGCGGCTCGGGGACGATCGCCATCGAGGCGGCGCAACTCGCCTGCGGCATGGCGGCCGGCCTGCAGCGCCGGTTCGCCTTCGAGCGGCTGCTGCCGTTCGCCGGCGCCGACGCCCGCGCCGACTGGCAACGCCTGAAGCAGGCCGCGCAGGCGCGAACACGACCTTGCGCGGTCCCGATCCACGCCAGCGACGTGTCGTTCCGGATGGTCGACTTCGCCCGCCGCAACGCCGAACGGGCTGGCGTTGCGCACGCCATCGTCTTCAACGGCGGCGACGCGCTGGAGCGACCGCCGCCGGCGCTCGCTTCCGACATGCCCGGCACCCTGATGGTCAACCCGCCCTACGGCGAGCGCATCGAGGTGGCCGGCAAGGCCGCACCCGGCCGGACCGTCCTGCGTGATTCGGCCGAGGACCGGTCCACCCCGCCCGACTTCCTGCGCCGCCTGTCTAGCCACTGGAAGCAGGCCTACACCTCGCATCCGGCCGGCTGGACGGCCTGGGTACTGAGCCCGGACATGAAGCTGCCCTCGGCGATGCGGCTGAAGGAATCGCGCCGGGTCCCGATGTGGAACGGACCGATCGAGTGCCGGCTGTTCCGCTTCGACCTGGTCGCCGGGTCGGCCCGCTGACGCCAGAGCGCGACGACGACGCCAGACGACGCCAGACGACGACGCTAGGTGACGCCGTCGCCCGCCGTCCGGCGGCAGCGCACGGTGTACCAGATCAGGGCCGCGCCGATCAGCACCACCGGCACGATGGAGCCGGCGTTGAGCCAGAGCCATCCCTGGGTCGTGACGAGGGCGCCCGAACTGAACGAGGTGAGCGTCATGGTGGCGAAGATGGTGGTGTCCATCGTCGCCTGCGCGGTCGTCTTCTCCTCCGGCCGGTAGGCCTGCGTGACCAGCGCCGTGCCGCCGATGAAGAGAAAGTTCCAGCCGACACCGAGCGTGAACAAGGCGACGATGAAGCGCATCAGATCGACCCCGGACAGCGCGACGGCGATGCAGACGACGTTGAGCAGGAGACCGGTGCTCATCACCGGGATCGCGCCGAAGCGCCGGATCAGGCTGCCGGTGAAGAAGCTGGGCACGAACATGCCCAGCACGTGCCACTCGAGAACGATGGCCGTGTTCTCGAAGGGATGGGCATGGTGGGCCATGGCGATGGGCGTGGCCGCCATCAGCAGGTTCATGACGCCGTAGCCCAGCGCACAGGCCGCCACGGCGACGATGAAGACCGGCTGGGCAACGATCTCGGACAGCGGCCGGCCCGGCGTCGCCGCCGAGCGCTGCGGCAGCGGCGGGAAGCGGATGAAGGACATCGTGAAGAGGCTGGCGAGGGCGACCAGCGCCAGCGCCGCGTACGAGCCGGCGAACTCGCCCGGCAGCGTGTTGCGGGTCAGGCGGGCGAGGTTCGGGCCGGCGACCGCGCCGATGATGCCCCCGGCCAGCACCCAAGAGATCGCCCGCTCCTTGAACGAGGTCTCGACGATCTCGGTGGCGGCGAAGCGGTAGAGGCCGGCGTTGGCGTTGTAGTAGCCGGCCAGCGTCGCGCCGGCGACGACGCCCCAGAAGTGTCCCTGCAGCGCCGACCAGGCGCACACCGCCGTCGAGCCCATCGCCACGGCGAGGCCGAGCTGGAACGCCCGCTGGCGTCCCCAGGCCCGCTGGTGCCGCGCCACCAGTCCGGCGAAGAGGGCGGCGCCGGCGACATAGGCCGTCACCGGCAGGGTCGCCATCCAGGCGTTCGGCGCGAGGCGCAGTCCGACCAGGCCGTTGATGGCGATGAAGGTGACGTTGTTGGTCAGAAAGAACCCCTGGCACAGGGTGAGCAGGAGCAAGGCACGGTTCACGATCGATCCTTCGGTTCGGACAGGCCGAGCCAGGCGAGCAGCGCCAGCGGCGCGGTGTCGGCGCGCAGCACGCGCGGACCGAGCGAAACCGGACGAAAGCCGTGGCCGACGGCCGCGCCTTCCTCGCCCGGCGACAGGCCACCCTCGGGCCCGCTCAGGACAACGAGGGCGCCGGCGGCGCGCAGGTCGGCGGCCTCCGGTGTCGCCGCCGCGGCGTCGAAGCTGAGCACGACGCGGGCCTCCGACGAGCCGGCGCGCAGGCCACCCAGTGCGCTCAGCCAGCCATCGAGGCGCGTCGGCAAGGCCACGTCGGCGACCCGGCTGCGGCCGCACTGCTCGCTGGCCGCCGCCGCGATCGCCTGCCAGTGACGCTGCCGGGCGACGGCGCGGTCGCCGGCCAGACGGACGACGGAACGCTCGCAGACCAGCGGCTGGATGGCCGCCGCGCCGAGTTCGACCGCCTTCTCGAC
>Ga0136633_1000939_pt1 | contig 21692 bp, 22 predicted proteins | sample AntDrymeUQ832206_2_FD_105494 | JGI IMG/M metagenome (GOLD analysis project Ga0136633, IMG submission 105494) | Polar desert sand microbial communities from Dry Valleys, Antarctica - metaG UQ83 (22.06) | ecosystem: Environmental > Terrestrial > Soil > Desert | place: Antarctica: Dry Valley...
CAGCTGAACACGATCTACAACCACGTCGAGGCCGCTGCCCCGGGCAAGAAGAAGGCGGCCAACTCCGGCGTGACCCGGATCGCGATGGGTGACACCGTCACGATGGTCACCTGGGCGAACTGATCAGAGGTTCCTTCGCGGTTCTCGTCGCAGCCCTGCTCCTTGCAGGCTGCGGCGAGACACCCGCCCACACAGATGCTAAAACCCTCGACGCCTCGCACTCCACCGAGTCGATCACGTCTCCAGCTCCCGGTACGGCGGTCGCCTCGGTCAACTCAGGCCGCGTGCTTGTGCGACAGAAGGGCGACCTCGGCGACAACGTCTGGTACGTACGCATCGAGAACTCCAAGGGCGCCATAGTCACTGAGGAGGCGTTCCCTTCAGGGTCCATCTATGTGGACAGCCCGCTGCCCAAGGGGAAATACCGGGTCATCAGTTGGCGACGCCCGTGCGAAACGACGTGCCCGACCACTGGTGAGAGCGGGCTCGGCCCCCTGGCGGATGTCTGCGGAGCTCTCGTCCACGTCAGCGTCGACAAGAGCGTCCGGGTTGAGGTGGCGATCAACCCAGACGAGACATGCCAGATCTCCAAGACCGCCTGACGCTGAGCCGCTCGGTGTGGCGACAACCCGGCGTGGTTATGCACAGAGGGAGTGGCAACTCGGCGGGATTGCCTGTGGGATTGCGTGGTGGGCTACTCGGCGGGTTCGAGGGTCATGCTGATTGAGTTGATGCAGAAACGCTGATCAGTCGGCGTGCCGTAACCCTCGCCTTCGAACACGTGCCCGAGGTGCGAGCCGCAGTTGGCGCATCGGACCTCGACGCGCTTGCTACCCGTCGAGAGATCCTCGATGTACTCCACACGCTCCTCGGCCAGCGGTGCGTAGAACGACGGCCAGCCGCAGTGCGACTCGAACTTCGTGTCGGACTTGAACAACTCGGCCTGACACGCGCGACATCGGTAGACATCCGTCGTCTCGGTGTCGGTGTACTCGCCGACGAACGGGCGCTCGGTGCCGGCCTGACGCAGCACGGCGTACTCCTCGGGAGTCAGCTCCTTGCGCCACTCTTCATCGCTCTTGGTTACCTCGTATGCCATGACTACACGGTACTCAGCGACTCCAACCCCTAGATTGGGCAGATGGCCAGCCCCGCGATCGAGATCGACGCATCCGGCCGGACCCTGCGGGTCTCGAACCCCGACCGGGTGATCTACCAGGCGACCGAGTCGGTTGCCGAGGTGTCCAAGCTGCAAGTGGTGCAGTACTACCTCGCGGTCGGCCCCGCCATCCTGCGCGCACTCGACCATCGACCGACCACGCTCGAGCGATGGCCGAAGGGTGTCTACGACGGCATCGTGCGGGCGACCCGGGAGGACCCGCACGGCGACGCGTTCTACCAGAAACGAGTTCCCAGGGGAGCGCCGGCGTACGTCGAGTCCGCGCGGATCGAGTTCCCCTCGGGTCGCTCGGCGGACGAGGTCTGCCCCACCGAGGTTGCGGTTGTGGCGTGGGCGGCGCAGATGGGCACCTTGACGTTCCACCCCTGGCCGGTACGCCGGTCCGATGTCGATCACCCCGATGAGCTGAGGATCGACCTGGATCCGCAGCCGGGCACAGACTTCCACGACGCGGTGCGCGTGGCCGGTGTTGCGCGCGAGCTGCTCGATGATCTGGAGATGGCCGGCTTTCCGAAGACGAGTGGCAACCGTGGACTGCACATCTACGTGCGCATCGAACCGCGCTGGACGTTCACCGACGTGCGGCATGCGGCGATCGCGTTCGGACGTGAACTGGAGCGTCGTACCGAAGGCGTCACGGTCAAGTGGTGGAAGGAGGAACGCGGCGAGAACATCTTCGTCGACTACAACCAGAACAGCCGGGACCGCACGATCGCGAGCGCCTACAGCCTGCGTCCGATCCCAGGTGCCCCCGTGTCCACCCCGGTGACGTGGGAGGAGCTGCCGCAGGTGGATCCGAAAGCGTTCAACCTGCACACCGTCCCGAGGCGGTTCGACGAGCTCGGCGACCTGCACGCAGGGATCGACGACACGGCGTACTCGTTGGAGAAGTTGCTGGAGATGTACGCCCGCGACGAGGAGGCCGGGCAGGGCGACATGCCGTACCCGCCGGACTACCCGAAGATGGCGGGGGAGCCGAAGCGGGTCCAGCCCAGCAGGGACAAGGACCGCCCGAAGGGCTGAGCTACATCCCGCTGACGCCCTCGCCGCCGCCGGCTTGCTCGTCGAAGCTCTCGTGCTCGAGTAGGTGCAGCACCGGCACACCAATCTTGCGGCGTGCCCGATGGGTCCAGTCGAGGTGGAAGAACTCCGCGACCACGTGCGGGCGGGTCAAGATGATGGCTTCGCGGCCGTCGACCTCGGCAACCTTGGCGACGAGCGCGTCGATCGGGTGGACGCTGACGACCTCACCTACGGCGTCGGCACCGGTGGAGGTCAGTCGCTGAAGGCAGGTCGCGAGCTCCTCGCGGGCTCGGTCTAGCAGTTCGCGCTGCACGTCCTCGAGGTTCATTTCGCTCATCACCAGGGCAGGGGAGGCGAGAACCTCACTGGCGGCGAGCGAGCCCATCGCGGACTCGACGCGGGCTGCGGCGTCCTCGACCGGAAGTAAGACGTGGTAGCGGACCTCACCCTCGACCTCTTCGTGGAGTCCTCGAACCTGTTGTGCGTCGTTGGTGGACAACGCCTGCTCGATCAGCAGCACTACGTCGTAGCTCGAATCACTCATCAGCGTGCCTCCTTCGTTGTCAGAATCTTACCCAGGTCGTAGCCGACCGGTTCCTCCAGTTGGTCGTACCCGCATGACGTCGGCTCGCGGTCGGGACGCCAGCGCTTGAACTGGGCCGTGTGCCTGAGCCGGGTGCCCTCCATGTGGTCGTAGCCGACCTCGACCACGAGGACCGGGTCGAGGGTAACGAACGACAGATCCTTGCCCGCGCTCCACCGGCTTTGCGTGCCGGGCAACCGGTCGCCGCTGCTGTTCTCGGCGGACTGCCATCCGCCCCACGGGTGATCGGCGGGGTTGACCTCGAGCGGTGTGATCTCCTCGATGAGTGAGGCTCTCCTCGCGGCCGTGAACGACGCGGACACGCCCACGTGCTGCAGCGTCCCCCGATCGTCGTACAACCCGAGCAGAAGCGAACCGAGCAACGGATGTTCCTTCGTCGACGTCTTGTGCAACCGGTAGCCCGCGACCACCATGTCGGCGGTCCGTTCGTGCTTGATCTTCAGCATCGTGCGGACGTTGGGCTGGTACGTCGACCCCAGAGGTTTCGCCACCACACCGTCGAGGCCGGCACCCTCGAACGCGGAGAACCACTCGGCGGCGACATCTACATCGACTGTCGTCGGGGTGAGGTAGATCGGTGCGGTCGCGTTCGCGAGGGCAGCTTCAAGACGCGTACGACGGTCCGCGAACGGCTGCCTCATCAGGGACTCGTCATCAATCGCGAGAAGGTCGAACGCGACGAAGGAGGCGGGTGTCTGCTCGGCCAGCATCCTCACCCGCGACGCGGCGGGGTGGATCCGTTCTTGCAACCGCTCGAACTCGAGTCGTCCGCCGATGGCCAGGAAAATCTCGCCGTCGACCACGCAACGTTGCGGCATCGACTCCTTCACGGCCTCGACGACCTCGGGAAAGTAACGGGTCAGCTCTTTGGTGTTGCGGCTACAGAGCTGCACTTCGTCGCCGTCTCGGAACACGATGCAACGAAACCCGTCCCACTTCGGTTCGAAGGACAAGCCATCATCGAACTTCGAGGGGTCGGGGATCCCTTGCACCGACTTTGCGAGCATCGGCTGGACCGGTGGCATGACGGGTAGTCGCATGCACGCAGCGTAATAGCCGGCGACATAGGCTGGCCGTGTGCCGATCCAACTCAGCGAACGCAACCCGCAGGTCCCCAGGAACCGGCTGCTCGCCGAGCTCGTCCCGCCGCCCCGTTTTGCCGATGTCGGGTTCGACTCCTACGAGCCGGACCCGTCGCAGCCCTCTCAGTCAGAAGCTGTGCAGGTTCTTCGCTCCTTCGCGGCCGACCTGAACCGTCCGGCCGCCAGGCAAGGACTGTTCCGCCGGCCCGCAGAGCCGACTGGTCCGGGGGGTGTGTACCTCGACGGGGGGTACGGCGTTGGCAAGACTCACCTGCTCGCCTCGCTATGGCATGAGGCTCCCGGACCAAAGCTGTTCGCCACGTTCGTCGAGTTGACCCATCTCGTGGGGGCGCTCGGGTTCCATGACGCGGTTGCCGCCATGTCGTCCTACCGGCTGGTCTGTATCGACGAGTTCGAGCTCGACGACCCGGGCGACACGGTGCTCGTCTCGACTCTCTTGCGCAACCTGCGTGTCGAGGGTGTGCGGCTCGCGGCCACGTCCAACACACTGCCCGGAAAACTCGGCGAAGGTCGGTTTGCCACTGCTGACTTTCTTCGCGAGATTCAAGGACTGGCCGCGTCGTTCGACTCGGTCCGGATCGACGGCGACGACTACCGACACCGCGGGCTGCCCGCCGCTCCAGACGCCCCGGACCTCGACGAGGTGCACCGCCGCGCCGAGCAGGAGGGGGCGAGCCTGGACCACTTCGTGGACCTGACCCGTCACCTGTCGCAGCTACATCCTTCGAAGTACGGCGCGCTGCTCGATGACGTGTCAGTGGTGTGCCTCGAGGACGTGCGGACCGTTGACGACCAGTCGGCGGCGCTACGGCTCGTCGTACTCGCGGACCGGATGTATGACCGCGACCTTCCGGTGGTGGCCAGCGGCAAGACGTTCGACGAGCTGTTCGCAGCTGATTTGCTCGAGGGCGGCTACCGCAAAAAGTACTTCCGTGCGGTCAGCCGGCTGGTCGCTCTGGCCCGCGAGGGCGCAGGGCTCGCCGAGTAGCCGAGTAGCGGGGCAGCCGCTAGACGGGAACGAGCTCGACAGCCCCCACCGCGTAGCGCGCAAGGATTGTCCTGGCGACCTCGGTGTCTGCGCCCAGCGGAGCGGACACGGCCACAGCACCCGCCTCGAGGGCAAGCTCGGAGGCACGCTCGGGCAATGTTCCCGGAGCCAGGAACAGCGATCCGACGGCGACGTGGCGACGGCCCTCGTTCCGGAACTGGCGAACGGCCTCACCGGTCGCGGGGGGAGTTGTCGATGCGAACGCGGCGATGGTCGGCAACTTGTGCTTGGACCCCCACAACCGGGCAAGACGTGCCACGGACTGGTTGGCCAGCGAGTCCGAGGAACCAGCAGCGGCGAGCACCAAAGCGTCCAGCTCACGTACCCGGGCCTCCTTCAGGGCGGTGCGCAGGCGGCGGTCGAGTACTTCGAGGAAGACGTTCTCGAGCCCGAGGATGTTGGTCGCCCGGATTTTGAGGCCGGCATGTTTCGCGGTGGCCTCGGCGATCGCCGACGGGACGTCGACCTTCGCGTGGTAGGCCTCGGTCAGCAGGAGTGGGACGACCACGATCTCGTCGTACCCCGCGCGGACCAGCTTGTTGACGACCGAGGGGAACGACGGCTTGGAGAGCTCGAGGAAGGCTGTCTCGATACGGAGGTCGGGACGCATGGCGCGCACCTCGGCACACAGAGCCTGGATCGTCTCTGCTGAGCGAGGGTCACGGCTGCCGTGGGCGAGCGCGACTAGTGCTGGAGCTGTCATGAGTCTCGGGCTCCTTTGAGGAATCGATGCCGGAATGTCATGCGTGAATCCCGCATTCGGTCTTGTTGCTGTCGGCCCAGCGTCCGCTGCGCGGGTCCTCGCCAGGGGCGACGCGACGGGTGCACGGCCAGCAGCCGATGGAGGGGTATCCGTCGTACTGCAAGGGATTCACGAGTACGCCGTGCTCGGTGATGTACCGGTCCACGTCGTTGTCGGTCCACCGGGCCAACGGGGAGACCTTCACCTTGCGCTTCTTCTCGTCCCAGCCGATCACCGGTGCAATCACCCGGTCGTGCGTCTCCTGCCGGCGTAGGCCGGTCGCCCACGCGTCGTATTGCTGGAGCGCGTCCTGGAGCGGCGCGACCTTGCGCAGCGCGCAGCACAGGTCGGGGTCGCGGGCAAAGAGATCCTTGCCGTACGCCGCGTCCTGCTCGGCAACGCTCTGCTTCGGGCTGATCGTCAACACGTTGACGCCGAGCGTCGCCTCGACAGCATCACGGGTGCCGATGGTCTCGGGGAAGTGGTAGCCCGTGTCGAGGAACACCAGGTCGATGCCCGGGGCAACCTTGGACGCGAGGTCGGCCAGCACCGCATCACCCATAGACGAGGTGATGCAGAACCGCTCGCCAAACGTGGCGACGGCCCATTCGATGATGACCTCCGCAGGGGCGAGCTCGAGCTCGGCCCCGGCGTGCGACACGAGATCACGCAGCTCCATCTCGCTGCGGCCCTCGGTGTTGGTGCCCTTGAAGTTGCGGGCGGCGGTGGTGGCTTGAGTCATAGCTGCACCTCCGTCTTCTCCGGACCAGTCGGCCTCTGCGTGATCATGCCGAGCATCTTCAAAGTGAACGCGCGCAGGCAGGCCCGACACTCCCAGGCGCCGTGAACCGCAGCGTCGTCAGTTTCATGCGGGCGCAGGTCCTCGTCGCCGCAGTAGGGGCAGTGGAAGGGCACTCCGCGACCGCTCATCGGACGGCCTCGGGCACACGGTTGTCGACGTTGCCGCGCAGCAGGTCGTCGTCCGCCCGGGTTGCCCAGGAGGCGAAGCTCTCGTTCTGTGCACGATCCGAGAGGTAGGAGTGCACGACGTTGGTGATGTAGTCGTCCAGGCCGAGGCTGGTGACCTTGTGCGCACGCAGCTTCTTGCCGAACTTCGGGTCGAGCCCGAGCCCGCCACCGAGGTGGACCTGGAATCCCTCGACCTGGTTCCCATCGTGGTCCAGGACCAACTGGCCCTTGAGCCCGATGTCGGCGACCTGAGTGCGTGCGCAGGCGTTCGGGCAGCCGTTGACGTTGACCGTGATCGGGGTGTCGAGGTCGGGGAAGCGGCGTTCGAGCTCCGCGATCAGGTCAGCGGCCCGCTGCTTCGTCTCGACGATGGCGAGCTTGCAGAACTCGATTCCGGTGCAGGCCATCGTGGACCGTCGCCAGTTGCTCGGTCTGGCGGAGAGGCCGATTGCGTCGAGCGCCGTGATGAGCCCCTCGACCCTGTCCTCTTCCACGTCGAGCACGATCAGCTTCTGGTAGGCCGTCGTACGCACGCGGTTCGAGCCGTGTTCCTCGACCACATCGGCGAACTTCGTCAACAGCGTCCCGGAGACCCTGCCGACGGTGGGGGCGACGCCGATGTAGAAGCGTCCGTCCCGCTGCCGGTGTACGCCGATGTGGTCGCCGCTCACGGTGGGCACCGGCGGGGAGGGACAGTCGACGAGCTTCCGTTTCAGGTACTCACCCTCGAGGACCTCACGGAACCTTTCGACGCCCCAGTCGGCGACGAGGAACTTCAGCCGGGCCCGTGAGCGCAACCTGCGGTAGCCGTAGTCACGGAAGACCGAGATGACGCCCTCCCAAGCGTCGGCCACCTCGTCGAGTGGGATCCACACGCCGAGCTTCTTGGCGAGCATCGGGTTGGTGGAAAGTCCGCCGCCCACCCACATGTCGAAGCCGGGACCGTGCTCGGGGTGCACGGTGCCGACGAAGGAGATGTCGTTGACCTCGGGGGCCACGTCCTGGCTGGGGTGACCGGTGATCGCGGTCTTGAACTTGCGGGGCAGGTTGGAGAACTCAGGGTTGCCGATGTAGCGGCGCTTGATCTCCTCGAGGGCAGGCGTGCCGTCGATGATCTCGTCCTCGGCGATGCCGGCAACAGGGGAGGCGATGATCACTCGAGGAGAGTCGCCGCAGGCTTCCTGAGTCTGAAGCCCGACGCCCTCGAGCCGCTGCCAGATCGCTGGCACGTCCTCCACCCGGATCCAGTGGTACTGCACGTTCTGTCGGTCGGTGATGTCGGCGCTGTCACGGCCGTACGTCGTCGAGACGTCGGCAACAGCGCGCAGCTGCTCGGTGCTCAGCTGGCCGCCGTCGATGCGGACACGCAGCATGAAGTACTTGGCGTCGAGCTCGTGCGGTTCGAGCGTCGCGGTCTTGCCGCCGTCGAGCCCGGGCCTGCGTTGCGTGTACAGCCCCCACCAGCGGAACCGGCCGCGGAGGTCTGCGCCGTCGATCGAGTCGAATCCACGGTGCGCGTAGATGTTCTCGATCCGGGCGCGCACGTTGAGCGCGTCGTCGTCCCTCTTGGCCTGTTCGTTGGCGTTCAGCGGCTCATGGTAACCAAGAGCCCACTGGCCCTCGCCGCGTTTCGGCCGGAGTTTGTTCGAAGTCATCAGATGCGTTCCAGAGGATAAGAGACGCACAATCGCTGAGGATCAGCTCGACTTCATTGTCGAGATGCCGGCGACCGCGCGCCCGGCTTGGTGAGAGCGGGGCGGTCAGGCCGACATACAGATCATGCTGCGGGTACGACCGAGGTCCACGTGGAGTCGAGCCACGAGGTACGTCGTCGTTGCAGCGCTGATCATGGAGGGAAGTCTCACGGGTCGGACGCCGTCACCACAAACGTGCATCTTATGGAGTGAGACGACTGTCCGCCATGTGGTACGGCGGGTGTGCCGCAAGGTCGTCTCGCAGGGCCTCAATAGACTGTCCTGCATGACCGACGCGAACACAGCAATTTCCTATGTTTCAGGCGCAGACAGCCTTGCGGCAAAGGCCAGCACTGCCTACAACGCGGCGCTGGAGGTGATTGCGTCGGTCGAGCCTCGTGTGGCGGAGGCCACACGGGCCGAACTGGCTGACCAACGCTCATCACTGAAGCTGATCGCCAGCGAGAACTACGCATCACCTGCCGTGCTGCTCACGATGGGCACCTGGTTGAGCGACAAGTACGCCGAGGGCACTGTCGGTCATCGTTTCTACGCGGGATGCCAGAACGTCGACACCGTCGAGGCCCTCGCGGCCGAGCACGCCCGCGAGCTTTTCGGTGCGGAGTACGCCTACGTGCAGCCGCACTCGGGAATTGACGCGAACCTGGTCGCCTTCTGGGCGATCCTCGCCAACCGGGTCGAGACCCCGGCGCTGGCGAAGTTGGGAGCCAAGAGCGTCAACGATCTGTCCGAGGCCGACTGGGAAAGCCTGCGTCACGAGTTCGGGAACCAGCGGATGCTCGGGATGTCGCTGGATGCGGGCGGTCACCTCACACACGGGTTCCGCCCGAACATCTCCGGCAAGATGTTCCACCAGCGCAGTTACGGGACGGATCCCGAGTCTGGCCTGCTCGACTACGACAGGGTCGCCGCGGCCGCTCGCGAGTTCAAGCCGATGGTGCTGATTGCCGGTTATTCCGCTTACCCGCGTCGGGTGAACTTCGCGAAGATGCGCGAGATCGCCGACGAGGTCGGCGCGACCCTGATGGTCGACATGGCGCATTTCGCCGGACTGGTCGCAGGGAAGGTGTTCACCGGCGAGGAAAACCCGGTTCCGTACGCGCAGATCGTCACCAGCACCACCCACAAGTCTCTTCGCGGTCCCCGTGGCGGTTTCGTGCTGGCCACCGAGGAGTTCGCGGGCTCCGTCGACCGCGGGTGCCCGATGGTGCTCGGCGGGCCGCTGTCGCACGTGATGGCGGCCAAGGCGGTGGCTTTCGCAGAGGCACGCCAGCCCGCGTTCGCGACGTACGCGCAGAACGTGGCCGACAACGCGAAGTCGCTCGCCGAGGGGTTCCTCAAGCGGGACGCGAACCTGGTCACCGGCGGCACAGACAACCACATCGTGCTGCTTGACGTGTCCGGCTTCGGACTCACCGGACGGCAAGCCGAAACTGCTCTTCTGGACGCCGGTGTCGTCACAAACAGGAACTCAGTGCCCGGGGACCCGAACGGCGCCTGGTACACCAGCGGCATCCGCTTCGGCACGCCCGCGCTGACCTCGCGAGGTTTCGGTGCCGACGAGTTCGACCGGGTGGCCGAGCTGGTGGTCGACGTACTCACCAACACCACGCCGAAGCAGACCAAGGACGGCAAGCAGTCGAAGGCGAACTACGCGCTCGCCGACGGGGTCGCCGACCGCACCAAAGCCGCTTCGGCCGAGATGCTCGACAGGTTCCCGCTCTACCCCGGACTCGACCTGGCCTGAAGGTATGTCGTTCAAACGGGCAATGGTCCCCGAACTCGTGACTCCGGGACCGAATCGCGAACTGTTGCCCGTTTGGCTATGTGACCGCCGGGGTGGTCCGCTCCACGATCGAGGCGAGGTCGATGCCGCGCGGCAGCGTACCCATCGTGCCGCCGTACTCGTTGCCGAGCCGGGTCGCGCAGAACGCATCGGCGACGGGCGCAGGTGCGTGCTGGACCAGTAGCGCGCCCTGCAGACACGCCGCCATCGCGCCCGCGATCCGGCGGGCCCGGATCTCCATCTCGGACACGTCGGCCAATGACTCCAGGACGGAGTCGATCGCGCGGTCCAGCCGTGGGTCCTCCCCACGCGCCTTGCCGACCTCGACGATCCAGGCTTCGAGGGCTGCCGGTTCACGCGAGAGAGCGCGGAGTACGTCGAGCGCATTGACGTTGCCGGAGCCTTCCCAGATGGAGTTCAGCGGGGACTCGCGAAAGAGCAGCGGCATGCCGGACTCTTCGACGTAGCCGTTACCACCAAGGCATTCCAGGGCTTCGGCTGCCAGCATCGGGGTCCGTTTGCAGACCCAGAACTTCGCGAGCGGAAGCGCTATCCGGCGGAAGGCCGCTTCGTGGGAATCGCCCGCGTTGTCGACGGCTGCGGCCAGACGGATTGCCAGCGCCGTAGCGGCTTCGGACTCGACCGCGAGGTCGGCGATCACGTTCTGCATAAGGGGTTTGTCGGCGAGCAGCCCACCGAACGCGGAGCGATGCGCGACATGCCAGGACGCCTCGGCGACGGCGCGACGCATCAGCGAGGCAGAGCCGATCACGCAGTCGAGACGCGTGGCGGCGACCATCTCGATGATCGTCGGCACACCACGCCCCTCGTCACCGAGGCGTTGGGCCCAGGTGCCATGGAACTCCATCTCCGACGACGCGTTCGAGCGGTTGCCGAGCTTGTCCTTGAGTCTGACCACGTCGATTTGGTTGCGCGACCCGTCGGCGAGAACACGGGGAACCAGGAAGCAGGTGACACCGCCCGGGGTCTGAGCGAGCACCAGAAACACGTCGTTCATCGGCGCGGAGGTGAACCACTTGTGGCCGTGCAGGGTGTACTCGCCGTCCACGGATGTCGACCGCGCCTCGGTCACGTTCGCGCGGACATCGGAACCGCCCTGCTTCTCGGTCATCCCCATCCCGGCCAGTGCGCCGGCCTTCTCCGATAAGGGGCGCACCCCGAAGTCGTACGACGTCGAGGCCAGCTTCGGCGTCCACTCCTTGGCGATCGCGTCGTCGACACGAAGCGCAGGGATTGCCGCATAGGTCATTGAGATCGGGCAGCCATGACCTGGCTCGGTCTGCGACCAGGCGAAGAACCCTGCGGCACGTCGTACATGCGCAGAGGGTGAGTCCGACTGCCAGGGCGCTGCCTGCAGGCCGTACCCGATGCCGCGTTCCATCAGCCAGTGCCAGGAGGGGTGGAAGCGCACCTCGTCGACCCGGTTGCCGTAGCGGTCGAACGTGACGAGCTCGGGCTCGTTCTGGTTGGCGAGCATGCCGTGCTCGCGTGCCTCTGCGCTCCCGGCGACCGCACCGAGGTCGCTCAGGTCCTCGATGACCTCGGGGGAGGCGTGCCGCTCCACGGCCTCCACCAGAGCCCGGTCGGAGAGAACGGTGTTGTGCCCCACTAGTGGCGGGGCCTGGTTCGTTGCTACCCGGTTATCGACAGACATGTAGTTACGGTAGATCCATGGCAGGGGAAACGGGGAACGAAGCGGGTCCCGAACTCTCCCGTTGGCACGTGATCCGGGACACGGCCTGGCGGCTCATCGTCTCCACGGTCGGCACCTGCATGCGTAACCGTGTCACCGGTCTCGCCGCTGAGGCGGCGTTCTTCGCACTGCTGTCGTTGCCCCCGTTGATCTTCGCGCTGGCAGGCTCGATCGGTTACGTCTTCAGCCGTTTCAACGACGCCCAACTAGAGGAAATCCGTACGGCGGTCGTCAACCTTTCGTCGCAGGCGCTGACCGATGACACGGTCGCCAGCATCATCGAGCCGACGCTCGACGACGTGTTCCAGGGCGGCCGCTACGACGTGATCTCGATCGGGTTCGTGCTGGCGCTCTGGTCCGGCTCGCGCGCGCTCAACGTCTTCGTCGACACCATCACGATCATGTACGGCCTCGGGGGTCACCGGGGGATTGTGAAGACAAGGGTGCTGTCGTTCTCCCTCTACGTGATGGGACTGATCACCGGCGTCATCACGATCCCGCTCGTGTTGGCCGGACCGACTCTTGTCGAGAGGCTGGTCCCCAACCGGTTCGGCTTCGTCAACTCGCTCTACTGGCCGGTCGTGCTGCTGCTCTGCATCTGCTTCCTGGCCACGCTCTACCACGTCTCGGTGCCGGTGCGTACGTCGTGGCGGTACAACCTGCCCGGTGCCACGCTCACCCTCACGTTCTGGATTTTCGGGTCGTTCCTGCTGCGCTGGGTGCTCAGCACGACGGCGGGTGAGTCGACCTCGATCTACGGCCCGCTGGCGGCCCCTATCGCCGTGCTGCTGTGGCTCTATCTGTTGTCGATCGCGGTGCTGATCGGTGCGGCGCTCAACGCCGCGTTCGACCGGGTCTGGCCAGAGTCGGAAACCGCGCATGCGCGGATGGAGCTCGTTCGCCGGCTTCGGTTGACGGCGATGTTGCCGAGGCTGCGCCGCGATGCTGAGGAGCACGAGGCCTTCCCCGGCGAGGCCCAGGTCGAAGCCCAGGTCGAAGCCCAGAGCGATACCCAGAGCGAGGCTGGCCCCCGGGGGATCACGACGGAAGGCTGAATGGGCTAACCGGCGGGCACGATGTTCTGGTTGTGGCAGAACACGTTCTCCGGGTCCCAGATCCACTTGACCTGTTGTAGCCGCTCGTACTTCACAGCGCCGTACGCCGACTCGACCCGGTCCGTGCCCTCGTCTCCGATGAAGTTCAGGTAGACACGTCCGGTTGTCCACTGGCTCATCGCCGACGCCAGCCGACGCGTGTGCCCGATGTTGACTTCGCCGTCGGCGGGGTCAGGCCACAACGACAGGTAGTGGATGTTGAACGGGGCGTCGCGCTGCCCGAAGGCGGTTGCTTCGTCGTCCACCTCGGCGATGGCACCGCCGCCGGCAACAAGAATGACCTGGGACAGCGGTGAGACAGGCTTCGTGGCGATCGCGACGAGTGTGTCGATTGCCTCGTCGGGAAGCTCGGCCAGGAAGTCGGCTTTCCAGTAGTTCTGCATGCCCTTCGGGTTCCCTGCATCGAGCATTTGCTGAAGTGCGACGTACGGCAGCGGTTGAACCATGTTCACGGCCGGTGGGCCGAACTCAAGCAGGGGTGCGAGCACCCGCTGTCCTTCCTCGACCGACCCTGCGTGGCACACGATGACCCCGACAACAGGTTGCCCGCGCACCGGCTCTGGCACGAAGTCGAGCGGAGGGGCGGTGATGAATGCGACGGCGCTGCCGACCTCGTGCGGCGCATCGGTCATGAATTCGCGCCAGAAACGGATCAGCTCGCCGGCCATCGCAGCGGGGTACATCAGCATCCCGCCCAACACGATCGGGCCGACCTCGTGCAGGGTGAACACGAGTTCGGTGACGATGCCGAAGTTTCCGCCGCCCCCGCGCAGGGCCCAGAACAGGTCAGGGTTGTCATTCTCGGTCGCCACTACCAACCGGCCGTCCGCCGTCACCACTTTGGCTGAGACGAGGTTGTCGCAGGTGAAGCCGTAGGCCCGTTCGAGCCAGCCGCTTCCGCTGCCGAGAGCGAGCCCGGCAACACCGGTCGTCGACACCCGACCTCCGGTCACGGCCAGGCCGTGCTCCTGGGTGGCGGCATCCACCTGACCCCAGGTGCATCCGCCTCCGACCCAGGCGGTGCGCGACGATGGGTCGACCGTGATCTCGTTGATCGCGCGCAGGTCGATGCAGACTCCGCCGTCCACGACCGCGGAACCTGTCACCCCGTGTCCTCCGCCGTAGACAGACAACGGCAGGTTCTGGCTTCGTGCGTGGTTGACCGCAGTGACGACGTCGAAGGTGTCCGTGCACTGCATGATCAGGGCCGGCCGCCGGTCGATCATCGCGTTGAAAACCTGTCGCGCGTCGTCGTACTCAGGATCGGCGGCGCTGAGTACCTGCCCCTTGAAGCCGAGGACCGCAGACGGGCGCTCGAAAACAGTCATATCGCAACCTCCAGGTTCCGGTTCGAGCCTCCGCCCCACCGTCCCGCTCGACAATAGCGATAAGCGACCCACCCGCGATTAAAATCGAGTGCGTCTTCGGCGTGCGGGCCGTAGATTTCTGGTGTGCTCGAGAAGATCGGGTTCAACCCTGAGATGGCCGGGTGGGCTGCTGCGGCAGACGCCACGATCGGTCGTGTCGTGCGCGTCGACGGTGGCATTGCTCGCGTGCTGACCGAAGAGCGACCAGTCCGGGCGAGCTTCGGCGGAATCCTCCTGGCGGAGATGGGCATCGACGCCACGACTGGTCCGTGCGCTGGCGACTGGTGTGTGGTGCGCGAGTGGCCCGATCACCGGATCACCCTCGAGACCGTGCTGCCCCGTCGCTCAACGGTCGTCCGCGCGACGACAGATGAGCAGTCCGGGGATCAGGTGCTGTGCTCGAACATTGACTACGCCGCCGTGGTCGTCGCGTTGCACACATCCCCGCTGATCGCGAGGGTGGAGCGACTGCTGACGCAGGCCCGGGAGACTGGTGCGCAACCCCTGGTTGTACTCACCAAGTCCGACACCGTCCCGGAAGCTGACGTAGTGGCCGCCATGGTTGCCGAAGTCCGCGCAGCCACACCGGGAGTCGAGGTGATCTGCACCAGCACCGTCGCCGGTGTCGGGCTTCGTCGCCTTCACGAGCTGATCGACGGCCACCTGACAGTCGCGCTCCTCGGTGCCTCTGGCCACGGCAAGTCCTCACTCATCAATGCGCTGGTCGGCGCCCGAGTTCTCACCACCAAGGAGATCCGGGACGACGGTCGGGGACGACACACATCGGTACGGCGTGAGCTCGTGGTGCTACCCGTAGGCGGAGCGGTGATCGACACACCGGGGATGGGTGGGCTTGGCGTCATCGACGCATGGAATGCTGGGCGAAGGGGAGCACGGTAAACCTCAACGAAGGGCGCTGATGGGAAACGTCAACCTTCCGACGCCAGTCGCGGTGGCAGGAGGAGCCATCTGCATTCTCGGCGGCTACCTCCTCGGTGTCGTGGTTTCCCCTAACGCCCCCAGTCAGACCACGGCGGTCGTCGAAAGCTATGACGGCTCTACCGATGAGCTCTGCCTGTCGGGGGACACGATCGAGGACCTGGACGGTGTCACCGCAACCGGCCAGGTCTGCGGGACCTGGCGTCGGACCGAAGGCAGCAAGTCGACCCCGGAGCCGGGCGACCAGTTCCGGTTCGTGTCCATGGTCGTCGACGCATCGCGTGCGGGGGAGACCGGCGATGTCGGGCCGGTGACCGTGATCTACGGCGATGTGGTCCCCTAATGCAGGGTTCCCACGCAGACGTCCCGTAGATTCTCAATCGTGCCTGACCAGAGATCGCCTGACCCCAGCCTTCTGCGGGTCCGGCTCCCGGCCATCACCCGGTCACCCTGGTGGACGCTGACTCGAAGGCTCCTGATGGCGTTGGCGCTGTTGGTGTTCACCGTGCTCCTGGTCTGGTTCGATCGGGAGGGATACATCGACAATGCCGACCCCAGCGGCGAGGTCGACCTCATCGACGCGATCTACTACACAACCGTCACCCTGAGCACGACCGGCTACGGCGACATCGCACCGCGGTCGTCCCAGGCGCGGCTTGTCAACGCGTTCGTCGTCACGCCGCTGCGGATCGGATTCCTCGTCCTTCTCATCGGCACCACCATCGAAGTTCTGGCAAGCCAGGGACGCGAGGTGTTCCGGGCTGCCCGTTGGAGGAAACACATGAACGAGCACCTAGTCGTGATCGGGTACGGCACGAAAGGTCGCAGCGCCGTGGAAACGCTGCTCAACAACGGGCAGGACAAGGAGTCGATCATTATCGTCGACCCCAGCCCTGAGGCCCTCGGCGACGCGCACGCCGACGGTCTGGCGGTGGTGACCGGAGACGCGACCCGGCGTGAGGTGCTCCGGAGGGCGGGCGTGGCCCGTGCGCGCCAGGTGATCATCACCACCGACCGGGATGACGCCACCGTCCTCGCAACCCTGAACGCGAGACAGCTCAACCCGGACGCGTACATCGTGGCCGCCGTCCGGGAACGGAACAACGTGCCGCTCGTCCGCCAGAGCGGCGCCAACTCCGTGATCACCTCCTCCGAAGCGGTCGGCCGGCTGCTCGGCCTCTCTTCGTTGAGCCCCACCCTCGGCTCAGTGATGGAGGACCTGTTGACGTACGGCGAGGGGCTCGAAGTCGCGGAGCGGGACCTGCTCGTGCCAGAGGTGGGCAAGCAGCCACAGTCGCTTCCGGATCAGGTGATCGCCGTGGTGCGCGACGGTCAGGTGCATCGGTACTTCGACCCCGTGGTGACGCAGCTCGCGCGCGGCGACCGGCTGATCGTCGTACGCCCGGCCCAGGAGCTGCCCTGGGCGCCGCGGCCGGGCACGCACGGCGAGGACTCCACGGTCGACGAGGGCTGAGCCAAGGGTCGCTAACGTGGTACGGACAACGTCAAGACGGGATGAGTGATGACCGACAACCACCGCGCGACCACCGCCTACCGCGCCGCACGCGACCAACTGCTCTCCCTGCGAGGACAACACGAGCGCGCCGTCAAGGAGTTCGTCTGGCCCGACGTCGGTGACCGGTTCAACTGGGCAGTCGACTGGTTCGACTCCTACGCGCGCGGCAACGAAAAACCTGCGTTGGTGATCGTTGAGGAGGACGGCGGCATGGCAAAGCTGTCGTTCGACGAGATGTCGCACCGTTCGGACCAGGTGGCGCGATGGTTGGAGCTCCAGGGCGTCGGCAAGGGGGACTCGGTGATCGTCATGCTCGGCAACCAGATCGAGCTCTGGGAGATCATGCTGGCGATCATGAAGCTCGGCGCCGTGATCATGCCCACCACCACTGCCGTAGGTCCATCCGACCTGATCGACCGCATCAAGCGCGGCGACGCTAGGCACGTGGTGTGCAACCCGGGCGACACGGCCAAGTTCAACGACGTGCCCGGCGACTACACGCGGATCTCCATCGGTACGACGGCAGGGTGGCTGAACCTGCGCGGAGCCTACGACCTCGGCGACGTCACGATCGAGCATCCCGGCACCGCTCCCAGTGACCGACTGCTCCTCTACTTCACGTCAGGTACGACAAGCCGCCCGAAGCTGGTCGAGCACACCCAGGTCTCCTACCCGGTCGGACACCTGTCCACGATGTACTGGCTCGGTCTACAGCCCGGCGACGTACACCTCAACATCTCCTCGCCGGGATGGGCCAAACACGCTTGGTCGTGCTTCTTCGCCCCGTGGATCGCGGAGGCCACGGTCTTCTTGTACAACTACACGCGCTTCGACGCGGCCGCCCTCCTCGAGCAGTTGCGGGAGCAGGACGTCACCTCGTTCTGTGCGCCGCCGACGGTGTGGCGGATGCTGATCAACGCTGACCTCTCCGGTGGCCCCGGGTCTCTGCGCGAGGTGATCGGTGCCGGTGAACCGCTGAACCCCGAGGTCATCGAGCAGGTCAAGCAGCACTGGGGTCTGACCCTTCGCGACGGGTACGGCCAGACGGAGATGACCGCGTGCGTCGGGAACACCCCCGGATCGAAGGTCAAACCGGGTTCGATGGGCAGACCGCTCCCCGGATGCCCGGTCGTGCTCGTGGACCCGCTGACCGGCGAGCCATTGGACGTCAGTGACAGGACCCGAGACGGCGAGATCTGTTTCGATCTGTCGGCAAAGCCGTTGCCGTTGATGACTGGCTACCAGGGCGACCAGAAACGCAACGTCGACGCGATGGCGGGCGGTTGGTATCACACCGGTGACGTGGCCACCCAGGACGACGAGGGGTACATCACCTACGTCGGTCGCACCGATGACGTATTCAAGGCTTCGGACTACAAGATCAGCCCGTTCGAGCTCGAGAGCGTCCTCATTGAGCATCCGGCCGTGGCCGAGGCGGCCGTCGTGCCGGCGCCCGACAAAATGCGGCTGGCGGTGCCCAAGGCCTACATCGTTCTGTCGCCGGGACATGAACCGACCCGGGAGACGGCGTTCGAGATCCTCAAGTACGCCCGCGAGCACCTCGCGCCGTTCCAGCGGGTGCGCAGGATCGAGTTCTTCGACCTGCCGAAGACCATCTCCGGCAAGATTCGCCGGGTCGAGCTCCGGGCGCGCGAGAACGAGCTGGCCGATACCGAATCGGGCACGGTGCCGGCCACGAGTGAATGGCGCGACGACCAGTTCCCCGAGCTCAAGGGTTCTTGAGCAGCGCGGTCAGCCATCGGGCGTCCAGGTCATCGCAGCAGTGTCGCGACCTGCTTAGACTCGTGGGTGTGGAAGCGGGGCGCACCTCTGCGGGATTGCTGACAGCGATGGTCATGCTGCTGGCGGGTTGCTCATCGGACCCGGTGACCACGTCGCGCACGCCCACCAGTCTCACGCCGTCCTCGTCGGCGTCGGGCTCGGCGGACCGCCATCATGCGTCGCCCGATGCTTCTGCGGGATCCACGACGCCATTGCGCACGGCAGAGCGGTTCGTGGACGTGGGGCTGTCAGAGCCCTACACCCCGAAGGCCCCTACGACGGGCACTGACGACTACCGCTGTTTCTTGCTCGATCCCGGCGTGAAGCAGGACAAGTTCGTCACTGGGATCGACGTCGTTCCCGACCGCCCTGAGATCGTGCACCATGTGATCCTGTTCCGCGTCCCATCTGACGGTGTCAAAGCCGCGATGACCCACGATGCGGCCACTCCGGGGCAAGGCTGGACCTGTTTCGGCGGTTCAGGGCTCGGTGGCGGAAGCCTCGACAACGCTCCCTGGATCGGAGCATGGGCGCCCGGTGGCGGTGAGCGTGTGCTGGCTGGTGACCTGGGCATTCCGCTGGAAGCCGGATCGCGCATCGTGATGCAGGTGCACTACAACCTGCTGGCCGGAGACGGAGCCGACGAAAGCAAGGCGCGCCTGCGACTTGCGGCGGGAACGAAGAAGCTCGAGGCCCTGGAGACCATCCTCATTCCCGGTCCGGTCGAACTGCCTTGTCGTGCCGGGGTCGAGGAACCGTTGTGTGACCGCAAGGCGGCGCTGGCGGACGTCCGGGCCCGGTTCGGCAACATCACGGGACAGACGGCGGACTTCCTCAACTTTATGTGCCAGGGGACCGGTCCGTCCCCGAGGCAATCGTGCACGCGGATGATCACCGAGAAGGCCACGATCCGAGCTGTTGCAGGGCACATGCACCTGCTCGGGAGGAAGATCACCATCGAGTTCAACCCGGGGCGTGCCGACGCGCGAACGGTGCTCGACGTACCGATCTGGGACTTCGACAACCAGGGCAGTCGACCAGTGGACAAGCCGATCAAGATGGTGCCGGGCGACGAACTTCGCGTCACGTGTGAGCACGACCAGGCGCTGCGCGACGTGCTGCCGGCTTTCGAGGGACAGCCGGAGCGTTACGTCTTGTGGGGCGAGGGTACGACGGACGAGATGTGCCTGGGGATCGTGCTCGTCACTCGCCCGTGAACGCCGCGAACACCTCTGACGCAGGGGTGTGCAGGAGCTCCTCGCGGCGCCTCTGGGAAATGGCCGGCGGGTGAAGCAAGGGTGGCCCTATGAAGGAACGGCTCGAAGATGCCTTGCGGCCCGATGATGGCGCCGACGACTTGGTCCTGCTGCTACGAGGCGGGGTGTACGACGAGGACGTCAGCGGACTCCAGTACCAGGCGGGCCAGCTCGATCGCCGTTTCACCTACCAGGGAGGGCGCTGCTTCGGGGTTTCCGTGTTCGCGGCCAAGCCCGCTACCGAGCCTGACGTGCTCGCCACCCACATGGACGTCCGTCGCCGCTACTACCGCATCCACTATCCCGACATATCCGAGCTTGTGGTCCTCCCGATCTTCCGCGCGCCACACTGGACAGTGATGTTCAGCGGACCGGCCGGCCCTGACTCCTACTTCGTGGACGCTTGGGGAAAGCTGCGGTGAAATGCGTATTTCAGCCGGACACCTGGAAGGAGGCCCCGGTGACAACCAGCGAGCACACCGTCAACCTGGGCGACTACCGGGAGGACCTTGAGGTCGACTTCTCGAACGAGGACCAGACCGGGTTCATCTGCGCGTGGCTCGACCGCGCGCGTGACCAGTTGCAGGTCGTTCCCTGAGCGGTGCTGACACTCCGCGATGGTGAGGACCTATCGATGGGTCAGGTCGTGGACCTGGTGCCCGTTGACAACGGCGTGATCGTTCATCTGCGACTTCTCCCCGGCGCCGTCGAGGACTACCACGCTGCCATTGAGCGCGCGAGGCCCCGCTCCGCCTGACGAGCGTGCGCGGAAGAGGAGGAAGAGGAGATCTTCGGCCCCCGGTGTGAAGACCACGCGGTACGTCACTGGGCTTGCGGCCCGCTTCGGCGTGAGACGCGATCGCAGCTCGTCGGCAGTCACGCTGCGGGCGGGGTCGGCGACGAGTGCGTCGTGCCTCTCGGCGGCCTCGCCTTGCAGCCATGCCTCGACCGAAAGTTCGGCCTAACCTGCTCTCCGTGGAGCTGGTGACGGCTACCGGCCAGCAGATCACCGCGAGTACCGAGGGGAACCCGGAGCGGCCACATGTGACCGCTCCGGGTTCCCCGAATGTTGCACGGCACATGGAAAGAGGCCCGAAAAGGGCCTCTGACCTGCGGTGATGCTGGTGGGCGATACTGGGATCGAACCAGTGACCTCTTCCGTGTCAGGGAAGCGCGCTACCGCTGCGCCAATCGCCCGTGCTGTCCCAAAGTCCCATACCGGGACCTCGGGTAATCGAGGTGGAGACGGGATTTGAACCCGTGTAGACGGATTTGCAGTCCGTTGCCTCGCCTCTCGGCCACTCCACCATGGAGGGGACCTGCGATCCTTCTCCGAGCGGACGACGAGACTCGAACTCGCGACCTCAACCTTGGCAAGGTTGCGCTCTACCAACTGAGCTACGTCCGCATGCAACATCAGAGGGTTTTTCGCCCTCATCGTCGGTGCGTGAGAACTTTAGCCGAACTCTTTCGAATGACAAATTCCGCTCAGCTCGCGCGTGTTTCCTCGTCTGCGCGTCATAGGCTCAGCACTATGCGCGCTTGGGTGAACGGCCACATTCTCGACGACCCGAAGGCTCCCGCCATCGCCGTGAGCGACCATGGGTTCACCGTCGGGGACGGAGTCTTCGAGGCGGTCAAAGTTGTCGAGGGGCAGCCGTTCGCGCTCTCTCGACATCTCACCAGACTCGCTGCCTCAGCGAAGGGAATGGGTCTGCCGCCGGTCGATGAGCAAGAGGTACGGCGCGGCGTGGCGGCCGTCGTACAAGGGCAGCAGTTGCCGCTCGGCAGGATCCGGATCACCTACACGGGGGGAGAGGCGCCCCTCGGGTC
>Ga0136633_1000940_pt1 | contig 21640 bp, 25 predicted proteins | sample AntDrymeUQ832206_2_FD_105494 | JGI IMG/M metagenome (GOLD analysis project Ga0136633, IMG submission 105494) | Polar desert sand microbial communities from Dry Valleys, Antarctica - metaG UQ83 (22.06) | ecosystem: Environmental > Terrestrial > Soil > Desert | place: Antarctica: Dry Valley...
ATCATGGCCGGCGCTTACCTTACCTGGGTTCTCTTTACCGAACTGGGGATCGACCCGTACATGTCGATACCCATCATTCTGGTCGTGTTCTTCCTCTTCGGAGCCGCGCTGTACCAGGGGCTTGTGAGATTTCTGCCGCGCGGAGCCGCGGGAGGGGTGCAGTCCCTCCTTCTGCTCTTCGGATTGTGGTTACTCATGAGGAATGTCGCATATCTGTTGTTCAAGGGAGACACCCGCTCGATACAAACCTCTTACGCAACGAAGAGCGTGAATCTCTTGGGCACCTCCGTGCCGGTTACGAGGATCGCTGTCTTCCTCATTGCCGTAGTTGTTCTGATCGCTCTTCACTTCCTCTTGACGCACACGTTCACGGGTAAGGCTATTCGAGCGGTTGCTCAGAACCCCGATAGCTGCACGCTCGCGGGCATCGACGTAGAGCGGATCTACATGCTGGCGTTTGGTATGGGCACGGCTTTGGCTGGACTCGGCGGTTTGTTCGTTGCCACTATCTTCGCCTTCAATCCCGAGACTGGGGCCGTCGAGCTGCTGAAGAGCTTCGTGGTCGTCGTGCTCGGTGGCCTCGGAAGCGTCTTGGGCATCGCGGCCGGCGCACTCGTCCTTGCGGTAGCCGAGAGCTTCTCTATCCTGTTCATGCCATCATTCCTCACCGCTGCGGTCGGGTTCGTGCTGCTTGTCGTCGTGCTGGTGTTCAGGCCTGGCGGTTTGTTCGGGGAGAAGGTTCTGAGATGAAGGCTCTCACGGAGCGCCTGCCCCCGTGGCTTCCCTCACGCGTTGTGATCATTTTTTTAGTGGGCTTCGCCATCGTCTTTGCGCTTCCCTTTTTTCTGCCGATCCCTGAGACTCTCCACGGGCTCATGGCCCAGGCGTTCATCTTCATGAGCGCCGCGCTCGCCTGGAACTGGCTGGGCGGTTACGTAGGGCAGGTGAGTTTCGGACACGCAGCCATGTTCGGGATGGGAGGTTTTGTTTCGGCGCGCCTGCTGCTGGCCGGGGCCCCGCTCATCGTGGCCTGGCTCGCCGGCGGTGTCGTGGCGGCTATCTACGGGCTCCTGTGGGGTCACCCGACGCTGCGGTTAAGAGGACCTTATTTTGCGATCGCCACCATCGGGGTGGGTGAAGCCACTCGTCTGGTGATGACCTTCTGGACCTCTTTCACCGGTGGCTCCACCGGCGTTTCGCTTCCGATACAAGGCGGCTCGCAGTACCAGATGTATTGGCTCACCCTGGAGTTGCTCGCGGGGGTGGTTGCTGCCTCTTACGTACTGAGGAAGTCACCGCTAGGTCTCAGCTTCTTGGCAATCAAGGAGGACGTCGAAGCCGCAGGCGATGTGGGCGTCAACGCGTCCTCGTATCAGGATTTGGTCTTGTTCCTGAGCGGTCTGGTCATGGGGTTGTGCGGGGCTCTCTATGCGTCCTACTTCGCATTCATCAACCCCGGCGACATGTTCGGCTTCGACCGATCCATCGGATTCGTGCTGATGGGTGCAGTTGGAGGCATCGGCACCATCCTGGGCCCAGTGCTGGGAGCCGCCGTATTGGTGATCATCCAAGAGACGCTGATCGCATCCTTTCCCGATCTATACCTTGGCCTCTATGGGCTCCTTCTCGTGCTGATCATATTGTTCGAGCCACTCGGGTTGTCGGGGCTCATCCTTCGAGCTGCCCGTCTCGGGGGTTACCGGCCGAGCGCATCCGTCGCCGCGGGAGGGTTGAGCTCCTCGGCCGCAAAGGGCAGGTCACCGGGTGCAGGGCCCGGCCGCGTCCTCAAGGAACCTCCAACTTGAGTTCACTGTTGAAGGGTGAGCTGATATCAAAGCACTTTGGCGGCCTGAAGGCCGTCGACTCTGTCGACTTTGACTTGAACGAAGGGGAGATCCTCGGGCTGATCGGCCCAAACGGTGCCGGAAAGACCACGCTCTTTGCGGTGATGGCGGGCTCGATCCCCCCTACGAGCGGGCGCATATCCCTCGACGGAAAGTTCATAGAAGGCTGGCCGGCCCACAGAGTTGTGCATGCGGGCATCTGTCGAACTCATCAACTCGTGCGACCGTTTGCCAGGCTCACTGTGCTGGAGAACGTCCTAGTCGGTCGCTACTACGGAAAGGGCAGGATCAGGCGTGACCCGTCGGCACGAGACGCCGCGCTCGGCCTGCTGGAATTCGTGGGGCTGGACGACCGCCGGGAGGGGCTGCCCGCGCAGCTGACCCTGGCGGGGCGGAAGCGACTCGAGGTGGCGCGTGCCCTTGCTACCGACCCGCGCGTGCTGCTCCTCGACGAGGTCGTTGCCGGGCTCAACCCAACCGAAGCCCAAGGGCTGTCGTCGCTCATAAGGCAGGTACGTGAGGAGCGAGGGATCTCGATCATCATGATCGAGCACGTCATGCAGGCCGTCATGGGACTTTCCGACCGAGTGATGGTCCTGGATGAGGGGAAGAAGATCGCCGAGGGGACTCCGGAGCAAGTCGCCAACAACGCCGAGGTCATTAAGGCCTACCTCGGCGAGGACTACGCCAAGGAGAGGTCCGGGACCGACCCGAGCACGGACCGTGAGTGGAGTTCTCCCAAGGTGTCGCGTGAAGCCGGTCGGGACGACCGTGCTGGAAGTTAGGAACATCGACGTTTTCTACGCTGATGCCCAGGCGCTCTTCGAACTGAGCCTAGACGTAGACGAAGGAGAGATAGTCACGCTTCTCGGTTCGAACGGCGCTGGGAAAACCACAACCTTACGCGCGATCTCTGGGATTCTGCCGCCCACAAACGGCGAGATCCTCTTTAGGGGCGAAGCGCTCACCTCCATACCCGCACACCGGCGCGCCGACATGGGTATGGCGCTCGTGCCGGAGGGCCGCGAACTGTGGCCCCAGATGACCGTGCGGGAGAACCTCGAGCTCGGAGCCTACGGAAAGAGGGCGAGGAAGAACCTGAGCTCATCGTTGGAAAAGGTGTTCGCGCTGTTCCCTCGGCTCCAACAGCGCACTAAGCAGCTTGCGGGCAACCTCTCGGGAGGAGAGCAACAGATGGGAGCCATCGGGCGCGCTCTCATGGGGCAGCCGAGCTTGTTGATGCTGGATGAGCCGAGTCTCGGACTGGCGCCGATCTTGGTGCAGGAGCTGTTCGAGACGATCAGGCGACTCCACGATCAGGAGAAGCTTACGATCCTGCTGGTCGAGCAGAATCTCGTCAAGGCTCTGCAGGTGGCCGATCGCGCTTACGTGATCGAGACCGGGAGGATAAAGATGCAAGGACCAAGTTCCGAGCTACTGGAAGACGACAGCATCCGCTCCACCTACCTCGGCGTGTGAGCTGCTCGGGCCCACAGATTGAGCGCCTCAGGGGCTTTGATCATCACCAGGGGCGAGCCGCGTTGCTGACTTCGCCTGGTGCAAAAGGTGATGCCTCGCCAAATGGAAGAGATCGCCCCGACGACCCTCTGCTTGCGGAGTGGTGCTGCTTTGAGGGCCGTGGCGCACTAAGAACAGAACTTAGTCTTGCCCGGGTCGGCCTCGACACAGTCGCGACATACCGTCATAAAACGCGCCGCCTCGCCCAAGAAACCTCGATTCGTCCCAGACAGGCGCCGGCCCCCTCTGTACCGTGCCGATTCCCACGCCCCGCTTCCCTCGCTCCGCAAGATCGAGACCGGAACTCGCGAGGCACGGGGTGATTTCGATCTCACTCCTCTCTACTTCCTGGGGGCTCCTTTCGGACTCTGCTTCGGCAACGGCCGATACCTGCTCCAAGGCCCTTCTAGGCCACCCTGCCAGACTCTTCCAGACCCCCTTGGGAGGCAATCCGGAATGTGTATACTGTTTTTGATATTTTCCTCGGCGCCCAAAGCGAGGTGATGCCGCCGCCGCATCAGGTGCCGATGTCTGAATCAGGGCCGCAGATCTTGCGGGTCTTCGGAATTCTCTCCGGAAGCAAAGCCCGGCCGGTTTAAGGGGAGCGGTCTTAATCCGCAAGGGGAGGTCAACGACCATGTACCACGAGATCACGGTATGGACCCGGGGAATCATCATGGACAAAGAGGCCCGGGACATTGTCAACTGCGTGGCCACCGGGGCCGAGAAGCTCGGCTACTACGCGCAGTTCATCAGTGACTACATCGATGATCCGGATCGCACCAACTGCTTGGTTCACAAGTACGCGCGCTTCGGGGACGAACCGATTGCCGATCGGTTCGTTTACGAGAATGCGAATCCCGACTGGGTCGTGCTGGTCGAGGAGACATTGGTCAAGGCCTCGAATTTCTTCCGCGGCACGCCCGACGGCGAGGGTGTCCTGGTCGTGAACTCGGCCCGGGAGCCCGAGTATCTATTGAAGTTCTTGCCGGAGTTCATGCTCGCCAAGCTCAAGAAGCTGGTAGTGGTCGACGCGGTCGCGCTCGCAGAGCAGGAGGGGGGCAGCCCGTGGATGTTCGTGCGTGATCTCGGCCAGCTCGCGTTCGACCGAACGTCCACGGAGGGTGCCGCCGAGCGCAGCGAGGTTGGTATCGGCGTCGCCGCTCCCTTGCTCGGAGCGCTCATCGCCGCGACCGGGGTCCTGCCACTCGAAGCCGTGCAGGAGACGGTTAGTGACAAAGAAGCGTTCTCCAGGGGCGCCGAACACCACAAGGTTCTCGACTACGCACAGGCGCAAGTCCGCGAGGCTGCGGCGCAGCCGATCTAGGCAACCGACTGGAGGGTACGCATGTCAGTAAAAGGCACGACGATTCCGCCTCACCTTCGCCTTCCTCTTGCGGGCGTGACGCCTGCGCCGACCGAAGAGGCCGGACAAGTGCTCTTTCCCACCGGTAACTTCCGCTTTTATCGCCCCGTCTACAAAGACAAGACCCCGCCCTGTAACCACGCCTGCCCCACGGGCGAGCAGATCCAGAAGTATCTCGATTTTGTAAAGCACGAGAGGTTCCTGGACGGTTACCTGACCATCATGGAGGACAACCCGATGCCCTCCGTGACGGGGCGCGTGTGCTACCACCCCTGTGAAGGTGCCTGCAATCGCAAGGACCACGACGAGCCGATCGGGATTCGCAACGTCGAGCGCTTTCTCGGAGACTTTGGGCTGGAGCTTGCGGAGGACCCCATCAAGGACAATCTTCCCGCCACGAACGGCAAGCACGTTGCCGTGGTGGGAGCCGGTCCCGGCGGGCTTGCCTGCGCCTATCACCTGCGGCGACTCGGCTACCGGATAACGATCCTGGAGGCACTCTCCAAGCCCGGCGGCATGCTGCGGGGCGGTATCCCGCACTGGCATCTCCCCGAGGACGTGCTCAATTCGGAGGTCGACAAGATCGAGGGCCTCGGCGACATCGAGATCAAGTGCAACACGAGGGTCGGAACAGAGATCTCCTGGGACGACCTCAAGAGCTACGACGCCGCCTTCCTCGCGCTCGGCCAGGATGTCGGCCGCAAGCTCCCCGTGGAGGGAAGCAACCTCCGGGGCGTGATGGGAGGCCTCGAGTTCGTGCGGGAGGCGGGTTTCAACAAGCCCGTGAAAGTTGGCAAGAAGGTGATCGTCGTCGGCGGTGGGAACACCGCGTCGGACGCCGCCCGTTCGGCCCTTCGTCTTGGAGCCGAAGAGGTCACGATCGTCTCGCTCGAGGACCCCGACGAGCTGCTGATCGTCCCGGAGGACCTGGAGCAGGGCAAGGACGAGGGCGTGCAGTTCAAGACCAATACCGCCTGCGCTCGCATCCTCGGAGAGGACGGTGTGGTCACCGGCGCCGTGCTCTGCGAAGCGCATTTGACGAAGGACGAAGAGGGCAACGTAACGCCCCAGATGACCGAGGGAACCGAGTACGAGGTCGAGTGCGACAACGTCATGATCGCCATCGGCCAGGTCCAGCACCTGGACTGGATTCCCGATCACCTGATCGAAGGAGGCCTCCTCAAGGCCGACTCCTACGGACGTCTCGAGGACAGCATCTTCGCCGGCGGAGACATCATTCGCGGTCCCGCGATGGCGGTCGACGCCCTCGGAGACGGCAAGCGGGCGGCCCGCAACATAGACAAGGTCGTGACGGCGCTCGAGCTTGCCCCGGATGAGCCCGTCGAGGTAATGCCCTACGAGCGGCTCAACACCGCCTACTTCAAGCACGCGCCTCGAATCGAGGCACCCCTGACTCCTCCCGAAGAGCGCATCAGGGACCAGGAGATTGAGGTGACCCTCGCCTACACGCAGGAGCAGGCCATTACGGAGTCGGATCGCTGCATGAGCTGCGGCGTGTGCAACGGTTGCGACAACTGCTACATCGTGTGCCCCGATGTGAGCGTGATGAGGGACACACGGGAGAACGGGGCCTACTCCATCAGGACGAAGTACTGCAAGGGTTGCCTCGTGTGTGTACAGGAATGTCCCACAGGGTGTCTGGAGAAGGTCCCCGAGTTGGACTTCGAGGATGAGGGCGATGTGACCCGAATGGAAACCGCCTTCTCCGTATACGACGGCTCCCACGCGGAGCAGTCCATCCCGATCGCCAAGTTGCAGGAGGAAGCCATCGCCGAATACGACGCGGCCCGGCGTCGCCGAGTCGGGGCATCCACAGGAAACGGCAGGGGGAGGTAGGTCCGTGGCCCAGACCACGATTCCAGACAAGTCGGTCGAGAAGCTGACGAGAGGTGAGGGTTCGGCCGACCTCGGGGTCACCCCCGGCGTCGACCGCGCCGAAAAGCTCGCCGACCTCGGTGGCACAACAATGCGTCTGAATGGGTGCGCCGCGTCCGCCTACGCGGCCCTCTTCGCCGACGTCGACGTGATCACCGCTTATCCGATCCGGCCTTACACGGCGATCATGATGAACCTTGCCCAGTTCATCGCCGACGGCCTGCTCGACGCCGAGTACCTTCACGCCGACGGCGAGCACGCACAGATCAGCGCAGCCTTGGGGGCGGGCTCCTGCGGCGCGCGCGCATTCACCGGGTCGTCCGGCGTTGGCGTTACTTACGCCTTCGAGGTGTACTCGCCCGCGGCCGGCGCTCGAGTCCCCATACAGATGGCCATCGCCGACCGCACGCTGGATCCTCCCGGCGACTTCGGGTCTGAGCACACCGATGCCCTGTGCACACGCGACATGGGCTGGCTCATGGGCTGGGCCGCCACGCCCCAAGAGGTCTTCGACAAGCATCTGCTTGGCTACGCGATCGGTGAGGATCCGCGCCTCTTGCTGCCGCAGATGATCTGCCAGGACGGCTACTTCGTGTCGCACATCTCCGGCGACGTTGAGTTGCCCTCGGTCGAGCAGGTGGAACGCTTTCTTCCTCCCTACAAGTTGCCTTTTGCCCTCGATCCCAAGAAGCCCGTGTCTCACGGCCCCCAGATCCACCCCGAGCAAGGCCCCCCGCTGCAGCTCGAGCGAGCCAGGTCCATGGAGATTGCCCTCGACATCATCAGGGAGAAGACGGATGAGTTCTCAGACGTCTTCGGCCGCACCTACCCCCACTTCGTCGAGGAGTTCATGCTCGAAGATGCCGAGGTGGTCTTCGTCATCCAGGGGGGCCACGCCGTCACCTGTCAGGCGACGGTGAAGCGTCTCCGCGAACGGGGCATCAAGGCCGGGATGGCGAGGCTGCTCTGGTTCCGCCCCTTCCCGACGGAAGATCTCCAGAAGGCTTTGAGCAAGGCCAAGGTGGTGGGGGTAGTCGAGACCAACCTCGGGTTGGGAGGCGCCAGCTACGGCGGCATCCTGTCGCTCGACATCACGACGGCGCTCTATCATTCGCCTCACAATCGCCCGCTGGTCACTTCGTTCATGGCCGGAATGGGGGGCGAGACCATACCCATCAACGAGTTCTCATGGATGGCCGACAAGATGGTCGAGGCTATGGAGCGAGGCGCGGTCGAGAAGGCGAGCCACTGGGTGGGTTTCGAGGAGTGAGTGAGCACAAATGCAAGTGAGAGAATTAAGATCAGCCATAAGTGGAAGGGGATAGCCCGATGTCTCAAGAGGTAGTCCGTCAACATCTGCCGCTATTTGAAGAGCAAGGGCGCTCTGCAACAGTGCCCGACGAGGTCGGGCGCAACCTGCATTACCTGCCCGACATGCCCAAGGAAGATCCGTATCAGGCCGGCCATCGGACCTGTGCGGGCTGTGGCCCCGCCATCCAGTATCGCTGGGTGCTAAAGGCGGCGGGTCAGAACACAGTCGTCGCCGGCCCCACGGGTTGCATGTACGTGGCCAATGCGACCTACATGTCGACGCCATACACGGTGCCCTGGGCGCACACACAGATCGCTTCCGGAGGTTCGTTTACCTCGGGGATGGCGGCCGCCTACGAGTCCATGATCCGAAAGGGCAAGTACAAGGGCGAGTACCCGAACATCCTCGTCATGGCTGGAGACGGAAGCGCCGCGGACATCGGCATCGGCGCCATCTCTGGAGCCCTGTATCGCAACCACGACGCCTTGTTCATCTGCTACGACAACGAGTGCTATGCCAACACGGGTATTCAGACCTCGCCGACCACTCCTTACGGAGGGTCGACCACCTTCACGCCTCCGGGAAAGGTGATCCCGGAGGGCAAGAAGCTTCCTCCGAAGAACCTTGCAAAGATGATGTCCGAAGGTCACCCGAACTGCTACGTCGCAACCACCACCGTCGGCTACACGATCGATTTGATGAACAAGACCCGCAAGGGTCTCAACCACAGGGGTGCCGCGTTCCTACACTGCTATACGCCTTGTCAGAAGGGCTGGGTGTATCAGACGCCGATGACGGTCGAGCTGGGCCGCAGAGTGGTCGAGTCGGGACTGTTCCCGGTGTGGGAGTACGACCCGGAGGAGCGAAAGTACGAATACTTCATTCCGCCGGAGCAGCGTCCTGTGGTCGACTATCTGGCAATGCAGGGACGGTTTGGCCATCTGCACCCCGAGCATGTCGCGCTGCTTCAAGTCGCGGCGAACCGCAACTGGGAGGACATGGGCGCAGACGTTCCAAAGAGGCTGAGGGAACTCGAGGATCCAGAGGCGCACAAGCACCTGAAAGAGGAGGAGTACTCACTGCCCGTTAACCGAGGCATCGGGGCATAGGCCGGGAGGGGTTAGACGTAAACACAGCAGGGTCTCGATCCTTTGGAAGAGTTCCGTTGACGACACGAGAGAGTGCGTAGTGGGAGGGGGTTCAGGACTTGGGCAACGACGAGTTGCAGTTGCGCTTCGACGGGGGGCGGCAGCAGCGCTACTTCTTTGATCGGCGCGACCTGCTCGAGTGCGTGCTGCGGGTTAGCTCGCAAAGCCCTGACCCTCGTTTCGAGGTGTGGGCGGAGGGCAAACCGGTCCTGCTGGCCGACGGGCGCGAGGCGGGCAAACGCTTCGAGTTGTACGAGGTCTTGGATCTCTCGGAAGAGGGCCTGCGCGGGCGGCTGGCGACCGAGCTTCATGCGTTGCAGGGAGGCGGTGAGTAGTGACACCGCGCCCAACGAACGTCCCAGCTTTGAACGTCATTCCGTTGACGCGGGCCGACGATGCGATGGCCCCCGGAGGGGGAGGCGACGCCATGAGCGCGGCCGTCTTGCAGGTGATGACCAACCTTGCTATCGAGCGGGTGCCGCTCGACCAGCGCTCGCCGCTCTTCGACGCAGCTCAGGAGCTCTTGACCCAAGCTGGTCGAAGCCCGGTCGAGATGCTCGAGGCGGTCGAGCCCGGGCCCGAGCAGGATTCGCTCTTCGAGGAACTTGGCCTGGGACGACCCCGGGAGGAGTGAGACGTCGAAGGTGGCGAAGACGTATCCCTACGAGTTGCGTCTTCCACTGGCCCCTTATCGGTTCGTGTGGTCCGGTGAGGCGGCGGTGAATTGTGAGACGCGCCAGACTCCATCGTTCAGCGAAGAACGCTATACGCACGCCGACGACACGGTCGTGATCATCCGCAACTACCCGGCAGACGGCTCCTTTCATCTCATGTCCGATAAGGGGGAGATCGAATTGATCGACAACGCGAGCGACTACCGCTCTCCCAATCCGATCAGCGTTGTGAGGCTGCCCTAGTGGTCCGGAGCGAGATTAGCGCCAACACCGAGAGCGATCCTGCGCGCCGATTGAATCCCAATTCTGACCTCGGCGGAGAGCCGTGGAACGCCGCGAGCGGGGATGCAGAGGCGCTCGAATGTGTCGATAATTTCCGCGACGGGGCACCTAAGGAAAGGTGTGACATAGCAGGCAATGTTGAGTCGGTTGAGAAAGGAGTGACGCAACGGAGTTGAAGTTTTGCCCGGCGCCGGTCGTCGGTCCGGGCTCATTCTCTAAGGGGAGGATAGCGTGGGAGCGCTCAAGGAACCCGAGGGAGTAGTAGAAGAACGAACCGTCGCGATGGGTCGGGAGGACCCGCTGCCCATCCGACCACTTCCCGCTCCATTGAAGCCGATCCACCTGCTAGGGCCCGGCATGGCCCTGACTGCCCTGGCGGTGGGCTTGGGCGAGACGTTCCTGTGGCCCCGCCTCGTGATCGTCTTCGGGACCCAGATCCGGTGGCTCTTTTTGGTCGGCGTAACAGTTCAGCTTGTGGTCATGATGGAGATGGCGCGGTGGGCCATGGCGACGGGCGAGAGCATCTTCTTCGGCGCCGCCCGCATCCACCGTGCGGCGATGTGGTTCTTCTACGCAACCGGAATACTCATCTACATTTTTCCGGGTCACGTCGCCTTGGGGGCACAGTCGTTTGAGACACTGACGGGCATCCCGTGGGTCCCGACTGCGATTCTCGGCCTCATTGTGATCGGGCTGATCCTTACCTTCTCCAAGGTCGTCTACAACGTCGTCGAGACCGTGCTCACAGTGTTCATCTCCGTACTCGTGATTGGCTCGGCGATCATCGCTTCGCTGGTAGGTGAGCTGGCCGACGTCGGCTCCACTATCACCGGCACCTTCTCGTTCGGCTTTATAGATTCCGAGTGGTTCACTGCGGCGTGGTTTCCGATCATCATCGGGTCGCTTGCGTTCGCGGGTCCCTCCGGGATGCAGCAGATGTGGTACACGCTGTGGTTGCGCGACAAGGGCTGCGGCATGGGCCACTACTTGCCTCGTATCAGGGGAATTCGGGGTCTCGATGAGGAGGAAACCATGCCCGCGCGCGGGTTCACTTTCGATACAGAGAACCCCGAAGAGATGGAAAAGTGGCAGGGCTGGCGGAAGTGGAACATGTTCGACGCCGGTGTGCTCTTCTGGGGCATCACTATGGTCACGACCGTCATCTACACCGTGCTGGCCCTGTCCGCCGCACGCATCGACCCCTCGGCGGCTGAGAAGATCCGAGCCGGAGAGGACAGCGAGACCATCCCGGCTATGGCCAATGCTTTTGGTGAAGCCGGAGGCGGCTTCGCGCGCGTGGCTTTCTTCTTGTTCATCGCAATTGTCGGGTGGAAGTTGAGCTTCGGGATCTTCGACGCCCTCGCGCGCGGTAATGCCGACATGACCTACTACTTCATGCCCTTTACTCGCAAGTGGAGCATGAGCAGGATCTACCTCACGTACGTGTGGATTGCCGTGGCGGCCGGCACCCTGGTCCTGATTCTTGTCGGCCTCGGCATCATGGGCAACGAAGATGGGCCCGGCTTCATCCTCAACATGCTGGCGTTCCTCTCCGCGTTTGTGATGGGCGCATACTGCCTTGTGTTGCTGTATACGAACAAGAAGCTCCTTCCCAAGAAGATTCAGCCCCGGGCCTTGAGCACCTTCGCATTGTGTTTGGGTGCGTTGATCTACCTGGGCGGGCTGTTCGTCAGCCTCGCGGTATTTGGAGCCTTGCCTGACTAACCGACCGCTTCAACCGAGAGTAATAGCGTGAGGCCGCACCTGCTAGCAGGCGGTTTGACGGCAGTGGCCACCGGCGGCCTGATGGCGGCGCTCACTGCGTCCGCCGGAGGGCTGGCCGGTAGCCTACCGGGCATCGCCGCGCTGACGATAACGCTGGCCATCGCCGGAGTGGCGTACGGCTGGCTGGTGGAAAGCGGGCGCATGCGGGAGGGTTTTGGGCCCGGGATCCTGTTTTGGTCCGCCGCGCTCCCAGCCGCCCGCGTTGCTCAGGAGATATTGGTGGGAGAAGGGTTCCCCGACGGCGTGCCTGCATTCATGATCTACCAGGCACTTGTGGGCGGGGCATTTGGGCTTGGCTTCCTGCTTCTTCACAATCAGATATCGACGTGGCTCATCAATGCCGGCGCGAAGGGGAAGCCGTCGTCGCCCGAAGGAAGCTTGACGCCTGAGCCCAAGTCTCGCCGCTAGCGTCGAGGGAGCAGCGGGCTGACTTGTTCAGTGATGTCTGTGGTTGGGACCACCTTCTGCAGCCGACTGGCGGTTGCTATTCGCTCGCAGGCTGTTCCGTTTCGAGTCTGTGGGCGGATCGAGCGTGGCGGTGGGCCGACCTTGTGGCCTCGGCGTGTTTCCGCATGACGCCGGCCGCTAGGTCCGCGTCCCCCGCCGCTATGGCGCCGACCAACTCCGCATGCTCCCGCCAGGAGTCCGGTCCCCGGTATCTGACTACCGGAGCGAAGTACCAGCGAATCCGTTTATCCAAGATGGCGATAAGCGACTCCAGGACTCGATTGCCTCCGATGTCGGTGACCCGGGAATGGAACCTTGAGTTGAGCAGCACGAGCTCCCTATCGTCGCCTCGTAGTAATGCCTTGGTTCCTGCTTCCAGGATGTCCCTGAGCGTCTGCACCGACTCCTCGGTGGCGTAGCATGCCGCCGACCTTGCCGACTCCACTTCCAAGATGGTTCTGACGCTGAATACATCCTCCACCTCCTCAAGCGTCGGCTGATGGACAAAGGCACCCTGCCTGGGGCGTAGGTCAACCCAGCCATCCCGGTGCAGTAGTTGAAGGGCCTCGCGCACGGGAATCCTGCTAACTCCGAGCCTTTTCGCGACGGCTACCTCCACGAGGTGCTCTCCGGGTGCCAGCCTGCCGTAGACAATGAGCTCTTCCAGTTCCTCGTAGACCCGCTCGCGCAATGGAACACGACGTTCGAGCCGCTCAATCGATTCGTGCGTCATCGATCGCTATATTCGGATGTCTCTTGCTAGCACAAGGTCATTCCATTCTCTCTTTAGGGAAAAGGTAACGTCGTGACAGCTCAAGTGTGCCTCTCGACCTCTGCTGTGTCGCAGAAGGTCCCCCGAGCATCCTCGTACGGTCTCTGGCAATCCCGGCACCCGGGCCCGTCCACGCCGATACGATGGCCGTGATCGAGGTTGACGATCGCTCCCTTTTCCGCTTGCTCGGCCTCTTCCTCGGACAGCCGATACACGACTGCGACGATCCAGCGATGCTTCTTCACCTCAAGTCCATCCTTCCGACTACTGTCCTCCGCTGAGGACGCTCAAATGCTTTCGTTTTCTTAGTGCACCTCCCCCTAAATCCCCCTCGCATTCGAGCGCCCCTGTATCCTCGCTGCGTCGTTCCACGGCTCCGCCGAGGTCGGAATTGGGATTCAATCGTCGCTCACGTAATCTTCCAGATGCGGATTCCGCACCTTATCTGCTCAGAACCGGCTCAGGGGCGGGGCCCGGGCAGCTCAGGGGCGGGCGGGGCCGGGGCAGCTCAGGGGCGGGCTGGTCGTGGCCCGGGTCGTCGGGCCGGGCGCCACAAGCTCCCTTCGGGCGCCACAAGCTCCCTTCGGGAGCGGTGCACGACTCGACGTTAGGCAAGCCTAACTGTTATCGTGAATGGGTTCACAAAGTGCGGCGTTGCAAGTCGCGGCGCAGCCCCTTCGATCCGGTTCTGGAGAGGTGCCCCTCCGTATGCCCGACAAGCTGAGCAGAGAGGCGGCCGAGAGGCTGTCCCGATCCCTCCACGAGCCCTCCTGGCTGGCCGAGCGCCGTATGGCCGCGTTCGACGTCTTCGAGAAGCTCGACCCGCCCGACCCCAAGGGCGAGGAGTGGCGCTACACGGACGTGCGGAGGTTCGACTTCGACCGCTTCGCGGCCCCCGTTCCCACGGAGGGGGTGCCGGAACTGTCTCCTGAGGCGGCCGCCCGGGGGGTAATCGTGGCCGACCTGTGGAGCGCGGCACAGGACCATCCGGAGCTGCTCGAAGAGCACTTCTTCACCGAGGTCCCCATCGAGGAGCACCAGTTCACGGCGCTGCACGGCGCCTTTCTGTCCGACGGAGTGCTGGTCTACGTACCTAAGGGAGTCGAGGTCGAATTGCCACTCTCGATCGCCCGCCGGGTGGCCGGCGGAGGCTCGGTGTTCCCCCACACGACGATCGTCGTCGACGAGCTGGCAAGCCTCACCTTCGTCGATCGCTTCGGCTCCGAGGATCTGTCCGAGCCGTCCGTGTGTGCGAGCGTCGTCGAGGTCGAAGCGCGCCGGGGGGCCACTGTCAACTACATCTCGTTGCAGCAATGGGGACGCAGCGTTCATCATTTTCAAACCCAGCGCTTCACCGGCCAGCGCGACTCAACAGTTCGCAGCCTGGCGGTGAACCTCGGTTCGGCGTTCGCCCGCACCCAGGTCGAGTCGGTGCTAAAGGGGGAGGGCTCGTTCTCCGAAATGCTCGGCCTCTACTTCGCTGACTCCGAGCAGCATTTCGCACAGCGCACCCTTCAGTCCCACAACGCCGCCCACACCACCTCCGACCTCCTCTATAAGGGCGCGCTCAAAGAGAAGTCTCGCTCGGAGTACTCGGGGCTCATCAAGGTTCTACGGGGCGCCCAAGGTACCGATGCTTACCAGGCCAACCGCAACCTCTTGCTGTCAGAGGAATCGATGGCGCGCTCGATCCCGCAGCTCGAGATCGAAGCGAACGAGGTTCGCTGCACCCACGGGGCCACCGTGTCTCCGGTCGAGGAAGAGCACCTCTTCTACCTGATGAGCCGCGGCATCGACCGGGTGACGGCGCAGAAACTCGTCGTCTTTGGTTTCTTCGGCGACGTCCTCGATCGCATCCGGGTTGCAGAGGTCCGTGAGGGACTTGCACGTGCGATCGCCGCTAAGGTAGAGGGCGGTCAAAGCCTCGAGGTGGCTGCGTGAAGGCAGGGTTCAGAGTCGTTGCCAAGCTCGATGAGATTCCCGATGGCGGTATGAAGCAGGTGTCGGTCGCCGGCGAGTTGGTGGGTCTCTATCGTGTCGGCGACGATGTCTTCGCATTGTCCGATATCTGCACCCACGAGGAGGCGTACCTGACCGAGGGCGACTTCGACCCCGATGAGCTCGAGGTCGAGTGCCCCCTTCACGGCTCCCGTTTCAACGTAGCGGACGGTTCTGTGCGCATCCTGCCTGCAACCAAGCCCGAAGTAGCATTTGAGGTAAAAGTTGAGGGCGACCTCGTTTCGGTCGGCCCTGAGAAGACTGCCGAGGAGTGAGCGTTTACAAATGCCTGAGACACTTTTGCAGATCGAGGACCTCCACGTCGAAGTGGAGGGCAAAGAGATCCTCAAGGGGCTCGACCTCACCATCAGCAAGGGCGAGATCCACGCCCTCATGGGGCCCAACGGATCCGGCAAGTCGACGCTCGCCTATGTGTTGACCGGCCGCCCCGGCTACGAGGTGACCGCCGGTAAGGTGCTCTACAAGGGGGAGGACATCTCGCCCCTCGCGCCCGACCAGCGCGCCAAGGCGGGCATCTTCCTGGCTTTTCAGTACCCCACGGAGGTGCCGGGCGTTTCGGTGGTTAACTTCTTGCGCACCGCGTACAACGCCATTCACCCTGATGACCCCAAGGGGGCGATGGCGTTCAGGCTCTTCTTACAGGAGAAGGTCGACTTGCTCGAGATCCCCACAGAGCTTGTCGACCGCTACGTCAACCAGGGCTTCTCGGGCGGCGAAAAGAAGCGCAACGAGATCCTTCAGATGGCGGTGCTGTCGCCGGAGCTTGCGATCATGGACGAGACCGATTCGGGGCTCGACATCGATGCGCTCAAGCACGTCTCCGGGGGCGTCAACAAGCTCGCCGGCCCCGATGTGGGGATCGTCCTGATCACTCACTACCAGCGCTTGCTTAACTACATTCGCCCCGACGTGGTGCACGTCCTCATAGGCGGGCGCATCGCCAGGACTGGTGGGTTCGAGCTCGCCGAGCAGCTCGAGGCCGAAGGTTATGCCGGACTCGCCAAGGAGCTGGGTCTGTCGGTGCAGGAACTCGAGGAGGTCGAGCGCAAGGAAGGTGCATCCTAGAAACCATGACCCTTGACCCGGAGGTCGTTCGCAAAGACTTTCCCATCTTCGAGACGCGCATGCGCGGAAAGCGCCTCGTCTATCTCGATTCGGCCAACACCTCTCAAAAACCTCGCCAGGTAATAGAGCGCATGGTCGAGTTCTACGAGCATGAGAACGCCAATATTCACCGCGCCGTATACGAGCTCGCCGAGCGCTCCACCGCCGCCTACGAAGGTGCTCGAGCCAAATGCGCCCATTTCATCCAAGCCCCCAGTCCTCGCTCGATCGTGTTTACCAGAGGCACCACCGAGTCGATAAACCTCGTTCGCTACTCGTGGGCGCGGGCCAATGTGCATGAAGGCGACGAGGTGCTGGTCACGGAGATGGAGCACCACTCAAACCTCGTCCCGTGGCAGCTCCTGACCCAGGAAACCGGAGCGACGCTGCGCAATCTTCCCGTCGACGACGACGGCATGCTGCGCGTGGATCTCCTCGAGAGCTTCATCACCGACCGAACCAAGCTCGTGTGCGTGGGACTCATGTCGAACGTGCTGGGAACGATCAACCCGGTGCGGCGGCTTGCCGACGCGGTTCACGCAGTGGGCGGCCTCATCATGGTCGACGCGGCACAGGCCGCGCCTCACATGCCGGTGGACGTCTCAGAGCTCGACGCCGACTTTCTGGCGTTCTCGTCGCACAAGATGTGCGGGCCTACGGGCGCGGGCGTTCTCTACGGCCGGGAACGCTTGCTGGAGGAGATGCCGCCGTTCCACGGCGGGGGCGAGATGATCCGTGAGGTCTTTGCGGACCACTCCACGTGGAACGAGATCCCGCACAAGTTCGAGGCGGGGACCATGAACATTGCGCAGGCCGTGGGTTTGGGGGCTGCAGTCGATTACCTTCAGTCCCTGGGAATGGGTTCCGTGCGCGCTCACGAGATGGAGCTCACCGCATATGCGCTCGAGCAGCTGAATGCAGTGGGGGCCGAAGTCCACGGTCCTTTGGATGTCGCTCGGCGCGGCGGCGCAATCTCCTTCAACGTCGGCGGTGTGCACCCACACGATCTCGCAACGATCGTCGATCAAGAAGGAGTGTGCATACGCGCTGGTCACCACTGCGCGCAGCCGCTGATGCGGCGCCTCGGGGTGCCCGCCACCGCGCGCGCTTCTCTGTACATCTACAACACGCGCGAGGACATCGATGTGCTCATGGGCGCGTTGGAGCAGGCGAAGGGATGGTTCGCATGAGCCTCGATGAGCTCTACAAAGAGGTGATCCTCGATCACTACCGGACTCCGCGCAATCGCGGACGACTCGATCCTCACGACGTCAAGCTCGAGCGCAACAACCCTCTCTGCGGGGACGAGCTCGAGCTCTATCTGAAGTTCGACGGCGAGGACCTCGAAGGTATCGCCTTTGAGGGCAAGGGCTGCTCGATCTCCATGGCGAGCGCGTCGATGATGACCGAGAAGGTCAAGGGCCTCGATGTCAAGCAGGCGCGGGCGGTGGCCGAGTCCATAAAGCGCATGATGGCGGGGGAGGAGCCGGGCGACATCAACGAGCTCGGAGACCTGGTCTCGCTCAAGGGCGTCGTCAAGTATCCGGTGCGCATCAAGTGCGCGCTGCTTGGGTGGAACACGCTGCTCGAGGGGCTCGACGAGGTTCCCTAGCTCGCCCCAAGGTGCCGAGTGGTCGTTAAATGTCGCTATACAGCATCTGACGACCACTCGGCAAACCAGACCGCCCGATAAAGCACTATTCGCACTTGCTTAATACTCCAAAATCTGGTATCAAAGCCCGATGACGCCGCTGGGGGACGACTCGGCAACCAGGACCGCCAAGGTCCTGTCGCTGCCCACGCGCGCGGCGATTCTGTCTCACCTGCTGTGCTCAGGACCCAAGACCGTCAAGGAGATCGCCGACCATTTCGCGATTCATCCCAACGTGGCGAGGGCGCACCTCGAGCTGATGGCGGAGGCGGGCTTTCTGTCCTTCGAGACGCGCCGGCGCAACAAGGGCAGGCCGGCAAAGGTCTATTTCACATGGGAAGGCGAGGCCGGCGCTCTGATGGAGGCTGGCGTCGAGATTCCCGCCGAGCACGTCGCCGCTCCGGTCGACGAACTCGAGATCGAGGTGCGTGTGCTTGAGCGCATGCTCGCCGACGCATCGCACCAACTAACGCGCATAAAAGAACTCATCGAGATAGCAAAGACAACGAGAAAGGGAGGAAGTAGTGGCTGATTACGCCAATGACGTGTTAATCGAAGCCGACGAGCTAGAGAAGGAGCTTGACTCGGGTCGCTTCGCGGTGATCGAGGTTGACGAGGACACCACCGCCTACGAAAAGGGGCACATACCCGGCGCCAGCTCGATCAATTGGTCTACCGAGCTGCACGACTCGCCCCGGCGCGAGTTCATCTCCAGCGAGCAGATGGTCGGACTGCTGAACGACAGGGGAGTGTCGAACGACCAGACGATCGTCCTCTACTCGGGAAACAATAACTGGTTCGCTGCCTACGCGTACTGGCTGTTTTTGTATCGCGGTATCGGCAATGTCAAGCTGCTCAACGGTGGGCGCAAGAAGTGGGAGCTGGACAACCGCGCTCTGACCGATCAGGCCCCCGAGTCCGGCGCGGGCAACTTTCAGAGCGGCACCGAGCGACCCGAGCTGCGTGTGTTTCGCGACGAGGTCGTCAGGCGCGCTACGTCGGGAGAAGGCTCGTGGGTGGATGTACGTTCGCCGGAAGAGTTTCGCGGCGAGCTGCTGGCGCCGCCTCACCTGCCGCAGGAGCAGGCACAGGTTCCGGGTCACATCCCGGGCGCAGCGAACATCCCCTGGTCCAAGACGGTGAAGGAAGACGGCAGGTTCAAGTCCACCTCTGAGCTCGAGTCCCTCTACTCGGCCGAGGGCATCACGAGCGACAAGGACGTCATCGCCTATTGCAGGATCGGCGAGCGCTCGTCGCACTCGTGGTTCGTGCTTCACGAGCTCCTCGGGTTCCAGCAGGTCACGAACTACGACGGTTCGTGGACCGAGTACGGCAGTCTCGTGGGCGTGCCCGTAGAGAAGTAGCAAGGCGGTTTGCGTATTTGGCCCCGAGCGGCGAGGTGGCCGAGCCGTGTGGGACTAGGCTGGCGTCGTGAGAGTTGGGATCGTCTGCTTCGGGGCCATGCGCGCTCATTTGCCGCAGGGCTCGGTGGGCAACCGCGCCGAGATCGATGTTGCGGACAGGGCGTCGGTGAGCGATGTCATCGAGTCGCTGGGCGCGCCGCCCGCGCTCGTGTTTGCGGTTCTCGTGGACGGGCGCCAGGCTCCAATCGATCAACGGCTGCAAGAGGGGGCCGAGGTTACGTTGATGCCTCCGTTCGCGGGAGGCGAAGGAGTGCCGAAAGGCGAAGGAGTGCCGAAAAAGCGCGATCAGCGCAAGGACGTCATCTCAACTACCTGAGACTCTCTGCCGGCGAGCGCCTTGCCCACGAGCGCATCGATGTCGAGCGTGCGTTCGGCGGCCTCTGTTTGCTCGGGGCTTGCGTGTGTCGACGTCGAGCGTGGATTGAACAGTACGCAGCAGTCCTGATGTCGCCTGTTTGATATCTGGAGCGTGCCAATCGCATCTGCTTGACGGACGATCTCGAGCTTGTCGCATCCGATCAGCGGCCGCAGCACTTGGCGGCCCGGTACTGCGTCGTCGGTAGTGGCGAGGTTGTCGAGCGTCTGCGAGGCGACCTGGCCGAGGGAATCCCCGGTGACGACCGCCCGGGCACCGCGCTCGTCGGCGAGTGCCGCCGCGATCCTCAACATCAGGCGGCGGTAGAGCAGTAGCCGAAGCCGGGGCGGGCAGTGGGTTACCACCTCTGCCTGAGCCTCGCCCAGGGGGACCAGGTGCAGGGTCGTGGCGAGGTGATAGCGGGACAGGGCGCGGGTCAGATCGAGGGCCTGGGTCACGGAAGAGGCGTCCGTGTAGGGTCGGCCGTGGAAGTGCAGCAGCTCGACCTCGGCGCCTCTTTTCATCATTCGCCACGCCGCCACCGGCGAGTCGATGCCGCCCGACATCAATGCGACAAGCTTGCCCGAGGTGCCGACCGGGAGCCCGCCCGGGCCGGGACGCCGGTCCCGGTAGACGATGCCCGAGTCGGAGAACAACTCGACGTGAAGGGTGGCGTCGGGGTTGCTGAGGTCGACCGGTGCACCGGTTCGCCCCTGGATCAGCGCGCCCACGGCCCGCTCGATGTGGCGTGAGTCGACCGGACAGGATGAACGGGCCCGCCGTGCTCTGACGGCAAAAGAGGTGAAGCTTCCCACCGGCATGAGCTCTATCGCCGCGTTGCCGATCGAGGAGAGGTCGGGCTCCACTCTGAGGCCGGCTCCGACGTTGGCTATGCCGAATACGCATACGGCTCTAGCGGCCGCTTCCGATACCAGGCCGGGGGGCTTGAAGTCGACTGTGATTCGGCCCAAATTGCAACGTACCCCGCGATACCCCGTAGCGCGCAGGGCGCGTTTGAGGTTCGCCATCAGCTGGTCTTCGAAACGGTGGCGGTTGCCTCCCTTGAGGCCGACCTCGTCGTAGTGCGCGATGAGCGCGTCCAAGACCTAGAGAGGTTCTTGTTCGAACCCCGCCTCGCCCTCCAGGCCTATGGAGAACAACGCCTCCACGTCGTGGCGGGAGTACACTTTGAATGCGACGAGAGTCTGGGTGCGCTCGACTCCGGGAACCCGCGCGATGCCCTCGGTGACTACCCGGGCGAGATCTTCATGCCGGCGCGTCCGGACCATGATGACGAGATCGAAGTCGCCCGCCACCGAATAGACCTCGGAAACTTCGGGAAGATCGGCGATCTCTTGGGCCGTCTCGGGAACTCTGTGAATATCGCAGGTGGCGAGTACGACGGTGGTGACCATCCCCAATTAGATGGTGACCATGTCCCTGAGCTTGCCGGGCGTGCTGGGGTGGCGCAGCTTCGAGAGCGCCTTCGCTTCGATCTGGCGGATGCGCTCGCGCGTGAGGCTGAACTCGCGCCCGACCTCCTCGAGGGTACGAGGCTCTCCGGTGAGCAGCCCGAAGCGCAGGGCAAGAACCTTGCGCTCGCGCTCCGACAGCGAACCCAGCATGTTCCAGAGATCCTCCTGGCGCAGAGCGACTGCGGCCGCCTGGAAGGGGCCCTCGATGTCCTCGTCCTCGATGAAGTCACCGAGCTCCGCGTCCTCGTCCCCGACGGGCTCGTGCAGCGAGACGGGCTCGGGCAGCACTCGGAAAGCCTCCCGAACCTTCTCGGGAGTCAGGTCGGCCTGGGCGGCGATCTCCTCGATGAGAGGCTCACGACCCAGCTTCTCGAGCAACTCGCTCTGGACCTTGCGCACTCGATAGAGCGTTTCCACCATGTGCACGGGGATGCGGATGGTGCGGGCCTTGTCGGCGATGGCGCGGGTGATGGCCTGCCGGATCCACCACGTGGCATAGGTCGAGAACTTGAAGCCTCGCTGCCAGTCGAACTTCTCGACGGCCCTCATCAGGCCGAGGTTGCCCTCC
>Ga0136633_1000941_pt1 | contig 21634 bp, 19 predicted proteins | sample AntDrymeUQ832206_2_FD_105494 | JGI IMG/M metagenome (GOLD analysis project Ga0136633, IMG submission 105494) | Polar desert sand microbial communities from Dry Valleys, Antarctica - metaG UQ83 (22.06) | ecosystem: Environmental > Terrestrial > Soil > Desert | place: Antarctica: Dry Valley...
AGGAGAGCGGGGTCTCGGCCGGCCCCCGCGACGGCCTCGCGCAGGCGCGGGATCGCCTCCGTGAGCCCGGCGCCACCGATCGGGATCCATCCGTCGCCGTACTCGGCGATGTGGGCGAACAGCCTGGGCCCGGCGGCGCCGCCGTGGAGCACCGGCACTCGGGGACGACCGTCAGGGCCGCGCTGCACCGGCTTGGGCCATGACCAGCTCGACGAGAACCGCACGTACTCACCTTCGAAGCTCGCCTCGTCATCCGCCCAAAGTGCCTGCATGGCCATGAGTCGCTCCCGGGCCACCGCTCGCCGCTCGGGCATGGATACGCCGTGATGCTCGAGCTCGTCCTCGTTCCACCCGAACCCCACGCCCAGTGCCGCCCGGCCGCCGCTCAGGTGGTCGAGCGTGGCCACGGCCTTGGCCGTGACGATCGGCTCCCGCTGCGCCGCCAGCAAGATGCCGGTGCCGAGGCGCAGCGTGGTCGTCGCCGAAGCGACGGCGCCAAGGGCGACGAGGGGGTCGAGGCAACGCTTGTACTCCTCCCCTAGCTCGTCACCGCCGGCGGCGGGAGGGGTGCGGCGGCTGGTCGGGATGTGGGTGTGCTCCGGCAGCCAGAGGGACTGGAGGCCTCGCGCCTCCGCCTCCCGGGCCAGCTCCACGATGTCGATGCTGACGTCGGTGGCGAACATCGTGATCCCGTAGCGCATGGTCCCTCCGAGATCTGTGGACGCTGGCGCTCGCATACCGGGCGTGAGCGTCCACAGAACCTGGGGATCCTGCCATGCTGGACGCCATGGCCGGCATCTGCGAAGGACGGGTCGTGATCGTCACCGGCTCGGGGCGGGGGCTCGGACGGGCGCACGCCCTCGAGCTGGCCCGCCAGGGAGCGCTCCTCGTGGTGAACGACCTCGGCTGCGAGCTGGACGGATCAGGCGGCGGGTCCGGGCCCGCCGGAGAGGTCGTGGAGGAGATCCGCGCCGCCGGCGGCGAGGCCGTCGCCAACGGCGATGACGTGGCCGACGTCGAGGGCGCCGGCCGCATGGTGACGACCGCCCTGGAGGCGTTCGGTCGGCTCGACGTCGTCGTGAACAACGCCGGTTTCGTGCGCGACCGCATGTTCGCCAACGTGGCCGAGGACGAGTGGGACGCCGTCGTGCGGGTGCACCTCAAGGGCCACTTCGCGGTGGCGCGCCAGGCCACTGCCCACTGGCGAGACGAGGCCAAGGCCGGCCACGCGGTCGACGCCCGCATCATCAACACCAGCTCCGGTGCCGGCATCCTCGGCTCCATCGGCCAGGCCGCCTACTCCGCCGCCAAGGCCGGCATCGCCACCCTCACCCTCGTGCAGGCGGCTGAGCTCGGCCGTTACGGCGTCACCGCCAATGCCCTGTGCCCGGCCGCCCGCACCCGCATGACCGAGGGCGTCTTCACCGAGATGATGGCCACCCTCGACCGACCGGACGCCTTCGATGCCATGGCCCCCGAGAACGTCTCCCCCCTCGTGGCGTGGCTGGCGTCGTCGCGGTCGGCCCACGTGACTGGGCGCATGTTCGAGGTGGAGGGAGGCAAGGTGGGAATCGCCACGGGGTGGCAGCACGGCCCCACCGCCGACAAGGGCGGCCGCTGGGAGGCGGCCGAGCTCGGCTACATCGTCGCTGACCTCCTCGCCCGGGCGCCGACCCCGACGCCGGTGTACGGCACCAGCTGAACAACCTCGGAGGTCTAGGCACGCATCGCGGGGGTAACGATGGCGTTCGTGGGCATCAGGGATCGCAACACCCCTCGGGCGGCGAAGGGCGGACGACTGCGCCAGCGATGGCGATCATGGCCCCGTTGGGTCCGCTGGCCACTGGCGACGGGGACGGGCCTGTTCCTGTTCGGCGTGGCGGCGCTCGTCGTCATCTGGTTCAGCGTCGAGCTGCCCGATGACCCGCCGGAGCTGCAGTCGGCCACGATGGTCGCCGAGGACGGACGCGAGCTGGCCGTGCTGTCCCAGGAGGGGCAGCGCTTCATCATCCCACTCGCCGAGGTGAACCCGGTCGTTGTCGCGGCCCTGCTGTCCGCCGAGGACCGCCGCTTCTACGACCATGGGGGGGTCGACCCGGTCGGCATCACTCGCGCCCTGGTCAACAACGTCACCCGCTCCGGCACCCAGGGCGGCTCCACCCTCACCCAGCAGCTGGTGAAGAACGAGTACCTCACCAACGAGCGCTCGCTCGTCCGCAAGGTGCGCGAGGCGGTGCTGTCGGTGAAGCTCGAACAATCCGAGGACAAGGACCAGATCCTCGAGCGCTACCTGAACACCGTCTACTTCGGACGGGGTGCCTACGGCGTCGAGGCGGCGGCTCGCGCCTACTTCGACACCTCGGCGGCCGAGCTCGACGGCGGCCAGGCGGCGCTGCTCGTGGGCCTCTTGCGCTCCCCCGAGACGGCCGACCCGGTCGAGGACATGGACGAGGCAACCGCCCGGCGCGCCAGCGTGCTGGCCGACATGGTCGACAACGAGGCCATCAGCCAGGCCGAGGCCGACGCCGCTGGCGAGCAACCGATCCAGGTGAACGACCGGACGGCCCCGGCCGCCCCCACCAGCGGCCTGGCCCCCCACTTCGTGGAGTGGGTGCGCCAGCAGACCGTGGCGGCGGTGGGCGAGGATGCGCTCTACGGGCGTGGACTCCGCGTCGTCACCACCCTCGACCTGGACGCGCAAGCGGCGGCCGAGCAGGCCGTGGCCGAGGTGATCACCGACCCCGCCGGCCCGCAGGCCGCCCTCGTCGCCCTCGACGCGGACGGCGCCATCCGCGCTCAGGTCGGCGGCCGGGATTACGAGGCCTTGCAGGTCGACCTGGCGCGTGGCGTGGACAGCGGCGGATCCGGTCGCCAGCCCGGCTCGACCTTCAAGCCGTTCGTGCTCCAAGCCGCGCTCGAGCGCGGGGCCACCCTGGCTGACCGGTTCGACGGACCGCCCCAGATCGAGGTGAACGTCGACGGCACCCCGTTCCCGGTGGAGAACTACGGCGGCTCCGGCTTCGGTGAGCTCAGCCTGGCCGAGGCGACCGCCAAGTCGGTGAACACCGTCTACGCCCAGCTCCTCGCTACCGTGGGGCCGGCGGCGGTGGCCGAGGCGGCCAGCGAGGCGGGGATCGACGCCGAGCTCGACCTGGTGCCGTCCATCGCACTGGGCGTCGAGGAGGTGAGCCCGCAGGACCTGGCCAGCGCCTACCTCACCTTTGCCAACGACGGCACCCGAGTGGAGCCGTATGCCATCTCCCGCATCGAGGACGACGACGGCAACGTGATCTGGGAGCCCGATCGCCCTGAGCCGCAGGTGGGTGCCGTCGACCCCGATGTCAGTCGCGCCGTCACGGAGGCATTGCGGGGCGTCATCGAGGACGGCACGGGTGGGCGGGCCGACATCGGTCGGCCCGCCGCCGGCAAGACGGGTACCACCCAGAGCAACATGGACGCCTGGTTCGCCGGATACGTGCCCGGCTACGCCACCGTCGTATGGATGGGCTACCCGGAGCCCAAGCCGATGGAGGGCGTGACCGGCGGGGGCATGCCGGCCGAGATCTGGCAACGGTTCATGGCTGCCGCGATGGAGGGCCGCGAACCGGAGGACTTCCCCGATCCCCCCGAGGCCCTGCTCCAGCCCGCCCCCGACGCCACCACGAGCTCCACCTCGTCGTCGTCCAGCTCGTCGAGCACCAGCAGCACCTCGTCGTCGACGTCCACGACCCAGCCCGCCGGCGCCTCCAGCACGACCGCGCCCACCAGCACCACCAGCAGCACGACCGGGGCCACCACCACGACGAGCGCCCCCAGCGGCGCCGAGCAAGGCGCCGCCCCCGACCCTCCCTGAGCCCTACGCGCCGACGAGGCGGAGGACGTCGGCCGCGGTGGCGGTGCCGTCGTGGATGACCTCGCCATCCCGCAGGGCCACGCAGCGGTCGACCCGCTCGACGAAGTTGGGGTCGTGGGTGGCGACGACGATGGCGGCGCCGTCTCCGTGGAGCTCGTCGAAGATGCCGAGCAGCGCCTGCTTGCCCGGCGCATCGAGGCCGACGAAGGGCTCGTCCACCAGCAGCACCTCGAAGGGCCGCACGAGGCCGAGCGCGATGGAGGCCTTCTGGCGCAGGCCGCGGCTGAAGCGCGCCGGGAGGTCATCCGCGCGGTGGCTCAGTCCCACCCGCTCCAGGAGGTCATCGAGATCTGACTCCTCGACGGCCACGCCGTGGAGGGCGGCCACGTACGCCAGGTGCTCGCGCACCGAGAGGTCGTCGTAGAGAACGGGCTCGTCGGGTAGAAAGCTGGTGGCGGCCCGCGCCCCGGAGGAGCCGGCCGGTTCGCCGTTGATGGTGATCGAACCGTCCGTGAGCTCGAGCAGCCCGGCGGCCAGGCGCAGGAAGGTGGACTTGCCCGAGCCGTTGTGGCCCACGAGCGCGACGAGCTGACCCGGCGGCACCCGCAGGTTGAGCGGCTCGAGGGCGACGAGGTCGGCGTAGGCCTTGGTGGCTGCCTCCGCCTCGAGCACGGCGGGCGGTTGATCAGGTCTTGCCACTGGCTTGCTCCATCTGCTCGCTGAACCACTTCCCGATGTCGTCGCGCACCCGCACCCAGCCGCACACGAGGGTGAACAGCAGAACGGCCAGCGTGATGAACGGAGCGGCGCCGGCCGTGCCCACCCGTCCCTGCTCGATGGCGTCGCGGGCGAAGAGCACCGGCAGCACGCCCACGATGGCGATCGTCGGCGGCCACGCGGTGCGGAATGCGAGCCTGATGCCCTGGGCCTCAGGGGGGGCCAGCGACCAGCCGCCGCCGACGGTGGGCGGACCGGACAGCACGCTGACCAGCGCCCCTCCCAGCCCACCGAGGGCCAGTGGCACCAACGCCACTGCCGCGACAGTCGTGGGCACGCGACCGCCGCCGGGAGCCGTGGCCACTCCCATTGCCACCGACGCCACGAGGAGCTGGCCCACCACCCCCACCGGGATGTGGCGGAGATGGATGGCGGATGCATCGACAGGGGAGGCGTCGCGACGGCTCGGGTGGTCGACCTCCTGGGCCAACGGCTCGACGGTGTCGAGGCCGGCCACGAACATGGCCACCCCGGCGAGGATGATCAGAGGCGTGGTGCCAGACCAGATGCCGCGGAGGCACAGGCCGGCGACGACCGCGAGCAGCACCAGTCGGGCGACGCGCGCCGCCGGCCAACGGAGCACGCCCCGCAGGCCCCGCATGAAGACCGGCCAGTGGCCGGTGCCCTTCACCCGCAGACGCACCCAGGGCCGGAGGCGGGGCAGCTCCATGGCCAGCTGCCGACGCAGCACGATCACCGTGCGCAGGTCCTGGAGGGTCGCCGCGAAGCGCAGCTGGCCCACGAGGGTGGACCTCCGCTCGGCCGCCTCCAGCGACACCCGACCGAGGAGGGAGAGGCCAGCCAGCAGGAGGGCAACGGCGACACCCACCGCCGCCAGGCCGATCGGGTGGAACCGCAACGGCCACAGCGCCAGTCGGCCGAACGGATCGGTGGGGCTGGTAGCGATGGCTTCAACTCCGTCGGCGATAGCCAGTCCGATCAGCACCAGGCCCAGGATGGAGGCCACCCATCGCGGCAGCCGGGTGCCAGCCGCCACCAGCGCCGCCCCCACGGAGAGGGCCACCAGGGTGAGCCCCGCCAGCGCGCCGGTGGCCACCCAAGCCGTCGTCCCACCGGGCATGCGCTTGGACGCCAGATCACCGGCGATGCCCCCGGCCACCAGGCCCACGAAGGCCAGGAAGCGCGCCTGCCGCACGGCGGGCGCCCGCAGCGCGGTGGTGCGGTCAACCGGGGCCAGGAGCACATGGCGCACCTCGGCCCGCTCCAGGGCCAGCGGACCGCCGCGGCTCCCCGATCGCAGGCCGAGGGCCAGCGCGAAGGCCGCCGCCAGGCCGAGCCAGCCCGAGCCGTGCAGCCACACCTGATCGAGCTGACCGGCCCGCAGGCTGTCGTCACCCACCAGGCTGGACAGCACCGCAACCGCCACGATGCCGAGGATGCCGGTGAGGTAGGCCTGGTAGAGGACGTCGATCCAGTGGACCTCGGCGGTCCTCTTCTGGCGACGGAAGCGCCGCCAGTCCGCGAGGTTGCCCTCGAGGTCGGCGTCGGGATGGGCGGTGGGGAGCAGCAGGAGTGGCCGCTAGAGGCGCTCGACGACCATGGCCATGCCCTGGCCTCCACCGACGCACATCGACTCGAGGCCGTAGCGGCCACCCGTGTCTTCGAGGCCGTTGAGGAGGGTGGTCATGATGCGGGCGCCGGTCATGCCGAAGGGGTGACCGAGGGCAATGGCTCCGCCGTTCACGTTCAGCTTCTCGCGGTCGATGCCGAGGTGCTTCATCGACGGCAGCACCTGGGCGGCGAAGGCCTCATTGATCTCCACGAGGTCCATGTCGTCGATGGTGAGGCCGGCGCGCCCGAGGGCCTGACGGATGGCCTCGACCGGGCCCATGCCCATGATCTCCGGGTTGAGGCCGGTGACGCCCGAGGACACGATGCGGGCCAGGGGCGTGATGCCAAGCTCGTTGGCCTTGGTGTCGCTCATCACCACGACGGCCGCGGCGCCGTCGTTCAGGGGACAGGCGTTGCCCGCGGTGACCTTGCCGTCGGGCCGGAACACCGGCTTCAGCTCGGCCAGCTTCTCCACGGTAGTGCCGGCGCGGGGCCCGTCGTCCTTGGCCACGACCGTGCCGTCCGCGAGGGTGACCGGGGTGATCTCCCGATCGAAGAAGCCGCGCTCCTGGGCGGCCACGGCCCGCTGCTGCGAGCGAGCGCCCCACTCGTCCATCGACTCACGGCTGACGCCCTCGCTGAGCACAACGTTCTCGGCCGTCTGGCCCATGGCGATGTAGATGTCCGGGAGGCCGGCCGGCGGTGTCCAGCTGTCGGCGCCCTGGGTGCGCTCGGCGGTGGTGGCCTCGGCGTCCGCGAACCTCGGGTTGTGCGGGCCGGTGTCGGAGGCGCCGTGCATATAGCGGCTCACCGTCTCCACGCCAGCGGCCACGAACACGTCGCCCTCGCCGGCCTTGATGGCATGGGCGGCCATACGGATGGTCTGCAGCGACGACGAGCAGTAGCGATTGACCGTCACGCCGGGGACGTCGGGCAGACCGGCCAGCAGAGCCGCCACGCGACCGACGTTGTAACCGGCCTCGCCGCCGGGCTGGCCGCAGCCGAGGATGACGTCCTCGACGGTCTGCGGGTCGAGCGACGGCACCTTCTCCAGCACGGCCTTGATGATGAAGCCCGCCAGGTCATCGGGGCGGCACTCGGTGAGGCTCCCCTTGTTGGCACGCCCGATGGGCGTGCGGGCGGTTGCGACGATGACGGCTTCGGGCATCAAGCCCCTCCTCTGCGCTGCAGGGTCAGATTCGGCGGTCAGTCTGGCCCCCACCCCCCGCCGCCACCAGTCGAGACGGCTCGCTGTCGCACACCCGTGCCTATCGTGACAGCCGTGTCGCTCTTCGAGGACCCCACAGTCGGCTCCATCCCGGAAGCCACGTTCTCCGTCACGGAGCTGGCCGACGCCATCGGCAACGCCCTGCGGGCCTCCTTCCGGGACGAGGTGTGGGTACGAGGCGAGATCCGCGATCTGTCCCGAGCCAACTCGGGGCACGTGTACTTCACCCTCACTGAGCCGGGGAGCGGAGGCAACGGCGGGGCCAACCTCTCGGTGATGCTGTCGTCGCGCACCAAGGGCTCGGTGAACACCACCCTCACCAACGCCGGGGGTGGCGTGCGGATGAACGACGGCACCGACGTGCGGATCCGCGGCCGACTCGACTGGTACGCCCCTCGCGGCCAGCTCCAGCTGCGGATGACGGCCATCGACCCCGCCTACACGCTGGGCCAGCTGGAGATGGCCCGCGCCGAGCTGCTAGCCCGGCTCACCGAGGAGGGCCTGCTGCGGGCCAACGCCACTCGGCCTCTGCCACTGGCGCCGCTGCGGGTCGGGGTCGTCACCAGCGAGGGCTCGGCCGCCGAGGCCGACTTCCTGGACGAGCTGCGCCGGAGTGGGTTCGCCTTCCAGGTGCTGCGAGCCGACAGTCGCGTGCAGGGCGCCGACGCTCCGCGCTCGATCGCCGCTGCCATCCGCAGGCTCGCCACCCACCGGCTCGACGCGCTGGCCGTGATCCGGGGCGGAGGGGCCCGCACCGATCTGGCCGCCTTCGACGACGAAGCGGTGGCCCGCGCCATCGCCGCCTGCCCGGTACCGGTGCTCACCGGCATCGGCCACGAGGTCGACACCTCGGTGGCCGACGAGGTGGCCCACACCTCGGCCAAGACGCCCACCGCCTGCGCCCAGCTCCTCGTGGCACGTGTCGCCGAGCTCGTCGGCGGCCTCGACGGCACCTGGGCCGCCATCGCCACGCGGGCGGTGCGGGATGTCGTCCACCACGAGGAGCGCCTCATCGGCCAGGCCCGGTACCTCTCGCGCAGTGCCCTGGTGGCCCTTGACCGCGGCACCACGCGGCTCGACAGCGTGGCCCAGCGATCCCGCCGGGCTTCTCACGGCGGGCTCAATGCCGCCGGCCGACGGCTGGACGGGCATCGGGGGCGGATCACCGGCGCCGCTCGCTCCCACCTCCGAGCGGCGGAGGTGCTGGTGACGGCCGGCGAGCGCCGGGTCTCCCACCGAGCCCCGAAGGCGGTGGCCGACGCCGAGCGGGTGCTCGGTGCGGTCGAGGCGCGCCTGCGGGCCCTCGACCCGGAGCGCACGATGGCGCGCGGCTGGTCGATCACCCGAGGTCCCGATGGCCGGGTGGTCCGCTCCGCCGACGACGTGGCTCCCGGCGACGAGCTCACCACGATCGTGGTGGGTGGGGAGCTCCGCTCCCAGGTGACGTCGGCCTCTACGGTGTCCGACGATGCCTGACGCCGACAACGCCCAGGAGATCGGCTACGCCGAAGCTCTCGCCGAGCTCGAGTCGATCCTCGAGGAGATCGAGGACGACGCCGTCGACGTAGACGTGCTGGCGGCCCGCGTGAAACGGGCGGCCGAGCTGCTGCGGAACTGCCGGTCCCGCATCACTGCCGCCCGTCTCGAGGTCACCCAGATCGTGGCCGAGCTCGACCCCGGCGCCCCCGACGACCCCGACGCGTAGCACCCATGATCCGAGCGTCCGTCCCCGTACCGCCCAGCCTCCTGACCGTGGCGGAGCGGGTGGAGCATCGACTCGACGCGCTCCTGGCGGCGGAGACAGCGCGGTGGGCAGAGCTCAGCACGGACCTCGTGGCGCCGATGGCGGCGCTCCGCTCGCTCGTGATGGGCAGCGGCAAGCGCCTCCGCCCGGCCTTCTGCTACTGGGGCTACCGGGCCGCCGGGGGCGATCCAAAGGATCCACTCGTGATCGACGCTGGCGCGGCCTTCGAGATGCTGCAGGCATTCGCGCTGGTTCACGACGACGTGATGGACGGCTCGGCCACCCGGCGCGGGGCTCGCACCGCCCACCTCGACTTCGGTGACCGGCACGTCGAGGCGTCCTGGCGGGGTGAGCCACGTCGCTTCGGCGAGGGCGTGGCCATCCTGATCGGCGACCTGGCCCACGTCTACGCCGACCTCTTGATCGCCGGGGCCCCTGCACCGGCGCGCGCGGTGTGGGATGAGCTGCGCATCGAGCTCAACGTGGGTCAGTACCTCGACATCCTGGGCACTGTCCGGGGGGACACCGACGCTGAGAGCGCCCGTCGCATCGCCCGCTACAAGTCGGGCAAGTACACCATCGAGCGTCCGCTGCACGTGGGCGCCGCCCTCGCTGGTCGCCTTGACGAGGTGCAGGCGGTCCTGTCGGCCTACGGCGACCCGCTCGGTGAGGCCTTCCAGCTGCGCGACGACGTGCTGGGTGCGTTCGGGGAGGAGGCGTCCACCGGCAAGCCCGTCGGCGACGACCTCCGCGAGGGCAAGCCCACCCCGCTGCTCGCCGTGGCCACGGCCAACGCCGACGCCACCCAGGCCGACGTCCTCGCGGAGGTCGGGCGCGACGATCTCTCCGGCGATGCGGTCGCCCGCATCCAGGAGGTCTTCGTCGCCACCGGCGCCGTCACCGCCATCGAGGCCCGCATCGAGTCGCTCACCAGTACCGCCATCGCCGCCATCGAGACCGCCGAGATCACCGGCGACGCCCGCACCGCCCTCGTCGACCTCGCTCACTTCGTAGCCTGCCGCCAGGGCTAGCAGTCGTCGTCGCTCGCCTGCGGCGAACTCTCCGAGCTGTGTCGTGCTCCTTCGGCGCGCTCGTTGCTGGTCGGCGACCGGCAGAGCCGGATCACGTCCTGGGCGAGGGGGCACGCGGAGCGTTCCCCCTCCCGCTCCCCCTCAGCCCGGCGCGTGGGCGAAGAGGGCCAGAGCTTCGTCGAGCGAGCACTCGACCACGCCGGGCTCCGCGATGACGCCGTCCAGCCACGGGGGGCGGTTCACGCCGACGACGGCGATGGCGGTATCGAGGCCGGAGCGGGTGGAGGCCTGGCGGGCGAAGATGGCGGCGTAGTCGGGCGGACGGACGTCACGCGTCAGCTCGTAGAGCGCCCACGGGTCGGGGGTGCCGCCCGGCGGCGGTTGGCCCACCTCGGTGGGGACGGCCGGTGATGACGGTGAGGGGCCGCCGCCGGCCAGGCCGGGACCGTCGCTGAGGATCGCACCCCGCACCTCCTCGGCTCGGCCGCCGGCGGCGAGCAACCCCACGTAGGCCCCCAGACCGCGACCGAACAACGTGACCGGGCCGAGGTGGGCGATGGCGATGTCCACGTCTCCCATCAGCGCCTCGCAGAAGTAGCCGCCGCCGATGGCGACCGACGAGGCGCCGTGCCCGGAGAGGTCGAGCCCCCACACAGGCCCGGGCCAGGCGGCAAGGTGGGCGGGGACGGCATCGGGCGTGCGCTCAGCCAGGCCGTGGAGCAGCAGAAGCGGGCGGCCCTGGCCGGCCCGCAGCTCGTGGAGGGCGAGCTGCACCTTGTTGTGTTGGAGGAGAACGGTGTTCACGCCACGTGCTCCAGCACCAGGTCGGCGACCTCGCGGGGGCGTTCGATGTGGACGAAGTGGCCGACGTCGTCGAGCATCACGAGGCGGCCGTTCGGGGGCAGGTGCGACACGATGTCGGCCTCGGCGGTGCCCCAGCCCATCGGGTCGGGGGCGGTGCCAAGCACGGCCAGAACCGGCACGCCGATGTCGGGCAGGCGCATCATCGACCACTCGGGCCGCCACGGGCCGAACCCGCCGAAGCGCAGGGTGGGGTCGATCTTCCAACGCCAGCCGTCGGCGTCCTCGCGGGCGCCGACGGTGACGAGGTAGCGCAGCCACCCCTCGGCCAGCCGGGGGTTCATGCGGGCCCGGCGCGCCGCCAGCTCCTCGACGGTGCCGGGTTTGCGCTGGGCAGCGCCCAGCGCTCGACGGTGATCGAGCCACGACACGAGATCCTTGGCCATCAGCTTGGTGCGCTGGTGATCGGAGACGTCCGGGAAGCTGCGTCGGGACGGCAGGCCATCGAGGTTGATGAGGTGGCTCACCCGGTGCGGCAGGGCGTCGGCCAGCTGCAGCATGAGGCTGCCGCCTTTGGAGTGCCCGATGACGGGGACGGCCGCGAAGGTGACCGAGTCGAACACGGCCACCGCGTCGCGCAGGTCGGCTTCCCAGCTGTAGAGGGCGGCGTGCTGTGAGTCGCCGTGGCCGCGGGCATCCCAGGACACCACCCGCAAGCCGGCGCTGGCCAGCATCGGGGCGAAAACGTCGAAGGTGCCGGCGAAGTCCATTCCGCCGTGCGCCATGAGGATCGGCGGCGCCGCCTCATCGCCCCACTCGTGCACGGCGATGGCCAGCCCGCCGCTGTCGACGGTGCGCTGCCGGTCGGGCCGTCGTGCGCCCGGATAGGTGATCGCCTCGGTCATGTGCCCCCTCGGTGAGGGCCCACCATGACCGTCAGGCGACCGGCGACGCAAGCATCGGCCGACGTAGCCGTCATCGGCTGTGACCGACGTCATCTGGACATTCTGCCCACCCTCGTGATCAGATAACGGCGTTATTCAATCGTCGGCACGGGCCGTCAGTCTTCCCCTCAGGAGCCCGTTGTGCTCGCTCGTCTCGCTCGCTCGGTGATCCGCCACCGCAAGGCCGTGCTCGTCGCCTCCGCCGTGCTCTTCGGAGCGTCCGGCGCCTTTGGCGGCGGGGTGGCGGAGCAACTCAGCTCCGGCGGCTTCGACGACCCGGCCTCCGAGTCGTTCCAAGCCGATCAGGCACTGCTCGACACGTTCGGGACGGGCACACCGAACCTCATCCTGCTGGTCACCGCGGATGCTGGCAACAGCGTCGACGACCCTGCGGTGGCCGCCGCTGGGATCGCGATCACCGAGGAGCTGGCGGCCGAGGAGCACCTCACCAACGTCGTCTCCTACTGGAGCCTGGACTCCGCTCCCCCGCTCCGCGGGCGCGACGGCGACCGTGCCCTGGTCCTCGGCCGCATCGAGGGCGACCAGAACGAGGTGAACGAACGGGTGGAGGCCCTGGCCGACTACCGACGCTCCGGCGCTGGCATCACCGTGGAGATCAGCGGCTTCGCCCAGGTGTTCAAGGAGGTGGGCGCCACCATCGAGGACGACCTCGTGCGGGCCGAGACGATCGCCCTGCCCATCACGCTCGTGCTCCTGCTCCTGGTGTTCGGCAGCGTGGTGTCGGCGTCGCTGCCGCTGGCCATCGGCGCCCTGTCCGTGGTGGGCACCCTGGCCGTCCTCCGGCTCATCAACATGGTGACCGAGGTGTCCATCTTCAGCCTCAACCTCACCACCGCCATGGGGCTCGGCCTGGCCATCGACTACTCGCTGTTCGTGGTGAGCCGCTTCCGGGAGGAGCTGCGGGCCGGTCACGAGCCCCACGTCGCGGTGCAGCGCACCGTGCGCACCGCCGGCCGCACCGTGGCCTTCAGCGCCGTGACGGTGGCGGCGTCGCTGTGCGCGCTGCTCGTGTTCCCGTTGGCCTTCCTGCGCAGCTTCGCCTACGCCGGGGTGGCCGTTGCCCTACTGGCCGGTGCCTTCGCCGTGGTGGTGCTGCCGGCCATCCTCGCCGTCCTCGGCCACAACGTGGACAAGCTCACCATCTTCAAGCGCTCCACCGAGGAGCACAGCGAGGGCTTCTGGCACCGCATGGCCATCTTCGTGATGCGCCGCCCCATCCCCGTCGCGGCGGCGGCCATCGCCGTGCTGCTGTTCCTCGGTGCCCCGTTCCTCAACATCAACCTCTCACTGCCCGATGACCGGGTGCTGCCCGCATCGGCGCCCAGCCGCCAGGTGGCCGACGTGCTGCGAGAGGACTTCTCCTCCGGGGAGGCCGGCGCCGCGTCGGTGGTGGCCACCGACATCGGCGACCCCGCCGCCCTCACCGATCGCATCGCCGGCTACGCCGCGGTGCTGGCCGGCCTGCCCGGCGTGGCGCGGGTCGACGCGGTCACCGGCACCTACTGCGGCGAGGGTCTGGCCGACCTCGGCTGCCAGCCCGGGCAGCTCGTGCTGCCCGGCGGCGAGGGCCGCTACCCGAGCTTCAGCACCACGGCGGACGGCGGCAGCACGTACCTGTCCGTGGTTCCCGACGTCGAGCCGTTGTCGGCGGAGGGCGAAGCCCTGGTGGCCGCGATCCGCGCCACAAACGCGCCCTTCCCCGTGCAGGTCACTGGGCAGTCCGCGTCGCTCGCCGACACCAAGGAGGCGCTGTTCGACAAGCTCCCCCTCGCCGCCGGCATCATCGCCCTCGTCACGTTCCTGGTGCTGTTCATCCAGTTCGGCTCGGTGATCATCCCCATCAAGGCGGTGGTCCTGAACCTCCTCAGCCTGTCGGCCACCTTCGGCGCCATGGTGTGGATCTTCCAGGAGGGCCACCTCAGCGGCCTGCTCGACTTCACCGCCATCGGCTCGGTCGATGCCACCACCCCGATCCTCATGTTCTGCGTGGCCTTCGGCCTGTCGATGGACTACGAGGTGTTCCTGCTCTCCCGGATCAAGGAGGAGTACGACCGCACCGGCGACAACGAGCTCTCCGTCGCCCGCGGCCTCGAGCGCTCGGGCCGCATCGTGACAGCCGCCGCTCTGCTCATCGCCGTGGTGTTCATCTCCTTCGCCTCCAGCAACGTCACCTTCATCAAGCTCTTCGGCGTGGGGCTCACCCTGGCCGTGGTGATGGACGCCTTCTTGATCCGTGGCACCCTCGTCCCGGCCTTCATGCGCCTGGCCGGCAGCTGGAACTGGTGGGCCCCCACCCCGCTGCGCCGCCTGCACGATCGCATCGGTATCAGCGAGCACGTTGACCTCGACGACGACCCTGCCCCGCTCCCGCTGGCCACCCCGCTGGTGACCGCCCTCCCCGGCTATCCGCCCCGTCCCAAGCGGACGCGACCCCTCGTGGCTGCCAGCTCCCACGAGCCGACCGCGACGAGTTCTGGCCCGGATTGAGCCGGCTGGAGCCGGCCGATCCCGGGCCAGAACTCGTGAGGGCCACCCTCTGCATGCAGGCGGACCTCCGCCGGTAGCCTCCGTCCGATGCTGCATGGCCTCCGCCGGCGGGCCTCGAGCCATCGCCACCTGCTCACCGGCTCGTTGGCCCTCGTGCTCACGGCTGGCGTCACCGCCATCTCCGGGGCGGTGTTCTGGCTTATCGCCGCCCGTGGCGACATCCAGACCGACGTCGGCCACGCCACCGCCCTGTTCACCTCCGTGCTCTTCGTGTCCTTCGTCGCCGGCCTCGGTCAACCCGTGGCCGCTGCCCGCTACGCCGCCGGGCGCACTCGCGACGACCACGTCCTCTACGCCTGGGGCGCATTGGCCACGGCGCTGGCCGCCGCGCTGATAGCCGTCGGCTACCTCCTCGTGGTCAGCCCGCGCGCCGTTGACGAGCTGCGCGGATGGCACGGCACCTTCGGCCCGGCCCTCTTCGTCTTCCTCGCCGTTGGTACGGCGCTCTCGCTGCTGCTCGATGTCCGCCTCATGACGCAGCGGCGTTGGGGGCTCGTGCTGATCCGGGCGTCCATCGTGGGCGTCGCCCGGTTCCCCTTGCTGCTCCTGCCCGTCGACAGCGATCGGGCGGTGTGGCTGCTCGTCGTGGCGGCCCTGCCCACCGCGATGTCCGGCTTCGTAGGCATGGCCCTGCTGCCCAAGGTCACCGGCGACCGCCACCACCTCGGGCCGCTTCCTGCCACCACCCGCTCCATGGTCCGCTACTCCGCTGTCAACTGGGCGTCCACCCTCACCTACCAGGCCCCCACCTTCGTCGTGCCGGTCATCGTGCTCGTCAACGTCGACGCCAACCTCAATGCCAGCTTCTACGTGGCGTGGGGGGTGGCGGCGCTCGCCTGCTACGTGCCCACCGCCATCGGCCAGGCACTGCTCGCCGAAGGCGGGCGTGACGGGGCCCACCTTCGCAGCCAGGTGCGCCTGGCCATCGTGGTGGCCGGTGGATTGATGGTGGTGGCAGCGGCGGCGGCCACCCTCGGACGCGAGCTCATCGTCACGCTCTACGGCCCCGATTACCGAGAAGCCGCCAACCTGCTCCCCGCCCTCGTGCTGGCCGCCATCCCGTGGGCGATCACGTCCGTGTACCTCACCGAGGCTCGCGTGCGGCACCGCAGCGGGGCCACCGTGCTCATCACCGCCGTTCTCTCCTTGGCCATCCTGGTGCCCGCCCTTGTGCTGGTGCCGCAGGAGGGCATCAGCGGTGCCGCCACCGCCTTCCTCGTCGGCAACATCATCGCCGCCATCGTGGCCGTGGGCATCCACGTACAAGGTCGGAGCACCGCCGACGCCGTGGTCTCCGCCACCTCGCCCGACGACTTCGAGCCCGAGGACGCCATCACCCTCACCCCGCTGGCCTAGCTCTCCACCATCCACGCCATGAGCCTTCCCCCTCCCCGGCGGCCGTGGGCCCCTCCGCCTCCACCACCCTTAGGAGCCGAGCCGATAGGCGAGGCGACCAGACAGCACAGCGCCGATCGTTGGGCTCTGCGGCGTACCAGGGTGACCTATCCGCGCATGTCCTTAGTGCCGGCCCCCCGCTGGCCAATGGCGCTCGGGATCGTGATCGTCGGCGTCCTCGTGCTCGGCCTGGTCGCGGTGGCGACGAAGACCCTCGGGAGCGGCGGACCCAGCCACCCCGACGAGTGGGATCCCCGCGTCGCCGACCTAGCTGCCTTCGTAGAAGACGAACGAGGGCTCACCTTCGACCACCCCGTGTACGTCGACTTCCTGACCTCGGTGGCCTACACCGAGGAGACCACCGAGGCCGACGAGAGCATGGCCGACGACGAGCGGACGGGGCTCGATCGCTACGCCGCCGAGCTCCGGGCCCTCGGGGTGGCGTCGGGCGAGCTGGACCTGTTCGCCGCCTTCAATCAGGTGTCCGACGGAGGCACCCTCGCCTTCTACGACCCCACCGATCAGCGGGTGCGGGTGAGGGGCACGGAGATGACCGTGGGACTCGAGGTCACCATCGTCCACGAGCTGACCCACGCCCTCCAGGACCAGCGCTTCGATCTGGACCGCCTCTACGCCGACGACATCGACAGCGGTGCGTCCACCGCGTTCCGCGGTCTGGCCGAGGGCGATGCCCTCCGGGTGGAGGACGTCTACACCACCGATGAGCTCACGGAGACGGAACGGACGGCCTACGACGAGGAGTACGCGGGCGAGCTGGCCGCCAGCGAGGTGGCCACGGCCGACGTGCCGCCGTTCGTGAGCGCCACCTTCGGCGCTCCCTACGCCCTCGGGCAGCCCTTCGTGGTGATGCTGGTCAACCGCGACGGCAACGACGGCGTGGACGGTGCCTTCGAGACGCCGCCCGACACCGAAGAGCACCTCTTCGATCCTGCCAGCTTCCTCGCCGAGGAGGGATCCGTCGACGACCTCGACCTCGGGTTCGACGACGGCGCCGAGCTGTTCGACGAGGGCCCCTTCGGCGTCACCGCCTGGTACCTCTTCCTGGCCGAGCGCATCGACCCCAAGGTGGCCTTCGAGGCCGCCCTCGGGTGGGACGGTGACCGCTTCGCCGCCGTCGAGCGCAACGGCACCACCTGTGTGCGAGCCGTCTTCGCCGGCGACACCGAAGACGACGAAGTCCAGATGGCTGCCGCCCTCGACGATTGGCTCGCGGCCATGCCCGGCGACGGCGTCGAGCTCGACGAGGTGGGCGGTCACCCGATGCTGGAGAGCTGCGACCCCGGCGAAGATCTCGATCTCGAGCTCACCGGCCGGTCGGAGACGTCCCTGTACCTGCCCAGCCTCTGGGGCTACCTCGTGGCCGACGCCGCCTCGACCCTCGAACCTCAGGACGCGCGCTGCTACGCCCGGACCGTCGTCGACAGCCTCGCCTACGACGAGATCATCGACCCCGAAGGCGCCGCCCTCGCCGGCGACACCTTCCAACAGACCCTCACCGACGCCTTCGAGACCTGCCGCTAGGACCGCCGGGTGAGTCCTTCGACCATGGGCCAGGTAGACATCGTCAGGGCCCGCCGGGCCGACAGGGGGACCTCGTAATGGACGCACTCGCCGCCGCCGCCACCATGGCACCCGCCGTGAGCCAGGTCGGCAGCCACTTCATGCTGGACGGCAACACCTACAAGCGGGGTGCCGAGCTGGGCTTCGAGGGCCTCGACTTCTACGTCACTGGCCGAGGGGGCGCGCTGGGCGATGTCGACGCCGACGTGGTGAGCGCCGCCTTCACGTTCTTCGAGCCGGGCAACATCCGCACGCTGTGGGAGCAGGGCACCGCCGTCATGCCAGCCCGCCGGGCGGCTCAGGAGTTCGCCGCCTGTTGCGCCACCTGGGCCGAGGACCACGTGCCCGACGAGCTCGACGCCGCCCGACTCGGTGACCTGGCCAGCCGGGTGGTGGCCGCCGCCCGTCCCGCCTGCGCCGCCGTCTTCGCCGGCTGGCGCGCCCTTCCGGTGCCGGACGCTCCCAAGGCCCGGGCGGTGCACCAGATGAACGCCCTGCGCGAGCTGCGCCTCGGGCTGCACGGCGCCGCCATCGTGGCCGCCGGCCTCTCGCCGCTGCAGGCCATATGTCGCTGAAGTCACCGCAGATGGCACCGCTGTTCGGCTGGGCCGAGCTGGCCGACACCACCGGCCTGCAGGAGGTGTGGGACAGCGCCGAGGACCGCACGAACCAGGCCATGGCCCACGCCTTCGAAGGGCTCGACGACGCCGAGCGGGCGGAGCTGGCCGACTTGGCCCGCGTTCTGCAGGCCGCCACCTCGGAATGACCGGCTCGTACTCGGGCGGCACCAGCCCGGTCGACGACGCCGATCGAGCCCGGCTCTCGAGCGAACGAGACCGGATCCGCGCCGCCTACCTGCACCCGCGGGACGAGCGCCCGCCATCGAGTGCTCGCGGTGTCCACCACGTCGCCCTCATCTCCGCTGATGTGGAGCGCACCACTCGCTTCTACCAAGAGGTCCTCGGCTTCCCGCTCACCACGATGTTCGAGAACCGCGACCTCGCCGGCTCCACCCATTTCTTCTTCGACCTCGGCGCCGGGAACACAATCGCCTTCTTCGACCTGCCCGGTGTCGAACCCGACCCCTACGCCGAGGTACTCGGCGGCCTCCACCATCTCGCCATCTCCATCGAGGTCGAGCACTGGCGCCAGGCCAAGGACCGCCTCGACCAGGCCGGCGTCCCCTACGACCACGTCGACGAGACCAGCCTCTACTTCCGCGGTCCCGACGGCGAGCGCCTCGAGCTCATCGCCGACCCGCTTCGCTGGATGTACGGCGAACGAGTCGACTGATCAGCCGGGAGCATTCTGGCGTTGTTTCTCCACCCATCTGGTGCGCGAGCAACACCAGAACGGAGGGTGCGGTCAGCTGGACTTCCTCAGCAGGACCTCTTGGGCGACGGTGGCCACGTGGATGCCTTCTTGGCTGAGGACGTGGCCGATGGTGAGGCCTCGACTGGAGAGGTAGCCGTGGCCGGTGAAGTCATGGACGTGCCACTCGTCGGCGGAGGACGGGCGGTGGAACCAGATGGCGTGGTCGAGGCTGGCGGACATCCATCCCAGCTCGAAGGCATCGCCCGCCTCCGGGGCCGGGCGCTCAGGGTGCAGGGCCACCACCGCGTCGGTGGGGAGGTCATCGGAGAGGTAGGCCAGCGCGCAGGCCTGGAGCACAGGGTCGTCGCCCACCTGGTCGTTGAGCTTCATCCAGGCCACGCCCTTGCCCTCCTCCTCCCCTCGGAGCCGCGCGAACCGTCGGTCGAACATGGGGCTCCACGAGTAGCCAGACAGCTCGTCCGGGCCGGGGATGTCCGGCAGCCGCGCCGTCTGCACATCGTGGCCGGGCTCGTCGATCTGGAACGACAGCGACATGGTGAGGATGACCCCCACCTCCTGACGGGCGACGACGCTCCGAGTCACGAACGAGCGCCCCTCACGCGAACGGGTGACCTCGAAGCGGATCGGCTCGTCGGCGCTCCCCCGCCGGATGAAGTAGGCGTGCAGAGAGTGGACGCGGAGGCGCTCGTCGACGGTGGCGGCGCCGGCCCGTAGCCCCTGAGCCACGATCTGTCCGCCGTACAGCCCGCCCCACGGGTACGTGGGGCCTTGGGCGAGGAAGACGTCGCCGTCGGCCTCCTCCAGCTGCATCATCGTCACGAAGTCCACGCCGGATCGTCGCTCGCGTCACCGGGTTGACGCCAGACCATCTGGCGGGAACCAGCCGGTTGGGGCGGCTCGTCGTAGGGGCGTCCCCCTGCCGAGGAGCTCGCCATGCCCACTGCCCGACGTCCCCACCGACTGGCCGCCGCTCTGCTGGCGAGCCCCGCGGCGCTCATCGCCACCGCCGTCCCCGCGAGTGCGTGCGGTGGCCTGGTGGGCGAGAACGGCTCCATCCAGCTGACCAAGACCTCCACGCTGGCCGCTTACCACGACGGCGTGGAGCGCTACGTCACGTCCTTCGAGTTCTCCGGGGAGGGCGAGGAGCTCGGGTCCATCATCCCGCTGCCTGACATCCCCACCGAGGTGGTGCGAGGCGGCGACTGGACGCTCCAGCGCCTGGCTCAAGAGGTGGCCCCGCCGGTGCAGCGCGGCTTCGGGGCAAGTGATGAGGCGTCGGCGACGGCGGGAAGCGCCGAGGTGATCCTCGAAACGCAGATCGACGCCCTGGACATCACCGTGCTGAAGGGCGGCGGCGATGAGGTGGGCACCTGGGCCCGGGACAACGGCTTCCTGCTCACCCCCGATGCGCCCAAGGTGCTCGACTTCTACGGCCACCGCAGCGAGATCTTCATGGCTGCCCGCTTCGATGCGGGGCGCGCCGCCGAGCTCGGCCAGGCCACGGGTGACGGCACGCCGATCATGCTCACCATCCCCACGGACGCGCCGTGGGTGCCGTTGCGCATCCTCAGCCTCGGCCTCGACGGCGAGCGCCTGGTGGAGGCCGACGTGTTCCTCCTCACCGACGACGAGCCCGACCTCCTGGCCGGCGGTCCCGGGCTCAGCCTCGAGCGCAGCGAGCAGGCCAATGCGTCGCTCCTCGATGATCTACGTTCCGACGTGGGCATGGAGTGGGTTCCCGAGGACATGTGGTTCACCTACCTTCAGGTGGAGGCGGAGGCCAGCGCCCTCGACTATGACCTGGCCGTCTCGGCCGACCAGTCGACCCTGCCCACCCTGGCCGACACCGGCGTGCCTGCCCCCGACGCCCGCGCCGTGACGGTCCCCGGCCCGGGCCTTGTCACCTGGCCGATCGCCGCCGGCGTGGTGGTCGGCGTCATCGTGATGGCCTCCCTCCTCGGCACTGATCGGCGCCGTGGCCACGACGGCGCGCTGCCGGCGTGAGGCTCCTCGCCCAGGTGGGGGCCGCCCTGGCCGCCACCGCCGTCGTCACCACCACCGGCTACGCCGTGGCCGCCTCGGGCACCGAGCGGCGGTCTCTCGGGCCGGGGACGGTCACCATCGAGGTGGGCATCGAGCAGAGCACGTTCGACATCGGCTCGCTCCGTGTGGTGGAGGGAACCCTCGTGCAGTTCGTGGTGCAGAACGACGACCCCATCGACCACGAGCTGGTGGTGGGCGACGGCGAGGTGCACCGTCTCCACGCCAACGGCAGCGAGCGACGTCACCCACCCGTGCCGGGCGAGGTGAGCATCGCGCCGGGCGACACCGCCCTGACCTTCTACGAGTTCACCGAACCCGGGTCCATCGTGTACGCCTGCCACCTGCCCGGCCACGTCGCCTACGGCATGACCGGCACCATCGAGGTCATCCCGGCCGCCTGACGACCGACATCAGTCAGTCCTCGGCCGCGGGTCCTTCCGAACCTCGCGATTGCTACATCGCTTGCAGCCTGTGGTCGTCACACATGACTTCGGTGTGCGAGAGCCACAGGCTGCTGTCATTGCCCACCCCGCTCACAGCCTGTGGTCGTCACACATGACTTCGGTGTGCGAGAGCCACAGGCTGACTATTCCGGTGGCTCGGTTCGGTTGCGCAGGTGCCAGAGCCATCCACCGGCGGTCAGGGCGGCGGCGGCCGCCGCCGTGGGGATCGGGCCACCCGTGGCGGGGAGGCGGCCCGGTACTGCAGGTGACGAAGCTGGGGTTGGGGTCGGCACCGGGGCCACGGGCGCGGGCGTCGGCG
>Ga0136633_1000942_pt1 | contig 21617 bp, 19 predicted proteins | sample AntDrymeUQ832206_2_FD_105494 | JGI IMG/M metagenome (GOLD analysis project Ga0136633, IMG submission 105494) | Polar desert sand microbial communities from Dry Valleys, Antarctica - metaG UQ83 (22.06) | ecosystem: Environmental > Terrestrial > Soil > Desert | place: Antarctica: Dry Valley...
ACGCCGCCACCGGCGGTTGGAAAGGGCCGGCCCACCTTCCCCCGCCATCCGGGGTGCACCCGACCGTCCGCCTGCTCAAGGCCGGGTCGTGGACGCCTCCCGATGCCGAGGCCCAGGCCAACCGCCGGGCCGCCAGCGCCCGGTTGCGCGCCGCCGAGAAGCTCGCCCCACCCGCCCCCGACGATGAAGAAGCGCCCCGATGACCATGCTCGAGTCACCCGCGATGCGTCCCCGCCGAGCCGTCGACCCCGACGACCGCGCCAGCTACCCGACCCGCGGAGCCGTGGCGGTGGCGGCCGAGCCAGCGCCCCTCCGACGGTCCCGCCCCGAGGCCCGCCCGAACCACCTGCGGGTGGTGGCGCCGGCGGAGCGGGTGCGTCGCAGCCTCACCCCCGCCACGGCCGTGCTGCTGACGGCCTTCGTGTTCGCCACCTTGCTGGCCGTGGCCGTGGCCCACACGCTGCTCGTGCAGGGACAGGTGACGCTCGATCAGCTCGACGCCGAGCTGTCAACCGAGCAGGCCCACTACCAACAGCTCCGCAAGGACGTGGCCGAGCTCGAGTCGCCCACCCGCATCGTCGCCGCCGCGCAGGACCAGGGCATGGTGACGCCGGATGACCTTGTGTACCTGCAGCCCTCGACGGCAGAGCTCTCCACGGTGGGACCGACGACGGGTGACGATCACGAGCCCGTCGCTGATCCCACCGTTGGGGCGGGCTCCGATCGCACCTGGTCGGTCATGAAGCCGCTGCTGGACGCGCCCGCTCCATGACGCCCGTCGGACCCACCCGAACGCCGCCCCGCGGCCGCCGTCCGGCGACACCCCGCCCTGCCGATCGAAGGCGGGGCGGTGCCGCGCGAGCGCCCCGAACGGGCGCCCGCCCCCCGCGCCCCTACAACCGACCGCAACCGTCCCGTGCGCCCGCCCGCCGCACCGGTCGTCCGCGCCTTCGCTTGGTCGCCACCCTGCTGGTCCTTCTGGTCGGCTTCGGCGCCATCAGCGCACGGCTCGTGCAGGTGCAGGCCCTCGGAGGCGAGGAGTACGCCGCCTTCGGCGTGTCCCAGCGCTTCCAGGACATCAAGCTGCCGGCGGATCGCGGGTCGATCTTCGACCGGAACGGGAACGACCTGGCGGTCAGCCTCCCGCAGCAGACGATCTGGGCCAACCCGAAGCTGATCGAGCGTCCAGTGGAGGCGGCCACCGCGTTGGCCACCCCGCTGGGTCTGGACGGCCCGGCCACCTCGGCGCTGGCCGAGAAGCTGGCCGGGGATGCGGAGTTCACCTACGTGGCCCGTCGGGTGGACGACGACGTGGCCGCCGCCGTCACCGATCTGAACCTGCCTGGCATCTCCTACCTCGAGGAGCCGAAGCGCTTCGCCCCGGCGGGTGACCTGGCTCGCTCCCTGCTCGGCCAGGTGGGCGTGGACAACGATGGCCTCTCCGGTCTGGAGAAGCAGTTCGACGAACAGCTCACCGGCGAGGCGGGTGAGCTTGTCATCGAGACGGACCCCGATGGGCGAACCATCCCAGGGGGCGAGCACCAGCGGGTTCCGGCCCAGCGGGGCGACGACCTCGTCCTCACCATCGACCGCTCGATGCAGTACGAGACCGAACGTGCCCTCGCGGCACAGATCACGGCCAAGGGAGCCAAGGGCGGCATCGCCATCGTGTCGCGCCCTGGCACCGGGGAGATCCTTGCCCTGGCCAACTTCGTCACCGACCCAGATACAGGGGAGATCGTTGCCACCGGGAACAACATGGCCGCGACGGCCGTCTACGAGCCCGGATCCGTGAACAAGGTCATCACCGTGGCGGCCGCTCTCGAAGAGGGCCTGGTGAACCCGAGCACCGAGCTGACCGTGCCCGACTCCCTCCAGGTCAGCGACCACCTCTTCACCGACCACGACCCGCACGCCACCGAGAGCTACTCGGTCACTCGCATCCTCACGGAGTCCTCGAACATCGGCACCATCAAGCTGGCCCAGATGCTCGGCAAGGACCGGCTCGACACCTACCTGCGCCGCTTCGGGTTCGGCACCAAGACATCGCTCGCGTTCCCCAACGAGGCGGCCGGGATCCTGCTGCCCCTTGATGAGTACAACGGCACCTCGATGGGGTCGATCCCGCTCGGCCAGGGCATCGCCGTCACGGCCATGCAGATGCTCGAGGCCTACAACGTGCTGGCCAACGACGGCGTATACGTGCCACCGAAGCTGGTGCTGGAGACCGTCGACGATGCCGGAGCCCGCCATCCGCTCGACGTGGGGGAAGCCCGGCGGGTGGTGTCGGAGCGCACGGCCCAGCAGATGCGCGACATGCTGGTGAACGTGGTGACCGAGGGCACCGGCACGCGCGGCGGCATCACCGGCTACTCCGTGGCCGGCAAGACGGGCACGGCCCGCAAGCCCCTGCCGGAGGGCGGCTATGGCACGCCCGGCAACTACAAGTACGTGGCCAACTTCGTGGGCTTCGTACCGGCCGAGAAGCCGGAGCTGTCGATCATCGTGGTGATAGACGAGCCCGCCGGTGACATCTTCGGTGGCACGGTGGCCGCCCCCGTGTTCGCTGACCTGGCCCAGTACGGTCTGCGCCTCTTCCGCATCCCGCCGCCGCTCGTCGAACGGGCGCCGGCACGCGACACGGCGGCCGCCGAGGCCGTGGCCGACGGTGTCGTGGCGGCACTGGAGCCAGAGCGGGTCCGGGCGGCGCCGGCCACGACCACCACCACCGTCACCACCACCACCGTCACCACGGCGCGCGACGACGGCGGCTGAGGGTGCGGCTCGACGCGCTGCTCGCCGACACCCGAGGGGTCGCGGTGACCATCGACCGAGCGGGTTCCGAGGGCACGGAGATCACCGCCGTCGTGCACGACACCCGGGAGGTGGGCCCCGGTGCACTGTTCTGCTGTGTGCCTGGCGCCACCGTCGACGGGCACGACCTCGTGGGGGCAGCCGCCCGAGCTGGTGCGGTGGCGGTGCTCGTAGAGCGACCAGTGAGCACGGACGTGCCCCAGCTTCGGGTGCCGTTGGTGCGCCAGGCCATGGGTCCGGTGGCGGCCGCCTTCTGGGGGCACCCGACTGAGTCGCTCACCATGGTCGGCGTGACCGGTACCAGTGGCAAGACCACAACCACGCACCTCCTGGGCGCCGTCTTCGAGGCCCACGGGTGGACGGTCTCGGTGCTCGGCACGCTCAGTGGCCCGCGTACAACCCCTGAGGCGCCGGAGTTGCAGGCGCACCTGGCACGGGAGCGCGACGCCGGCCGAACGGCGGTGGCGATGGAGGTGTCGTCCCACGCCCTCGCCATGGGTCGCGTGCGCGCCACCCGCTTCGACGTGGCCGTGTTCACCAACCTCTCACACGACCACCTCGACTTCCACCGGGACCTCGACGAGTACTTCGAGGCCAAGGCAACGCTCTTCACGGCCGAATACGCCGATGCCGCCCTCGTGAACCTCGACGACCCTCGTGGCGTTGAGCTGGCCCGCCGGCGCCTGGTACCCACCGAGGGCTACTCGCTGGCCGACGTCAGTGATCTCGTGGTGCAGGCCACCCGGAGCTCGTTTCGGTGGCGGGATGAGCGCGTCGACCTGCCGCTGGGCGGACGCTTCAACGTGAGCAACGCCATCGCGGCTGCCTCTGCCGCCGCACGGCTCGACATCCCCGCGGCCACCATCGCCGCGGGCTTGAGCCAGGCGCCCAGGGTCCCCGGTCGCTTCGAGCCCGTGGACGAGGGCCAGCCCTTTGCGGTGCTGGTCGACTACGCCCACAAGCCCGGCGCCCTGGCCGTTGCCCTGGCGGCGGCGCGCGAGGCGGCCTCGGGCGGTCGGGTGCTGCTCGTCGTGGGAGCGGGCGGTGATCGAGACCAGAGCAAACGACCCGAGATGGGCGAGGTGGCCGCCCGATTGGCCGACCGCGTGCTGCTCACGTCTGACAACCCTCGCGACGAGGATCCTCTTTCCATCATCGAGGCCATCCGATCAGGCATGCCCGCTGCCGCCGCGGTGAGCGTGGAGCCCGACCGGGCCAGCGCCATCGCCATGGCCTTGGACGAGGCCTTGCCGGGCGACGTGGTGGTGATCGCCGGCAAGGGCCACGAGGCCGTGCAGGTGGTGGGGGACGAGGTGCTGGCCTTTGACGACCGTGAGGTGGCGCGCGCGGTCCTCCGCGCCCTGCGAGGATCCGGTCGGTGGTAGCCCTCCTCCTCGCCGCCTGCCTGTCGGGCGGAGTCGCCATCGTCGGCACGAAGGTGCTGATGGACGTCCTCGTCGCCCGCAAGGTCGGCCAACCGATCCACGACGACGTCCCCGAAGGGCACACCGTCAAGGCCGGCACCCCGACCATGGGCGGTCTGGCCGTCGTGGGGGCGGCCGTGGTCGGCTACCTCGGCGCCCACGTTCGTAGCGGGGTGCTCTTCACCCGCACTGGCCTGCTCGTGATGGGTTGCATCGTCGGGGCCGGCCTGGTGGGTCTGATCGATGACTGGATCAAGGTGAGCAACGAGCGCAACGCCGGGCTGTCGAAACGGGCCAAGACGGTGGGCCTCCTGCTCGTGGCCGTGGCCTTCGCGGTGGCCACCGTCCAGTGGACCGACGTGGAGACCACCCTGTCCTTCACCCGCTGGAACAGTCCGGGCTGGCAGCTCGGGAGCGGCGGGTGGTGCGTGTGGGCCGTGCTGCTCATCTACGCCACCACCAACGGCGTGAACCTCACCGATGGGCTGGACGGGCTGGCGGCGGGCTCGGCCATCTTCACGTTCTCCTGCCTGATGGCCATCGGCTTCTGGGCCTTCCGCCACTTCGACGAGTACCAGATCAACCACGCCCTCGACATCGCGGTGGCGGCCGCAGCCATGATGGGCGCCTGCGCGGGGTTTTTGTGGTGGAACGCCGCCCCGGCCCGGATCTTCATGGGCGACACCGGCGCGCTGGCCATCGGGGCCGGAGTGGCGGCCATCGTGCTGACCCTGAACGTCCACCTCCTCCTCCCCATCGTCGGCGCGCTCTACGTCACCGAGTCGCTCTCGGTGATCCTGCAGGTGGGCAGCTTCCGCCTCTTCAAGCGGCGCATCTTCCGCATGGCGCCGATCCACCACCACTTCGAGCTCGGGGGCTGGCCCGAGACCACGGTGATCGTCCGCTTCTGGCTCTTGGCCGGCGCCTGCACCGCCATCGCCCTGGGGCTCTACTACGCCGACTTCATCGGTACCGGCGGCCTGGATTGAGCCGGCACCTCGTGCTCGGCCTCGGCGTCACGGGCCAGGCGGTCCTGCGCGGGTTGGTGGCCCACGGGGATGGCGTCGTAGCCGTCGACGACCACCCGACCCCGGCCGGGCGCGCCCTGGCGGAGGAGCTGGGTGTCGAGCTCGTGGAGGCGCCGGCCAAGGCGGCCCTGCGAGCGTTGGTGGTGGGCGCCGATGCGGTGCTGCCCAGCCCCGGCGTGCCCGACGACCACCCGGTCTTCGCCCTCGCCGCGGGTGCTGGAGTGCAGGTCCTGTCCGAGTTCGACCTGGCGGCACGCTGGGACGATCGTCCGCTGGTAGCCGTCACCGGCACGAACGGCAAGACCACCGTCACCGAGCTGGTGCGCGCCATGCTGGCTGCCTCCGGACGCTCCGCGATGGCCGTGGGCAACACCGAGGTCCCCCTCGTGGCCGCCATCAGCGATCCCACTGTCGAGGTGTTCGTGGTTGAGGCCTCGTCGTTCCGTCTCCTGCACTCGCACCGCTTCGCCCCGCAGGTCGGCACCTGGTTGAACCTGGCCCCGGACCATCTCGACAACCACGCCACCCTCGCGGCCTACACCGCCGCCAAAGCGCGCCTGTGGGCTGACCAGTCGCGTGATCAGGTGGCCATCGGGAACGCCGACGACCCGGTCGTCGCCGCCCACCTGGCCCTCGCTCCCGCCCGTCACGTCACCTTCGGGCTCGGCGCCGAGGCGGACAATCGGCTGGAGGACGGGCGACTCGTGCTGGCGGGCGGAGCGGTGCTGGCCGAGGTGGCGCAGCTCGAGCGCTCCTTTCCGCACGACCTCGCCAACGCGCTGGCGGCGGCCGCCTCCGCCGTGCACGGGGGCGGCACCGTCGAGGGGGCCCACGATGCCCTTCTCGCGTTTCGGGGGCTCCCCCATCGGGTGACGCTGGTGGGGGAGGCTGGAGGGGTGCGCTGGTACGACGACTCCAAGGCGACCGCGCCCCATGCCACCCGTGCCGCCGTGCGCGGCTTCCCCTCGGTCGTCCTGATCGCGGGCGGGCGCAACAAGGGCCTCGACCTGGCCGAGCTGACCCGAGAGTCCGCCCACATCCGCGCCGTGGTGGCCATCGGGGAGGCGGGCCCCGACGTGGCGGCCGCCTTCGACGGCGTTCGGCCGGTGCGCACGGCGTCCTCGATGGACGACGCAGTTGCGGTGGCTGCCTCGCTGGCGCGATCCGGTGATGCCGTGCTGCTATCGCCAGCCTGCGCGTCGTTTGACTGGTACGGCTCCTACAGCGAACGGGGTGATGACTTCGTGCGCGCCGTCACGGACCTCCTCGCCGGCGCGGGGGCCCGATGAGCACCGAGCGAAGACCCGGCGACGCGGACGATCTCTGGTCATCGCGCCGCCGTCACCCCACGGCCAGGCCGGTGGCCAGGCGTGGCCGGTCCAAGACCTACGTCGGGCTCTTCGCCATCATCACCACCCTGAACCTGCTGGGCCTCGTGATGGTCCTGTCGGCCTCGTCGGTGGTATCCCTCGACGACTACGGCTCGTCCTGGTACGTCGTCATGCGCCAGGCCATGTGGCTGGCCTTCGGCACGATGGCATGCGTGGTCGTGCTGCGCGTCGACTACCACCGTTGGCGTCGCCTGGCCCTACCCGCCCTCGGGATCAGCGGCATCCTCCTCACCCTCGTGCTGGTGCCCGGCGTGGGCATCACCGCCAACGGCGCGTCCCGCTGGCTCGGCTACGGCCCCCTCTCGCTCCAGCCCTCGGAGCTGGCCAAGCTCACCGTGATCCTCTTCGCCGCCGACCTCCTGGCCCGCCGGGCGGCGTGGATGGGCGATACCCGCCTCACGTTGGTGCCCGTCTCCGTCGTGCTCGGTGTGGTCGCGCTCCTGCTCATGTTGCAGCCGAACCTTGGGACGACCCTAATCATGGGGGCCATCGTGCTGTCCCTGCTGTTCGTGGCGGGCACCCCGTTGGTGCCGCTGTCCTGGCTCGCCATCGCCGGCGCCGTCGTGGCCACCGCCCTGGCGCTCTGGGCCCCCTACCGTCGGGCTCGGGTGCTGGCCTTCCTAGATCCTTGGGCCGACTATCAGAACACTGGCTACCAGAACATCCAGTCGTTGGTCGGGGTGGCGTCCGGCGGGATCACGGGCATCGGGCTCGGCGAGAGCCGGGCCAAGTGGGGATCACTGCCCGAGGCGCACACCGACTTCATCTTTGCCATCATCGGCGAGGAGCTGGGCCTGATCGGTGCCCTGTTCGTGGTGGCCCTCTTCGTCGGTCTGTGCCTGCTCGGGGCCAGGGCTGCCCTGCTCGCCCCCGACCGCTTCGGCATGCTGCTGGCCGCGGGGGTGACGGTGTGGTTCGGCGTGCAGGCCTTCGTGAACATCGGAGCGGTGATCGGCATCCTGCCCATCACCGGCGTCCCCCTGCCGTTCGTGAGCTATGGCGGCTCGTCGCTGCTCTTCAGCATGGTGGGGGCGGGCCTGCTCCTGAACGTGGCCCGCCAGGCCCGGCTCCCAGACCAGGCGGCGCGTCAGGCGGCGCCGGTGCGGCGCATCGCAGCCCTCCGGTGACGTTCTCCGTAAGTGCCCTGGCCATGGACGTTCGCCCCGTTCACGCCGGCCAGACGCACCGCTGGCGGCGTCCTCGTCCTCGCCTTCTCTTGTGGAGGCCTTCGTCCTGCGTCCTTGCCACCGGCACGCCTGACTCGCCGTGAGCCAGACCAACGTCCATGGCCAGGGCACCTCCACCTTCGCCGTCGTCACCGGAGGGGGCACCGCTGGTCACGTGCTCCCAGCCCTGGCCATCGCCGACGCCCTGAGGGCCGCGGGCCATCCCCAAGCGTCCATCCACTACGTCGGCGCGGAGCGCGGGATCGAGGCCCGCCTCGTGCCGCCGACGGGCTACCCGATGACTCTGCTGCCCGGCCGGGGGATCCAACGAAAGCTGACCCCTGCCAACATCGGCGCCATCGCCGGCCTGGTGCGCGCCGCGATTCGCGCCGTGCGCCTCGTGGGCCGACTGCGACCGTCGGTGGTCGTGGCCGTAGGCGGGTACGCCAGCATGGCCGTGGGGTTGGCCGCCGTCGTGCACCGAGTGCCGATCGTGGTGGCGGAGCAGAACCAGGCGCCCGGCGCCGCCAACCGGCTGTTGGCGCGCTTCGCCAAGGCATCGGCGGTCAGCTTCGCCGACACCGCGCTGCCCCGGGCGGTCATCACCGGCAACCCGATCCGCGCCGAGATCAGTGCCATCGACCCGCAGCGCGACCGGGTTGCGTGCCGCGCCGCCTTCGGGGTGGGTGAGGGCCGACGGCTGCTGGTCGTCTTCGGCGGCTCCCTGGGGGCGCTACGGCTCAACGAGGCCGTCCTGGCCGCCCTGCCGGCCTGGCGGGATCGACTCGACCTGGCCGTGCACCACGTGGTCGGCCGGCGCGACTGGGACGCCGTGTCGTCGGTCGTCCCACGTCAGCCGGGCGCCCTCGAGTACCGCATGGTTCCCTACGAGGACGACATGCCCGCCGCCCTGGCCGCCGCTGACCTGGCGGTGTGCCGCTCTGGGTCGAGCACGTGCTTCGAGCTGGCGGCGGCCAGTCTGCCGTCGATCCTGGTGCCGTCGCCCTACGTCACCGCCGACCAGCAGACCGGGAACGCGCGCTACCTCGTGGACGCCGGCGCCGCGGTGCTCGTGGTTGATGACGAGCTCGACGGGCCCCGCCTGGAGCTCGAGGTCGACGCCCTGCTCGGCGACGAGGCGCGCCTCGCGGCGATGGCGACGGCCGCTCGGACCTGGGCCCGGCCCGACGCCGCCCGCCAGATTGCCGCCCTCGCTGAGGCGCACGCCCGTGGCTGACGCCGTCCTCGACCTCTCCGGCCGGCGCCACATCCACGTCACCAACGTCGGCGGGGCCGGTATGAGTGCCGTCGCCACGCTGCTGACGGAGATGGGTCACGCCGTCAGCGGCCACGATCCGATCGCTGACTCTCCGTTCCTCGCGCCGTTGCGCGCCCTGGGAGTGCACATCCACACCGGTGAGCCCTCGCCGTTGCCCACCGTCGACGCCGTCGTTGTGTCCACGGCGACTCCGGCCAACCACCCGCACCTCGTGACGGCGCGCGCCGCCGGCATCCCCGTGCTCCACCGCTCGGCCGCGCTGGCCGCCCTGTGCGGGCGGAGGCGTACGGTCGCGGTGGCTGGCACCCACGGCAAGACCACGACCTCGGCCTTGCTGGCCACGCTCCTCGTCGAGGTGGGTCAGGCGCCGGGCTGGGTGGTGGGTGCGGGCGTGGCCGGCCTCGGTCGCAGTGCCGCCTGGGGCGGTGAGGGTCCGCTCGTCGTCGAGGCCGACGAGAGCGATGGCACCTTCCTCGCCCTCGGCGCGGAGGCGGCCATCGTCACCAACGTCGAGCCCGACCACCTCGAGCACTGGGGCGGCGAGCCGCAGCTGCGGGCCGCCTTCGAACGGTTCGTGGCTGCCCTGCCCGGCCCCGCGGTGCTGTGCGCCGACGATGCCGGTGCCGCCGCTCTGGTGGGCTCCGCCGTCCACCCCGTCACCTATGGCACCGATCCGGCGAGCGACTACCGACTCGACGCCATCACCACCGAGCGCACAGGGGTGCGGTTTGAGCTCCACCATCGCGGCGAGGTGGTGGAGGTGGTGGTGCCTGGTGCCCCCGGGGCGCACAACGCCCGCAACGCCGCCGGCGCCATGGCCCTGGCCCACCAGCTCGGGATCGACCTGCCGGGGGCAGCCGTGGCGCTCGGGCGGTTCCGCGGTGTGGCCCGCCGGTTCGAGGCCCGGGGCGAGGCTGCTGGCGTGGTTCTGGTGGACAGCTACGACCATCTGCCCACCGAGGTCGCCGCGATCCTCGCCGCCGCCAAGGCCGGGAGCTGGCGGCGGGTGGTGTGCTGCTTCCAGCCACACCGCTTCAGCCGCACCGAGGCCCTCTGGCGCAGCTTCGCCGATGCGTTCGCGGACGCCGACGTCCTCGCCATCACCGGCATCTACCCGGCCGGCGAGGCGCCTCGGCCCGGCATCACCGGCAAGCTCGTGGTGGATGCGGTGCTCGATGCCCACCCGTGGAAGCGGGTGGCGTGGGTCCCTCGGCTTGACGACGTGGTGGCCTACCTCGGTGCGACACTCCGGCCTGGCGACCTCTGCATCACCCTCGGCGCTGGTGACCTCACCTCGGTGCCAGATCGTCTCCTCGCTGTCCTGCAGGCCCGCCGATGAGCGACCGGTCGGTGATCGAGTCGACCGCCGAGCGATTGGGGGGACGGGTCGAACGGGACGCACCACTGGGCGGCCTCACCACCTATCGCGTGGGTGGCCTGGCCGCCCTCCTGTTGCGGATGACCGGAGAGGACGACCTGCGGGCCTTGGTCGCGGCCACGTCCGCCACCGCCGTCGACGTCCTGGTGGTCGGCAAGGGCAGCAACCTCCTCGTGGCGGACGCTGGCTTTCCCGGCCTGGCCGTGGTGCTGGGTGATTGCTTCGCCACCGTCGAGATCGCTGGCACCGAGGCGCGCGTGGGCGCCGCCGCCCCATTGCCGGTGGTGGCCCGCCGCACGGTGGCCGCCGGGCTCACCGGGTTCGAATGGGCGGTGGGCGTGCCGGGCTCGATCGGTGGCGCCGTGCGCATGAACGCCGGCGGCCACGGCTCCGACATGGCGGCCGTCCTCGACGGGGTCCGCGTCGTGGACCTGCGCAGCGGGGAAGATGGATGGGTGCCGGCCACCGATCTTCACCTCGGCTATCGCAGCTCGTCGGTCGCACCCCACCACGTCGTCGTCGAGGCGAGGCTGGCGCTGAGCGCGGGCGATGTCGAGCGGGGCACGGCCGAGCTCGCCGAGATCGTGGCCTGGCGCCGGGCCAACCAACCGGGCGGCCCCAACGCGGGCTCGGTGTTCACCAACCCGCCCGGCCACTCGGCTGGTCGCCTCATCGACGCCGCCGGCGGCAGGGGCCTGCGCCGAGGCTCCGCCGTCGTCTCGACCAAGCACGCCAACTTCATCCAGGCCGACGAGGGCGGTCGTGCCGATGACATCCTCGCCCTCATGCAGGACGTGCAGGCCTTGGTGCTGGCCGACTCGGGCATTGACCTGCATCCGGAGACCCGGCTCGTGGGATTCGACCTGAACCCTCAACCTGGGATCGAGAGTTGAACATGTCGACCTCTCGCTCCACCGTCGAGCTCAGGCCAGCCGCCCACATCGATCCGCGCATCCGCGCCCGTCGCATCGATGTGCAGCGCAGAATCGGACGACGCCGGCTGCAGCGCCTGGTCGACGTGGGGTTGCTGCTCGCCGTGGCAGCCGGCTTCGCCGGGGCCCTGCGCTCGCCCTTGCTCGACGTCGATCGCGTGCAGCTCCGGGGCAACGAGCACACGCCCAGAGCACTGATCCTCGAGCGTTCCGGCATCACTCCGGGGGACCAGCTCGTCGACCTCGACCTGCGCGCGGCAGGGGAGCGGGTGGCCGAGCTGCCTTGGGTGGGCGACGTCCGCCTGGACCGAGGCCTGGACGGCGCGGTGGTGCTGCGGGTCATCGAGCGGACGGCGGTCGCCGTGGCCGGCGAGGGGGCGGAGGCCGTACTGGTGGACGCCCAGGGCCGCGTCCTGGCCAGGGAAGACGATGAGCCTGCCCTGGCCACCGCGCTGGTGCGCCTGGCCGACCTGCCGGGTCGGGTCGAGCCGGGTCAGTTCCTGCCGTCCGCCGCCGGAGGTGGCCTCGAGCTGGCTACCGAGCTGGGGTCGTCCACCCCCGGGCTGGTGATCGACCTCTCCCGAGCCGACGTCCTGATCGCCACCCTGGGGGCCTCCACGGAGGTCCGCTTCGGTCCGGCCACGCAGCTGGAGGCCAAGGTCCGCTCCCTGCACACCGTGCTCGAACAGGTGGACCTCACCTGTGCGGCGGTCATCGACCTGCGGTCGCCCGGCAGTCCGGTGTTGACCCGGGAGGGAGGGTGCTCGTAGCCTTCCCGACATCCCTAGGGGTCAAGATACACCTTGACCTCACCTCGACCTTCAGGCCGGACCCTGCAAGGAGAGCCTCTTGGAGGTAATGAGACCTATGGTCGGCAACCCGCAGAACTATCTCGCGGTCATCAAGGTCGTTGGCATCGGCGGCGGCGGCGTCAATGCCGTCAATCGCATGATCGACGCCGGCCTCAAGGGCGTGGAGTTCATCGCCATCAACACCGACGCGCAGGCGCTGCTCATGAGCGACGCCGACGTGAAGCTCGACATCGGGCGTGAGCTCACCCGCGGCCTTGGGGCTGGCTCCGATCCCGAGATCGGTCGCCAGGCCTCCGAGGAGCACCGGGAGGAGATCGAGGAGGTGCTCAAGGGCGCCGACATGGTGTTCATCACCGCCGGCAAGGGCGGCGGCACGGGCACCGGTGGCGCCCCTGTCATCGCCGAGATGGCCAAGAACCTCGGGGCGCTCACCATCGGGGTCGTCACGAGGCCCTTCGCCTTCGAGGGTCGGCGGCGGTCTGTGCAGGCCGAGCAGGGCATCCTGCGCCTGAAGGAGAAGGTCGACACCCTCATCGTCATCCCGAACGACCGGCTCATCACCGTCTCCAACGACAAGACGTCAATGCTGAACGCCTTCAAGATGGCCGACGAGGTCCTCCTCCAAGGCGTGCAGGGCATCACCGACCTCATCACCACGCCCGGCCTCATCAACACCGACTTCGCCGACGTGAAGATGATCATGAGCAACGCCGGCTCCGCACTAATGGGCATCGGCTACGCCAGCGGCGAAGGCCGGGCCCTGAACGCCGCCAGGGGTGCCATCTCCAGCCCGCTGCTCGAGGCCTCGATCGAGGGCGCTCGCGGCATCCTCCTCACCATCGCCGGTGGCAGCGACCTCGGCCTGTACGAGGTGAACGAGGCCGCCGAGATCATCCATGGCGTGGCCCATCCCGACGCCAACATCATCTTCGGCACGGTGATCGACGACGACATGGGCGACGAGGTGCGGGTCACCGTGATCGCCGCCGGCTTCGACCGCTGGGACGACAAGAAGGGCAGCGGCAGCCGCCCCACCACGGTTGACTCCGGTGGCGGCGTGTTCGGCGACTACGACGATGCCGACGCCGACCTCGACATCGAGGGCGACGATGACTTCGACGTCCCGTCCTTCCTCAAGTAGCCCTGCTCGTCCCCCGCTTCACCTGGACCAGCCGGGCCGACGGAGACCTGTCCGGCGACCTCGGCACGGCGCGACCCGATTGGACCTGGCTGCACCAGGTCCACGGCGCGACGGTGGTGGTGGCCCGCCACCCGGGTGATCAGGCCGGAGCGGAAGCCGACGCCGCGGTGACCGATGCGCCCGGCTGCACGCTGGCGGTGCGGACGGCGGACTGCACCCCGGTGGTGCTCCTTGGCCGTCGTTCCGTCGCCGTCGTCCATGCCGGCTGGCGAGGGTTGTTGGCCGGCGTGGTGGAGCGGACCGTCGACGCTCTGCGCGCGCTTGGCGACGAACCGCAGGAGGCACACCTCGGTCCGTGCATCCGACCCGGGTGCTACGAGTTCGACGGAGCGGAGCTGGCCGACCTCGTCGACCGCTTCGGCTCCGCTGTGCGGGCCACGACGACCTGGGGCACCCCGGCCGTCGATCTCCCGAGAGCGGTCGCCGAGGCCTTGGCGGCCGCCGGTGTGCACGCGGTGCACGACACGTCCGGGTGCACGGCCTGTGACGAGCGTTGGTTCAGCCACCGCGCCCGGGCCGAGTCGGGCCGCTTCGCCACCACCGCCTGGTTGGAGGAGCGCTGACCATCGTCGCGAACGAGCTGGCCATCCTCCGCGACCGCATCGAGGCCGCCGGCGGGAACCCCGAGCTCGTCCGCATCCTCGCCGTGACGAAGGGCCACGGTCCCGACTCCGTTCGGGCCGCCATCGCCGCCGGGCTCGTCGACGTGGGAGAGAGCTACGCCCAGGAGCTGGTGGTCAAGGCCGAAGAGCTCAACACCTACGTCCGTTGGCACATGATCGGCCGGCTGCAGCGGAACAAGGTGCGCCAGATCGCTGCCTTCGTGCATCTGTGGCAGACGATCGATCGACTCTCGCTGGCGGGGGAGGTTGCCCGCTACGCCCCCGGCGCGAGCGTTCTCGTGCAGGTGAACGTCACGGGCGCCGAGCAGCAGGGCGGGTGCGCTCCGGAGCGATTGGCGGCGTTGGTGGAGGGGTGCACCGACCTCGGACTCGAGGTGCGCGGCCTCATGGCCATCGGTCCGATGGGTCCGCCGGAGACCTCCCGCCGCGCCTTCCGCGCCGTGCGGGAGCTGGCCGATGGGCTGGGCCTGTCGGAGCGCTCGATGGGGATGAGCGGCGACTTGGAGGCGGCGGTGGCGGAGGGCAGCACGCAGGTGCGAATCGGCACTGCGCTGTTTGGTCCCCGTGCCGGCGCGCCGGGCGTGGGAAACTAGGATTGTCTCAGGAGGAGATCGATGGCTTCGATGTGGCGCAGGGCGATGCTCTACCTGGGGCTCGGGCCCGACGACGAGTACGACGACTACGACACCGGCGACGAGCCGATGCCGGAGCGCAGTCGACCGTCGCCGGCGCAGAGCCGCTATCCCGCGGGTGGTCCGCCTGTGCGGGAGGTGGGGCGCGAGGCTGAGGTGAGCTCGTCGGGTTCGGTGCGCACGATCGGCGCGTCGGCAACCGTGCGCCCCCGGCCGTCCGGCAGCGGGGGAGATCCGGCCGAGCGCCCCCGAACCGCCGTGGTCCGCCCGCTCCAGCCGGTCAGCTCGGCCAAGCCCCATGTGGTCGCGCCCACCTCTTTCAACCAGGCCCAGGAGGTGGCCGACAAGCTGAAGGTCAACCAGCCCGTGATCGTCAACCTCCAGAACGTCGACCGCGACCTCTCGAGGCGCATCATCGACTTTGCCTCGGGCCTCTGCTACGGCATCGGTGCTCAGATGGAGCGGGTTGCCAACCAGGTCTTTCTGCTGGCGCCGTCCAACGTCGAGGTCTCAGCTGAAGAGCGGCGGCGCCTCCAGGAGCACGGGTACCACGAGGGCTGATCGACGTCCTTGGCCGCCATCTGCCAGATCCTCGGGATCTACTCGCTCATCATCTTCGCGAGGATCATCTTCTCGTGGGTGCGGGTCACTCCCGGCACTCCGGTGGCCAGCATCTACTCGGTCATCTTCAACCTCACCGAACCGGTGCTAGGTCCCCTGCGCCGTGCGATCCCCCCGATGCGGATGGGGATGGCCGCCATCGACCTCTCCCCCCTGATCATCTTCGTGGGCATCCGACTGATCTGCTGACGTGGTCCCAGCCGGCTTAGGCACCCGGGTACTATCGACGGCATGGATCTGACTACCGAGCTGCTCGACACGGCCGCCTTTCGCGAAGCAAAGCGGGGCGGCTACAACACCCAGGACGTCGATGAGTTCATCGAGCAGGTGAAGGCCGAGTACAAGCAGCATGCCGCCATGCTGAGCGAGGCCCAGAAGGGCCTCGCTCCGCTGAAAGCGCGGCTGGCCCAGGCGGAGCGCCAGGCGTCCAAGGCCACCGAGCGGGCCGGCGCCACCACCGATTCAGACGACCTCCTCGGGCGCACCCTGGTGCTGGCGCAGCGCACCGCCGACGCCGCCATCAAGGAAGCCGAGGCGCAGGCCTCTGCCACGCTCTCCTCGGCGCAGGACCAAGCGGCCCGTATGCTCGCCGACGCCCAGGAGGCTACCGCCCGGGCGCGAACAGGGGCCGAAAGCGAAGCCCGACGGGCGCAGGAGGAGGCCCGCACCCGCGTGCTGGGCGAGCTCCGCGACCTCGAGGCGGCCCGGGACCAGCTTTACGCGGACGTCGACACGCTGGAGCGCCATCTCGAGGAGCAGCGCGACCGTGTTCGGCTCAGCACGCGGGAGCTGCAGCGCCTGTTGGACGACCCGGCCGCCTTGCGCGAGGTGACGGTGCCCGCGGTGAGCGACGTGACCGTGGCACGGGCGGCGTCGCCCGCCGACCCCGGGCCTCTGCGGTCGAGCACGGAGGAAGACACCGAAGACACCGAAGACACCACTGCGTGGGTCCCGGATGACGAGGTGTGGCCGGAGCCGGAGCCGGAGGCTGGGGGCACACCGCTCCCCTTGGCCTCCTCCAAGGCACGGGACGCCGACGCCGCCGGCCCTCCGGCAGAGGTGGTCGGCGTACCGGCCGCGCGCGACGGCGGCGACGACGCATACCTGGCCGAGTTGCGTAAGGCGATGACGGACGAATCGCCCCTCGGACCGCGCGAGGAGGGCGATGTCGATCCTCTCTTCGACCCTGGTTCGGAACCGGGCCGCTCACGGTTCGGGCGCCGCCGCTGAGCCTGTCTAGGATGCTCTCGTCCTGAACGCCCCCTGTGGAAGGTGACCTTGTCGTGCTCGTGCTGTTGAGCTTCGCTCTCGTGTTGGCGGCCACCGTTCTGCTGGTCCTCGGCCTGCTTAACGATGACGGTCTCATGCTCATTTACATCTCGATCGGCGCCAGCGTGGCCGCGGCGACGGTGTTGATGATCGCCCTGCGACGAAACAAGCCACGCGTGGATGCGGGGGTCCCACCGAAGTCGTTGTCCACGACCGAGGAGGCCGCGGCTTCGACCCAGGACTCGGTAGCTGCGGGCGACAGCGAGTGGCTGGCCGCCGATTGGGAAGAAGGCGAGGAGGTCGACTTCCCGATCGCCGACTATGACGATCTCACAGCTGGCCAGATCCTCCCCCTGCTGTCCCAGCTCTACGCTGACGAGATCGCCGTGGTGGGCGCGCGGGAGGCCAACACCAAGGCTCGACCCGAGATCCTCGACAAGCTGGCCGAGCTGCGGGGCGACGCCCCCGCCTCCGATTCGGCCGCGCTCGCCGATGCGGCCCCCCCGGCTCCCGGCTCGTGGGAGGACGACGACTGGTTCCCCATCGAGGACTACGAGTCGCTGTCGGCCGCCCAGATCCGCCCGCTGCTCGGCGAGCTCGATGCCGAGGAGCTCGACCTCGTGCGCACCCGTGAGCTGGGCCTCGGTCGACGCCGCAGCCTGCTCGACGAGATCGACCGCCGGCTTGGCACGGTCACCCGCTCGGCTCCCGCCAGGAAGGCCTCGGTCACCAAGAAGGCTGCCGCCACCAAGAGGGGTGCAGCCACCAAGAGGGGTGCAGCCACCAAGAGGGGTGCAGCCACCAAGAGGACGTCAGCCCCGGCCAGGAGGGCTGCGGCTCCGGCTAAGAGGGCAGCTGCTCCGGCCAAGAGGGTGCCGGTCAAGAGGGCTGCGGCTCCGGCCAAGAGGGTGCCGGTCAAGAGGGCTGCGGCTCCGGTCAAGAGGGTGCCGGTCAAGAGGGCTGCGGCTCCGGTCAAGAAGGCCAGCTCCGCCAAGAGGGCTGCGGCTCCGGTCAAGAAGGCCAGCTCCGCCAAGAAGGCGGCTAAGAGGGGTCGCTGACCCCGGGTCGCATCAGATTCGGGTGCCGATCAGCGTCGGGTGAGGGTGACCTCGTCACCCTCGGAGAGGGCCACGCTCAGCGCCAGTGTCTCGGCGGCCAGCCAGTCCGCGTGCTCCAGCAGGTCGGCGTCAGCGGACGGCAGCCGCAGGTCGATCCTGTCGGTGAGGGCCAGGCCCTGCTCCTTGCGGAGGGTGTTCACGCGGTGGATCGTGTCGTACACGCGACCCTCGAGGCGGAGCGCGTCGTCGAGCGCAACGTCCACGGCGACGGTGGCACCGTCGCTGGCGGCCACCGCCCATCCTTCCTTCTCGGTGCGCTCCACCAGCACGTCGTCGGGGCCGAGGTCATGGCCGGCCACCCGGAAGCCGCCACCGTCCAAGGGCTCGAACTCGCCCGCCGCCAGCGCGGCGCGGAGCTTGCCCAGCTCGGCACCGAGGCGCGGTCCGAGCACCGGGAGGTTGGGGCGCACCCGGAGCTCCGTGGCCTCGACGGGCCCGAACACGACCTCCTTGATCCGGAGCTCGTCGGCGATCTCGTCCGCGTACGGCGCGGCTCGGTCGAGGCCCTCTGCCACCAGGCGTCGGAGGGGCTGGCGCATGCGTAGCTTCGATGCCGCGCGGGCCTGCCGGCCCAGCTCGACGAGGCGTCGGACGGCGGCCACCTCCGTGAGGAGGTTGTCGTCGGCCGGTGTCAGCGACGGCCAGCCGGCGAGGAACACGGAGCGCGGCGCGTCCGGGGCCACGCCGGCGACGAGAACCCCCCAGAGGTGCTCGGTGAGGAAGGGCATGATCGGGGACACGACGCGCAACCCGTCGACCAGCGCAGTCCACAGCGTGCGGAGGGCCGCCTCGTCACCGTTCCAGAAGCGGCGGCGGGAGCGTCGCACGTACCAGTTGGACACGTCGTCTACGAAGGCCTCGAAGGCCCGGAGTGCATGCGCCGTCTGGTAGTGCTCGTAGGCGTCGGTGACGTCGTGCACCATCTGGCGCGTGCGGGCGACGAGCCACCGGTCGAGGGGCGCGAGGTCGCCAGTGGGGCCGTCGGAGAGGTCGTCGAGGTGCGGCGTGAACCCGGCGATGTTGGCGTACTGGATGAAGAACGCCGTGCTGTTCCACAGGGTGAGCAGCTTGCGCTGGATCTCCTGGCCCGGCCCGAACCCGAAGAGCAGGTTCTGGCTCGGTGGCTGGGCGCAGTACTGCCAGCGCATCACGTCGGCGCCCATTCGGGCGAAGGCGTCCTCGGCGTCGATCATGTTGCCCCAGGAGCCGTGCATCTCCCGGCCCGACTCGTCGAGCATCTTCTCGTACCCCAGCACCTTGCGGTACGGCGCGCGGCCGGTGAGCGCCACTGACATGAAGAGCTGCGAGTAGAACCACAGCCGGATCTGCTCGCGCATCTCCGACACCCAGTCGGCCGGGAACCAGTCGTCCCAGTAGGCGTGGTCGGGGAGGTCAGCGGTGGTCAGGCCGGCCGCCGCGCCCGTGGCGTATCCCTGGTCGACCCACTCCGGGTTCTCCCACCCGAGGGTGGAGAAGGGGACGATGCCGGCGTCGAGCCACACGTCGCCCACCTCGGCGATCCGGTGCACGTCGTGTCCGCACCCGGGGCAACGGATGGTGATGTCGTCGATCCACGGACGCCGCAGCTCCTCCAGCCCGTCGAGCGGACCCGTGGCCAGCTCGGCCAGCTCGGCCCGGGAGCCGATGACGGTCAGGTGGCCGCACGAGCACGGGTAGAACGGCAGCGGGAGTCCGTAGTAGCGCCGCCGAGAGATGTTCCAGTCGGCCATGTTGACGAGCCAGTCGTCCATGCGCTTGCCCATGTACTCGGGCGTCCACTCGACTGTGCCGTTGGCCTCCCGCATCGGCGCGCGGATCTCGCTGACGGAGATGAACCAGTCATCGGAGATGCGGAAGATGAGGGGCGTGTGGCAGCGCCAGCACTCGGGGTAGCGGTGGGTGATCGTGCCGGCCTGGACGAGGAGGTCGCGCTGGCGGAGGTCGGCGATGATGTCGTCGGCGGCGTCGTGAGCCGAGCGACCGGTGAGCCAGCCGTACTCGGGGTAGAAGCAGCCCGACTCGTCGACCGGCGTGAGCACGGCGAGGTCGTCGACCTTGCTCAGCTCGAAGTCATCCGTGCCGCAGCCGGGCGCGATGTGGACCACGCCGGTGCCCTCCTCGAGGGACACCTCGTCCCACCCGATGATGCGGTGCTCGACGCCGGCCCCTGGGCCGTGGGCGTCGAATGGGCCCTCGTAGCGGAGGCCCACCAGGTCGGCGCCGCGCACGACCTCCTCGGGGGCGACGCCCCCAGACCTCGCCACGGCCATCCAGTCGCCGTTGGCCTGGCGGCCGTACTCGGCTGTGGGGGAGACGGCGGCGGCGACGTTGGCGGGCAGCGTCCACGGGGTGGTGGTCCAGATGACGATGGCCTGACCCGGCCGGTCGAGCAGGGGGAAGCGCACGCTCAGCGACGGGTCCTCACGGTCGACATAGCTCCCCGCCAGCTCATGGGCCGAGATCGAGGTGCCACAGCGTGGGCACCACTCCGTGGCGCGGTGGCCTCTGTAGAGCCAGCCCCGCTCGGCGACGATGGCCAGGAACCGCCAGATGTACTCGATGTTCGTGTCCGAGAACGTGTAGTAGTCGCGCCCCCAGTCCATCCACTGGCCCAGCCGGATGGAGCCCTTCGTCAGATCGGCTGACGACCGCTCCACCACCGCTCGGCACCGCCGAGCGAACTTCGCCAGGCCGTATTCCTCGATCTCTCGCTTGGAGTTCAGACCGAGCTCGCGCTCAACGCCGACCTCGATCCAGAGGCCCTGGCAGTCGAACCCGTTCTGGTAGCGCTGGTGGTAGCCCCGCAGCGCCTTGTAGCGCTGGAAGACGTCCTTGAGGGTGCGCCCCCAGGCGGTGTGCACGGCAAGGGTCTTGTTGGCCGTGACCGGCCCGTCGATGAAGCTGAAGCGAGGTCCGTCGGCATTCTGCGCCCGCAGCTGCTCGAAGGTGCCTTCATGCTCCCACCGCTCGAGGATGGCCCGCTCGAGAGCATCGTGATCGGGCTTGTCGGGCAGGGCGGCGAACATGATCGGACCATCCTACGGGCGGTCCGCATCCGCCCTGGCGCTGGTAGGCGAGGTTGTCTCCCGTGGGGGGCGTGCCTACAATGCCGCACCCTTTGCGGGTACGCGGGCTCGAGAGGACGGCACCACAGCATGGCAGTGAGGACCAAGGCGGCGGCCAAGGCCACCAAGGCACCGACCAAGAAGGTCGTGCCCAAGAAGGCGAGCGCAGCCAAGAAGGCCGATCCCGCCAAGAAGGTGGTGACCAAGAAGGCCGTTCCCGCCAAGAAGGTGGTGACCAAGAAGGCCGTTCCCGCCAAGAAGGCCGTTCCCGCCAAGAAGGCCGTGCCCAAGAAGGCGAGCGCAGCCAAGAAGGCGGTTCGCACCAAGAAGGCGGTTCCCACCAAGGTGCTGACGACGTCAGCGCCGGCGAAGAAGGTGGCCGCCCCTGTCAGGCAGGTGGCGTCGCCGCCGAAGCTGCCGGCGGCCGCCGGCGGCGGGCAGCCTGTCAAGAAGGTCCCTCCCAAGCGGACGGGCCCGCTCGACAAGTTCCTGTTGGGCCAGGTCGAGGTCCTCGGGCGGGAGCGGGTCACCTACTTGCGCCAAGCGGCGTCGCTGAAGGCCGAGGCCGATCTGCTGATGGCCGACCGGGAGCCGGGCGACGTGCAGTTCGACGAGGAGTCTGGTGAGGGCGACACCATCGCCGTCGAGCGCGAGCGCGACCTCACCCTCAGCGCCCAGGCATCGGCCGCCGTCGAGGAGATCGACATCGCGCTCGCCAAGATCAAAGACGGCACCTACGCGGTGTGCGAGCAGTGTCACAACATCATCCCGAAGGAGCGGCTCCGTGCCCTCCCGTACGCCGCCCTCTGCGTGCAGTGCAAGAGCGCTGGCTTCACCCGACGCTGACGTCGCGGTGGGTGCCGC
>Ga0136633_1000943_pt1 | contig 21616 bp, 22 predicted proteins | sample AntDrymeUQ832206_2_FD_105494 | JGI IMG/M metagenome (GOLD analysis project Ga0136633, IMG submission 105494) | Polar desert sand microbial communities from Dry Valleys, Antarctica - metaG UQ83 (22.06) | ecosystem: Environmental > Terrestrial > Soil > Desert | place: Antarctica: Dry Valley...
GAGCTGCATGTAGTCGATGACGATCATGCCCAGGCCCTCCCGGCTCTTCAGCCGGCGGGCCTTGGCCCGGATCTCCATGATCGTGAGGTGGGGGTTGTCGTCGATGAAGATCGGGGCCTCGCCGAGGCGTCCGACGGCATGGCTGATCTTGGGCCAGTCGGACTCGAGCAGCTTGCCGTTGCGCATGCGGGTGGCATCCACCCGGGCCTCGGAGCACAGCAGCCGCTGGGTGAGCTCCCGGTGGCTCATCTCGAGGGAGAACACCAGGACCGGCGTCTGGGCCTCCAGGGCGGCGTGGGCGGCGATCCCCAGCGCGAACGAGGTGTTGTGCGTGGGGATCATCGACTCTCCGGCCAGGTACAGGTGGTCGGGTGCATCGACGGTGATGCAGCGAACGGGCACGGACGGCACCGGTCGAATGGACACGATGGCCCGGCGCATGATCCGGCCGGACGTCCGCCGGCTACGGGCCCCCTCGTATCGTCCGGCCTTCCGGCTCAGCCGGAACACCGGGTCGAGCGGTGTCCAGTGGAAGCGCCACGCGTAGGTGATCCGCCCGTCGGGTAGGCGGATGACGCGCTCGCGGACCGGGCCCGGCTTGTGGCCGAGGGAGCACACCAGCTCCCGCGCCTGGCGCAACAGGTCGAGATCGGCGAGGCAGAGGTCGACGATTCCGCTCTTCTCGACGTGTCCGTCGGTGTCGAGCAGCCCTTGAAGAAGCGCCAGGCGCTGCCCCACGGATGCCCGGAGGTACGCCATCGGTATGTGCTTGCGAACTCCGCGCAACAGGCCCACGGCGTGCAGTACCCGGCCGGACCCGGTGTAGCCCTGCCACGCGCCTTTCCCCGGGATCGGTACGGTGGCCCACTGCAGGGCGACGCGGCGCTCGAAGCCGTCGACCTTGATGAACTCGTTGCGGAAGTGCTCGTGGTCCTCCTCTCCAATGGTCATCTCCGATCCGTCCGTCTTGCCATCACCGAGCCAGCAGCCCAGGACATAGGGGTCGACGGGCAGTTCGGCTTCCGGAAGGTCGAGCGGCCTGGTCAGCGGCAGGTACCAGTTGGGGCGCCCGTCCTTGCAGGCGTGAACTCCCTCGTCGACCATCTGCTGGGTGGTGACGACCCGAGGGAGCCGGCGGAGCATGGACTGGTCGCGCGCCAGCTGCGGGTACCTCGCCGGCCGGTTCACCCGGTACTGCGCCTGGCGAAAGGACTTCCAGGCTGGGAAGTCGTAAGCGAACCACTGGTGATCGGCGTCGGCGACGATCGTGGAGCCGTCGTCGAAACTGACCTCGTAGCACTGGTGGTCAAGCATCACGGGCGTGGCGAAGGTGACCCGGCAGGGGCGGCCGTGGCTGTCCAGGACCTCGTCGCCGCAGGCGATATCTCCCATGGTCGTCCAGCCGGTAGGCGTTGGTACCGCAGTGTCGAGGGCCAGCGCCTTTCCGGTTCCAGGTCTGCCACCGATGATCACCAGGTTGGAGGGTTGGAGGCCGGCGAGCTGGCGGTCGAGGTCGATGAAGCCGGTGGGGACGCCGGTGATCTCCTGGTTGCGCTCGAAGAGGGCCTCGAGGTGGTCGAGCTGGGCCGAGAGCAGGTCACGGATGGTGGCCATGGAGTCGGTGACCCGGCGCTGGGCCACGTCGAACACCATGGCCTCGGCCTCGTCCACCGCGCCGGCGACATCCTCCGGGAGGCTGTAGCCCATCTCGGCGATGTCGCCCGCCACCCGGATGAGGCGGCGGAGGAGCGAGTGCTCCTCGATGATGCGGGCGTAGCGGCCGGCGTTGCCGATGGAGGGGGTGCCGGCCTGGAGGGTGATGAGCAGGGCCGGCCCGCCGATGCCCTCGAGCACGCCGGCCCGGCTCAACGACTCGGCCACCGTCACCGGGTCGGCGGGGTCACCCTGGGCGTAGAGCGACGAGATGGCGTCGTAGATGTGGCCGTGCGCCGGCTTGTAGAAGTCGTCGGCCGAGAGCTGGACCTCGACCGCAGCCACGATGGCGTCGCGGCTGAGGAGCATGGCCCCAAGGAGCGACTCCTCGGCCTGGATGTTGTGCGGCGGCACCCGGGCGCCCGCGGAGCTGCCCTGCTGGCGCCGCCGGGCATCTTCGATCGACTGTGCCATCCGGGACTCAGCCTGCCCGACGAAGCCTGAGGATCGCTAGGGGAACAACCCTGTGAGTTGACGGTGGACGCAGGCGTGACTCGAACACACGTTCGAGTCTAGCCGTTGATGAGGCTGCTTAGGCTGAGACAACCTCGACGGGCAGCCGGAACTCCACCTCGGGGTGCAGGCGGACCGGCACCTCGTGGGTGCCGACGGACTTGATGGGCTCGTCGAGGTGGACCCGCTTGCGCTCCAGGGTGACGCCGGCCTGCTCCTGGACGGCGTTGACCAGGTCGGCGCTGGTGACCGAACCGAACAGGCGGCCTTCGGGTCCCGCCCGCCCGGTGATGCGGATGACCTTGGTCACCAGCACCCGGGCGACCTGCTCGGCCGACTCCCGGTCCTTGGCGTCCTTGACCGCCCGGGCCCGGCGCATGCCGGTGGCCTGGGCGACGGCCCCCGGGGTGGCCTTCATGGCCAGGCCCTTGGCCACCAGGAAGTTGCGGGCGAAGCCGTCGGACACGTCGACGACATCGCCCTTCTTGCCGACGTTGTCCACGTCGGACCGCAGGATGAGGGTGACCATCTAGAAAGGCTCGTCTCCGTAGTCGTAGGTCGGCGCAGCGCCGCCCTGGGAAGGTGCAGGTGCGTTGCTGACCGGGCGGCCGCCGCCGTTCATGCCCGGGCCGCCGCCGTCGCCGGGGCCGCGGCGGTCGTTCTTGCGGATCTCCGCCGTGGCCCAGCGCAGACTCGGGCCGACCTCGTCGGCCACGACTTCGATCTTCGAGCGCTTCTCGCCCTCGGGCGTCTCCCAGGAGCGCTGCTCCAGGCGGCCGGTGACGACCACGCGGGCGCCCTTGGAGAGCGACTCGCTGGCGTTCTCCGCCATCTCCCGCCAGCAGACGATGTCGAAGAAGGACACCGCCTCCTTCTTCTCGTTGGTCTGGCGGTCGTTCCACACCCGGTTGACGGCCAGGCCGAAGCTGGCCGTGGCCTGCCCGCTGGCGGTGAACCGCAGCTCGGGGTCCCTGGTGATGTTGCCCACCAGGGTGACGCTGTTTCCGTTCATCTCACTCCGTTCGCCTGAAAGTTCATGGGGGACCGCCTACTCGGCGGTAACAGCGGCGGGCGCAGGCGTCGGGGCCGCCGGCTCGCTGGTTTCGGGGGGGGAAGTCGGTGGGGCAGCATCGTCGGCGCCGACGGTGCCAAGCGGCCGGGCGGGCTTGCCGAGGGCCTTCTCGGGGAGGTGGACGACCTTGTGGCGCAGCACGCCGTCGGTGAGGGTCAGCATCCGGTCGAGATCGGACATCACCGAGGGCTCGGACTGGGCCGACACGACGACGTAGTTGCCTTCGCGGTGCTTGCGGATCTCATAGGCGAGCCGACGCTTGCCCCATCGCTCCACCCGGCCGGGCTCGCCGCCCTTGGCCTTGATGAGCTCCGTGGCCCGGTCGACTTCGCCCCGGACGGTCTCGTCGTCGAGCGTGGGGTCGAGAATGATCATGATTTCGTACGGCCGCATGTAGGGGGAAAGCCTTCCCTCTGGACCTGGCGGCGAGGCGCGCAGGGCTCCGGGACGTTCCCGGAGCAGGGTGTGGAGCGAAACCATGGTACCTGGCATGCCGACCAGCATGTCAGGGGGGTGTGACAGTGCCCTTTCCCGGCGGAAACCTCCATCCCCGCCTCCTCGCCCGAAGCGGGGGGCCGTCCCCGATTAGGTGCAGGGGCCGCCGGCGGTCAGCCGGGTGCCCGGGCCGATGGCCAGGCGGGGAAGCGCCCCCTGGGGGACCTCCAGGGCCCAGCGGTAGGGGCGGGCCGCGGAGAAGGTGGGACAGGTGGCCTGGTGGATGCAGGGGGCCATGTCGGCGGTGGAGACGAACTGCCCGGAGCCGTCGAAGAACGCGATCGAGAGCGGGAGCGGCGTGTCCTTCATGTAGAAGGAGGCGTTGGTGTCGGACGCAAACTTGAACAACATCCCGTCGTAGCCGGCGAGATCGGCGCGGTTCATCAGGCCGAGGCCCTGCTGGGCCGCCGTCTCGGCCAGCAGCGCGCAGCGGGCTGCGGTGGCGGCCGCCGAGCCGCCTTCGATGCGGAAGCCGATCTCGGTGAAGTCGCCGAACGGCGTGCGGTTGAGGGAGATCTGGCCCTCGGCCGGCACCAGGGTCGGGTCCTTGGGCCCGTTGGCGCCGAGGACCAGGAAGGCCAGGCCGCCAATCACCAGCAGGCCCAAGGCGGCCCAGCGCAGGACTCGAACGTTCATCAGGCGGTGCGGGACTCGGAGGTGCGGTCGACACCGCGATCGACACCCAGGGAGGCGGCCACGTCGTCAGACAGGTGGTAGCTCTCGGCGTCGGAAGGAAACGTGCCGGCCCTCACGTCGTCGGCGTAGGCGGCCACCGCTGCGACCGCATCGACCTTCAGCGACCCGTACCGGCGGACGAACCTGGGCACGATGCGGTCCTCGAGGCCAAGGAGGTCGTGGAGGACGAGCACCTGGCCGTCGCAGTCCGGACCGGCGCCGATGCCGATGGTGGGCATGGTCACCTCCCGGGTGATCAGGGCGGCCACCTCCCGGGGGACGCATTCGAGCACGAGGGCGAAGCACCCGGCTGCGTCCAGCGCCCGGCCGTCGTCGACCAGGACCGAGGCGGCGTCGGCCTGCTGGCCCTGGACCCTGTAGCCGCCCAGGGCGTGGACCGACTGCGGGGTGAGCCCAAGGTGGCCCATGACGGGGATCTGGGCGTCGACCAGGGCCTCGACCACCGCCACGCGGGACCGGCCGCCCTCCAGCTTGACCGCCGCCGCCCCGGCCCGGATGAGCACGGCGGCGTTGCGCACGGCGTCCTCGGTGGAGAGGTGGTAGCTCAGCCATGGCAGATCGGCCACGATCAGCGCCTTCGGGCGGGCCCGGGCCACGGCGGCGACGTGATGGGCCATGTCGGCCACGGTGACCTGCAGGGTGTCCTCGTAGCCAAGGACGACCATGGCCACGGAGTCACCCACGAGGATCACGTCGACGCCGGCGTCGTCGGCGATGCGGGCGGTGGGCGCGTCGTAGGCGGTCACCATGACCAGCGGGGTCCCACCCTTGCTCGCCCTGATCGACGGTGCCGTGACGTGCTGTGCCATGAGCGGCCTCCTCGCCGTCCGGCGCCCGGTGGCTGCCGGCGGCTCGATCAGCCTACGGCCTGCTTCGTGACGACGGCTCAGGGTCGAGCGGGAAGGGTGGGGATGGTGAAGGTACTCCGAGGCCGGGGCGTCGTGGTGGCTGGCGCGGTCGGCGGGGTGAACGGCGGCGCGGTTGTCGGCACGGTGACGGGCTCGGGCGGCAGGGTGGAGGCACTGCTGCGGGGGACAGTGGCGACGGGACGGTCGTCATCGTCGGGGGCGGTCGTGGTCGTGGCCGAGGAGGACGATCCCGATCCTGACGACGAGGATCCCGAGCCCGACGAAGACCCCGAACCGGAGGAGGCGATCGAGGGCACCGGCGCCGCCGTCTTGCCGGAGAGGTCGGGGACCTTATCGGGCGGCGTGCTGTCGGGCGGGCTGGCCTTGGTCATGAACCGCTTGAAGATGTCCGCCGGCAGTGACCCGCCGTTGACCTTCGACACGCCATGGATGTTGTGCATCGGCTTGGACTGGCCCTCCGGGAAGCCCATCCACACCGCAGTGGTGAGCTGGCGGGTGTAGCCGACGAACCAGGCGTCGCCGTACAGGTCGGTGGTGCCGGTCTTTCCCCACACCTGGGCCTGGGGGAGGGCGGCGCGGGTGCCGGAGCCCTCTTCGACGACCTGCTGCAGCGCATAGTTGACCTTCTCGGCGACAGCCCGGTCGAGCACCCTGGTGGACTTGGCCCGGTCGTCCACCAGGACCGAGTCGTTCTGGGTGATCTTGCGGATCGCCCGGGGCTCGATCTGCAAGCCCTTGGTCTGCAGGGTGAGGTATGCGCTGGCCATGTCGAGCACGGAGACGTCGGCCGTGCCGAGGGCGATGGAGGCGTTGGGGGCCAGCTCGGCCTTCACGCCCAGCTTCTTGGCCATCTCGACGACCTTGGCTGGTCCGAGCTGAACCACCAGCTGGGCGTACACGGTGTTGACCGAGTTCACGGTGGCGTTGAGCAGGCTTATCCGCCCGTAGCTGGCGTTCTCGAAGTTGTTGACCTCCCAGTCCTTGTTGTCCTTGTCGGCTTTCGGGAGTACGAGCTTGGCCGGGCCGGCGTAGGGCGCTTCCAGGCTGATGCCCTGATTCATGGCCTCGGCCAGCACGATGGACTTGAAGGTCGACCCGGCCTGGCGGCCCGAGCCCCCGCCGTCGACGCCGACGGCCAGGTTCACCTTCGACGCCTCCCAGTTCCTGCCCCCCACCATGGCCACCACGCGGCCCTCGTTGTCGAGCGACACCAGCGCCCCCGCCGGATCGGCGGTCCGGTCGAGCAGCCCGTAGACGGCGTCGTAGGCCTGGCGCTGGGCGCCCGGGTCGAGGGTGGTGTACACCCGCATCCCGCCTCGCAGCACCTGGTCCTCCGGGTACAGCTTGTTCAGCTCCCGGCGGACGTACTCCACGAAGTACTCGGCCCCGGCGCCCTTCATGTTCACCGTGGAGCCGGCGACGGACGGAGGGACGACATAGTCACCCACGGGCACGGCCTCGACGGCGTTGGCCTGCTCTGCGGTGATCACCTTGGTGTCGACCATCGCCGACAGGACGATGAACCGCAGGTCGTGGGCCTCGACGGGGTCGTCGGCCACATCGCCCGCCGAGGGGCTGCGGATGAGGCCCGACAGGTAGGACGCCTCCCTCAGCCCGAGCTGGCCGACGTCCTTGTTGAAGTAGGCCTTGGACGCGGCCTGGACGCCGTAGGCGCCCCGCCCGAAGTAGACGGTGTTGAGGTACCGCTCGAGGATCTGGTTCTTGTCGAACTTGCGCTCGATCTTCACGGAGATCACCGCTTCGCGGATCTTGCGCCACAGGGTGTAGTCGGTGCCGACGTAGGCGTTCTTCACGTACTGCTGGGTGATCGTGGACCCGCCCTGGGTGACGCCCTTGCGTCGGATGTCGGCCCACGTGGCCCGGGCGATGCCGAGGGGGTCGATGCCCCCGTGCACGAAGAACTTGCGGTCCTCGGCGGCGACGACGGCGGCCACCACCACCGGGGGCACCTTGTCGATCGACACCGGGAAGCGGTTCTCGACGCCGTGGAGGGTGGCGAGCTGGCCGCCGGTGGCGTCGTAGATCACGGTGGTCTGGGCCTGGGGCGCCTCGGGCGGGAGCGGGATCTGGGTCAGCACCCAGGCGGCGCCGGCGAGGGCGGTGAAGAGCAGGAGGCCGGCGAGGAACCAGACGCGGCGGTAACGCCAGAACCGGCTGCGCCGCCGTACAGGCCCTCGCACGGGCGGACGGGCGGCGGCTACGGGCGGGAGGGGGTCCAGGAGCCCCTGACTGCTGTGGCGCACGACCGTGGCAGCCTACAGGGTGGGGCCTCGCGAACCCAGGCTAGGGAGCTTTCCCCAGCTTGAAGCTGCGGACGAGCTGGTTCCAGGCGCAGCCCGTGCAGACCTCCACCACGTAGCAGGTGCACTCTTGGGGCGCCCGCTTGAGCTGGGTCAGCTCCTTGCGGGTGGTGATGCAGCGCCCGTGGGCCGGCAGCCGGGCCCCGAAGGCGAAGGAGACAAGGGTCAGCGTCGCCTCGTCGCAGATGGGGCAGTCCTCGGTGCGGGCCTCGCCGACGTTGCGGGCGGCCCGCAGCAGCTCGGGGTGGGCGTCGCAGACGTCGAGCCGGCTGAGGCGGCCGCGGCGGAACTCGTCGAGGGTGTGCTTGCGCACCAGGCGGTAGTCGACCTCGCCGGCGCCGGCAGCCTGCCCCGCTCCTCGCGCCTGCAGCGACTCCGGCCGGAAGGTCACGTCCCCGAGGGTAGCGGGGACTTTTCCCCACCGGGACCTTGCCAACCGGCGGCGGGGTGTCATACTGGTGCCGATATATCGAGTCGATATGTCGGACCGAGAGAAGCGTCGATGCTGGAACTGGCCATCCTGGGAGTGCTGAAGGAGCAGGAGCTCCACGGCTACGAGCTGAAGAAGCGCCTGACCGACGCGCTCGGGGCCTTTTCCAGCGTCTCGTTCGGCTCGCTCTATCCGGCGTTGGCCCGCCTGGAGGCCGCCGGGGCGGTGCGGGTCGTGGCCCTCGAGGCCGCCGAGCCGGCCCTTCCGTCGCCCCCGGTGCCCATGACCGGCTCGATCGCCGGCGAGGCCGCCGCCTTCCGCGCCCGCCGCTCAGCCACCCGCCCGGTGCGCCCGTCGCGCACCCGCAAGGTCTACGCCATCACCGAGCGGGGCGAGCGCCTCTTCGAGGAGCTCCTGGAGGCCGACTCGGCCAGCGTTGACGACGACAGGGCCTTCAACCTCAAGCTCGCCTTCTGCCGTCACCTGCCACCCGAACGCCGCCTCGGCTTGTTCGAGCAGCGCCGGGCCCTCCTGGTCGATCGCCTGGCCAAGGCCCGCACCAACCACCGCACCCGCAAGGAACGCATGGACCTGTACACCCAGTCGCTGGTCGACCACGGCACCGAGACCACCGAGGCTGACATCTCGTGGCTCGACAGCCTCATCGCCCTCGAACGCAAGGGAGGAAACCCCTCATGACGTCCACACGAACACCAATCCGCCTCGCCATCGCCGGCGTGGGCAACTGCGCCAGCTCCCTGGTCCAGGGCCTGACGTACTACCGCGACGCCGACCCGGCCGACGCCGTGCCCGGTCTGATGCACGTGGTGCTCGGGGGCTACCACGTGCGCGACGTGGAGGTGGTCGCTGCGTTCGACGTCGACGCCTCCAAGGTCGGCCTCGACATCGGCAAGGCCATCTTCTCCGGGCAGAACAACACCGTGCGCTTCGCCTCCGTCGGCGAGCTGGGCGTCACCGTCCAACGGGGACCGACCTTCGACGGTCTGGGCAAGTACTACCGCCAGACGGTCGAGGAGTCCCTCGACGATCCCGTCGACGTGGCCCAGGCCCTGCGGGACTCCGGCGCCGAGGTGCTCGTCTCCTACCTGCCGGTGGGCTCGGAGGTGGCCCAGAAGCACTACGCCACCGCCTGTCTCGAGGCCGGCGTGGCCTTCGTCAACGCCATCCCCGTGTTCATCGCCTCCGACCCCGAGTGGGCGGCGAAGTTCACCGAGGCCAACGTGCCGATCATCGGCGACGACATCAAGAGCCAGGTCGGCGCCACCATCGTCCACCGCATGCTGGCCCGCCTGTTCGAGGACCGGGGCCTGGTCCTCGACCGGACCTACCAGCTCAACGTGGGCGGCAACATGGACTTCAAGAACATGCTCGAGCGCGAGCGGCTGGAGTCCAAGAAGATCTCCAAGACCCAGTCGGTCACCAGCCAGGTGGAGAACGGCATCGCCGCCGACGACGTCCACATCGGCCCCAGCGACCACGTGCCGTGGCTGGAGGACCGCAAGTGGGCCTACATCCGCCTCGAGGGCCGCAACTTCGGCGACGTCCCCCTGAACATCGAGCTCAAGCTCGAGGTCTGGGACTCGCCTAACTCGGCCGGCGTGATCATCGACGCCGTGCGCTGCGCCCGCCTGGCCCTCGACCGGGGCATCGGCGGCCCCCTCCTCGGCCCGTCGGCCTGGTTCATGAAGTCGCCGCCCGAGCAGTACCACGACGACGTCTGCCAGCGGAAGGTCGAGGAGTTCATCGCCGCCGGCTGAAGCCGACCAACTGGTGACGTTTTGGCACGCTCTGGCGTGTCGGATCGTCACCAGTGCCAAGATGAGCCGTGCCCAGCGACACCGCCGCCACCTGGAACCGCCTGCTGGAAGGCGGGCGCGGCGGCGTGATGCCGGGCGTGGACGCCGTCGCCTACGGGCCCGACATCGGCACCGAGGACGACTTCCGCCTGCTGGGCGGGAACCTCACCGGCAAGCGGGTGCTGGAGCTGGGCTGCGGCGCCGGCCAGAACGTGGTGGCCATGGCCAAGCAGGGCGCCCACGCCATCGGGCTCGATTTCTCGGCCGAGCAGCTGGCCGGCGCCCGGCGCCTGGCCGAGCGGGAGGACGTGAAGGTCGAGCTGCACAAGGGCGACCTGGCCGAGCTGGTCTTCCTGCGGGCGGAGAGCATCGACGTGGTCTTCTCGGCCTACGCCCTGGGCCTGGTCACCGACCTCAACCGGGTGTTCCGCCAGGTCCACAGGGTGCTCAAGCAGGGGGCGGCGCTGGTGTTCTCACTGCCGCACCCGGCCGCCCACCTCATCGACGACGACGACCCGATCCAACCCCTCCTCATCCGCCGGTCCTACTTCGACCGGACGGGTCTGAGCTACGACTGGGAGGGCCTGCCGCTGTCGGGCCACCACCACACCGTCTCGGACCTGTTCACGGGGCTCGGCCGGGCCAATTTCCGGGTCGACACCATCCTGGAGCCGGAGCCCCTGTCCGAGGGTCACCGCTCGCCGCACTGGCGGGACGCGTACAAGCTGGTGCCTCGGACCCTCGTGATGCGGGCCCGCAAGGAAGGCGTCTGACCCAGGCGGCGGGAGACGTCGTCCGGCGGATCGAGGCGTCGCTGGGCACGGGCGGGTTCACGGTGACGAGGGACTCCGTCGCCGGCCGCCAGGCGGTTATCGGTCGGGCCTCTCGCCTCGGACGGCGCCAGGTGTTCGTCCTCGTGGCCCTGTTCAAGGGCGGCATGGCCGGTCGCGAGCACCTCGACCGATTCGTCGACGAGGCCGGCCAGTACGCGTCGACGGTGAAGGGGCGACTGGCCGCCGGGGCTCAAGCCGTGGCCGTGGCCGTGGTCGAGGCCGCCGAGGAGGGCGCCCGGGAGTGGGCGGGGACGTCCGGTGCAGGCCGGTCGGCGACCTTTCCCGTCCTCGTCGACCTTGGTGGGGAACGGGTCGTGTGCCCTGCGCAACCGGACGACCTGCGCCGGCTGGTGCGGGAACATGTCGACCCATCGCTGCGCTTGGTTTAGACGCGAGGTACGATTGGAACGATTCCTGCGACGCACGGCCGTCTGAGCGGCGGCGACGCACGATCCGGGTGTGGCTCCAGAAGTGGTGTACAGCCCGTCACGAAGCACAGCAGGCGCGGAAGGCGAGGCGGCAATGCCGTCCACCCCTCCGCAACGAGTGCCGGAGGCACATGCACGACGTAGCAGCAGGTGAGCAGGGCCCGACTGGCCCGCTGAGCGGAGAGTCGCGTCCGGTCTCCGAACACGAACTGTTGTGGGCCATCGAGGCCGAGGCGGCGGGCGACGCCAGCGAGGCGCAGTGCGCCATGCTCGAGGCCCACCGCGTCGAGTGGCGGACCGGCCTGGCCCGGCTGCTGCGGGAGACCGAGGCGAACCTGGTCAAGGTCCGCACCCTGGCCGGACCGGAGCGCGACCAGGTGGTCGCCGACTTCGAGCGGGAGCGGTCGGTCCTGGCGTCCGCCCTGAGCCGGCTGAACGGGGTGAGGCCCGAGACGGTCGACGAGCGCACGCTCGACGGTCCCGGTGAGATCCGCCTGCAGGCGTCGTGGTCCGAGGGGCGGGTGGTCATGTGGGCGGGCGGTCCCGGCACCGAGCCGGTCGCCGACGACGAGCTCGGCGAACGGCTCCGCGCCGTCGAGGCGCCGGTCGGCGGTTGGTGGCCCCACGACCCGGTCCCGCTGCCCACGACTGTGCCGTCCCAGAAGCCGGTCCAGGCGCCGGCCCGGGCCATCGGCATTCCCCAGGCCCTTGGCTGGTTGGTCACCGTCGGCGCCAAGGACCGCCCCGAGGGCGTGGGCGCCAGCGTCCTCTGGCTCGGCCGGGTGGCGGTGTGGGCGGTCGACTTCGTCGCCCACGGCGCCATCATCCCCACCCTCAAGGGCACGGGCTCATCGTTCGCCGTCCAGTGGGCCCCGGCCCTGGTCGACCGGGCCAAGCTCGACGCCCTCTCCCGGGCCATGCCCGGTCCCGTGGCCGCCCTCGACCGCACCGACCCCCGCAGCCTCACGCTCGAGATCCTTGGCGCCACCGTCGACGCCATCGTGCGCGACGCCGCCGGCCGCCTGGAGCTGCCGGCGCCGCCGCCGGTCGTCCGCACGCCGGCCGACGTGGCAGAGGCCGTCGTCACCAGCCTCGACGGCACGCCGTTCGACGCCCCCGCCCGCCTGGCAGCGCCGCTCGCCGAGCGCCTGGAGCGCTGGGCCGAGGCCGTCCGCGGCCCGGTCGACGCCCGCCTGGTCGTGCAGCTCGATCCGCCGGACAAGAGCAACGCCTGGTTCCTGTCAGTGCTCGGCCCCGGCCAGGACGGCCGCCTGGTGCCCCTCGAGGTGGCCCTGGTCGACGGGCGCTCGAAGCGCCACCTGGCCGACGAGACCGTCCGGCTCGAACGTCTCCTGCCCGTGCTCAACCGGCCCGGTGGCCAGCGCCGGGGTGAGGTCGTGCTCAGCCAGGACGAGGCCTTCGAGCTCATGGGGGTCACCGGCCCGGCCCTGGCCGCAGCCGGGTTCGACATGCGGGTGCCCCAGCTCTCCCGCCGCAAGCCCCGGCCTGCGCTGCGGCTGACCGCCGAGCCGGTCGACGCTTCGGTGGTCGGCGCCCACCAGCTGGCCGACGTCCGGTGGTCGGCCGTCTTCGACGACGTCGAGCTGACCGCGGAGGACATCCGCCGCCTCGCCGCCGAGGCCCGCCCCCTCATCCACTCCCGGGGCCGCTGGGTGGAGATCGACCGGGTCGACCTCACCGAGGCCGCCGCCGCCCTCGCCGAGCGGGCCCACCGCACCCGCCTCACCGGCGCCGAGGTCCTGCGCCACGCCGTGGGGCTGGAAGCCTCGCCGCTGTCCGGTGGCACCAGCGTGGGTGGCTCGGGCTGGGCCGCCGACCTGCTGGCCCGCACCGGCACAGTGTCCAAAGAGGCCGTCACCAACCCCGAGGGCTTCGTCGGCACGCTGCGCAGCTACCAGGCCGAGTCCCTGGCTTGGCTGGCCTTCCTCGACTCGGCCGGTCTGGGCGGCTGTCTGGCCCTCGACATGGGCCTGGGCAAGACCCCGACCGTCCTGGCTCACCTGGCCCGGATCGGCACCGGACAGGGCCCGACCCTCGTGATCGCCCCCCCGGCCGTCGTCGGCAACTGGTCGGTCGAAGCCTCCCGATTCGCACCGAAGCTGCGGGTCGTCGTCCACCACGGCGCCAGCCGGGCCACGGCCGACGAGCTGCGGGCCAAGGCCGAGGCCGCCGACGTGATCATCACCACCTACGGCACCGCGGTGCGCGACATCGACGCCCTCAGCGGCTTCGAGTGGGCCCGGGTCGTCCTCGACGAGGCCCAGGCCATCAAGAACCCGGCCAGCGACGTGGCCCAGGAGCTGCGGCGCATCCAGGCCCGCAGCCGCCTGGCCCTCACCGGCACGCCGGTGGAGAACGGCCTGGGCGACCTCTGGGCCATCCTCGACTTCACCAACCCCGGCCTCCTTGGCGCCCGGTCGGCGTTCGTGTCCCAGCTCTCGGCCCAGAGCAAGGACGGCCGCCCGAGCGGCGAGCACGCCCTGCGGGCCCTCAACGGCATCCTCGTGTTCCGCCGCACCAAGTCCGAGCCCGAGGTGTCGGCCGAGCTGCCCGACAAGATCGACGAGCTCGACCACTGCACGATGACCCCCGAGCAGGTGGGCCTCTACCAGGCCGTGATCGACCGCCTGGTCCAGGCCGGCGAGGCCGAGCGCCGCCAGGGAGACATCCTGGCCGCCATCACCGCCCTCAAGCAGATCTGCAACCACCCGAGCGCCTATCAGGACGACGGTCAGCCGCTCGTCGGCCGTTCCGGCAAGCTGGCCCGGCTCGAGGAGATCGTCGACTCGGTCTTCGCCGCCGGGGAGAAGGTGCTGGTCTTCACCCACTTCGCCGAGTGGGGCAAGAAGCTGGCCGACCACCTCACCGCCCGCACCGGCAGGCAGACCGACTGCTACCACGGCGGCCTGTCCCGGGGCGTCCGCGACAAGATGATCGCCGACTTCCAGGCCCGCAAGGGGCCGGCGGCCCTGGTCCTGTCGCTCAAGGCCGGCGGTACGGGGCTCAACCTGACCGCAGCCAGCCACGTCGTGCTCTACGACCGGTGGTGGAACCCGGCGGTCGAGGACCAGGCCCGTGACCGGGCGTGGCGCATCGGCCAGGAGCGCACCGTGGTCTCCCACCGGCTGGTGTGCCCCGGCACGGTCGACGAACGGGTGGAGGACGTCGTCAACGGCAAGCGCCACATCGCCGATCTCGTCCTGCCCAAGTCCAGCTCGCTGGCCGACCTCGACCCCGACCAGCTCCGGGTCGCCCTCGGCCTGCGGCCCGAGATGGTCCTCACCGCCGAGTCCGAAGTCACCGCCACCAGCGACCGGGAGGAGGCCGCGTGAGTCCGTGTTGCCGGCGCACCGATCAAGGGAGCACAGCGTGAGTCCACACGAAAGTCCGCGTCGGAACAACAGCGGCAACAACAAGCAGCAGGCGCGGCGTAACGGACAGGCCGGCCACGCACGCCCTCCGGCCGAGCCCACGCCGGCCGAGTTCTGGCGCGTGGCGCCGAAGACCGCAGCACCGACCCGCATCACCCCGGCCTCTGACCCCACCGCCCTGGTGCGCTCGTTGGGGCGGCCGCCGCTCGACCATCCGGGCGCCGACCGGTATCTGGCCAGCGTGGCGCAGCGCGCCGCCGGCCTCGCCACCGCGCTTGCGGTGGCCGCCGACATCCTCGCCACCACCGACACCGAGTGACGGGCGGGCCGCCCCTCGCCGATGTGCTGGTGGTCGGCGGCGGTCCGGCCGGGCTCAGCGCAGCGACGTGGGCGGCCCGTTACCGCCGGTCGGTGCTCGTCGTCGACAGAGGGCAGTACCGGAACCGCTGGGCGAGCAAGTCGCACGGGTACCTGGGGAACGACCCTGGCGACCCGATGGAGCTGCTCGACCGCGCCCGCACCGACCTCGGCCGGTATCCCGAGGTCAGCTTCTGCGAGGGCGAGGCCACAGGTGCCCGCCGGGCGGCCGATGGCCGGTTCGTCGTGACCGTCGACGGCGAGGACTACCCCGGGCTCCGCCTGATCCTGGCCACGGGCGTGGTCGACGAGTTCCCTGAGATCGACGGCTTCTCGACCACTACGGCACGAGCGTCTTCCACTGCGCCACCTGCGACGGCTATGAGGCGCAGGGCCGCTCGGTCGTGATCCTTGGATGGGGGGAGCAGGTCGTGGGCTTCGCCGTGGGCCTCCTCAACTGGGCCGACCGGCTGACCGTGGTCACCGAGGGCCGTGCTCTGGAGGGCGACGACCGCCACCGTGACGTGCTGGCCCACCATGGCATCCGCCTTCTCGAGGACGACGCGGTCGCCCTGCTGGGTGAGCCTGGCGACCTGCGGGGCGTACGCCTGGCCGGAGGCGAAGTGGTCGACGCCCAGATGGTGTTCTTCAGCATCGCCCACCGCCCCCGCCTGGCGCTGGCCGAGCAGTTGGGCTGCGACCTCGACGAGTCCGAGTCCCTGTGCGTCGACCGCGACGGCCGGACGTCGGTCGACGGGTGCTACGCAGCGGGCGACATCACCCCCGGCTTCCAACTGGTGTCCCTTGCCGTGGGCAACGGTGCGGCGGCCGGGGTGGCGTGCGCCATATCACTGCAAGGGGAACCCGGCGCATCGGCGTCGCCCCTGCCCGCACCGGACCCGTCGGCGGAGCTGGGGAGCTAGCCGGCGGCGAGGTCGGCGAAGGCCTTCGACGAGGTCCGCAGCCGGAGCTTGGCGAGGGCACGCCGCTCGACCTGGCGCACGCCCTCGGCGCTCAGGCCGCACATCCGGCCCACCTCGGCCAAGGTGCGGGGCTGACCCCGGTCGAAGCCGTACCGGAGGCTGACGACCTTGCGCTCGTCCTCCCCCAGCGTCCCCAGGAGCTGCGCCACGTGGACGGGGAGATTGGCGGCGATGATCTGGTCGATCGCAGGCAGCGCGTCGGGATCCTGGACCACGTCGGCGAGGGTCATGTCGCCATCGGCGCCCAAGGGCTCGAAGATCGACGTGGGGTGGGGCGCCAGGCGCAGGGCCTCGGTCACCCGGTCACAGCCCAGGTCGCACTCCGCCGCCAGCTCCTCGACCCTTGGCGCCCGCCCGAGCTCGGACTCCAAGTGGATCTTGGCCCGTTGGACCCGACTCACCGTCTCGCCGGCGTGGACTGGCAGGCGGATGGTGCGGCTGGTGTTGGCCACGGCGCGGGTGATGGCCTGGCGGATCCACCACGTGGCGTAGGTGGAGAACTTGAACCCGCGCCCGAAGTCGAACTTCTCGAGGGCGTGGATCAGCCCCATGTTCCCTTCCTGGACGAGGTCGAGGAGAGGCAGCCCCGAGGACTGGTAGCGCTTGGCGATGGAGACGACCAGCCGCAGGTTGGCCTCGACGAACGCCTTCTCGGCGCAGCGTCCGGCGGCCACCTGCGCTTCCAGGTCGGCCGCCGCCCGGTCGGGGAGCTGGCCGCCGTCGGTCGACAGCGTCGCCGACGCTCGCCGTCCGGCCTCGATGACCCGGCCGATGCGCTGCTCGTCCTCGCGGGTCAACAGGTCGTGCTGGCCGATCTCGTTGAGGTACATACGGAGCAGGTCGGCATCGGGCCCGCCCTCACGCACGGTCGACGTTTTCCCTTGGAAGTCGGATTTTCCCTTGGTCGGCATGGCAGCGCTCCGTCACGTGTGGTGATCCGGACTATTGGTCAACCACCGGTATGCCGAACTTGTTCCTACCCTCCCTCCGGAATGTGGCACACCGCTTCCACGTTGTTGCCGTCCGGGTCGCGCACGAAGGCGCCGTAGTAATGCTCGTGATACTCGGCCTGGACCGCCGGCTCGTGCAGCACCCCGGCGCCGGCGGCGACAGCGGCGTCGAAGAAAGCCCGTACTGCGGCGCGATTCGGCGCCTGGAAGGCGATGTGCACCTCGCGGAAACCCTCACCGGTCATGCAGGGGCCGAGCCAGAAATCGGGCATGGGCGGCACGCCGTAGCCCACGACCTGGCCGAAATCGAGGATGCGGCGGCCACCGATCGTCCCGAGGACCGTGTCGTAGAACGCGGCGCTGGCGGGCATGTCGGCGCACTGGATCGACAGGTGGTCGAGCATCAGCGGCAGTCCACGCAGAGATCCGAGCCGGCCACGAACTGGGACACCGACTTCAGCATCCGGCATCCCGGGCACACGCGGCTGGTCGGCGCCGGTTCCGGCTTGGCGGCCGGCGCCGCCCTCGCCCTCGGTGCGCGAGGCGTGCGTGGCGAGCCGGCGGGCGCAGCGCGGGCCCGGGGCGCGCGGTCCGGCGCCCGGGGCGGCGGCGGGGGGATCGGGAACGGCGGGTCCTCGAGCAGCAGTCCGGCGTCGATGAAGGCCTCCTCGACCGTGTCCGGCACCGGCCCGTACCAGTTGTCGGTCTCCAGGCGTGTGGGGATGCGGCCCTCCATCCGGACGTAGTCGTTGGGCTTGGCGCCCCCCGGGAGCCGGTAGCCGACGACCCACCGCTTGCCGTTCGTCCAGCGGGCCAGGTACAGGTCCGGCGCCTTCCACACCCCCACGGCGAGCTTGCCGGTGCTGTGCGAGGCGGCTCCCACCGGAGATGCCGACTGCGCAGTGCCAAGGACCCTCAGGACAGCGGAGCCGGGGTCGCCGTTCACGGGGTCGGTGAGCCGGAACGAGCGGTCCTCCACCTCGAAGGGGATCTTCCAGTCCTGGCGTAGCTGCTCGACGGCTTCGGCTATATCGGGATCCACCCGCCCATCCTGCCGCCCTCGCCGGTCGTTGACGAACTCACCGCCGATGAGTTCCGGCTGGCGGCGACGTCGTACCTGCGCATGCCGATCGTCGTAGGATCCTCCGCCATGGCCTCAGTACCGGCGACTTCCGAGTCGAGGACCTGGAGCAGTACCGCCGGGAGCTCACCGGCTACTGCTACCGAATGCTCGGATCCGCGTTCGAGGCCGAGGACGCCGTCCAGGAGGCCATGGTCCGCGCCTGGAAGGGCATCGACAGCTTCGAGGGCCGCTCCGCGGTGCGGTCCTGGATCTATCGCATCGCCACCAACGTCTGCCTCGACATGCTGCGGGGCCGCCAGCGCCGGGCCCTCGCCATGGACTTCGGGCCCGCGGGCAATGCCGACGTCTTCCACGGGGCCACCCGCGAGGAGAACGCCTGGGTCACGCCGATCCCCGACGGCCGGGTCCTCCCCGACAACGGTGACCCGGCGGCGATGGCCGAGGCCAGGGAGAGCATCCGCCTGGCCTTTGTGACTGCCCTGCAGCACCTGCCCGCCCGCCAGCGGGCGGTGCTGATCCTGCGCGAGGTCCTGCGCTGGCAGGCCACCGAGGTGGCCGAGCTGCTGGACACCAGCGTGGCCTCGGTCAACAGCGCCCTCCAGCGGGCCCGGGCCACCCTGGCCGCGCTCGACACCGGCGCGGAACAGTCCCGAGTGGTCACCGCCGACCAGCGGGCGCTGCTCGATCGTTACGTCGACGCCTTCGAGCGCTACGACATCACCTCCCTCGTCTCGCTCCTGCGGGACGACGTGGTCATGTCCATGCCGCCGTACGACTTCTGGCTGAGCGGCCCCGACGAGATGGCCAAGTGGTTCGTCGGTGCGGGCATCGGCTGCAAGGGATCGCGGCTCCTGGCCGTGGAGGCCAACGGCATGGCCGCCTTCGCCTCCTACAAGCCGAACCCCGCCGGCGGCCGCGCCCCCTGGTCGATCCAGCTCATCGAGGTCTCAGGCGACAGGATCGTCGGGCACCACAACTTCCTCGACACCAGCCTCTTCGGCCTCTTCGGCCTGCCCGCCCACCTGTAGGACGCCGGCGAGGCCGACCAGCTGCAGGAGCCCGGCCAGCTCCGGACACGCCTGCCGCAGCCAGATCGAGCATCCCCGGCGCCGGGCCTCCAGCTGGAGACGGGCCAGTTCGTCGACCGTCGAGAGGTCGACACCGTTGTGGCAGAGCAACGGCCAGCTGGCTACCTCAGCTTTGTCGCAGAGCAGGACCACCTCGGCGCGGGCGTGAGCGGGGACCACGTGGGCTAGGACGTGTCCAGGCGCGAAAAATCATCGGCGGGCGTCGTCTTCGCAGGCGACTGCTCCGTTTGACACACGACCTTCACGGGGAGACTTCGCCTTACGGCGTTTCGCTTGGGGGACGCTCTTGGACTGCACGGGCTGGGCCTGACCGGGTCTAGGAGCGCCCGTCACCTCAACGTCAGACACGTGCCCTCAACGGTCAGGCAGCTTGTGGCAGACACCCTGCGGCCGGCGCTCCAGATCGGCGAACGACAGGAGACCGCATGGCTAGCAGTCAGTGCCTCATGAACCGCCTCCGCTCGCGCTGGGGGAGTCTCGCCGCCACTGTGGTTCTCGCCGTAGGGCTGTTGCTCGGCGGTGCGACCACCGCTCACGCCGCTACCCCCTGCGTGGTGGGCCCGGGCGTGGCCCAGACGGACACGACGGTGACCGGTACCGCCGGCAACGACACCATCGACTGCACCGGGGCCGACCCGGGCAAGACGATCCAGGGGGGCGCCGGCAACGACACCATCACCGGCACGTCTTTCGACGACACGATCCATGGCGGCCCCGGAAACGACACGATCACCGGCGGCGAGGGCACGGACACTCTGACGGGCGGCGACGGCAACGACACCCTGACCGGCGGCGGCGGGGACGACACCCTCACGGCCGGGGCCGGCGACGACACACTCAGCGGCGGCCTGGGCCGCGACGTGTTGGACGCTGGAGCGGGGACTGACACCTTGAACGGCGACGCCGGCTCCGACACGCTGATCGGCCCGGCCAACGACACCAGCATCGACACCCTCAATGGCGGGGCCGACGTCGACGGCTGCCAGGGGCCGCTGCCGGACGGCGACATACACATCGCCTGCGAGGGGGCCGTGGCTCCGCCCCCTTCGCCCCCGCCCATGGTCGCCTGCACGATCACCGGAGCAGGGGACATCCTCGGCACCGCGGGCGACGACGTCATCTGCGGTTCCCCCGGCCCTGACCGCATCGCCGGCCTGGGCGGCAACGACACCATCTACGGGATGGGCGGCAACGACCAGATCAGTGGCGGGGACGGCGACGACTTCCTGTCGGGCGGCGACGGCAGCGACGACCTGTCAGGAGGCGCCGGCAACGACCGGCTCTTCGGCGACGGTGGCGGCGTCGACCGCCTTTCCGGCGGCCTGGGCGACGACACCCTGAACACCGTCGACGGCTCCACTGGCGACTCTGTCGTCGGAGGCGGCCACCTGGGCGGCGATACCTGCGTGGTCGACCCCGGGGACTTCGTCGCCCAGTGTGAGTGACGGCGGGTATCCGGGCTATCCCGCGGCGGACTGCTCCAGCAGCAGGTCGGCGAGGCGGGCGATGGCCTGGACGGCGGGCGAGTCCGGGCACGCCTCGAACGGTGACCGGCCCTCCCGCTCGGCCTGGGTGAGCTCCGGGTCGTTCGGGATGCGGATCGCCGGTAGGAGGCCGGGGTGGTCCGGCTCGTCGCAGAAGCGGTTGGCCACGATCGTGAGCCGGCGGTCGCCCACCATGGGCAGGAGCCGCCGCGCGGTCATGGCCGACCGCCACGCCGGGCCGACGACCACCACCACGTCGGTGGAGAAGTCGTGGTAGCTCTCGAACGGCGTGGTGGGGCCGGCCTCCAGATCGGCGACGAGGTCGGTGTCCGCAGCGCCGAAGCCCTGCAGGATCTGGCGGACGGCGGCGACCGACTTGCGGGCCTGGTCTTTGTCCACCGAGCCGATCTTGCCCAGGCCGAGGAAACGGATGCCCTCCGGCCCCCCGGCCGAGAAGCGCTCGACGGCCTCGTCGGGTAAGAGGCCGGCGGCCAGTTGCCACCCGTACGGGGCGGCGGGCTGCTCCTCCAGCGCCTCGTCCGGCAGGCCGGCGTCGGTGACCGGGATGCCCAGGCTGAACGCCAGGCCGGGACAGGTGTCGAGGTCGACGGCGAACACCTTGCGGCCCCGGCGGGCCAGGGTGCGGGCCAGGGTGGAGGAGAGCACGGTCTTGCCTGCCCCACCCTTGCCGATCAGGGCCAGCCGCAGGCCGAGCCGGCCGCGGGCCTCGGCGATGGCCTCCGGGTCGACCGCCGACAGCTCCCTTGCGGCCCGGGCCTCGATCGCCTGGAGGTCGGCGGTGTGGCTCTCGTAGGCGGGAACCAATGCGTCCGGCCGGGGCCAGTGTCCCGGGGCGGCGTAGCCCACGAAGCTGCGGACCTGGCGCTGGACGCTCAACCAGTCGAGGGGCCCATCGGCGTGTGCCGCGAGCCCCTCGAGGATGGCCATCCGCCGCTCGAGCGCATCCACCGCCCAGGCGTGGCGAGCGGAGATCTGTTGGTCGGTGGGCGGCGGCATGACCGGCGACTCTAGGCCCCGATGGCCTTCAGGACGTCGAGCCTGGCCGCCCGCCGGGCCGGGCCCAGTCCCGCCAGCACGCCGGCCACCGCCCCGGCTGCCAGCACCACGGTCAGCTGCCCGGACGGAGCAGC
>Ga0136633_1000944_pt1 | contig 21605 bp, 21 predicted proteins | sample AntDrymeUQ832206_2_FD_105494 | JGI IMG/M metagenome (GOLD analysis project Ga0136633, IMG submission 105494) | Polar desert sand microbial communities from Dry Valleys, Antarctica - metaG UQ83 (22.06) | ecosystem: Environmental > Terrestrial > Soil > Desert | place: Antarctica: Dry Valley...
CGAGGAGCCCCCCACCGAGGAGCCCCCGACCGAGGAGACCCCGACCGGCACGACGGGTGGCGGTGGCGGCGTGCCGAACGTGCCCAACCTGCCGACGCCGACCCTGCCCCCGGTCGAGGACCCGCTCACCGAGGCCGAGGCGCTCGCCCAGTGCCTCGCCGACGACGTCGTCGACAACCCGCTCACGGCCGTCAACGAGCTCAACCAGTGCGTGGACGACCTGCTCCAGGGCTGACCCCGGCGCGACTCGCTCGACTCAGCGGCGCAGCAGCCGGGCGGCCTCGGCCGCCCAATAGGTGAGGATCACGTCTGCGCCGGCACGGCGGATGGCGGTGAGGGTTTCGAAGATCGCTGGCTCGCGGTCGATCCAGCCGTTCGCGGCGGCGGCCTCGACCATCGCGTACTCGCCCGAGATGTTGTACGCCGCCACCGGCACCTCGACGGCCTCGCGGACCGCGCGCACCACGTCGAGGTAGGCCAAAGCCGGCTTCACCATCACGATGTCGGCGCCCTCGGCCACGTCGAGCACCGCCTCGCGCACGCCCTCGCGCACGTTGCCCGGTTCCAGCTGGTAGGTCCGCCGATCACCCTCGAGCGAGCTGTCGACGGCCTCGCGGAAGGGACCGTAGAACGCGGAGGCGTACTTCGCGGAGTAGGCCAGGATCGAGACGTCGACGTGCTCGGCGGCGTCGAGCGCTTCGCGCACCACCCGGACCTGGCCGTCCATCATCCCACTGGGACCGACCATGTCGACGCCGGCGTGGGCCTGGGCGAGTGCCATCTCGGCGTACCGCTCGAGCGTGCGGTCGTTGTCGACCCGGCCCTCGGCGTCGAGCACCCCGCAGTGGCCGTGGTCGGTGAACTCATCGAGACACAGGTCGCTCATCACGGTGAGCGCGTCGCCCACCTCAGCGACGACGTCGGTGATCGCGAGGTTGAGAATGCCCGACGGGTCGGTCGCGCCGGAGCCGACCGCGTCCTTGGTCTCAGGGATGCCGAAGAGCATGACGCCGCCGAGGCCGAGCTCGGCAGCTTCGGCCACCGCTGGCAGCAGCGACGCCCGGGTGTGCTGCACGACGCCCGGCATCGAGCTGATCGGGCGCGGGTCGTCAAGTCCTTCGCGAACGAACAGCGGCAGCACCAGCTGCCACGGCTCGAACGAGGTCTCCGCGACCATCCGGCGCAGCGCCGGCGTGGTGCGCAGCCGGCGCGGACGGATCAGCGGCCCGGGCAACGTCTGCTCACTTGGCCCGCGCGCGGCGGCCCGACGGCTTGCGCTCCGACGGCTTCGTGACCGGCTGGCCCGCCTCGAGCATGGACGCGCGGCGCGTGGCGCCGAAGTCGGCGAGCCCGTCGACCAGCAACTCGACGTCCGGCTGGGGGGCCATCACGTCGACCCGCAGGCCGTGCTCCTCGGCGGTCTTGGCCGTGGCCGGACCGATCACGGCGATCACCGTTGAGGGGTGCGGCTTGCCGGCGATGCCGACCAGGTTGCGCACCGTCGAGGACGAGGTGAAGACGACGGCGTCGAACTTGCCGGTCTTGATCGCGTCGCGGGTCGGCGCCGGCGGCGGGGTGGCCCGCACCGTGCGGTAGGCGGTGACGTCGTCGCACTCCCAGCCCAGGTCGATCAGGCCGGCGACGAGGGTCTCGGTCGCGATGTCGGCACGCGGCAGGAACACCCGGTTGATGGGGTCCAGCACGTCGTCGTACGGCGGCCAGTCGGCGAGCAGTCCGGCGGCGGACTGCTCGCCGGTGGGCACCAGGTCGGCGCGCAGGCCCCAGGCCGAGATCGCCTCGGCGGTCTTGTCGCCGACCGCGGCGATCTTGAGACCGGAGAACGCGCGGGCGTCGAGTCCGTACTCCTCGAACTTCTCGCGGACGGCCTTGACGGCGTTGACCGACGTGAAGGCGATCCACTCGTAGCGTCCCTCGACCAGGCCGCGGACGGCCTTGTCCATCTGCTGCGGGTTGCGGGGAGGCTCCACCGAGATCGTGGGCACTTCCTCGGGCACGGCTCCGTGGCCGCGCAGCCTGCTGGTCAGCGAGGCGGACTGCTCCTTGGTGCGCGGCACCAGCACCCGCCAGCCGAACAGCGGCTTGGTCTCGAACCAGGACAGCGTCTCGCGCAGGTTGACCACGTGGCCGATCACGGTGACAGCAGGCGGCTCGAGCCGGGCCGCGCGGACGTCTGCCGCGATGTGCTGGAGCGTGGAGGTGACGGTGGTCTGCTCGGTGGTCGTGCCGACCCGGGTCATCGCGACCGGGGTCTCGGCGGGACGACCGGCGTCGACCAGTGCCCGGGCGATGTCACCGATCGACCCGACGGCGTTGAGCAGGACCAGCGTGCGGTCGTCGGCGTAGCGCCTCCAGTCGACCGAGCCCCCGCAGGTGACGACGGTGACCTCGCGGTTCTCCTTCGTCGAGAGCGGGATGCCGGCGTACGCCGGGACCGCGCTGACGCTGGAGACGCCGGGCACGATCTCGAAACCGACGCCGGCCTTCACGCAGGCCTGCGCCTCCTCGGGACCCGAGGCGTAGAGGAACGGGTCGCCGATCATCAGCCGCACGACCCGGCTCTTCTTGCCGTGGCGCACGACGACCTTGGCGCGGGCCGCGTGGGTCAGCGGCTGACCGTCCTCACCGAAGCCGCCGTCGACGAACACCGGGCCTTCGGCTGCGGCGTCGGTCTCGTCGGCGTCGACGGCCGCGGCGGGAAGCCCCAGCAGCCGGCGCACCATCGCCTCGTGGCCGGGCGTCTCGGTGACGACCACCTCGGCGTCGCGGAGGAGCTCGACGGCTCGCACCGTGAGCAGGTCGGGGTCTCCGGGGCCACTACCGACGAACGACACCCACCCGGGGGTGGCGATCTTCGGGGTGGAACTGGTGGACGTGGTCTTGGCTCGCGTCATGCCTCTTGCCTCTTCGCTGGTGCTGCCGTCAGGTCTGCTGCGCCGTCAGCGAGCATGTCGCTCGCCAACCTGGATCCGACGCCGGTGGCGTCGGTCGGGGAACCTGATGCGGACATCCGCACCGACAGTCCCCCGTCGTGGGACAGGGCGATCGCCCGGATCCACAACTCGTCTCCTTCTTCTCCTTCGACCACCTCGGCCAGGGCCCCGACCGGAGCCGAGCATCCCCCTTCGAGCCTGGCCAGAACCGCGCGTTCGGCGTCGACCGCCGCACGGGACCCCGGATCCTGCACCGTGGCCAGCTCGGCCGCCAGGTCCACGTCTGCGGACCGGCACTCGACCGCCAGCGCACCCTGCCCGGGGGCGGGCAGCATCTGCAGCGGGTCGAGCACCTCGGTGACCTCGTCGAGCCGTGAGAGCCGGGCCAGTCCGGCCCGGGCCAGCACGATTGCGTCGTACTCGCCGGCCCTGACCTTCCCGATCCTGGTGCCCACGTTGCCCCGAATGTCGGCCACGACCAAACCGAGGCCGAGTGCGTGCAGCTGGGAGACCCGTCGCGGGGAGCCGGTGCCGATGACCGAACCACTCGGCAGCTCACCGAGAGTGAGCCCGTCGCGCGCCACGACGACGTCACGCGGGTCCTCGCGCAGGGGTACGGCGGCCAGCGTGATGCCGTCGCAGGGGACGGTCGGCAGGTCCTTGAGCGAGTGGACGGCCACGTCGATGCGGCCGTCGAGCAGGGCGTCGCGCAGCGCGCTCACGAAGACGCCGGTGCCCCCGAGCTGGGCCAGTGGCGCAGACGTGGTGTCGCCCTCGGTGGTGATCTCGACGAGCTCAACCTCGCGACCCAGCCGCTCGTGCAGCAGCGAGGCGACCAGTCGCGACTGGGTGGTCGCCAGCGCGGAGGCGCGGGTGCCGAGGCGCAGCGGAGCCCGCACCAGGTCGGTGGTCATGAGACCGCCTCCCCGGAAGGCCGGGTGACCGCGACGACCGCCTCGGGGTCGAGGGAGAACAGCTCAGCGAGGGCCGCGGCGTAGGAGACGGCGCCGGTTTCGTTGACCAGCTCCTTGACCCGGACCGTCGGCTGGTGGAGCAGCTTGTCGGCGACCCGGCCCAGCGTGTGGAGCACCTCGTCACGGGCGGCGTCGTCGAGGTCGGGCAGCCGGGTGATCAGCCGTGCCATCTCGGCCTCCACCACGTCGGTCGCCATCGAGCGGAGAGCGACCACGGTCGGGGTGACACTGGCCTGGCGGCGGGCGGCGAGGAAGGCGGTGACCTCTTCGCCCACGATCCGGCGGACGCCGTCGATCTCGCGGCCAGCCTCGGAGTCGCGCAGGCTGTCGGCGAGGTCGGCGAGGCCCACGAGGGTGACGCCCGGCAGCTCGCGGGCCGCCGACTCCACGTCGTGGGGCAGCGCCAGGTCCGCGATCGCCAGCGGGTGGTGGTCGGGGCGGGCAGCCTGCAGCTGAGCGGCCGAGAGCAGGACGCCGGCCGCGCCGGTGCAGGTCATCAGCAGGTCGGCGGTCGCCAGCTCACGGTCGAAGTCGTCAAGGCCGACCGCGCGTACGGCGTACTCGGCGGCGAGCCGCTCGGCGTGGATTGCGGTGCGGTTGACGACCACCACGTCGGCCGCGCCCTGCCGGGCGACGGTCGCGGTCGCCAGCGAGGCCATGCCACCGGCGCCGAGCACCACGACGCGCTTGCCGGCGACGCCCTCGGGGAGGATCTGCTCCAGGGCCGCAGTCACCAGGGTGGGCGCTGCCTGGTCGATGCCGGTCTCGGCGCGGGACCGCTTTCCGACCCGCAGCGCCTGCTGGAACAACACGTTGAGGGCGGAGGCCACGGTGCCCTGTTCCTGGCCGAGCCGGAGCGCGGCGCGGGCCTGGCCCAGGATCTGGCCCTCCCCGACCGCCATCGAGTCGAGCCCGGAGGCGACGTGGAAGAGGTGGGAGACCGCGCCGTCCTCGTAGTGGACGTAGAGGTTCGGGAGCATGGCTTCGGCGGACTCGCCGGCGCGCTCGACCAGCAGCCTGGACACGTCCTCGACGCTGCCGTGGAACCGGTCGACCTCGGCGTAGATCTCGAGCCGGTTGCAGGTGGAGATGACTGCGGCCTCGGTGACATGGGAGCACGTCATGACGTCAGTGAGGAGCTTGATCACGCCGTCGCCGTCGAGCGCGACCCGCTCCAGCAGCGAGACCGGGGCGGAGTTGTGGGAGATGCCGACGACCAGGACGCTCATGAGGCGTTCTCCTGGTTCGCGTGGGCGCCCGCCTTGCGCTGCTCGTGGTAGGCGAGGATCTGCAGCTCGATCGAGAGGTCGACCTTGCGGACGTCGACGCCCGCCGGGACCGTCAGCACGCTCGGCGCGAAGTTCAAGATGCTGGTGACGCCGGTGGCGACCAGCCGGTCGCACACGTCCTGGGCAGCTGCGGCCGGGGTCGCGATCACGCCGATGGCGACGCCGTGTTCGGCGACGATCGTCTCCAGGTCGTCGAACGGGCGGACGTCGACGCCGGCGACGACCTCCTCCTGGCGATCGGGATCAGCGTCGAGCAGCGCCACCACCCGGAAGCCGCGGCTGCGGAAGCCTGAGTAGTTGGCGAGCGCGTGGCCGAGGTTTCCGATGCCGACGATGACGACCGGCCAGTCCTGGGTCACCCCGATCTCACGGGCGATCTGGTAGCGCAGGTAGTCGACGTCGTAACCCACGCCGCGGGTGCCGTAGCTGCCGAGGTAGGACAGGTCCTTGCGGAGCTTGGCGCTGTTGACACCGGCTGCCTGGGCGAGTTCCTCGCTGGAGCAGGTGGTGATGCCGGACTCGGCGAGAGTGACCAGGGCCCTGAGGTAGACGGGCAGACGCGCGACGGCGGCCTCGGGGATGTCCCGGGCGGTGTCGGTGGAGGTCCTGGCCGTCACGTAGTCGCTTTCCAGCCACTCGGCAGCGGGCCTCGGGAACCCGGGGAGAACCAAGCGGCGCCGTTCAATGTAGGAGTTTGTGAACGGGGGAACAAATCGAGCGTGGGCTTCGGCTAGCACAGGTGACAATTCGCACACTCAGCGGGGTGGGTCCTCCCTCACCCGACCTCGTCGGTCATCTGGTCAGGGCGGTGCGCAGCCGCTGCTCGTCAACCCGCCAGAAGTCGTGCTGTCGACCGTCGACGAGCGTCACCGGGACCTCCTCGCCGTAGCGCGCCCGCAGGTCGTCGTCGCCGTCGATGTCGATCTCGACGTAGGTCTCGCCCAGGTCGGCGCAGACCCGCTCGATCACCTCGCGGGCCACGTCGCAGAGGTGACAGCCGGACCGCCCGAAGAGGGTGACGCGCGCGGTCATCGGTCCACCGTCACTCCAGGAGGCCGAGCGCACGGCGGCGTTCGAGACCGCGGAGCCGCCCCTTCTGCACCTTGCCGGTGACGGTCAGCGGCAGCTCGTCGACGACCTCGACGCGGGTGGGCCGCTTGAAGCGTGCGAGCCGCTCCTCGCAACGCGCGCGCACGGCCGCCTCGATGGCGGCCGGGTCGGCGTCGGGCGCGCGGACGTAGGCGACCACGACCTCGCCGGTCTCGTCGTCCTCGACGCCGATGACGGCCACCTCGGTCACGCCCTCGACCTCACGCACCACGTCCTCGACCTCGCTGGGATAGACGTTGAAGCCGGAGACGATGACGAGCTCCTTGAGCCGGTCGACCAGGAACAGGTCGCCGCTCGCGTCGAGGAAGCCGACGTCGCCGGTGGACCACCAGCCCTCGTCGTCTGGACCCGCGCTGCCGTCGGGCCAGTAACCGCTGAAGAGGTTGTCGCCCTTGACCTGGATCTCACCCGGGTCCTCGCCCTCGGGCGCACGACCACGGTCGTCGACGAGTCGCAGCTCGATCCCGGGGAGGGCCGCGCCGACCGACCCGTTCTGGAGATCGGTCGAGCACAAGGTGCTGGTCACGACCGGCGACGCCTCGGTGAGCCCGTAGCCCTGGTGGACCGGGAGACCGGTGAGGTCGGTGAACCGCTCGATGACCTCGGCGCTCAGCGGCGCTGAGCCACACAGCACCAGCCGCACGGGGCCGAGCCGCTCGCGGAGTTGGGGGTCGTCCAGCCAGTAGCCGAACACAGGTGGCGCGATCGGAACGACGCTGCACGCCTCGTCCTCGATCAGGTCGAGAGTGCCCTGCGGGTCGAACCGCTCTGCCAGCACGAGCCGAGCGCGGTGGCGAAGCACGCCGCCCAGCACGGCGTTGAGCCCGTAGACGTGGAACAGCGGCAGCACGCCCAGGACGACGTCGTCGCCGTGCATCATCGGCGGCTCCACGCCGGCCACCTGCTCGACGTTGGACAGCAGCGCGCGGTGGGTCAGCATCGCCGCGCGCGGTCGGCCCGACGTACCACTGGTGTAGAGGAGGCAGGCCAGCTTCTCCGGGTCGGGCAGCGGGGGGACGGGGCGCGGCGCAGTAGCCCGCAGCGTGTCGAAGGCGACCTCGCCGTCGGCCGGCGGCTCGCCGACGGCGACCACCCGCGTCGGCACGGCGCGGGCGACCAGGTCGGGGTCGAGGCCGACGTCCTCGCCGGCGCGGGCTCGCGCCACGACGGACACCGCCTCGCGCACTGCGCCCAGCGTCGCCGCGTCCGCCACGGCGAGCCGGGATCCGGAGTCGGCGACCATCCGGGCGAGCTCGCCGACCGTCGAGGTCGGGTTGACCGGGACCGCGACGGCCTGTGCCCGGAGCACCCCGAGGTACGACGTGACGAACTCGAGCCGATTGCCCAGCGCGATCAGCACCCGCTGTCCGCCCAGGACTCCCGCCTCACCCAGGCCGGCCGCGATCCGGGCGACCTCGTCCTCGAGGGCGGCCCAGGTCAGGCTGCGGCCACTGCTCTCTACGACCGCCGCTGCGTCGGGCCGCTCGGCCGCGGCGCTCGAGACCAGGCCGCTCAGGTCCGGCTGCTCGTCCGACGTGAGGGGCATGCGGCGATCCTTCCACACAGGGTTGACCCCCGAGGGGACACTAGGATCCGGGTATGACCCCCGAGAGGCCGCGCCGTCCGCTGAACCTGCAGCAGCGCTCCACCCTCGCCGGTGAGGCGGCCGCGTCGGCCGCCGAGGTGGAGACCGCCCTCAGCACGCCCGCCGACCCGATCTCGGCGGCCTTCTTCGACGTCGACAACACCGTCATGCAGGGCGCCAGCATCTTCCACCTCGCCCGCGGCCTCCACCGGCGCGAGTTCTTCACGACCCGCGAGATCCTGGGTGCCGCGTGGAAGCAGGCCTACTTCCGGGTCGTCGGGGTCGAGGACCCCGAGCACGTGTCCGACGCGCGCAACTCCGCGCTGAGCTTCATCTCGGGCCACACGGTCGCCGAGCTCGAGGAACTCGGCGAGGAGATCTTCGACGAGGCGATGGCCCACCGGATCTGGCCCGGCACTCGCGCTCTCGCCCAGCTGCACCTCGACCAGGGCCAGCGGGTGTGGCTGGTGACCGCGGCGCCGATCGAGATCGCCCAGATCATCGCCCGCCGACTCGGCCTCACCGGCGCGATGGGCACGGTGGCCGAGCATGTCGATGGCGTCTACACCGGTCGGCTCGTGGGCGATCTGCTCCACGGCCACGCCAAGGGGGAGGCGATCAAGGCGCTGGCGATCCGCGAAGGCCTCGAGCTCGACCGCTGCTCCGCGTACTCCGACTCCTTCAACGACCTGCCGATGCTGGCCCTGGTCGGCGACCCGATCGCCATCAATCCCGACCACCGGCTGCGCGCCCACGCCCGCGCGCAGGGCTGGCGGATCCGCGACTACCGCACCGGACGCAAGGCGGCCCGGACCGGGCTCGTGGTGGGAGCGGCGGCGGGCGCCGTCAGCGGAGCGGTGGCCGCCGGAGTCGCGTTCCGCCGCCGTCACTGACGCCAGCGCCGTGCGGTCGTGGTCTGGACCAGCTTTTGCCCTCGGGACCCTTCCCACCCTGTGTGACGGCGATTACGATGGCCGTTGGCTTCGGGGGAAGCTGTTTGACCGGGAGGGTCGTCATCAACACGCAGTGGGGTCCAGTAGACGTCGCGCGCGGGCTTGATGCCCTGCGCGCCGCCGTCGCCGAGGTCTTGGCCTCGCCGTGGACGCCCGCGCTTGCCGGCGGGGGTGCCGCGCCCCCTGCCCCACGCTCCGGACGTCTCGACGGTGGTTGGCTCTTGAGCGAGTCCGCCGTGGCGCCCGATCCCGGCGGCTACGGCGATTCCGATCTGGCCGCCTCCTCGGAGGATGACGCGGGAGAACGCACCCGCCTGATCGCGCTGGTCGAACTGGCCCGGGGTGGCGACAAGGACGCCTTCGGCCTTCTCTACGACCACTACCAGGGGTCGGTCTACCGCTTCCTCTTCTACCGGACCCGCTCCTCGCAGCTCGCCGAGGACCTGGCCTCGGAGACCTTCTTCCGAGCCCTGCGCTCGATGAACAACTTCCGGTGGCAGGGCAAGGACTTCGGCGCCTGGCTGATGACCATCGCCCGCAACCTGTGCACCGACCACTTCAAGGCCGGCCGTACCCGCCTCGAGCTGACCACCGAGGACATGTCGCCGCACGACGACGCCACCGAGGGTCCGGAGACCGCGGTGCTGGCCTCGCTCACCAACGAGCTGCTGATGAAGGCGCTCCAGCAGCTCCCCGACGAGCAGCGCGACTGCCTGATCATGCGCTTCCTGCAGGGTCTGAGCATCGCCGAGACCGCCGAGATCCTGGGACGCAGCGACGGCGCGATCAAGCAGTTGCAGCTGCGCGGCGTACGCAATCTGGCGAAGCTCATGCCGGAAGGCGTGAAGGACTAATGCACACGCACGAAAAAATGTCGACGTATGCCGCGTCACATCCCGTAACTTCGCCTCTCGGCGCGTCGTTGAGGTGTGTGTCGAGAGGTCATCGGGACCTCGGCATCCGTGAGCAGACAGGACCACAGCAATGACGACGGTGTTTTCGGTGCGACGTCGCGCCGAGGAGTTCCACGGCTTGGTCGAGGACACCTCGACCGGGAGCTCCCGCGACGCCCGTCTCACCGACTTCGTCGAGCTCGTCGCGATGATGCGCGACCTGGCTCCGGTCGAGCCCTCGCCCACGTTCACGATGACCCTGCGCGAGCAGCTCATGGACGCGGCCGACACCCTGTTGCAGCCGTCCGCCGACACCCAGCGCCTCACGCTTCCGCCGCGCCGGACCGCCCGGGACCGGCGGCTCGCCGCCCTGGTCGGCGGCTTCGCGATCGTGGGGGCCTCGACCTCCCTGGCCGTCGCGGCGTCGACCGCGTTGCCCGGCGAGATGCTCTACCCCCTCAAGCGCGTCCTGGAGAGCGCCGAGACCGGCGTCCACCTGAGCGACGAGGGCAAGGGCGTCTCGCTGCTGGCCAACGCGACCGACCGGCTCGCGGAGGTCGCCGCCTTGAGCCGCACCGGCAACCTGGCCGAGGGCGCGATGATCGCCGACACGCTCGGCACGTTCAGCGACCAGGCGTTGTTGGCCTCCGACCTGCTGCTCGACGACTACGCCGAGACGGGTGAGGAATCCTCGATCGAGGAACTGAACGACTTCACCTCGACCAGCATGCAGACCCTGACCCAGCTCGAGGGGATCCTGCCTGACGAGGCCCGGAGCGAGCTCGTCACCGCCGCGCAGGTCCTCGGCGCCATCGACGCTGCGGCCCGGCAGGCCTGCCCCTCGTGCCGGGGTGGCCTCACGGAGATCCCTCCGTCCCTGGTGTCGGCCGGCCGAGTGACCGAACCTCTGGTCATCGTGGTCCCCGCACCGTTCGTCGAGGAGGGCACCCGCGCCGGCGATGGCCACAAGCCCTCGAAAGGCGGTCCGAAACAGGGCGGGGAGGGCCAGCAGACAGACGACGGCGACCCGCTGACCAACCCCACTCTCTCGCCTGACCCCGGTGGCACCGGCGGCAACGACCCCACCAGTCCGCTCGACGCGCTGACCGATCCGGTGACCGGTGGTGGTGGCAACACCTCCACCGGCGACGGCCTACCCGGCGTCCCTGGTGTCGACGATGCCCTCGACGGTGTCGACGACGGCCTGCCCGAGCTGCCCTGACACCGTCGCGGGACGGCGCGTCACTCCGGCAGTTGCGCCTCGCGCTGCCGACTGCCCTTGAAGACGGAGTCGCGCTGCATCAGCAGGGAGTAGAGCGTCTGCTGGATCGTCTCGCGCACCTGGTCGGTGACGTTGAAGACCAACATCGGGTCGTCCGCGGCACCCTCGTCGAACTCGTCGGTGCGGATCGGCTCGCCGAACTCCAGCAGCCACTTCGAGGGCAGCGGCACCAGTCCGAGCGGACCCAGCAACGGGAAGAACGGCGTGATCGGGATGTAGGGCACGCCGAGCAACCGCGCCAGCGAGGGCACGTTACCGACCAGCGGGTAGATCTCTTCGGCACCCACCACTGAGAGCGGGATGATCGGGACGCCGGTGCGCAGAGCGGCCGAGACGAAGCCGCCCCTGCCGAAGCGCTGCAGCTTGTAGCGCTCGGAGTACGGCTTGCCGATGCCCTTGAAGCCCTCGGGCCACACGCCCACCAGTTCGCCACCGGCGAGCATCCGCTCCGCGTCCTCCCCACAGGCCAAGGTGGCGCCGCTCTTGCGGGCCAGCGAGCTGACCACCGGCATCTGGAACACCAGGTCGGCACCCAGCGGGCGCAGGTGGCGACCGGTGTGGTCGTGGACGGTCACCAGCGTCATCAGCGCGTCCATCGGAAGCGTGCCGGAGTGGTTGGACACGACCAGCGCGCCGCCCTCGGTCGGGATGTTGTCGGCACCGATGACCTCGATCCGGAACCACTTCTCCGCGATCGGACGCAGCGCGGTCATCAAGAAGCGCTCGGTGATCTCGGCGTCGAACCCGTACTCGTCGACTGCGTAGTCGCCGGTGACCCGGCGGCGCAGGAAGAAGAGGAGACGGGCCAGCTGCGGCTCCCACTGTTCGCCGAAGAGCTCCTTGGCGGCGAACTGGAAGGCGCCGAGCCACTCCCCAGGGGTGATGCCGGCCAGCGGCGCCCGCTCGCGGGTCGTGGCAGGTGGCACCGGCGGCGGTGCGGGGGCTGCCTGCTTCGGCGGAGCGGCCTTGCGGGGTGGGGTCGGCGGCGGGGGCACGGAGTCGTCCGCGCTGGACGACTGCGTGGGCGGCGTACCCCCGGCCAGGTTGCGCGCGGCCGAGGAAGGACGGGCGTTGCCGGTGCCGCGCCCGGGTCGGCCGCGGGTCCCGATCGGGATGATCTCGGCGTCACCCACGGGGCACCTCCGTGAGCTCGATCGCGGCGGGGTCGACAAGGCGCGAGGCACTGTCGATCACCCGGGTCGCATATCCCCCGGTGCGGGTCAGCGAACGGGAGAAGTCCTCGAAGGCCCCGGCCGTGGTCCAGCGCGGCTCGAACCCGAGGTCGGTGCGCATCCGGGTCGTGTCGATGCCCCGACCGTAGGTCAGGAAGCCGAGCTGCTCGGGCGAGAACTCGGCCAACCGGGCCTGCCGCAGCACGGAGCCGAGGCCGCCCACCGCGAACCCGGGGAGGGTGACGCTGGAGCGCTGGAGTCGGCGAATGGCCTGCGAAAGCATCAGGACGCCGTCGCCGGCGACGTTGAAGACACCGGAGGGCCCGTCGAGCGCGGCGTGCCGCAGCACGCCGATCAGGTCGTCTTGGTGGAGGAACTGCAGCCGCGGGTCGAACCCGAGCACCGTCGGCACCACCGGCAGCCGGAAGTAGGAGGTGATCGGGCTCTGGACGTGCGGCCCGATCACGTTGGCGCAGCGGAGCAGCGTCACCCGGACGTCGGGCCTGCGTCGCGAGAATCCGCGCACATAGCCCTCGACCTCGGCGGCGTCCTTGGCGTAGCCGGAGCGGGGCGCGCGTCGCGGCTCCATCTCCTCGGTGAACATCGCGGGGTCGCGGTTGCTGGCTCCGTAGACCGTCGAGGTGGATTTCACTATCAGGTGGCGCAGCCCCGGCGCCTGCTGTGCGGCCGCCAGGAGCTGCATCGTCCCGATGACGTTGAGCTCCTTCATGGTGTGGCGTCCGCCCGCACTGCCGGGGGTCGCGATCACACTCATGTGGACGACCGTGTCGACGTCCTCCTTGGCGATCACCTTGGCGATCACCGGGTTGCGGATGTCGGCCCGCACGAAGGAGACCTCGCCGATGTCACCGCGCGGCGGTACGACGTCGACGCCGATCACCCGGTCGATGCCGGGCGCCGCCGCCAGTGCGCGCGCACACCTGCGGCCGAGGTCGCGCGAGACCCCGGTGACCAGGACGACCTTGCTTGCTGCGCTCATGAAGCGGCTCCCCGAAGGAGAGGGGCGCAGTGCCTACTTGCCGAGCTTGCGACGCTGGACGCGCGTCTTCTTGAGCAGCTTGCGGTGCTTCTTCTTCGCCATGCGCTTGCGCCGCTTCTTGATGACAGAACCCACAGGGATACCTTTCAGAACTCACGATGCCGCCGGGTGCACCCGGGGGCGAGATCAGCCTATCCGTCGTACGGGAGGCAGCCGAAACCGCGTGGACCAAAGTCCACCATGTGAGTCTGGTTTGATACGGCGCCGCTGCGGGTCAGCCGGCGTTGTAGAAGCTCTTGCGGAGGTACTCGTCCACGTCCTCCTCGGTCACCCGGAAGGACCGGCCGACGCGGACGGCAGGCAGCTCGCCACCGTGCACCAGGCGGTAGACAGTCATCTTGGAGACGCGCATCATCGCGGCGACCTCCGCCACCGTCAGAAACTTGGGATCGGTGTAGTCCCCAGGCTTGTTGTCCATCGTGCACCGGCTTTCTCTGCGGCACGCCCATCGGCTTCCCCGCCGGCGGGCCACGTGCACGTGAAGAATAGGGCCTTGTGTGAATGGTGGGGAAGCAAATGACCAATGAAACTCAAGTGGCCCGGCGTGTCCGCTTGCGGAGGGCGGGAAGTTTTACCTGACACGCCTCCTGGCGCCGGTCAGTGGAACGGGTCGAGGCCGTGCAACGGGAACGTCGCGGTCCTCGTCGCGTGGATCGCGCGGTCGAGCCAGGCGTCGGGGTCGTAGCCCTGGGACCAGTCGCGGTAGGCCGGGGTGCGCCCGTCTGTGAGGCGCATCGGTGCCACCTGGCCGAGCCTGGTCATGACGTGGTCGCGCCAGCCCTGCGGGGTCTCGGTCGCCGGTGGCAGCGGCTGGCCCCCGAGGATCGCGAGCAGGTGCGTCCAGGCTCGCGGGACGACGTCGACCACGGCGTACCCGCCGCCGCCGGTGACGACCCACCGGCCGCCGGCGACCTCGTGGGCCAGCTCGTGGAGCGCCTCGTACGTCGCCCGCTGCCCGTCGACGGTCAGCATCATGTGGGCCAGCGGGTCGTTGATGTGGGAGTCGCAGCCGTGCTGGGTGACCAGCACCTCCGGCTCGAACTCACGCAGCACCGGCGGGACCACGGCGTGGAAGGCGCGCAGCCAGCCCGCGTCCGACGTATCCGGGGGCAGGGCCACGTTGACGGCGGAGCCCTGGGCGTCCGGGCCCCCGACATCGTTCGGGAAACCGGTGCCGGGGAAGAGCATCCGGCCGGTCTCGTGGAGCGAGATGGTGAGCACCCGCGGGTCGTTCCAGAAGAACTGTTCCACCCCGTCGCCGTGGTGGACATCTACGTCGACGTAGGCCACCCGCTCGGCGCCAGAGTCGAGGAGGTGCTGGATGCCGACGGCGACATCGTTGTAGATGCAGAAGCCGCTGACCCGGCCGGGCATGGCGTGGTGGAGACCCCCGGTGATGTTGGCCGAGTGGAGGCTGCGCCCCGACCACACCTGATCTGTTGCCTCGATGGTGGCGCCGACGACGTGGGCAGCGGCGTGGTGCATGTCGCGGAAGACCGGGTTGTCGTCGCTGCCGAGCCCGCAGGCGTCGTCGTACTCACCGGTGGTTCCGGCGCGAGTGACGGCATCCACCAGGTCAGCCGTGTGGACGGTGAGCAGCTGCTCTCGGGTCGCGACCGGGGCATCGACCAGGGTGAGACCGTCGAGCACGCCGAGCGCTTCGGCCAGGCGCATGGTCAGGTCGACGCGCACCGGAGACATCGGGTGGGTGGGGCCGAAGTCGTACTGGGTGAGACTCGGGTCGAAGACGACCGTCGCCGGTCCCGAGCACTCCACCATGCCGACAACGTACCTGCGTGCGCTCATCGATCACCCGCGACCTCGCCGCGCCCGGTGCCATCGGCAGCACGGTCGGCGATGGGGTCGTGACTCAGGAGCCCTCGGCCAGCTCACGCGAACGGTCGCGGGCGGCCTCAATGGCGGCGAGGAAGGCGGCGCGAACCCGGTGGCTCTCCAGCTCGCGGAGCGCGGCCGCGGTGGTGCCGCCGGGCGAGGTCACCTGCTCGCGCAGGACCACCGGGTGGCTGCCGGTCTCGCTGAGCATGGTGGCCGAGCCGAGCAGCGTCTGGACGACGAGGTCGGTGGAGGTGGAGCGCGGAAGGCCGAGGTGTACGCCGGCCTCGATCATCGACTCCACGACGAAGAAGATGTAGGCCGGACCCGATCCCGAGATCGCGGTGACCGCGTCCATCTGCCGCTCCGGCACGCGCAGCACCTTGCCGGTCGAGGCCATCAGCGACTCGACCTCCGCGAGGTGCGACTCGTCGCAGTGGGAGCCGGGGGCGATGGCGGCCATGCCCTGGTCGACCAGGGCAGGCGTGTTCGGCATGACCCGGACCACCGCTACCCCCTCGGGCACGCGCGACTCGATGAACGAGGTCGTGATGCCGGCGGCGAGCGACGCGAGCAGCTGGCCGGGCCGCAGCTCCCCTGCGATCTCGGCAAGCAGGTCTGCCATGTCCTGGGGCTTCACGACGACCGCGAGCGTGTCGGCCTTGCGGGCCGCCTCGACATTGGAGACGACCGCGACGCCGTAGCGCTCCTCGAGCTCGCGGGCACGCTCGGGCCGCTTCTCGCCGATCAGCAGGTCATCGACCCGGCGGCCGGCACGGACCAGGCCGGAGAGCAGGGTCTCCCCCATCACCCCGGCGCCGAGGATCGCGGTCTGGGTCATCCTTGGATCCTCCCGGACTACTTCTTCGAGATCAGCGACTTCGCGAAGAATGACAGGTTGGACGGCTTCTCCGCGAGCCGTCTCATGAGGTAGCCGTACCACTCGGTCCCGTAGGGGATGTAGACCCGCATCGTCTCGCCGGACTCGGCCAGCCGCAGCTGCTCGGTGGGCCGGATGCCGAAGAGCATCTGGAACTCGTAGGTGCCCTTCGCGCGGCCGTAGCGGCTCGCCAGCGACGAGGCGATCTCGACCATCCGAGGGTCGTGCGTCGCGATCATCGGGTAGCCCTGACCGGCCAGCAGCACCTTGAGACAGCGGACGTAGGACTTGTCGATGTCGACCCGATCCTGGAAGGCAACCCCCTCGGGCTCGAGGTAGGCGCCCTTGCACAGCCGGACCCGCGAACCCTCATGAGCCAGCTCGCGGCAGTCGGCCTCGGTGCGGTGGAGCGCGGCCTGCAGCACAGCGCCGGTCTCGGGGAAGTCCTTGCGGAGCTCGCGCAGGATCGCCAGCGTCGAGTCGGTGGTGGTGTGGTCCTCCATGTCGAGGGTGACCGTGGTGCCGGCGTTGCGCGCCGCCCGGCAGATCGTCCGCGCGTTCTCCACCGCGATCTTGTGTCCCCCGCCGGCGACGGAGGCGGGCAGCGCCTGGCCGATCGCCGACAGCTTGACCGAGACCTCGGCCTTGCGGTGCAGGCCACGCGCCGCGAGCTGTTCGAGCAGCTCGACGTACGCCGCCACGGTCGCCTCGGCCTGCTCGACGTCGAGGGTGTCCTCGCCGAGGAAGTCGAGCGTCACGGTCAACCCGTCGTCGACCAGGACGCCGGTCGCGTCGACCGCGGACTCGGTGGACTCACCGGGGACGTAGCTGCGCACGATCCCCGACGACACGGGCATGGCGCTGACGAGCTTCTTGACCTGCTGGCTGCGTGCCAGCAGGAGGAGAGGTTGGCGGAGCAGAGGCATGCGGACAGGCTACGCGCGACGCGGTTTCTTGCCCTAGTCGGCGGTGGGCGCCTTGCGGCCCTTCCGCTTGACGCCCTTGCCCGGGCCCTTCTTGCCACCCTTGCCGCCCTTGCCGCCCTTGCCGTCCTTGCCGGCGCCCTGCGCGCGTTGCCGCTGGGACTGCTCGAGCTTCCAGCCGGCGTCGACGGCGCCCGCCAGCGCGGCCACCGCAGCATCCAGGGCGATGGTCTGCGACTCGACCAGCGGGCTCTCCGGCGCGACGACGTCCTCGCCGGGACGCAGCGACGCGAGGTCGCCGATGATGTGGGGCCGCTGCTCACGCAGCGAGGCAATGGTGTGGTCCGCGAGGGTGCGGATCCGGGCGAGCGCCCACTCCGGGGGCGTCGGGATCTTGGTGTCGTCGGGTCCCCACTCGCGGTTCCGCAGCCCGCCGACGGCGCCGTAGAAGACCATCTTCCGGTAGAACTCGTCGGTCCAGCCGTGCGCCTTCTTCTGCGCGTTGAGCTGGCGCAGCATCTCCACGCTGGTGCGGTCGAGGGACTCGTTGGCGGTCGCGACCGGCTCGAGGAAACCGTCGGGGAGGTCGAGGAGCCGCTCGAAGGAGCGGGGCATCAACGCCCGGTTGTTCTCTTCGGAGCAGATCAGGTGGAACCGCTGCGGGTCGAGATGGGTCGACCACTTCCGCGCCGTCTCGGCGAGCTGCTGACCGGGCGGGAAGGAGGCCACGATGGCGTCGATGTCGTCGCCGGCCAGGACGTAGTCGAGCCACTCCTCGTAGGTCATGGCCAGGAACTTCTTGACCTTCTCCTGGTAGAGCGAGGGCAGCGCCTTGTCGAGCCGCCGACCCACCGCCACGACGTGGAGCCGCTCGGCGCCGAAGCTCGCCACCATCCGGCCGATGGCGTCCTCGTCGGCACGGCCGAAGGCCTCGCTGCTCACGACGGCCTTCAACCCCGACTCGTTGACCTCGCGGACCAGCTCGTCCCACTCGGCCATCAGCGGCTTGCGCATCCCCCGCGGCCGGGCGCCCATCACGGCCCAGCCGGAGAACTTCGCACGCACGCCCGACCCCGGGTAGAGGACCCCGAGCTCGGCCATCTCGTCGCGGCGCGCGGCCATCGTGGTCTGGATCGAGGTCGAGCCGGTCTTCGGCGGACCGATGTGGATCATCACGTCGCCGGGCGCCATCGGCGCGATGTCGTCCCAGGGGTTCTCAGGCATGCGGGGATCGTATCCGCCGCTGCCGTCAGGGAGTACGACGCCGCAGCGTGACCGCTCCGAGGGCGAGTGCCGCGGCCGTGAACCCGGCGATCACGCCCACGTCGGCCCAGGCCTCCCCCGTGCTCGCCGTCTTCACCAGCGACTGCATCGCGTCGACGGCGTACGACAGCGGCAGTACGTCGCTGATGGCCTCGAGCACCCCGGGCAGCCGGTCGCGGGGCACGAGCAGACCGCACAGCAGCATCTGCGGCACGACGACCGCTGGCATGAACTGGACCGCCTGGAACTCGGTCTGCGCGAACGCGCTGACGAACAGCCCCAGCGCGGAGCCGAGCACCGCGTCGGCGACCGCGACCAACAGGAGCAGCCAGACCGGGCCGGTGACGTCGAGGCCGAGCCACACGACGCTGACCCCGACTGCGATCGCGGACTGGGCCGCTGCCATCAACCCGAAGGCGAGCGCGTAGCCGAAGAGGAAGTCGAGCTTGCCCATCGGCATCGACAGGAGTCGTTCGAGGGTGCCGCTGGAGCGCTCGCGCAGCGTGGTGACGCTGGTGACCAGGAACATGATGAAGAAGGGGAACAGCGCCAGCAGGCTGGGACCGATCGAATCGAAGACGACGCCCGGGGAGTCCTTGTAGATCCACCACAGCAGCGACATCAGCAGGGTCGGCAGCGCCAGCAGCATGACCAGGGTGCGACGGTCGCGCCGCAGCTGGGCCAGCACCCGCGCCGCCACGGCCAGCGTCACCCGGGGGCTCACCAGAGTGCTCATGCTGCCTCGCCTCCGACGATCGCCAAGAACGCCTGCTCGATGTCGGAGGACCCCGTGCTGGCACGGATCTCGTCGGGGGTGCCGTCGGCGATCAGTACGCCCTCGCGCATCAGCAGCAGCCGGTCGCAGCGTTCGGCCTCGTCCATCACGTGGCTCGACACGAACACCGCCGAACCGGCGTCGGCGAGCCTGTGGAACAGCTGCCACAGCTCCTGCCGCAGCACCGGGTCGAGGCCGACGGTCGGCTCGTCGAGGACGAGCAGGTCCGGGTCGCCGAGCAGGGCCACGGCCAGGCTGGCGCGGGATCGCTCACCGCCGCTGAGGCTCCGCACGACCTGGCCGGCGTGGCGGTCGAGGTCGACGGCGGCAACGGCTCGGTCGACGGCGGTCCGACCGAGGCCGCGCACCCGCGCGAAGAACATGAGGTTCTCCTTGACCGTCAGGTCGTCGTACACGCTGGCTGCCTGCGTGTGGTAGCCGATCCGGTCGCGCAGCCGAGCGCTGCCGGCCTCCTGGCCGAGCACGTTGACGCGGCCCGACGTGACCCGCTGGACGCCGACCAGGCACCGCATCAGCGTGGTCTTGCCGCAGCCGCTCGGACCGAGCAGCCCGGTGACTCCGCCCCCGATCGCCAGGTCGAGCCCGTCGAGCACCGGCCTGCCGCCGCGGACGACGGTGAGCCCGGTGATCTCCACCGAATTATTCATCATGTGTTGAATTGTGCACCCATGCGCCGCTCAGGGCAAGGGGTCGGCCAGGTACCGCTGGATCGTGGGCGCGTACGTCGCGACCAGCTGGTCGGGCGGCAGCGAGGCCAACGGCTCGACCCGCAGCACGTAGCGCAGCAGGATCACGCCCATGATCTGGCTCGCCACCAGCGACATCCGCAGCTCGGGCCGGTCGATGCCCAGCGCCTGACCCACCGGCTGCAGCACCACCGGCAAGAAGCCCTCGGTGATCAGCTTCGACCCGGCTGGGTCCATCACGCCTCGCACCACCGCGACCAGGCGCGGTTGCAGCTCGGGGTCGTCCCACGCCGAGAGGAAGGCCCCCAGCAACCGCTCGGCGACGCCGTCGATGCCCTCGGCCACCGCCGGCAGCAGGACCTGGCGCGGGTCGACCGGCAGCTCCAGCGCGGCGAGGAACAAGTCGTCCTTGCTGCCGAAGTAGTGGTGCACGAGGGCCGCGTCGACAGCGGCGTCACCGGCCACCGCCCGGATCGTCGTCCCGGCGAAACCGTGCGCCGCGAAGCGGGTGCGCGCCGCTGCCAGGATCGTGGCCCGGGTGTCGGGCGCACCGGGCCGGCGCCCGCGACGCACCGTCACCGGGCCGGCACCACGAAGTTCGCCCGGGCGAACTCCAGCGACTCGCGCAGGTCGGCCTCGCGCTGCTCGCGCTTCACAGCCTTGCGGGTGTTGATCTCGACGACGACGTCGCCGGTGAAGCCCGCCGCCGCCACGTGGGCCAGGAAGTCAGAGGCGTGCATGACCCCACGGCCGGGCACCAGGTGCTCGTCCTTGGCCGAGCCGCTGCCGTCGGTGAGGTGGACGTGGCGCAGCCGCGACCCCATCCTGGCCGCCATCTCGATCACGTCCGACTGGGCGATCGCGGCGTGGGACAGGTCGATGGTGGTGTTCGCGTAGGACTCCTCGGAGGGGTCCCAGCCGGGCAGGTACATCTCCATGCCCCGTCGGGCGCTGGCGCGCCACGGATACATGTTCTCCACCGCAAAGTCGATCCCGGTCGACTCCTCCAGTGCCGCGATGCCGTCCACGAAGCCGGCGGCGTACTCCTTCTGCCAGCGGAAGGGCGGATGGACGACGACCACCCCGGCGCCGACCTCGGCGGCCATCTCCGCGGAGCGCTCGAGCTTGCCCCACGGCTCGGTGCCCCACACCCGCTGCGTGAACAGCAGGCACGGCGCGTGGACCGCACAGATCGGGATCTCGTGGTGGTCGGAGAGCCGCTTGACCGCCGACGTCTGCTGACTGAGCGCGTCGATGCCGACCATGACCTCGACAGCGTCGTACCCCAGCCGCGCGGCATAGCCGAAGGCGTGCGCCGAGGACTCCGGGTAGACGGAGGCGGTCGACAGTCCGATTCGGTTCACAGGTCACTCACGGGACCCGGACCCACTGAAGGCGTCGATCCGCTCCAGGATCACGCCCTCGCGCAGCGCCCACGGGCAGACCTCGAGCCCGTCGAGGTCGAAGATGTCCATCGCTGCGTCCGCGACCAGCGCCCCCGGCAGGATCTGGTGAGTGCGGCTCGAGGAGACGCCGGGCAGGTCGGCCAGCTCGTGGTCCGACATCACCGCCAGCTTGGGGATCCAGCTCCGCAGATCCTCCGCCGACAGCACCCGCGGCACCAACGGCCCGTCTCCCGACGGCGCGGCACCACAGATCCGTGCCAGCGAGCGAAACGTCTTCGAGGTGGCGACCGCGTGGTCGGGACTGCCGTGGCGCAGCAGGTTGCCGGCATCGCGGGCGATCGCGGAACGGATCTTCGTGCGCAACCCGCGGATCGCGTCCTCGCTGCGGTCCTCGGCGAGGTGGTCGCGGGCCAGACGCGCAGCGCCCAGGGGCAGCGACCACGCCACGTCGGGCGTCTCCGCGGTCCCGCCCGCGATCTCAAGCGAGCCACCGCCGATGTCGAAGACCGCGAGGCGCCCCGAGGACCAGCCGAACCACCGGCGTACGGC